>Ga0075272_1000288_pt1 | contig 11115 bp, 8 predicted proteins | sample SF_Rice_5C_0N_40_FD_69776 | JGI IMG/M metagenome (GOLD analysis project Ga0075272, IMG submission 69776) | Rice paddy soil microbial communities from Twitchell Island, California, USA - SF_Rice_5C_0N_404 | ecosystem: Environmental > Terrestrial > Soil > Paddy field/soil | place: USA: Twitchell... | reverse complement strand
GATTTCGATTTCGCGCATATCGGCGTCATTCCGCGGCTCTCCGACGCCTGACGCGATGACCTGTGTTTGCTGCGTGGAGTCAGACGGTTTCATGCAGACGGAATCTGCGCACGCAGACGGCCAACCGCCTGGCCTGCGAGGCAAAGGAAGTAAAGGACGTAGAGGAAGCAAAGGAAAACAACGGCACGCACGCCGTTTCACCGGCGCACGCCTGTTTCTTCTTGGAACAGGATCGCTTCGCTGAACGTTTGCTTCGGCGGACTACACCCGGTCAAGAACCGGCATGGCATGCCATCCAGCTGAGGAACTGACAGCACAAATCTCGCCGCGGTTCGCTCCTCTACTTCCTTTGCGTCCTTTACTTCCTCTGCTTCCTACTTCTGTACCGCCGCCGATGCCGCTTCCACTGCCGCAAGCCGCCTCGCGTAAAGCGGGAATTTCGCCGCAAGCTCGCCGACCTCGCCGCGAATGCGCTTCTCAGTCGCTTCGTCGCCCAGATGATCGAGCACTTCGCCGACCCATCCCGCAATCTTCTCCATTTCCGCCTCGCGCATTCCGCGCGTGGTCACCGCGGGCGTGCCGACGCGAATGCCTCCTGCTTTCATCGGCGGCAGGGGATCGAACGGTATCGCGTTCTTGTTGACGGTGATCCCCGCCTTGTCAAACGCCGGCTGCGCCACGCTGCCCACCAGCCCCCGCGAATTGATGTCGATCAGGAAAAGATGATTATCCGTGCCGCCGCTCACCACCCGGTACCCGCGCTTCGCGACTCCCGCGGCGAGGGCTTTTGCATTCGCGACGATCTGCTTCCCGTACTCGCGGAATTCCGGCTCCATCGCTTCCTTCAGGCAGACTGCCTTCGCTGCGATGATGTGCATCAACGGTCCGCCCTGAATCCCCGGGAACAAATTGCGGTCGAGGTCTTTCGCGTATTTTTCGCGGCAGAGAATCATTCCGCCGCGCGGCCCGCGCAGCGTCTTGTGCGTCGTAGTCGAAACAAAATCGGCGTGCGGTACAGGACTCGGATGGACTCCCGCGGCGACCAGTCCTGCAATATGCGCCATGTCCACGAACAGCAGCGCCCCGATCGAGCGCGCGATCTCGCCCATGCGCGCGAAATCGATGATCCGCGAATAGGCGCTCGCGCCCACCACGATCATTTTTGGCTTGTGCTCCTGCGCCAGGCGGTCCAGTTGCTCGTAATCGATCGTTTCCGTCTCCCGCGTCACGCCGTATTCGATGAACTTGTACATCTTCCCCGAAAAATTCAGCGGATGCCCGTGCGTCAAATGTCCGCCATGCGCCAGCGCCATGCCCAGAACGGTGTCGCCCGGCTGCAGCGCGGTCATGTAGACCGCGATGTTCGCCTGCGTTCCCGAGTGCGGCTGCACGTTGGCATGCTCCGCGCCAAACAGCTGTTTGGCCCGGTCGATGGCCAGCTGCTCGGCGTGGTTCACGTATTCGCAGCCACCGTAGTACCGCTTCGTGCCGTAGCCCTCCGCGTATTTGTTCGTCAGCACGGACCCCGCCGCCGTCAGTACCGCCTCGGATACGAAATTCTCCGAGGGTATCAGCTCGATTCCGGTCGACTGCCGCCGCAACTCGTCGTGCAGCGCCGCGGCAAGTTCGGGATCGACTTCCTCCACAGTGCGATTCATGCGATGCAATTCAGCCGTTTCCTTGGTCATGTCAGGTTTTCCTTCACTCAACGCAGCACAGTATACCGCAGCAAGCAGGGAAGCAAGGCGGCAAGAAAGCAGCGAGGCAAGGTGAAATCCAGAGAATCGGAGCGACGCCCGCTCACATCCAATCTGTCTGCCGGTCCAAATAAATCAAGAGGAGCAAATCATGGAAGAACGGTTCAACATTGCCAAAGCAGCGCCCGGCGTCTATCACGCCATGCTTGGGCTCGAGACCTACTTGAAAGGATGCGGCCTGGAAGAGCCGTTGCTCGATCTGATCAAGCTGCGAGCCTCGCAGATCAACGGCTGCGCCTACTGCCTCGACATGCACTGGAAAGATCTCGCCGCCCTCGGTGAAAAAGAGCAGCGCATGTATGGCCTCGACGCCTGGCGCGAAGCTCCCTATTACACCGAACGCGAGCGCGCCGCTCTGGCCTGGACCGAAGCCGTCACCACTGTCCGCGAAGGCCACGTCCCGGATGAAGTTTACGAACACGCCAAAAAGCAGTTCACCGAAAAAGAACTTGCCAACCTGACCTTCGCCGTCGCCACCATCAATGCCTGGAACCGCTTGGCCATCGCTTCGCGCGCTCCGGCCGGCACCTATCAGCCGCGGAAGCGCGAAATGAAGACTGGCGCCTAGCACCCGGCGGGCAGCGGAATCGAGCAGTTGCCGAAACGGCGCTTCCTCATGCTCAGGGCGCTACCGCCCATGCGCCGTGAGCACCGCCAGGACAATAGGCACGACGCTCAGGGCGATGATGAACGCGATCAGAAGCCACGCTGCCGGGCGTCCGAAGTTCAACGTGTACCCGATCCCGAAGCGCTTCTCGACCAGAATCGCCGGATCTTGCGGATTGACGTAGAACATTCCGGCGCGCCAGCATTGGTCCGGCGTCCGGTCTCCCACGGGCCGCGCCGCCTCCGCAATGTCCGATTCCGATCCGGCGCGCGACAAGTTCGCGCCGCCCTGGCCCGTGTGAACCAGGATGGCCACCAGCACGCCGATGAACGCGAACGTTCCCAGCAGGAACGGGACGACGTTCGGCGCTTGATTGGGATGCGGGCTTAGCGCGGTGAACGGAATCCCGTTGAATACGAGCGCGAAGAAATATTCGAGCGCAATGAGAACGCCGAACTGAACCCGCCGGAAGTGGGCTTCGTTTTGCGCGTCAGCGCCGGTGGCGCGGATTTGCCGTGTCCAATGGAGTATGCCGTAAGCAAAGATCTCCATGAAGGCGCAAATCCCCACCCCAATCAGCCAAAAACCGTAGATTCCCATGAACGAACGCGTGCTCCAGCCATTCGGGTTGCCGTAAAGGTCCCAATGGATCGGAAAGCGCGCGGGAATGCGATACCAGATCAGGCGAATATAAATCGCGGAGGCGGCCAGAATCGCAAACGGGCCAATTTGCAGCAGCGCGAAGCCAATGCCTCCCGCGGGCCGCGGAACGAGCGCAGCCTCGCGATGGACGCTGGGACTCGCGGCGTGCGGCATTGTGCGTTTGCGCGCGCGCAGGAAGGCGAAAATCACGCCGGCCTCTTGTCCGAAGACTCCAATCAGGGCGAGTAGCGGCCTTCCCAGAATGAATGCGGCGAATACGACCGCAACTGCCACAACGGACTGAATCCAAACGGCCGCACGAAAGCCGCGAACGATGTCCCGCGCTTCGGCGCTTTGCCGGAATGCCGGCACCACCGTCACAGCGAAGAAAATGTCGCGGCGGGTGAGATTCGGAAGGAGGTGAAACAGGATCGCGACGAGCGCGATCGGCAGCAGCATCGCCATCAGCACTGGCGCGAACGGTTTGGCGGCGATGGCCGCTACCAGCGCGGCTGGGTTGTGGGGGAACATGAATCAGTCTCCTTTTCTGAGACCCCAGGTTCTTACGTATTGCGCGTGCAGCGTCAATTGGCGCGCGATCAGTTTGGGCGCCACTCCTTCAGCGACCGCCTTGGCCAGAAGGCGCTTCAGCTGCGACCGGAACGTCCGTCCGGCGCGCGGGTTGGCACGAGCCGGTTTCGACCGCGAGACCACGCGCGCGCCTCGCCCGCGGCGCAAGTCCAGCCAGCCTTCGCCCGCCAGGATGCGGTACGCCTGCGCCACCGTGTTGTGGTGCACGTTCAAATCGAGAGCGAGCTGGCGGACGGTCGGCAGCGGTGCTCCGGGTAGGAGTTCGCCCGCAACCAGAAGAGCGCGAATTTCCGCGGCGATCTGCTCGTAGGCGGGCGCCTGCGAAGAGGTATCGAGCCGGACGATCGGCGTTTTCTTCATTTGTATGGTGTACGTGTACAATGTACTTTAGGCCCGCCCGAAATACAAGCACATTCCGGGCCCGGCGCGCGCCCGCGAGGCCTGGCCGCAAGGCGCAGCTCCGGCCTCTACAACGGTGCGGATGGTCTAAGATACTTCGATTGGCGAACGCGAGGGCGAGCCGCGCCGCCAAATACTTCTGGAGGCGATGATGGCTACTGAGGGATACGCGCCTGCCGCGGCCCGCCTGGCACAGCCCAAAACGGCGCGAAGCTTTGCCGCCGCGGCATGGATTGTTCTGCGCATCGGTTTGATCGCGGGAACGCTCGACATCACCGAAAATTTGATCTTCAACGCCTTTCGCGGCATCACGCCGAAAATGGTCTTTCAGTTCATTGCCAGCGGGCTGATTGGAGTCAAATCGGCGCTCGCCTGGGGCATGGCATCGATCGCGCTCGGCGTAGCCATTCACTATTTCATCGCCACGTGGTGGACCGCGGTCTATTACCTCGTCAGCCGGAAATGGAGATTGCTCGTCCGCCGCGCGGCCATCAGCGGAATCGTCTACGGCGCGTTCGTCTACATTCTTATGAATTTCGTAGTCCTGCCGTTCACGCGGATTCCGCACTCCAAAGTGGCGATGACCCCGGCCTCCCGCGTCAGCGGCGTCCTGGCCCTGCTGTTCTGTATCGGCCTGACGATCGCGCTGCTGGTCAAACGAAGCGAATCCGCCGCCTGACCCGGACTCATCGAGCCGGCAGCGGCGCCGAGCCCGCATGTAATTCCGCAGGCACAAACTGGAAGAGCACATCGGAACCGATGACCGTCGCGCGCCCGCCCGCGGATTCGTACTCCTGCATTTTTTCCGGAACCGCGGCGCATTGCAGGCAGACAACCGCGCATGCGGCGGGATGCGGATTCGCGTCCACATATTTCGAACTCAGATTGTGAACGTCCGTGTACCACACGGTGCGGTGAACCCCGTCCGCATGGATGAGCGCGAAGAGCGGGTATTGGTACCAGGATTGCGGTGTGTTCTTGATCAGCCGCATGGCTGTTGGTGTATAGGCATCGATCGCCACATTCTTGCAGCCGGTTTGGTTTACGGCATCGGCCAGGGAAATGTACAGGGGGGCGAGTGTCATGTGCTCCTCCGCAAAATAGAGAACGCGACGCGCTTGATAGACGCTTTGCAACGGACGCATCGGCACCAGCGAGCGGAACCGGTTCGCAACGGCATCGGGCAGCGCTGCAAGGATTAGGAATGCAGCGATCCATGCCGCGGTCTTCCCGTTCAGCCAGCTCTCCAGGACGGCTCCAATCAGCGGCGCCGCGGCGATAAACAGTGGGAGTTGAAACCGGGCGCCCCAGCGTTGCCAGTGAAGCAGGGCGGAGAACAGCAGGAAGGCGAAGATCAGGGCCAGGCCATACCAGGGAAGTCCGTGCACAGAAAAGCGCTTCCAGCTGCAAAGCACGATGCCAAGGACAAGCAACAATACGAGGAGCAGAATCGGGTCTCCCGCGGTGACCTCGTTCAGCGAGTAATGGTTCACCTCGAAATTTCTGTCAAAAACAGCCTTCGGATCGTCGGGATTGGCCCCCAGTTCTTTCGCGATGAACCAGCGAAATCCCGCCGAAATGCGATTGTTCACATGCCCGACAAGGCCCGCGTGCAGCGAAATATTGCGCACCACGTTCGCCGCCGTCCTCTTGATCGTGACCTTCTCCGTGCGCACTTCCAGCATGCCGAACCGGTCCGGAGTGGGCACTCCCGTGATGGAGTGCGCAAAATCGTAGTTGCGCGCGTACTGCGGCAAATTTAAAAGAATGATCGGCACAAGAAACAGCAAAGCCAGTTTCACGAAACGGATTCGCGTCTCCCGCGAACCCATCCACCAGCAGGCCAGGACGAGGAACGGAAGGATGACGTAAGCCGTCCCTTTCGTGGCCACCGCCAGGCCCGCCGCGCACCCTGTGCACACAGCGAAAAACAACGACGGCTTTCGGTTCCACAGCAGCAGGAAGGCCACCGTTGCGGCGACCCAAAATGAGGCGACGCACGTATCCATCGGCCCCGAGGCTTCGAGCAACGTTTGCGGGATGGCCGCGCAAGCGACCGCAGCAAGCACTTGCCCTCGTGGTCCTGCGCCAAGGAGTTTGGCGATGTAGGACGCCGCGAGCAGGCAACCCAACAGGCTCAGAAATTCAACCAGGTTGACTAGACGGTCCGAACCCCAAAGCTCCTGCGTTTGCATCATCGCGTATTCGGCCCAGGGGCTCAGAACCAGTTGCCGGTAATCCGGCGTCGGAAAGAACCTCACGCTGTGATTCGACATCCACATCGTCCCGCGAGGCAGGTGGTACTCCATCGCATCCCACGTGGCGGGTGGCGCGGCGACGGCCGTGATTCCTACGCCCAGCACCAGGACGCCAACTCCGGCCAGGAGCCATTTCGAAGATTTCTCCAGTCGTGTAGCCGGTGCGGCCTGCGGACCTGGGATCGGTTCAGCGGCAGCTTTCGCGACATTCTTTAAACCAACGCGTTCGTACAAGAACACCGCGATGCAGACGGCGGCCCAAGCGGCCGCAAGCGGAATGGGATAAATCCAGCGCGGAATGCTCAGCAGTTCTGTGATGGCCAGCAGGCTCGCTCCCCAAAGTACGGCTGCGGTCAGAAATGCAACCCGCCTCTCGGATCCCTTTTTTGCAAAAAGACGAAAGAACAGATAAAACGCAAGCAGCGGAAACACGATCAGCATAGGGCACCCCGCTTGAGAGCGGGATCGAATATACAATGGCGCCCTTCAACCCGCGATTGACTTCATTACCGGAGTTCCCTAACCTTTACCGTTCATCAAGGAGCGCGATGCCTGATCTGAAGCTGCCCGCCCGCAGTGAGGATTTTTCCGAGTGGTACAACCAGGTCGTCCTGCGCGCCGAGCTCGCCGACTACGCGCCGGTGCGCGGCTGCATGATCGTCCGCCCCTACGGCTGGGCGCTGTGGGAGAACATCACCGCCGGGCTCGATCGCCGCTTCAAGGAAACTGGCCACGTGAACGCGGCCTTCCCGCTGCTGATTCCGCGCAGTTTCATCGAGAAGGAAAAATCACACGTTGCCGGATTTTCGCCGGAACTTGCCGTGGTCACGCACGGCGGCGGTGAAAAGCTGGAAGAGCCGCTGGTCATTCGCCCCACCTCGGAGACCATCATCGGCCACGCCTACGCCAAATGGATTCAGTCCTACCGCGACCTCCCCGTGCTGATCAATCAGTGGAACAGCGTGGTGCGCTGGGAGCTGCGCACCAAACTCTTCCTGCGCACACTCGAGTTTTTCTGGCAGGAGGGCCACACCGCCCACGCCACCGCGGAGGAAGCCGAAGCCGAGACGCGGCAGATGCTCGACGTCTACACCGATTTTGCCGTCCGCGATGCGGCTATTCCGGTCATTCCAGGCCGCAAGTCGGCCGCCGAGCGCTTCGCCGGCGCGGACCAAACCTATTCCATCGAAGCCATGATGGGCGACGGCAAAGCCTTGCAGTCCGGCACTTCCCACAACCTCGGACAGAACTTCGCCAAAGCCTTCGAGATTCGCTACCTCGACAAGAATGGCGTCCTGCAGCACTGCTGGACCACTTCCTGGGGACTTTCCACGCGCTTCGTCGGCGCCATCATCATGGTGCATGGCGACGATCAGGGGCTGATCCTTCCGCCCAAGCTCGCGCCGCATCAGGCGGTCATCGTGCCGATTTACAAAACCGACGAAGAGCGCGCCGCAGTCCTCGAGACGGCGCGCCGCCTGCGCAAGGAACTTGTCGACGCCGGCATCCGCGTCAAGATCGACGAGCGCGAAGGCACCAGCCCGGGCTTCAAGTTCAATGACTGGGAGATGCGCGGCGTTCCCCTGCGCATCGAACTGGGACCGAAGGACGTCGCCAAAGGTTCCGTCGTGCTGGCTCGCCGCGATAGGCCCGGAAAAGAAGGGAAGTCGTTCGTGCCCCAACAGGGCATCGCCCTGGCTGCGGCCCACGCCATGGACGAAATTCAGCAGGCCCTCTACGACCGCGCTCTCGCCTTTCGCCGCGCAAACACGGTCGAGACCGCGAATTATCCCGAATTTCAGAAAGCGGTGGAAAAGGGGTTCGCTTATTCCTGGTGGTGTGGCTCAGGCGACTGCGAAGGGAAGATCAAGGACGAGACCAAGGCCACCATGCGCTGCATCCCCCTCGATCAGACTCTCGGCGGCTCGGTGCGCGAGGCAACCTCCGGCAGGTGCGTCTACTGCGGCAACGATGCCGGAGAGCGCGCCATCTTCGCCCGCGCCTACTGACCTCATCCGCAGCGCACTCCGGCTCATCCAGGGCGTTTACTCATGGCAAACAGCCTGCTGCATGGAAGCTTTCGTCCGTCTTCTGCGCGTGCTACGGTTCAATCTACGGCACACATTGTGAGGGAGCAGGGAGGAAGCGAGTGAGGCCCCGCAGTCACCAGGGCAGCGAGCATGGGGGTTCGCGTCTGAATCTCATGCTCACGCTGCTGATCGTCGGTTTCCTGATCTTCGCTGCGGTTGAAATCGTTCCCGTGTACGTCAACAACTACCAGTTCCAGGATTCCATGCAGAGCGAGGCCCGCTTCGCCTTGTCCTACCCGGTGAAAAGCGCGGAGGACATTCGCAACGATCTCTGGCGCAAGGCCCAGGACTTGTCCATCCCTCTGGCCACCAAGGATGATATCAAGGTCACCGAAACCTCATCGGATGTCGAAATTAACGTGGACTACTCCGTCCCGGTGAACTTGAAGGTTTATCAATTCACCTTGCAATTTCATCCCCACGCGGACAACCATACCATTTAGAATACCATTCTGATGGAGTAGGGCTGAGCCTACCCTCCAGTCCAGCCTTCGATTCGGCTCAGCGGCAGATGCTCGTTGAAGTCTGTTCTCGCGGCTTGGTCCGCTCGACCTCGTTCGGTGCAACGCTCCCGTGAATCTTTGCGGGCGTGAAACGGCGGGTCGGCTTTTGGCAGCGCGTTTGCTCCTCCTTTAGCGGAGATATTTAGGCTTGCGCATTCGCATTCGAATTGCTCGTGGCTTTTGGACATCCCGGGTCGGCATCGCGCTCATGTGCGTGGTGCTGGCAGCGCTTCTCACCGGCGTCTCTGTCCTCACCTATTACTACGTACAGTTTGGCCACATGGTGAGGGAACGCCTCACCGGCCAGATCTTCCAGAATACTTCCGGCGTTTACTCCGCTCCCGGCATCATCTACGCCGGCGAAAAGATCAGCGAACAGGATCTCGATCAGTACTTGCTCGACGCCGGCTATCAAAGGAGCAGCCTTCCGGGATCGCCGGGCGAAGTCGATGAATCCGGCGACTCGCTTGAAATCAAGCCCTCCCAGGATTCCTATTTCAAAGGGGCTAACTCCATCCGCGTGGATTTTTCGGGTTCCCGCATTGCGCGCATTGCGGATATGTCCAGCGGCACACAGCACGACACCGCCCAAGTCGAGCCGCAGCTGATCACCAACCTTTTCGGCGCCAAGCGCGAAAAGCGCCGCATCGTGGCCTTCAACGATCTCCCCAAGAATCTGGTGAATGCCGTGCTGGCCGCCGAAGACAAGCGCTTCTACCAGCATGGCGCGCTCGATCTCGTGCGCGTCTTCGGCGCCGCCTTCTACGACCTCAGCGCCGGCCGCAAGGCCCAGGGCGCCAGCACCATCGATATGCAGGTCGCGCGCACCTTTTTCTTTTCCACTCGCCGCGTCTGGAGCCGCAAGCTCAAGGAAGTGCTGATGGCCATCGAAATCGATCAGCGCTTCTCTAAACAGCAGATTTTTGAGCTCTACGCCGACGACGTCTACCTCGGAAACCGCGGCAGCTTCGCCATTCGAGGTTTTGGCGAAGCGGCCAACGCCTATTTCGGCAAGGATGTCCGCGACCTGAATCTCGGCGAATGCGCCTTTCTGGCCGGAATTATTCGCGCTCCCAACCGCTACGCGGCCGCCGAGCGTCATCCGAACCGCGCCATCGAGACGCGCGACCGCATTTTGGGGGAAATGGTCGACGACGGTTTTGTCAGCCGCGATCAGGCCGAGGCCGCGAAACAAGTCCCGCTGAAGTTCGTCAGCGGCGGCATCGCCAGCGGCACCGCTCCCTACTTCGTCGATATGGTCAAAGACCATCTCCTTTCTCGCCTCTCTCAGAGCGATCTCGAGAGCCAGAGCTTCCGCATTTACACCACTCTCGACCCGCAGCTGCAGGAAGCGGCCACCCAGGCCGTGGCCATCGGCATGGCCAGCATCGATAAACTCCTGGCCCGCCGCTACGCCATCTGGAAGAAGAAGGGCGAAAATGTGGCGCCCGTGCAGTGCGCTCTGATTGCCATGGATCCGGACACCGGCGAAATCCGCGCGCTGGTCGGAGGCCGCGACTATGCCCAGAGCCAGCTGAACCGCGCGCTCGCGCATCGCCAGCCCGGTTCGGTCTTCAAGCCCTTCGTTTACGCCACCGCTTTCGATACCGCTCTGACCAACGCGAACAACACTCCCGGCGCGGCCACCGCCAACAACACGAATTACGCGAGCAGCGCAACCAGCGCGACCAGCGCCAACGATCCCAACAACCCCAACAACACCGAGCCGGTCATCACCCCGGCCACCACCGTCGATGACGTGCCCACCACCTTTGATTTCGACGGTCAGGAATACACGCCCGACAATTACGACGAGGAATTTTTCGGCACGGTCACCGTTCACGATGCCCTGGTGCACTCGCTCAACGTCGCCACCATCAAGGTGGCCCAGCTGGTGGGCTATCAGCAAGTCGTCAACCTCGCGCGCCAGATGGGAATCACCAACCCCATCCTCGCCACCCCCGCCATGGCCCTGGGCACCTATGAAATGACTCCCATCGACGTCTCTGCCGCTTACACCGCCTTTGCCACCGATGGCACGCGCGCCGAGCCCCTCTTCATTCGCAGCGTCCTCACCACCGACGGAAGAGTCGAGGAACAGAACAATCCGCAAACCCGCCAGGTGCTCGACCCGCGGGTGGCCTTTCTCACCACCAGCGTGCTCGAGGACGTGCTCAATCACGGCACCGGCTACACCGTGCGCGCCATGGGCTTCAACGCGCCCGCCGCCGGCAAGACCGGCACCTCGCATGACGGCTGGTTCGCTGG
>Ga0075272_1000287_pt1 | contig 11136 bp, 11 predicted proteins | sample SF_Rice_5C_0N_40_FD_69776 | JGI IMG/M metagenome (GOLD analysis project Ga0075272, IMG submission 69776) | Rice paddy soil microbial communities from Twitchell Island, California, USA - SF_Rice_5C_0N_404 | ecosystem: Environmental > Terrestrial > Soil > Paddy field/soil | place: USA: Twitchell... | reverse complement strand
CGGCTGGAAGTTGATCGACGTCGCCGTCCCCATCGACGGCGGCACGGTCATCCCCTTGTCGGTGATCGTCTCTGCGCGCGCAAAGGCGAACTGCTCCACGCCTCCATTCGTTTTCCCCGCGCCGCGCAGCGTGTGTTCGATCTCCGAAACCGGAAGATCGATTGCTCCGGCAGGAGGCGCCGCCACCGGCGGTTGGATCGGCGTGCGTGTCAGCGCCAGCGCGTCGTGCAGCACCGTGGCCAGCCGCACCGCACTTCCTCTCCCCGCGTAATGCACGTACACGACACGGGGCGTTTCGTGGAGAAGATGGTTGTGCACGGCCGTGATCTCGATTCCGCCGCTCTGGAGCGCGGAGATGACCGGGTTGACTTCGTCCTCGAGCAGCACGAGATCGCCCATGACCATCGTGTGGGGGCTGCTGCCCCGAAACGCCGCCCACGATCCGAGGGCCAATGCGGGCCGGAGACGGACCCCGTCGAGCGTGACCTCGAGATCGGTGCGCGGAAATCCGACCTTGTACACACCGCCCGGAAGCTCGGCCCCGGAGCGTCCGAGAGCCCCGGCCACGACCTTCCAATTGGCGGCTGCCGCGGGAACGGACACGACAGCGAGGAGAACAACGAGAATGCGGCGCATCATCAGACTCCTTTCATCGTCTCGCGCTGCGGGCTTCAGCTTCCGCGAGCCATCCGCGTTTGAGCGACGCGTCCGGGATGCTCGAGAGGTACGGCTTGATGTCGAGGATCGGCGTGCCGTCGAGCATGTCGACGCCGCGCACGCGCAGGCGCGCTCCGTCGCGGCCGAGGAGTTCGACGACGGTCAGGCCGATCGGGTTCGGACGGCGCGGCGAACGGGTGGCGAAGACGCCGTGCGGCCGGTCGTCGGTCGGTGGCGTGCCGACCAGTGTGTACTGGCCGGCACGGTCGAAGACCCAGAGGATGTACAGATGCGAAAAGCCTTGGACATCCTGGAGTCCGGCGGCGTACTCCGGGGCGATCTCCAGGATGCCTTCCGCCTCATGCTTCGTTCCCAGGCCTTTCGGGACGTCAACAGTGTCGTGAAACGGACTCCGCACGAACCCGATCGGGCGCATGGTCATGGTCATTTCCTGCATGCCTGCTCCAGCCGGCGCGCTGCCTCGGCGCTCGGGAAGAGCGCATGCGCCGCACGCGCGTGTTCGCACCGTTCATTGCGAGTTCCGATACGCGCAGCCCGCAACTGTATACGGTAATTGCCCGGATCGACACGCGCGGCTCGGAGCGGCTGCGAATCGTAGAGCTCCATTGCCGCGAGTTGTCCGCCGCTCCGCACCGCTCCCGCCGCGGCGACGACGATCACCAGAGCGAGGGCCATCGTTCCGGCCCCCATCGACCGGCGCGGCTCCTCGGGCTTGGCGCCGAGCGCGCCGATCGACGTCCACACCAGAAACGCAGGGACCGGGAGCAGCAGCACGGCATCGAACGCCCCGGCCAGAACCGCTGCGGCAATGACGCCCAGCAGGGCCAGCGTCGTGTTCGCGTCGGCCGATCCGCCGAAGGCGAGCCCCAGGAACGCGAGCGCGAGCAGCACGACGGCGACGCCACGCTCGGAGGCGTAGGCGATCCAGTCGCTGCTCGGCCACGGATTGAACGTCATCCCCGCCTCGGAGTCGTTCATCGACGGATCGCGCCGCGCCGCGTAGTCCGGGTACTCCACCGGCCAGTTGCCCGGCCCGACGCCGAGCAGCGGATGATGCGCCGCCATCACCATCGACCGCGTGTACTGGACGAGGCGTCCGCGCCCGCTGCCGTGCTCGAATTCGGCGATGTTCTGCACGCTCTGCAGATATGGGTTGTCGCTGCGCCAGTGCAGCGTATTCGGGATCAGCACCGCGGCGGCGACGCCGAACCCGGCAAAGAGCAGCGCGCCGGCGAAGCGGAGCGTCGGCCTCGAGATGAAGATCAGCCCGACGATTCCGGCCGCGAGCCATCCGCCGCGCGAACGCGTCAGGACCAGCGCGGCAGTGGCGATCGTCACGCCGAGGTACGGGACGATGACGCGGCGCGCCGTCGCGGCGAAAAAAAGAAGGATCGGGAATCCGAATGCGATCGCATGCGCGACGAAATTGCGGTTGCCGAGCGTGCCCCCGGGAGAGCGGTTTTCGGAGAAGATCGCCAGATCGACGCCGTAGGCCTGCAGCAGCGAAGTCGCCGCCGCGAGAACGACGGCCACCGCGACGCCGGCGAGCACCGGCCGCGACGGACTGACACGCGCCGACCAGAAGAGCAGGATGCTCGAGGCGGTGATGGCCACGGCCCGGAACGCGACCCAGCGATTCTGCGCCAGCGCCGCCGAAACGACCGACAGCGCGAGAAATCCGAGCAGCAGGAGATCGACGCGCGTGCCGATCGCCGCGCGGATCTTTCCGAACAGAATCAGCGCCGTGATCGCAGCCAGGGCGTGCAGCAGCAGCTCTTTCGGAACGAAGAAACGGTCGAGATCGAACACCTTGAACGTCGTGGCCACGAGTACCACGCCGGCCGCCCCGGCAACGATTGCAGAGGATCCCTTGCCGCTCATCGTGGAAGGAATGTTCGGAGGAACGAGCGGTCGCCCACCCGCCGGCCGAGGATCACTTTGAAGATCGTCCCTTCGGTGTCGTGTGTCAGCGGGAGCCCGATGCCGGCATTGAACTCCCAGTCGGGACCGAGATTGAGATCGATCGCCGGATAGATCTGCTGGCTGTGCTCCGCACCGTAATATTCGAATCCCGCGGAAAGCCGAGGCGTCACGTCGTACTTCACATTCACCGCGGGGGCGAAATGGCGCCCGTCCTCGAGCGCTGGATTGAACGCCGCGTACCAGCGCCCCGCCGTCTCATCGACGATCGGGCGCAGCTCCCACGAGAACTCGTGGTCCGCCCATCCGAACTCGCTCGACAGGCTCACGCCGACCGGCCAGCCCCAGCTTTCCGGGACCCGCACCCGCGGCCGGATGTGGCTGCCGTCGTACTTCCAGGCCTTCCCCTGCCCCTCGGTCGTGAAAATGTAGAACCCGGTCTCGAACCACGGAGCGAACCCATGCGTGATCTCCACCGTCTCGTGCACCGCGTGCGTGTCGTGCGCGAAATTGCTGTGGAGCTCGAACATCGTGAACGCCTTCGGGACCGTGTCCGAACCGTAGACCTGGATCTCGAAATCGTCCTGTGCACGGAGCGGCGCCGCCGCGGCCAGAATTCCGGTGAAGAGCCAGAGCAAGAGTGTTTTGCGGCACATTTTCTGCTCAAAACCAGTGTGGGGGTAAGACGATGAACAAATTGAAAGGACTTGCTGCAGCCGTGTTCGCTCTGCTGCTGGCGGCCGCCTGCGGATCGTCGCGCAACATCGGCGACATCTTCGGGACCGGCACCAACAACGGGACGTACACGGTGAATGGAACGGTCGACTCGGTCGACACTTCCAATCACTCCATCTTACTGACGAATGCCAACTACACAAGTGGGTTGAACCCCGGCGCGGGATACGGCAACACCGTCCGGATCTATTACGACAACAACACGACGCTGACGTACCAGGGACGAAACTACCGTCCGCAAGACCTCGAACGCGGCGATCAGGTCGCCATCAGCGCCACGCAGTCGGGAAGCGAGCTGATCGCGCAGACGATGAACGTTACGTACGACGTGCGGAGCGGAATGGCCTCGTCCTATCCAAATCCAAATCAGTATCCGAATCAGTATCCGAATCAATACCCGACGTCGACGACCTCTCCGGTCTCGACGATTCAGGGGACGGTACGGTTCGTCGACCCGTCGACGCAGACGATCAGCCTGGACAACAGCCAGTGGATCTCCGGCTTCCAGACGAATGCGGGAAACGCGATGACCATCCGGTACAACGCGAACGCAGAGGTCAACTATCAGGGCCAGCTCTATCCGGTCACGAACCTGCAGCCGGGCGACGTGATCCAGGTCCAGGTGCAGAACCTCGGCGGATCGAACTTCCTGGCGCAGAGCATGACCGTCGTCCACAACGTCAACTCGCAGTAGAGACTCTTCGATGCGGGGCGGCCACGAGGCCGGCCCCGCAAATTCCTCAGGGCTCGCGCAGCAGCCCGGCCTCACAGACGCCGTCGAGAACCCGCTCGCCGTCCGCGTTCTCGATCCACGATTCGATCTCCAGGCGCCGCTTCGGCCGGTCGATCGACCGCACCACGAAATGCACGGTGACGGTGTCCCCGATGTGGACCGGCCGAAGAAACCGGATGGTCTGCGAACGGTAGATCGCGCCCGTACCGGGCAGCAGCATGCCGACCATGGTGGAGAGCATCGAAGCCGTCAGCATGCCGTGCAGCACGCGCCGGCCGAACTGCGTGCGGGCGGCGAACTCGGCGTCGACGTGCAGCGGGTTCGTGTCGCCGGTGATCTCGATGAACCGCCGCACGTCGTCTTCGGAAAAAGTCTTCGTCAGCGTGACGTGCTGCCCCACCTCGAAGTCTTCGATGCGCGCGCCCACGCGCCAAGGATACTCAGGTCCGTGCCCCGGCGGGCACGGACCCGATCGAAGGACTATCGCTGGGACCGCGGGACGCTGACCGTCACCTCTTTCACGGTGATGTTGCTGCTGGCGTCGCGCGCTTGGTACGTGATGGTGTAGGTCCGGCCGATGCCGAGTCCCGACCGTTCCGCGCGCAGCAGGAAGTCGCGGTCGTCGGTCCCGAACGCCGCTCCCTGGACGTCGATCGGCGTGTCGCCATCGCCGAGTCCGTTGTCGGGTTCGCTGCTGGTGATGGCGACGAGCGTCACGGTCGGGGCGCTGTCGCAGATGTCGCTCACCGCGATGTCGGCGTGGATGGCCACCAGCTTGTGATTCGCCGGCCAGAGCACGGCAGGGCTCACCGACACCGACAGATCGGGCGGCGTGGTGTCCTGGATCGTGACGTTCTGCACGGCGGTGCTGCTGTTGCCGCTGCCGTCGGTGGCCTGCCACGTCACGGTCGTCGTGCCGAGCGTGAAGACGGCCGGAGCGTTGTTGCCGACGGTGACCTGCGAGCACCAGCAGACGTCGCCGACAGCCGGCGTGCCGAGGGGCACCGGAGTGCCCGAGGGCCCGGTGCACTCCGCCGTCACGCTGGCCGGAGCCGCGATCGTCGGCGGCGTGGTGTCGACTACCTGGACCGTCTGCACCGCGGTGCCGATGTTGTTGCTGTCGTCACGCCCGCTCCATGTGACATTGGTCGTTCCCAGCGGGAAGACGGCCGGCGCATTGCTGGAGATCGAAAGCGTGGTATCGCAGGCGTCGGTCGCGGTGGCCGCGCCGATGGCGGGCGAGGCTCCACGCGGCGAGCACTGCGTACATTCGATGTGGCTCAGGTTCGCCGGCGCGGTGACGGCCGGCGCGAGCGTGTCGACGATCGACAGCGGCCCTTGGAGCGCGAAATCGATGTTGCCCAGCGGAGCGAGCCGGATCCACGCCTGATTCGTCAGCGTCTGCTGCGGGACGTTGAACGGCGCGGAACCATCGTTCGGTGTGCTGCCCAGGAGCGTCACCGGGAAAGCGCCGCCGTTGTTCGTCGACATCAGGGCCTGCACGTTCGGATCCGTCGACCCGCCGACCTGCCATGTCAGCGTCGACGGCATGCCGCACTGGACGGAGCCGCTCGGCCCGGTGATTCGGAATGGAGCGCCGTTGACGTGGACGACAGTCGTGTCGTAGTCCGATCCGCCGTGGTTGTCGCGGACGGTCAGGCGGAACGTGAGATCGCGATTGCTGCCCGGCAGCACTTCCCACGGCGTCGCTGCGCCGCTGATCAACGCGGACATCGGCGGAAACGTCCGCGAAGCCACCGCCCGGTCCGGATACGAACGGAACAGAGGACCCGAGTAGGTCGGCGTCGGCTGACCGATCCCCGGACCGAGGTCGTATTGTTCCCAGGCATACGTCAGCGTGTCGCCGTTCGGATCGTTGCCCGAGCCGGTGAGCGTGAAGGGCGTGCTCTGCGGGATCGAGTAGTCCGGTCCGGCGTTCGGCACCGGAGGATCGTCGCCGGTCGCGGCCAGCGTTCCGCATGCGCCGCCCCCGCTGCTGTAAGCCCGGATCTGATCGAAGCTGCGGCTGTGAAAGACGGGGTCGCTGTGCGGCTGAATGTTCTCGGCGCCGCAGACCCCGGCATAGGCCATGATCGTCGTCCCGCTGCCCGGTTCGTAAGCCGAGCTGCCGACGCGATTGCCTCCGCAGTTCGGATCCGAGGTGCCATCGAACGTATGGTCTCCCCCCATCTGATGGCCCATCTCGTGGGCGACGAAGTCGACGTCGAATCCGTCGCCGGAGGGCACGCCGAGCGAGGTCGCTCCCCGCGCTTTGTTGCCCGAAGAGCAGGCCACGCCGAGCGATGCGATTCCTCCGCTGCCGCCCTGGCTCATGATGTGGCCGATGTCGTAGTTCGCGGAGCCGACGTTCGTGTCGAGCTCCGTCTGGTTCTCGCCGCGCATCACGCCGACGTCGTCGCCGGTGAAGGGATCGGTCGCCGGGTCGGTGTACACCCGCGTGGCCACCAGACTGAAGCGGATCGTCAGGTCCCGCTCGTACAGGCCGGTGACGCGATTCATGGTCGTGGCAATCTGCGCGTTGGCCTGCGACACACCGCCGAAATACGAGCCGTACTCGCCGGTCACCGAGACGGCGAGCCGATAGGTCCGGAGCTGCGTCCCAGTGGGATTCGTGTTCGGGAAGGGAACGAGATTCGAGCCGGCCGACGTCAGCGACAACGTCCGCGGCGGAGGCGGGCCGCCGTCCCGGTCGGAGCGATAGAGGCAGCGGAATGGCGCCGCACCGAGGTCGTGCATCCAGTAACTGATGTAGAGGCCCGGAGTGTCCGCCGGATCGACGTAGGCCGTGCCGCGGTTGCACATCACCATGGCGTGAAATCCGAGCGGCGTCCGGTCGAGGCGTGCGGTCATCGTCGGATCGTCGATCCCCTCGCCGCGATAGGTGCGGATCTCGGGATGCGGGGCCTGCATCTCTGGGGAGAGGAGCGGCGACTCCTCGATCGCCAGACGCGCGAACGTCCCGTCGGGCATCGGGACGGTCAGCGTCGGGCGCGGCTGCCGCACGAGCTGGAGCATGTGCGCGCCGGCCGGCCGGGTCCGTTCGAGCGGCGCTCGAGCGAGCACGCGCTGCAGTTCGTCTCCGTTCACCTCCGCGACTTCGAAGGCTTGCGGCACATGCCCGAAGCGCGGGCGCACCGTCGCCCGTTCGCTCACGGCGCGCCGGACCCACACCCCGTCAGCGGACTGGACGGGCTGCCCGGCGATCGGAGTGGACACCGAGGACATCAGGAGCAGTAGCAGAAGCATCGTTCCCCCCTGTCTTTCTGCCGTCCCGTGCGCTGCCGGCAGCCGGGGAGCACACACTTCTCCCCTGTACGCCGGCGGGTCGCAGGGGCGGCCTCAATGGTTTCGAAGGGCTGATTATTATGGAACGGCTGGGCACGCCGCAAGCGAAAAGGGGTCAGGTCTGTGATCCGTGATTTTCTACCTGCGGTAGAGAACGGCCAAGCACGCCGGATCCGAAATCGCTTCCTCGCAAGGCTCAACAGCCTCATTCATGCCGCGAAGCTAAAAGGGGCTCGTTCGAGATCGAAGCACGATTGGCCAGCGGACCGCTCGCAAACTCGAGGGGCAAACACCCGGGTCTCTACGTTTTGTAGAAAATCACCGATCACAGACCTGACCCCTTTTCGGGGCGTGGCATACTTTGGGGCATGCGATCCTTGGCAATGGCGGCTGTGGCGGTTCTCCTGGCGATGACTGCGGCGGCGGCGGCGACGCCCGGCGTCGGTCAGTCCGCTCCCGACTTCACCCTCTCCGATGCGAAGGGCAGGCCGGTCACCCTCTCCGGGGCTCGCGGCAGCAAGGTCGTGCTGGTCTTCTACCGCGGCTACTGGTGACCGTACTGCGTCCGGCAGTTGGTCGGACTTCGCGATCTCGCCCGTGCCTATCCCGAAGTGCGGTTTTACGCCATCAGCCGCGACAGCGCGGAGGAGAGCCGCGATCTGGCGAAGAAGATCGCGGCCGACGGACGCGGGCCGGTGCCGTTCACGTTCCTCTCGGATCCGAATTCGCAGACGATCGACGGCTATGGGCTGCGGGACCCCGCGTACGCCGGCCAGAACATCGACGGCGTTCCGCATCCGTCGGTGTTCGTCCTCGACCGAAAGGGAATCGTTCGCTGGGAGATGATCGAGAGCGACTACCGCGTGCGGCCGACGAACGACGAGGTGGCTGCGGCACTGAACGCGCTCGAATGAGACGCGTCCCCGTTCGTTTACAATCGTAAGCATCCATGGAACTGCTGTTGTGGCGCTGGAGCACGGCGGCGCAGATCACGTCCGCCGTGATGATCGTGGGATTCTTTCTGGCGCTGGCGCGGTCGATCCCCCGCGTCGAACTCCGGCCGTGGACTCGTGCCTGGCTGGCGAACCTCGCGGCCCTCACGGCGACCGTGGCCTTCTGGTTCCTCCAGCCGAAATCGGCGGGCGCATTCCTCACGCTCCGCTTCGCCTATTTCGCCAGCAAGACGGCATTCGTCGTTCTGCTGTTCATCGGGGCGACGGTGTTCGCGCGCATTCCGCTGGGCCGCCGGGCGCGGCGGCGGATCTTTTTCTCCACGCTGGCCTATGCGGCGGCCGCGGCGCTGATCGTCGACTCGATCGACCAGATCGGCGTGGTCCAGTCGGCGACGATGGCCGTCCTCTTTTTCGCCGGCGCAGCGATCCTGATCCGTACGCGCCCGCCCGGATCCGCCGGACTCACTGCCGGCTTTGCCTTCCGTTGTGCCCTGGCAATCGTGGAGACCGCCGCGCACGCCAGCCAGCTCGTTCCGAACCGCTGGGACTCGTCACACGGTGTGGCGTTCTTTCTCGCGTCGTACTCCTCGATGGACACCGCCGCGGAGTGGATCATCGCCCTCGGCTGCGTGCTGACGCTCCATCGCACGATCCAGCTCGAGCTGATCCAGACGAACGCCGATCTGCGCGCCACGCAGAAAGTCCTCCAGGACCTCGTCGACCGCGACATGCTGACCGCACTGCCGAACCGCCGCGCGCTTCCGGTCGCACTCCGTTCCGCATTCGAAACGGGGGCCACGATCCTCTTTTTCGATCTCAACGACTTCAAGACCATCAACGACGCCTACGGCCATCACACCGGGGACGAGTGCCTGCGGCGCTTCGCGCGTGCCCTGCAGTCGAGCTTCCGTCCGCAGGACCACGTCGTCCGCTACGGAGGCGACGAGTTCGTGGTCGTGGCCGGCGGCGCTCGGCCCGAACAGGTGCTCTCGCACGTCGAACGCCTGCGGGAACGCATGCGGTTCGAGCGCACGGAGCCGGAGATCAGATTTTCCGTGGGACATGCCTATCTTCCCCCGGGCGGCGACCCGGACGAAGCGCTGCGTCTCGCCGATGCGGGCATGTACAGCGTCAAACCGCAGAAATCGCTTCGCCCCTGAGACCTACCGCGGCGGACGCCACAGCCCTTCCGGCCGCGAGCCGAGCAACCCCGCGATCCGCAAAGACTCGCTGACAGCGCTGACGTCCTTCACCGCTCCGCGCGGGAGCTTCCAGGCGCGTGGTGCGGTGTCGATGGCCCGGTCGATGTAGGAAAGCGATCCCTCGTCGAAGCGCCATCCGCGTGCTTCGAACCGCTCGAGGTCGATCGGCGCAGTGAAGGCGCGCATCGTCCGTTTGCCGTACACGTTGAAGAAGCCGTCGAAGTAGCTGAGACCGAGCGCCAGATACGGATAGACCGCCTCGCGCGAGCGAAGCGTCGTGTAGTTCGACTTGGCAACGCTCCCCCACGCCTCGCCGATCTGGTAGAGCGCGATGCAGTGACCATCATCGGTGACCGCGTCCATCCACATGAGGCGTGGGGCGTGCCCGAGCTCGCGCAGCGCGGCCGCGGCGAGAAGAGCGCCGCTGTAGCACTGCGCTTTGCCCGACTCCATGACCGCGCGCGGAGAAGCGGCCCCCCCTCGTTCGTCGTACTGCAGATCGTCGAGGAAGCGCTGGATGTGCGCCGGTGTCCGCAGCCTGGCGAGCAGGCGTCGTTCTCGCACGTTCCATCGCACCCGAACGAGGGTACCGCACTCAGAACGTCGCGCGCATGGAGGTCTGCATCGGCAGGAACGCCCCGTCATTCGTCGTCACGTCTTTGAGGACGACGTATCCGTGGATCTGTCCCGTCCCCGCGATCTCGTCGACGAACAGCAGCAGCGAGCTTCCGTCCAATCCGAACTGCCGGAAGAGATCGTTGATCTGCATCACCTGCCCGGGGGCCAGCGCATACGTCGGCTGCGGCCCGACGAACGCGCCGGTCGCGGGGTCGTAAAACGAGAGGCGGACCGTGATCCCTCCGGTCAGCGCGTTTCCCTGATCGTCGACGCCGAGGTTCTCGATGCCGGCATTCGTCACAGTGCCGCCGCCGTTGCGGATCACGGAACTGAGCGAATGCGGCCCGTTCGTCTCCACCGGCTGCGCGCGGTATGCGAGCCCGTATGTCCCGCCGCTTCCGGCGACGCTGGAAATTCGCGCCACCGCGGAGGCTTCGGTGCCGTCGTGGAACGACGGGTTCGTGAACGTCAGCAGCAGCGTGCCAAATGAGTTGGACGCCTGGTTGGGAGCGATCACGCCCGCGGAGGCCAGCGCCAGGAGGAAATCGTCAACGTGCAGGTTGTCGAAGCCGGAGAGGGTACCCAGCAGGCCACTGCGCGGCGCGGAACCGTCCGCGGGCGTGAAGAAGAATTCGACGTCGGTCGATTGCGGCGTGTTGTTGGTCACGTCGAGCGAGGTGGAGAAGTCGGTGGAGGATCCCTGAACCCGTCCGACGATCGGCAGATCGACGCTGAATCCGCCGCCCTGCTCCGTCGCCCGTAAGGCGAAGCGGTGTGTGAGCGGACGGATGGAGAGCGTCGACGCGCCGGCCATCGGGGCCACGATGCATGCTGCGAGCAGAATCAGCCTTCTCATCGCCGTCACCTCCTCACAGGGACTTCAGGAATTCGACGAGATCGCTCTTGTCCTGCGACGAGAGGCTCAGGCCGAACCGCGTGTCGTAGTGGTCGATCACATCGAGCAGCGTGGCGAAACGGCCGTCATGATAGA
>Ga0075272_1000286_pt1 | contig 11158 bp, 6 predicted proteins | sample SF_Rice_5C_0N_40_FD_69776 | JGI IMG/M metagenome (GOLD analysis project Ga0075272, IMG submission 69776) | Rice paddy soil microbial communities from Twitchell Island, California, USA - SF_Rice_5C_0N_404 | ecosystem: Environmental > Terrestrial > Soil > Paddy field/soil | place: USA: Twitchell... | reverse complement strand
CGCCGGAGTCGTCCACCCACCCCTTGATGTGCTCGAGCTTCGGGTCCTTCCCGAGCGCGTCGGTCAGCAGATCCAGGAGCCACGAGCGCACCACCGAGCCGTAACGCCAGATCCCGGCGATCTGCGGAAGATCGAGCGAGAAATCGGAGGCGTTCAGGATCTCGAATCCCTCGCCGAGGGACTGCAGCATCGCGTATTCGATCCCGTTGTGGACCATCTTGACGTAATGGCCCGCGCCGGAGGTCCCGACGCGCGCGAACCCGTGCTCGGGAGCGAGCGTCTCGAAGATCGGCCGCGCGCGCTCGACGGCCGCCGCGTCCCCGCCGACCATCAGGCAGTAGCCGTTCTCGAGGCCCCAGACGCCCCCCGACGTGCCGGCATCGACGAAGAAGACGCCGCGCCGGGCGAGCTCGTCGGCGCGCCGCATCGAATCGCGGTAGAACGAGTTCCCTCCGTCGATCACGATGTCGCCGGCCGCGAGCCCCGGGCCGAGGGCGCCGATCGTCTCGTCGACCGGCGCGCCCGCCGGGATCATCAGCCAGACGACCGCCGGCTTCGGTAGCGAGCGCAGCAGCGCTTCCGGCGAGGGCGCCCACTCCGCCCCCGCGTCGCGCGCCGCCGGTTCCTCGTTCCCCTTCGACCAGGCGACGACCGCGTGGCCGCCGCGCGTCAGCCGCTTCGTCATGTTGGCGCCCATCCGGCCGAGACCGATCATTCCGAGCTTCATTTTCGTTTCTCCAACGCCGACCGCACGCGGTCGGCCCAGGCCGAAAGCGCGTCGGCGGACGGGCCGGAGCCCACGGCGCCCGAGAACGGGAGGCCGCGGCTCCGAAGCGCCTTCTCGTCCCCGATCGCCTGCGCCTCGAGGAACGTCGCGAAACCGTAGCCCGCTCCCGGGATCGCGACGTCGGACTCGCCCGGGTCCACGACCTGGAGGAAGACGCCTTCGTGCGGCCCTCCCTTGTGGAGCTGTCCGGTCGAGTGGAGGAACCGCGGCCCGAAGCCGACCGTCGTCGCGCAGTGCGTCCGGTTGCGCAGCTCCCGGCGCAGCCGAAGCAGGGTGTCCTCGTTCTTCGGGCTGCGGTCGGCGTAGGCCTGGAGGGCGAGATAGTCGCGGCCCGGACGCGCCTGTGCGACAAGGCGCTCGAGAGTCTCCCCATGGAACGCGATCCCTCGCTCGTCGCGGCGGCCCCGCTCGCGCGGCAGCGACTTCGTGCGCCCGTACTCGGCGAGCACCGCGTTGGTGTTGTCCTTCGATTCCTGCACGTTCGGCTGGTCGAACGGGTCGATCCCCAGGACCGCGCCCGCGACGGCAACCGCGAATTCCCAGACGAACATGCGCGCGCCGAGGTCGTACCGGTCGCGCCACGCGCGCGCCCGCACGGGGTGCCCCTCCTGCGCCAGACGGTCCAGTTTCTCGTCGATCGGCCCCGCGTCTTCGGCGCCGTCCAGCCGCTCGTAGAGGAAGAAGCGATCCGGCGCGTAGTCCTCCGGCCAGCCGAGCGGCTCCCCGTCGACCGGCACGATCCCCGCGCCTTCCTTGCCCGTCGATTCGGCGACCAGCTGCTCGAGCCAGGGGCCGAACGGCGCGATCGCCGCGGTGCAGACGATCGTCGCCTTGTCGCGGCCGGCCGCCGCGAAACGGCCGAGCGCGGCGCCGAGCGCGAGACCGGGATTGCGCCCGCCCCGGGCGCGGCACGCCTGGGCCGCCTCGTCGGCGCGCTCCAGCAGTCGCGGCAGGTCGACGCCGCACAGCGCCGCCGGGACGAGACCGAAGTACGACAGCGCGGAGTACCGCCCGCCGATCCCCGGCAGATTCTCGAAGACGTCGGCGAAACGGTTCTCGATGGCGAGTTTCTCGAGAGGCGATCCGGAGTCGGTGATCGCGACGAACTGCTCGCCCGCTCGCTCCGCGGATCCCGCGCGGCGCAGCACCTGCTCGTGGAAGTACCGGAATTGCGAGATCGTCTCGAGCGTTCCCCCGGACTTGGAGGAGACGAGGAAGAGCGTCGCGTCGGGGTCGATTCGGGCAAACGCGTCGCGCACCTGCTCCGGCGACGTCGAGTCCAGGACGATCAGCTCCGGCGCCTCGGGGCGGCCGAGGATCCGGCCGAAGACCTCGGGCGCGAGCGAGGAGCCGCCCATGCCGCAGAGCACGACGTGCCGCCGGTCGCGCCGGGCGTGCGCCGCCCAGCCCTCGAGATCCTGCGCGCGGCGCAGCATCTCCGACGGCGCGTCGAGCCAGCCGAGCGCGTCCTCGATGATCGCCCGATGCTTCTCGTCCGATTTCCACGCGAACGCGTCGCGGCGCCAGACGCGGTCGACGAACTCCTCGCGGCCGAGCCGGGCCTCGATCTCGCGGACACGGGACCCCTCCGGCCCCAGCCGGAGCCAGTCCCGCGCGGGCGCGCGCTTCACCGGCGCGCCGTGACGCCCGCGACCGGCTGGCGTCGCTTCGCCTCGAGCCCCGCGAGGAGCTCCTGGTACGAATCCTCGAACTTCCGGACCCCGTCGGCTTCGGAGAAGTTGTCGGTGATGTCGTGGTAGTCGATGCCGAAGTCCGCCAGGGCGGCGATCTCGCGCCCGGCCTCCTCGACGCCGCGCGTGATCGTCTCTTCCGGACGGCCGTGGTCGAGATAGGCGTCCATGGTCTTGATCGGCATCGTGTTGACGGCCGGCCCGCCGATCAGCTCCTGCACGTACAGGATGTCGGAATAGCTCTTGTTCTTCGTCGACGTCGAGGCCCAGAGGCAGCGCTGCAGGCGCGCCCCCTTCTTCGCGAGCGCTTCCCACCGCGCTCCGGAGAAGATCGCGCGGAACTTCGCGAACGCGATCTTCGCGTTGTCGACGGCGATCTTTCCCTTCAGCGATTCGAGCCGGCGGCGCCGCTCCGGGTCCTTCTCGCCCGAGAGCGCCGCCTCGATGCGCCGGTCGGTCTCGGTGTCGATCCGGGACACGAAGAAGGAGGCGACGGAAGCGACCGGACGGGGGTCTCCGCCCGAGCGGACGAACTCCTCCAGCCCGGAGAGGTACGCCTCGGCGACCTCGGCGTAGCGGTCGACGGAGAAGATGAGCGTGATGTTGATCGACTTTCCGAGCGCGGTCATCCGCCGGATCGCGGGGATCCCCTCGGGCGTGGCGGGGATTTTGACCATCAGGTTCGGCTTCGCGATTTCGCGGTGATACCGCGAGGCCTCCGCGATCGTCCCGTCCGTGTCGCCGGCCAGCGACGGCAGGACCTCGATCGAGACGTAGCCGTCCTCGCCTCCGGTGGCGTCGTGGACGGGGCGCAGGACGTCGCACGCCTCCTTGATGTCCTGGATCGCGAGGGCATCGAAGATCTCCGGCGTGCTCTTGCCGGCCGCGGCGAGCTTCTCGACGTCGGCGTCGTAAGCGTTCCCTTCCGAGAGCGCCTTCTGGAAGATCGACGGATTCGAAGTGACGCCGACGACCGCCTTCTCGTCGATCAACTTCTTCAGGCCGCCGCCGCGGATCATGTCGCGGGAGAGCTCGTCGCACCACACCGACACACCGAAATCCTTCAGACGAAACAGGGAGTTCTTCGCGGCGCTCATTTCTTTCTCACCTCCGGAAATTCGAAAACGCCCGTACGGGCGTCGAGCTCGATCTGGTTCACTTTCTCGAGACGGCGGACGTGGCGCTCGGCGCCGGAGAACCGCGCGCCGAGAAACGCCGCCGCGACCTCCTTCGCGAGCGCGCCGCCGATCACGCGGGCTCCCAACGCGAGGATGTTCGCGTCGTCGTCCTCCACCCCCTGCCGCGCGGAGAACGTATCGTGGCAGACGGCGCCGCGCGCCCGCGGAACCTTGTTGACGGCGACCGACGCCCCCACGCCCGAGCCGCAGACGACGATCCCGCGTTCCGCCTCGCCGCGCGCGACCGCGACCGCGACCGCTCGCGCGAAGTCCGGGTAGTCGTCGGCGGGGTCGAACCGGGCGTTGCCGAGGTCCACGACGCGATGGCCCGCCGATTCGGCCCAGGCGAGGAGCTCGCGCTTGAGCTCCAGGCCCGCGTGGTCGCTCCCGAACGCGACCTTCACTTCTTCCTCCGGGTCCGCCGCCCGGGCGTGACCCGCGCGGCGGCCTTGGCGACCTTCTGGTTTCCGGCCCGCTTCGCGGCTCTTCCGCCGGCGGTGCGCTTCGCGGCGCGCGGATGCTTCGCCGCGGCCAGTCTCGCGGCCTCCCTCGCGACGTGCTCCGGCGTGAAGCCCGCTTCCTTCATGTTCGTCGCGCCCGGCGCCGAGGCGCCGAAGCGGTCGATGCCGATCGCGATCCCGCGGGGCCCCACGTATTTGTCCCACCCGAACGTCGTTCCCGCCTCGATCGAGACGCGCGCGGCGACCTCGGGCGGCAGCACCTTCTCGCGCCACGCCCGGGGCTGGCGGTCGAAGAGCCACGTCGACGGCATCGAGACCACCCTTGCGGGGATCTTCTTCTTCGACAGGAGCTCCTGGGCCTCGAGCGCGACCGAGATTTCCGACCCGGAGGCGATCAGGACGACCTCCGGCTTTCCCCCGGGCGCTTCGGAAAGGATGTAGCCGCCGCGATCGACCCGCATCGCCCGGCCGTACTTCGCGGGGTCGAGGACGGGCACGCCCTGCCGCGTCAGCACGAGCCCGACGGGCCCCCCGGTGTGGGCGATCGCGACCTTCCACGCCTGCGCGGTCTCGTTGGCGTCGGCCGGGCGGATCAGAACGATGCCCGGCATCGCCCGGAACGACGCGAGCTGCTCGATCGGCTGGTGCGTCGGCCCGTCCTCGCCGAGGCCGATCGAGTCGTGGGTCCAGACCCAGATCACGGGAAGCTCGGAGAGCGCCGCCAGACGAACCGAGGGGCGCATGTAGTCGGAGAAGATGAAGAACGTCGCGCCGAAGGGGCGCACGCCCCCGTGCGCGGCCATGCCGTTCAACGCCGCGCCCATCGCGTGCTCGCGCACGCCCCAGTGGAAGTTGCGGCCGTTCGACTCCGCCTCGAAATCGGCCTCCCCCTCGATCAGCGTGTCCGTCGACGGCGCAAGGTCCGCCGAGCCCCCCGCCAGCGCCGGGTACCTCTTCGCGATCGCGTTCAACACCTTCCCCGAGGCCTTCCGCGTCGCGAGCTGCCCCTTCTTGGCGTCCTGCGGGCGGAAGCTCGGCACGTCCGCGTCCCATCCGGCCGGAAGCTTCCCGGCGAACCCGTCGCGGAACTCGCGCGCGAGATCCGGGAACGCGCGGGCGTACGCCTCGAAACGGCGGTTCCATTCGGCATGGTGCCCGGCGCTCTTCTTCCCCGCCTCGCGCCAGCGGGCGAGCGACTCGTCGGGCACGACGAAGTGCGCGTCCGGATCCCATCCCAGGATCTTCTTCGTCGCGCGGACCTCGTCTTCCCCGAGCGGAGATCCGTGCGCCTCGGCGGTGTCCATCTTGTGGGGCGCGGGATAGCCGATGTGCGAGCGGCAGATGATGAGCGACGGTCGCTCCGCTTCTCCCGCCGCGTCCCGGAACGCGCCCTCCAGGGCGTCGAGGTCGTTCGCGTCGGCGATCCGGACGACGTGCCACCCGTACGCCTCGAAGCGGACGCCGACGTCCTCGTTGAACGCGAGCGCGGTATTCCCTTCGATCGAGATGTGGTTGTCGTCGTAGAGGAGCTGGAGCTTGCCGAGCTTCAGGTGCCCCGCGAGCGACGCGGCCTCGGACGCCACGCCCTCCATGAGATCGCCGTCACTGCAGAAGCCCCACGTGCGGTGATCGACGACCTCGTGGCCCGGACGGTTGAAGCGCTCGGCGAGCAGCCGCTCGGCGATCGCCATCCCGACGGCGTTGCCGAACCCCTGCCCGAGCGGTCCCGTCGTCACCTCGACTCCCGGCGTCATCCCGCGCTCGGGATGTCCCGGGGTGATCGAGTGGAGCTGGCGGAAATTCTCGATGTCCTCGAGGGAGACGGCGTAGCCGGTCAGGAACAGCGCGGAATACAGGAGCATCGACGCGTGGCCGCACGAGAGGATGAAGCGGTCCCGATCGGCCCAGAGCGGGTCCTTCGGGTCGTAGCGGAGGATGCGCGTCCAGAGCACGTACGCGGCGGGCGCGAGCGCCATCGGCGTGCCGGGATGTCCCGAGTCCGCCTTCTGCACGGCGTCCATCGAGAGGGTGCGCACCGTGTCGACGCAGAGCCGGTCCAGCTCTTCGACCGGCAATGGAGCGCTCTTCCTCGAAGTCGAACTCACCGGCCCTCCTCTGTCATGGCTCATTCGATCACATGCGAAATCAATTCCAAAATCCCGCGAATTCAGAATAATCTTCGGCGTGCCGCGAAGCGCTCCGCTCCGTCCGGTCGTCCTCGTCATCTGCGACGGGTGGGGCGTCCGGGACTCCCGGGAGGGCAACGCCATCGCCCTCGCGCGAACGCCGGTCTGGGACCGTCTGCGCCGCGACTTTCCGTACACGATTCTTTCCGCATCCGGCGAGGACGTGGGGCTTCCCGCGGGGCAGATGGGGAATTCCGAGGTCGGCCACCTGAACCTCGGCGCGGGGAGAATGGTCCCCCAGGACATCCTGCGCATCGATCTCGCGATCCGCGACGGGAGCTTCTTCGAAAATTCCGTGCTCACCGGCCTGTGCGAGGGGGTGCGCGAGGGCGGAAGCGCCCTGCACCTGATGGGGCTCCTCTCCGACGGGGGGGTGCACTCGCACGAGCGCCACCTCTTCGCCCTTCTCGATCTCGCCCGGCGCGAGCGGCTGCCGCGGGTCTTCGTCCATCCCTTCCTCGACGGAAGGGACACCCCGCCGGAGTCGGCTTCGATCTATCTCGGCCGGCTCGAGGAGGAGATCGCGCGCCTCGGCGTCGGCGCGATCGCGACGATCTCGGGCCGCTACTACGCGATGGACCGGGACCGGCGGTGGGACCGCGTGAAGCTCGCCTACGACGCGCTCGCCCACGGCCAGGGCCGCCGCGCGGCCGGCGCGCGCGAGGCGCTCCGGATCGCGGCCGGCGACGGCGAAACCGACGAGTTCGTGCGGCCGACCGTGATCGAGCGCTCCGGGTCCCCGGCCGGGACGATCCGGAGCGGGGACGGGGTCGTCTTCTTCAACTACCGGGCCGACCGCGCCCGCGAGATGACCGAGGCGCTCACGTCGAGGAGCTTCGGCGGCTTCGAGCGAGGCGACGCGCCGTTTCCGTCGTTCGTCTGCATGACCGAGTACAAGGAGGAGTTCCGGCTGCCGATCGCCTTCCCTCCCGAGACGCTGACGGGCATCCTCGCCGACGCGTGGGAGGGCGCCGGGAAGACGAACCTTCGTCTGGCGGAAACCGAGAAATACGCGCACGTGACGTACTTCTTCAACGGCGGGGTCGAGAAGGCGTGGGCGGGCGAGTCGCGGATCCTCGTCCCCTCGTCGAAGGTCGCGACGTACGACCTCCTCCCGGAGATGGCGGCGCCGGAGATCACCGAAAAAGCGCTCGAGGCGATCGCCTCGGGCGACCACGACGCGATCGTCATGAACTACGCCAACGCCGACATGGTCGGCCACACGGGGAAGCTCGCCCCGACGATCGCGGCGGTCGAATGCGTCGACGGGTCCCTCGGGCGCGTCGCCGACGCCGTCCTCGCGCGGGGAGGCGCGTTCGTGATGACGGGCGACCACGGCAATGCCGAGCAGATGGTCGATCCCGTCACGGGGGCTCCGCACACGGCGCACACGACGAACCCGGTTCCGCTCGTCGTGGCGACCGCGTCCGGGCCGTCCATTGCCCGCTTTTCGCTCGCGCCGGGCGGGTCGCTTCGGGACGTCGCGCCGACGATCCTCGGCCTCATGGAGATTCCCGCGCCCGCGCCGATGACCGGGCGCGATCTGCGGATTGCGGAGAAGGCGGGCGGCCGTGCCGGAGGCTCCGGCGGCTGATCCCGTGAGGATCCGCGTGGCGTCGCCTCCGGAAACGCCGCTCCTGATCTTCGACGGCGACTGCGGCTTCTGCCGTTTCTGGGTCGCGCGCTGGCGCGGCCTCCTCGAAGGCCGGGCGGACTTCGAGCCGTATCGGACCGCGGCCCCGCGATTTCCGGAGATCCCGGTCGAGCGTTTCCGGCAGGCGGTCGGGCTGATCCTTCCGGACGGATCGCTCTATTCGGGAGCGGAAGCCGTCTTCCGGGCGCTCGCGCTGCGGCCGGGCGCAGGCGCGCCGCTCGCTCTCTACCGCTTTCGGCCGTTCGCGGCCGCCGCGGAGGGACTCTACGGCGCGATTGCCGCGCATCGGGACCTCGCCGCCGCCGCGACGCACGCCGCCTGGGGAGAGAATCCGCGGGCGCCGACCCATCGCCGCTCCCGGCGCCTCTTCCTCGGGACGCTCGGCGCGATCTCGCTCGTCGCGTTCCTCTCGCTCGGGATCCAGGTCGACGGGTTGATCGGGGTCCGCGGCATCGCGCCCGCCGGCGAGCTCCTCGCGGCGGCTCGCGACGCGCTCGGGAGCACGGCATGGCGCGTCCTCCCCTCTCTCTTCTGGCTCGGAGCCAGCAACGGCGCGCTCCACGCCGCGTGCGCGCTCGGGGCCGTTCTTTCGGTCCTGCTCGCCCTGGACGTCTTCCCCGCCCTCTGCGCGTTCGGCTGCTGGGCGCTCTATCTCTCGCTCTCCGCCGTCGGAGGCGAGTTCCTTTCGTTCCAGTGGGACGCGCTCCTGATCGAGACCCTCTTCCTCTCGATCTTCGTCGTCGACCCGCGGCGGCTTCGGGGCGCCTCGGGAAGCGCGCCGCCGCCGTCGCGAGTCTCCATTTTCCTGTTTCGCTGCCTCCTCTTCCGGCTGATGTTCTCCTCGGGCATCGTCAAGCTCGCGAGCGGCGATCGCTCGTGGCGCGATCTCACCGCGCTCACCTTCCACTACGAGACCCAGCCGCTCCCGACCTGGATCGGCTGGTGGGCCCACCAGATGCCGGGCTCCGTCCAGGCCGTCTCGGCGGTCCTCCTCTTCGCGATCGAGCTCGCCGCGCCGTTCTTCTTCTTCGCCCCACGGCGGCTCCGCAACGGCGCGCTGCTGGCGACGGCCCTGCTGCAGGTGCTGATCGGCCTGACCGGCAACTACGCGTTCTTCAACCTGCTGACGCTCGCGCTCTGCCTTTTGCTGGTGGACGATCAGACGCTCCGCGCCGGGGCGGCCGCGCCTTCGAGAGGCCCGTCCGGCTGGCCGCGGCCGCTGCTCGCCGCCGTCGCCGCCGCGGTCCTCCTCCTCGGCACGGTCCGGCTGCTCGAGGTCACCTTTCCGCGCTCCCGCGCGACGGCGGCGCTCGCCTCGGCGGTCTCGGCCGCCGAGCCGTTCCGCACGGTCAACGGCTATGGCCTCTTCGCGGTCATGACGACCTCGCGTCCCGAGATCGTCGTCGAGGGAAGCGAGGACGGCGCGACGTGGCGTCCCTACGCGTTCCGCTGGAAGCCGGGCGACGTCCTGAGGCGTCCCGGGTTCGTCGAGCCGCACCAGCCGCGGCTGGACTGGCAGATGTGGTTCGCCGCGCTCGGCGACGTCCGCCAGAGTCCCTGGTTCATCTCCTTCGCGCACCGGCTGCTCGAAGGCGATCGCGACGTGACGCACCTCCTCGCGGATGATCCCTTTCACGGCCACGCGCCGCGCTTCGTGCGGGCCGAGCTCTGGGACTACCGCTTCACGGATCTCGCGACGCGGCGGCGGACCGGGGCGTGGTGGACGCGGCGGCGGATCGGCGAATATCTGCCGGCGGTGTCGCTGGAGGACTTTTCGCGTTAAATCGGATTCTCTAATCCGTTCTCCCCGGAAAAGGCGAAGCGAGACCTTCGTACCGGGACACGTACATCCATATCAGGAAGGCCAGGTCCCCGTTCTGGTCGACGAACACTCTTCCACACCGGGTGGATTTAACGGAGGAACCGCATCGGGGCCCATCGCATCGCGGAAAGCTTTCGCCGAAGTAACCGAGGCGAAAGCTCCGCGATGCGGGAGCGGAAGCGCTGCGAGGGGGTGCCCGTACGCGCGGTCGAGTCGCTCGTTCGACGAGCCGCGCGACGGGCACGCGCCTTCGATCCCCGAGCGAGCTTCCGCGAGGGGGGTCAGACCGTGCCGACCTTCATCAGGTTCGTCGCGCCGCGCACGCGCGTCGAGCCCGACACGATCACGATCCGGTCTCCGCGGCGGACGTATCCGAGGCTCGCGAGGCGCGCCTTCGCGTTGGCGATCATGCGGTCGGTGTTCGCCGGCATGGCGAGCGTGAGCCCGGTCACGCCCGCGTAGAGCGTCGATCTCCGACAGGACGCGAAGCGGCGGGAGATCGCGAAAATCGGGCGCCCGCGGACGAATTTCGAAAGCAGGAGCGCCGTCCTTCCGGTCTCGGTGAAGCACACGATCGCGCTCGCGCCGATCTCCGCGGCCGTCTGGCACGCCGCGAGGGCGACGGCGTGCGCCACCGTGTGGTCGCGCCGCGACGCCCCGGCGCCGCCGAGGAACTCCGACTCCTCGGCCCGCGAGGCGATCTGCGCCATCATCGCGACGGCCTCGACCGGGTAGGCGCCGCTCGCCGTCTCGGCGGAAAGCATCACGGCGTCCGTGCCGTCGAAGATCGCGTTGGCGACGTCGGAGGCCTCCGCGCGCGTCGGCCGGGCGCGCTCGATCATCGACTCCAGCATCTGCGTGGCCGTGATGACCGGGATCTCCTGCTCGTTGGCGCGCCGAATCAGGCGCTTCTGGATCTCCGGCACGTCCTGCGCCGGAAGCTCCACGCCGAGATCGCCGCGCGCGACCATGATCCCGTCGGCGGTCCGCAGGATCCCGTCGAGATCACCGAGCGCCTCCGGCTTTTCGATCTTGGCGATCACCGGGAGCGGGGCGCGGTGACGGCGCAGGAGCAATTTCAGCTGCAGGAGATCGTCGGCGGAGCGGACGAACGATTGCGCGACGAAGTCGACGCCGGCGCCCGCGGCGAACGCGACGTCGCGCCGGTCCTTGGCGGTGAGCGAGCCGATCGAGAGCTTCACCCCCGGAAAATTCAGCCCCTTGTGATCCTTGACGAAACCGCCGATCCGGACGCGGCACGCCACGCGCGGCGCACGCACGCCCTCGACGACCCATTCGAGCATCCCGTCGTCGACGAGGATCCGGTCGCCCGGCGAGACGTCGCGCGCCAGGTGCCGGTAGTTCACCGGGATCTCGCC
>Ga0075272_1000285_pt1 | contig 11168 bp, 6 predicted proteins | sample SF_Rice_5C_0N_40_FD_69776 | JGI IMG/M metagenome (GOLD analysis project Ga0075272, IMG submission 69776) | Rice paddy soil microbial communities from Twitchell Island, California, USA - SF_Rice_5C_0N_404 | ecosystem: Environmental > Terrestrial > Soil > Paddy field/soil | place: USA: Twitchell... | reverse complement strand
ATTCGCGCCACACGCTCTGGACGCGCGACCGCGACTTTTCAAAAATCCGTAAGGTCGTCGCGATTGAGCTGGAAGTCTTCTGAGCACGTTCCGCTGCGGGGTGGCGATTTCGCATGCGCTCATCAGCCGAGCGCAGAGAATCGTCGAGGCGCTTCGGGCTCAAGCGGGCGGCATTCCAGGATTCGCAACGCCGAGTTAAGCGACGCGGAACGCGATCGCTTCAACTCGGGCGGCCAGCACAACGGTGCTTACGCCAGGTCTTCGACCTTCTTGTTGGCCACCTTGCGCTGCGAATGGTCGAGGATCTCCTTGCGGAGGCGGATCGACTTCGGCGTGACCTCGACGAGCTCGTCCTCCTCGATCCACTCGATCGCGGCCTCGAGCGGCATGGGCCGCGGCGGGGTGAGCTTGACGGCCATGTCGGATCCGGAAGCGCGCATGTTCGTCAGGTGCTTCTTCTTGTTCGGATTGACGATCATGTCGTTTTCCCGGGCGCTCTCGCCGACGACCTGGCCCATGTAGGTCGCCACCCCGGGCCCGACGAAGAGCGTTCCGCGCGGCTCGAGGGCCTCGAGCGAATACGCCGTCGTCTCTCCCGGCTCGAGCACGACGAGCGCGCCGCGCCCGCGGGGCGCGACGTCGCCGCGCCACGGCTGGTAGGAGTCGAACACGTGGGACATGATGCCGGAGCCGCGCGTGTTCGTGAGGAACTCGTTGCGGAACCCGAAAAGCCCGCGCGTCGGGATCAGGAAGTCGATCCGAACGCGGCCGTTCGAGGGCGTGGACATCATCTTCATCTCGGCGCGGCGCGAGCCGAGCTTCTCGATGACGGCGCCCATCGACTCCTCGGGCACGTCGACGGCGAGGAGCTCGACCGGCTCGCAGAGCACGCCGTCGATCTCCTTCGTGATGACGTGGGGCCGCGAGAGCGCGAACTCGTATCCTTCGCGGCGCATCGTCTCGATGACGATCGCCAGGTGCAGCTCGCCGCGGCCCGACACGCGGAACGCGTCCGGCTCGCCGGTCTCCTCGACGCGGAGCGCGACGTTGGTCCGGAGCTCCTTGTCGAGCCGCTCCTTCAGATGCCGGCTCGTCACGTACTTCCCCTCGGTGCCGGCAAACGGCGAGTCGTTGACGCGGAACCGCATCGAAACGGTCGGTTCGTCGACGGCGATCACCGCCAGCGCCTCCGGGTGCTCCGGATCGGCGATCGTCTCGCCGATCGTGACGTCGGGAAACCCGGCGACCACGACGATCTCGCCGGCGGAGGCCTCGGCGATCTCCACCCGCTTCATCCCCTCGAAGGCGAGAAGCTTCGTCACGCGGGCCTTCCCCGTCGTGCCGTCGAGCTTGCAGACGGCGTAGTCCTTCCCCGCCTGGATCCGGCCGCGAACGATCCGGCCGATCGCGAGACGCCCCAGATAGTTGTCGTAGTCGAGCGAGGCGACGAGGACCTGGAGGGGCCGGTCGGGGTCTCCCCCGGGCTCGGCGACTTCCATGACGACCGTGTCGAGGAGCGGTTTCACGTCGTTTTCGGCGTGGTCGATCTCGCGCCGGGCGAATCCGACCTTGGCCGACGTGTAGACGATCGGGAAGTCGAGCTGGGCGTCGGAGGCCCCGAGGTCCATCATCAGCTCGAACACCTGGTCGACGACGTGGTGCGGGCGCGCCTCGGGCCGGTCGATCTTGTTGATGACGACGATCGGCTTGAGCGACAGCTCGAGCGCCTTGCGCAGGACGAACCGCGTCTGCGGCATCGGGCCGTCCGCGGCGTCGACGACGAGGAGCACCGCGTCCACCATCTTCAGGATTCGCTCGACCTCCCCGCCGAAGTCGGCATGGCCGGGGGTGTCGACGATGTTGATCTTCGTCCCCTTGTAGCGGATCGCGGCGTTCTTGGCGAGAATCGTGATCCCGCGCTCGCGCTCGAGCTCGTTGGTGTCCATCGCGCGCTCGGCGACCTGCTCGTTCTCGCGGAAGGTCCCGGACTGCTTCAACATGCAGTCCACGAGCGTCGTCTTCCCGTGGTCGACATGGGCGATGATCGCGATGTTCCGGAGATTCTTGGCCATGGGTCCTTCCCGGCCCCCTTCGGGGCGAACCCCGAAGCATACCATCGAGCCCGGCGCCGCGATACGGGAGATGAGGCCGCAGCCGCGCGCCGCCGGCAGACGGCATCCGCTGAGCGCGCTCCGCGCGCCATCCGGTGGGCGGCTTCGGTGGATCTGGAAAAATTTTCAAGAGTGGGGGATTTTACGCTCCGAGCGGCGGCAAACGACGCAGGTCCCCGTTTCGGATGACGCGGATTTCCGAGAGTTACTCGACGAATCCCCGTGGCACCGCTCTTGCCCCTCTGACCGCGCAGGCACGTGCCGAAAGTCTTCTGACGAATCACGAACCAGGAGGTACACATGGAAACCGCGAAAGTCGACATCAAAAAGCTTCAATTGCTCAACGACCGGATCAATCAGTGCATCGACGCACTGAATCAGGTCCGCCTTTCCGTCCACGGGCTCTCGCAATCGAGCCCGTTCCCGGCGGGACAGCAGGGGCTCGGCGCCCAGGCGGGCTTCGGCATGGGAATTCCCGGTCTGTCGCACACCTCCGGAGCCGGGATCGGGACGGCGGGAATCAATCCCTACGCCCCGTTCCCGACCGGAGGATTCCCCGGCGCGATGCCGGGCGGGATTCCCGGAAACGTCGGCGCTCCCGGGTTGGGCGGCGGTTTCGCGGGAGGGCCGGCGGGATTCAATCCCTTTCTCGGCTTGAGCCACACCAGTCCCGAGACCACGGAGGCGTACAAATCGACGTGGAATGATCCCTATCTGGCGGCGAGGGTCTCGCAGACGTTCCCGTATCTCCAGTTCGCCGTTCCCCCCGTCGTGTCTCTGTATTGAGACCTCGATCGAATCACCGGGGGCGGAGCGTTGCTCCGCCCCCGCATCGAAGCGGTGCGAAAAGGAGGCAAGCCCCCATGGCCAACGAACCCCCGCCGACCGCCCCGTCCGGGATCGAGGAGGCGATCGGAAAGGTCGAAGATCTCTACCGTGCGGTGACCGGAAATCCTCCCCCGAGCGAGAGTTACTCGGCGCCGATCCCCGTCGAGCGCGATCCGACCCGTTTCGTCGAGGAACAGGTGGATCGGCTCCTCTCGATCCTCTCCCCGCCGGAACAGGAACCCTCCAGCTTCGCCTGGAGCCCGCCGGTTTCCGTCTGGGAGAACGAGAAGGAATTCGTCGTGAGCGTCGATCTGGCGGGTGTCGCCCGCAACGACGTCGAAGTGAAGATGCAGGACAACCGCCTCACGATCAGCGGGCGGCGTCCGGCGGCGTTTTCGAACGACCACCGTCTGCGCGCGAGCGAGAGGCCGTTCGGACCGTTCCAGCGAACCGTCCTCCTTCCCCCCGCGCTCCGGGCCCGCGAAGAGAGCGTTCCGATCGAGGCGCGGCTGCGGGACGGTGAGCTGGAGATCCGCGTGACGAAGGAGGGAACCGCCGCGGAGGGACCTAAGAAGATTCCGGTGAATTGAGGCCGTCTTTCGGCCCCTGAGCGGCTTCGAGGCGATCTTCGAAGGGGGTGCGCGCGCCGCCCCCTTTTTTCCGGTCGGACCGACGAGGCCAGCCGTGCCCGCTTTCCCGAGAGGAATGGATTTCGCCCTTTTGGGCGAAAGCAGGGGGCCGTGATTCGGGGAGTGGATTCCCGCTTTCGCGGGAATGACAACGGTCGCTTTGCCTGCCGGAGCCGCACGCGGCTCTCTCGAATGTCATTCCCGCGGAAGCGGGAATCCAGTCTTACATCCAGATCTCCTCGCCGAAAACCAGGGTCGCCGCCTGGTCGAGGTCGCCGACGAAGCGGACGATCTCACCGACGATCGGCCTCGGGACCTGCGGCGTGCGCAGCAGCTCTTCCCGGTTCCCTTCGGGCAGCAGGAGGGCGCGCAGGTTGCGATTGCAGGCGCCCCGCACCTTGTATTCCGGCTCGCCGACGGCGCGGACGACCTGGACGTCGTGGGCGTCCGCGATCAGGATGCCGCTGGACGCGACGTCCTGCGGGAGCGCGCGGTCGAGGAAGACCGAAAGGAAGGCGAGCGCGGTCGGAAGGCCGGCCGAGAGGCCTCCCGAGGGCTCGTCTTCCTTCGTCACCTTGTACGCGTACGCGTATTCGAAGAGATCGGCGGTCTGCTGGGGGAACTTCGCGAGCGCGTATTCGCGGACGGAGACGAAGGTGTTGCGCACGCCCTGCGCCATGTCCGGGGTGACGTTGCCGAGGATCTCCTCGAGGAAGCCGCCGCGGCTCGCGGTCGCGGGCCTGCGCTGCGCCCAGATCTCGTGGATCAGTCCCTTGGCCGCGCCGACGAAATGATAGACGGAAGCGGCGAGCGCGCGCCCGACCGCGTTGCGCCGGCGCGCCGCCGCCGCGTCGAGCGCGTCGGCTTTTCCGGAGCATCTCGCTTCTTCCGCGGCGTCGCCGCGCAGCCGGTGCAGGGCGGCGAGCGCCCGCCAGTAGCTGGCGCGAAGCGGAAACTCGTGGACGGCCCGCCGGAGGATCTCCGCCGCGCGATCGGTCCGCGCGGGGTCGGCGAAGAAGGCTTCGACGGCCGGCGCCTGCGCCGCCTCCGCGAGGAGCCACGTGATCACCCGCAGCTGGTCCGGATCGCCGTCGAGCGACTCGAGATAGAGCGCCGCCGCCTCCTCCGGTTCTCCTTCCATCCGAAGGAGGTCGGCCCGATATCGGAGATCGAGCGGCGCGGAGGAGCGGGCGAGGAGAGCCTCGGCCTCGCGCCGGTTGCCGTCCCGCGCCAGCGCGAGCGCCCGCTCGCGGTCGTTCGATCCCTCGCCGCCGTCCCGTTCCGGAAAGGCGATCGAGACGAGGCGGTCGAGCGGGATGTAGCGCCGCGCCGCCGCTTCGAGGACGACCGCCCGCTGCGGCCGGTGCATGCGGCGGCGGAACACTTCGAGAAACCGGTCTTCGGCGGCGGCGGTCTCGGGCGAGCCGAGCGCGCGATAGAGGAGCGCGAGCCGGCCGACGTTGACGATCCTCTCCTCGTGGCGGTCGAGGAACGTCGCGATGTGAACGGCCGCTTCGAGATGCTCCGCGGTCCCGAGCCGTTCGTAGACCCGCGAGAGCGCGAGCGCGCGGTCGATATCGCTCTCGAACCCGCGCTCGGTCCCCAGCCGCTCGAGGATCCGGCGGGCCTCCTCGAGATCACCCGTCAGCTCGGCGACCCAGGCCTTGGCGAGGACCGCCGTCTTGTAGAGATCGGGATCCGAGCCGCGGTACTTCGCCGCCAGCCGGTCGCAGGCGGCGCGCGCGTCGTCCGGCCGGCGCGCCGCGAAGAGGCGAAAGACTTCCTCGAGCTCGAGATGGGCCGCGGGCTTGCGCCAGAGCTGGTCTCGTCCGACCGCGATGAACTCGCCGGCGCCGCGTTCGGGGTCCCGCGCGAGGGCGAGCATCGAAGCCAGGCGCAGATGAACCCCTCCGCTCTGCGGAGAGCGCGTCTGGACCTGCGCCCAGCAGGCGACGGCGGCGGAGAGCTCGCCGCGGATGTGCTTGATCTTGCCGAGCAGATCGAGAGTCGTGAGATCTTCGGGACGCTCTTCGAGCAGAGCGGCGACCTCGACTTCCGCGTCGTAGGTCTCGCCGATCTCCACGAGCACCGTCGCGTGCGCGAGACGCGCTTCCCAGAGATCGGTCTCGCCGCCCATCTTCGTTTTCCTATTTTATCGACGCCGAGGCGGCTCGGTGCGTTATAGTGATCGCATGAGCGGCGCGAACATGGCGCGCGCTTCCCGCCCGGAGTCCTTCCCCTGGGAAAACCTCATCGGAAGCTCGGGGGCGATGCGTCCGGTGAAGATCCTCCTCGCCAAGGTCGCGGCGCTGCCCGTGTCGACCGTCCTCCTGATCGGCGAGAGCGGCACCGGAAAGGACCTGATCGCCAAGACGATCCACTTCAACAGCCCGCGCGGGTCGCGTCCGTTCCAGAACGTCACCTGTTCCGCGCTCGCCGAGACGCTCCTCGAGACCGAGCTCTTCGGCCACGAGCGAGGGGCGTTCACGGACGCCAAGCAGCAGAAGAAGGGGCTGTTCGAGCTCGCTCACGGCGGCACGGTGTACCTGGACGAGATCGGCGAGACCTCGCCGTCGCTCCAGGTGAAGCTCCTGCGTTTCCTCGAGGAAAAAGAATTCAAGCGCGTGGGCGGATCGGCCGACATTCGCGTCGACGTGCGGGCCATCGCGGCGACGAACCGGGACCTCAAGGCGGGAATGCGCGAGGGGACCTTTCGCCCCGATCTCTACTATCGGCTGAGCACGATCCTCGTCCGGGTGCCGCCGCTTCGGGAGCGGCGGTCGGACATCCGGCTGCTCGCGGAATCGTTCCTCCGCGGATTCGCGGCGGCGTTCGGGAAGGACGTTCGCGGTCTCTCGCAGCGCGCCGTGTCGCACCTGGAGTCCTACCACTGGCCGGGAAACGTGCGGGAGCTCAAGAACGTCATCGAGCGCGCGGTGCTCCTGTGCGAAGGAGACCTCCTGCGGCGCCACGACTTCCTCGATTTCGACGACGAGCCCGCCTCGCCGGCGTTCAGCCTTCCCGCGGACGGCCTCGATGTCGAGCGCCTCGAGCGCGATCTCCTGGTTCAGGCCCTCGACCGGACCGGCGGCAATCAGACCCGCGCGGGCCAGCTCCTCCGCCTCTCGCGGGATCAGATCCGTTACCGGATCGACAAGTTCGGGCTGGCGCGCGAAGCCGAGCCCGTCGCCGACTGAAGCGACTCAGGGCTCCCGGGCGGAGAAGAGGCCGTCGTCGACCGCGACGTTCTGCGTCACCTCTTCGGCCTTGATGGTGTCGGTCCGGTCCGGCGCCGTGTGGCGAATCGTGAACGGCACCTCGACTCCGTCGACCTTCCGGTAATCGGAGTAGTCCGCCTGCTCGGGGATGTCGCCGAGCGCCGTGTGCTGCCTCTGGAGCGTCCGAAGGAGCCGGCCGTTCTCGGCGTCGAACCAGAACGTCTCCCGGCCGCCGGCGGCGTCGCGCGCCATGACGATCCAGGCGTCGCGGCCGTCGATCGGTTCCTTGCCGCGGACCGCGAGGGCGGGAAAGCGGGATTTGAGGTCGCTCGCCGGGAAGAGCCGCGCGCGGGCGCGAATCCGGTCGGCCTCGTCGGGCGGCATCGGCCGGATGCCCTGGCCCGCGCTCGACCAACCCTTCGTTCCGTCGTACGCGATCGTGAACGCGCCCTTCTCGAGCGTCACCGAGCTGCGATATTTCCCCGACGCGGTCAGGGTGATCTCGATGGGATGGCTCTCTCCGTTGGCCGCCGTGAACGTCCCTCGGATCACGCGGGAGGAGATCTTCGCCATCGCGTCCTTGCCGCCGGCCGCGGACACGTACCTCTCGAGGACGGCGTCGACCGAAGGAGCGGCAGCCGCCTCGGACGCCGGCGGGTGCGCCGCGACTGTCGAGAAGAGGGGGGGCATCGAAGCGGGATCCACGGATCCGCGATGGCAGGTCGCGCACGTCACGTCGAGACGTCCCTTGAAGTTCGCCCGGTCGATCTCGCGCATCATCCGGATCATCCCCCGCGCCGTGTTCTTGGCGGCCTTGTCGTCCTTCTCCATCGGCCACGGCCCGTCCTTGGACGTGACGTGGCAGTACGAGCACTTCACGCCGAGCGAATCCGCCATGAACTGCATGGAGGCAACGAGCTGGTCGGACGGCAGGCCCTGGAACACCTGGATGTTCTTGTAGAACTTCTCGGCGGGGACGTCGGCCGACGGCTCGCGTCGCGGGGGCCCGGCCGCGAGCACGACGCCGGCGGCGAGCGGCGCGAGGACCAACAGGGCGGCGATCGGGAGCGGGTTCTGACGCACGATTCCTCCTTCAGGCCGGGGGAGCTTAGCCTCATTCCGGCGAGGCGCGCAATTCTCCGGGAACGACGGGCCGCCGCGTGTAAAATGAGGTCACAGGAAATCAGGAGACAGACACGTCCGGCGCGGGGGGATCTCGGATGATGTTCTTCCACGGGGGCCCGTGGCGCATGGCGCCCGATGAGTGAAGCGGGCCCGCCGGCCTTTTCGGGAGGCGGGCGTTTCGAGATCGTCCGCCGCATCGGCGCGGGCGGCATGGGAGTCGTCTACGAGGCGATCGACAACGAGCGGCGCACGCGCGTCGCGCTCAAGTCGCTCCCCCACGTCGAGGCCGAGGCGCTGCTCCGTTTCAAGCAGGAGTTTCGAAATCTCACCGACGTCACCCACCCGAACCTGGCGGCCCTCTACGAGCTGTTCTCGACCGGCGAGGAATGGTTCTTCTCGATGGAGCTCGTCGAAGGCGTCGACTTCCTGGCCCATCTGGGGAGGCGCAACGAGGGGGACGTCGAGACGACCGACCGGGTCGTCCCGCCCTCCGAGATCTCCCGCACGCCGACGCAGGCGTTCTTCGCCGGCGTTCCCGAGGAGAAGGCTCCCCCGGCGCGCTCGAAGGGATCGGCGTCGCCGCTCCCCGCCGCGCAGGTTCCGCTTCTGCGGGACGCGCTCCGCCAGCTCGTGGAAGGACTGACCGCGCTGCATGACGCCGGGAAGATGCATCGGGACATCAAGCCCTCCAACGTGCTCGTGGCGCGGGACGGGAGGGTCGTGATCCTCGACTTCGGCCTGACCTCCGGGCTCCAGGACGAGCGCGACCGGCCCGAGAATCGGGCGTTCATCTCGGGGACCGCGGGCTACATGGCGCCCGAGCAGAGCGCGGGCCGGCCGCTCACCGCCGCCTGCGACTGGTACGCCGTGGGGGCGATGCTCTACGAGGCGCTCACCGGCCGGCTGCCGCACCGCGGGACCGTGCGGGAGGTCCTCCTCGCGAAACAGGTCCGCGATCCGCCGCCGCCGTCGGAGATCGTCGCGGGGATTCCCGGCGATCTCGACGACCTCTGCCGGCGGCTCCTGCGTCTCGAGCCGTCGGATCGCCCCGGCGGCCGGGAGATCCTCGCCCTGCTCGAAGCGCGCCGCTCGACGGATCCGGGGGTCGTCCGGGCGGAAGCTCCGGCGCGGCCCCCGTTCGTGGGCCGCCAGCGCCAGCTCGGCATCCTGCACGCGGGGTTCGAGCGCGTGCGCGAAGGGCGCCCGACGGCGATCTTCGTCCACGGCCGGTCGGGCGCCGGAAAGAGCTATCTCGTCCAGGAGTTCCTCGATGCGATCCAGGAGCATGACGGCGCGCTGACTCTCCGCGGCCGCTGTTACGAGGCGGAATGGGTGCCCTACAAGGGGATCGACAGCCTCGTCGACGACCTGAGCCAGTTCCTCGAAGGGCTTCCGAAGTCCGAGGTCGCCGCCGTCCTCCCGCGGGACGTGCGGGCGCTCGTGCGCATCTTTCCCGTGCTTCGCCGGATCGAGGCGATCGAGGAAGCTCCCGGACGCGAGGCGGAGATCCCGAACCAGCAGGAGCTCCGCCGGCGCGCGTTCCGGGCGTTGAAGGAGCTCCTGGCGCGCCTCGGGGACCGTCGCCCGCTGGTGCTCGCGATCGACGATCTCCAGTGGGGAGATCTCGACAGCGCCGCGCTTCTCGGCGAGCTCCTCCGCCCGCCGGATCCGCCGATCCTGCTCCTCCTCGGCATCTACCGGAGCGAGTACGCGGAGGCGAGCCCGAGCCTGCAGCGTCTCCTCGCGGGCCCTCCCGAAGGGACGGCGGACGTGGCGCGCCGCACCCTCGAGGTCGACCCGCTCACGGAGGAAGAGGCGCGGGCGCTCGCACTCGAGATGCTCGGCGAGGACACCCCGCGCCAGCACCGCCTCGCCGAGGAGATCGCCCGGGAGTCGGGCGGCATCCCGTATTTCGTGCACGAGCTGGTGCAGTACGTCCGCGAGGGAGCCGAGCTCGTCCGACCCGGCGCCGCCGAGCCATCGATCTCGCTCGAAGAGGTCCTGCGCCGGCGTCTCGACGCGCTTCCGGGAGAAACGCGCCGGCTCCTCGAGATCATCTCGGTCTCGGGACGGCCGCTCCGCCAGGGGGACGCCTATCGCGCGGCGGCCATGCCGTCGGCCGACGTCGGGGCGCTCACGTTTCTGCGGAAGGGGCACATGGTCCGGAGCACGGGTCCCTCCGATCGCGACAGCGTCGAGACGTATCACGACCGGATCCGGGAGGCGGTCGTCGCCCAGCTCGCGCCTTCCGAGCGCTCGGAGCGCCATCGGACCCTCGCCGTCGCCCTGGAGAGCGCGGGCGGCTACGATCCCGAGACGCTCGCCATCCACCTCGCGGAGGCGGGGGAACGCGAACGCGCGGGCGCGTACTACGCGCAGGCCGCCGCCGCGGCGGCCGAGACCCTCGCCTTCGAGCGCGCCGCGAACCTCTATCGCCTGTCTCTCTCCCTGCGGCCGGCCGCGGGCGAGGAAGGGCGAAAGCTCCGAACGGCCCTCGGCGACGCCCTCGCCAATGCCGGCCGCGGCGCGGAAGCCGCGGGCGTGTACCGCGAGGCGGAGGCCCAGGCCGGCCCGGCCGACGCGCTCGAGCTGCTCCGGCGCGCGGCCTACCAATACTGCGTCAGCGGGCACGTCCGCGAGGGCCGCGCGGCGATGCGCGAGCTCCTCGGCCGCATGGGAATGACGCTTCCCGAGAAGCCCGGCGCGGTCCTCGTCTCTCTTCTGGCGCGCCGCGCGCGCCTGCGCCTGCGCGGACTCTCGTTTCGGGAGCGGGACGAGCGTGCGATCCCTCCCGAAGTCCTGCGCGAGAGCGACGTGACCTGGTCCGCCTCGGCGGGCCTGTCGATGATCGACATCATCGCCGGCGCGTCGTTCCAGACGCGCAACCTGATTCTCGCGCTGCGCGCCGGAGAGCCCGCGCGGATCGCGCGCGCTCTGGCGTGGGAGGCGGCGCACAGCTCCAACGACGGGAGCCCGGGGTGGAAGCGCACCCGGAAGCTCCTCGACGCGGCGGACGGCCTCGCGCGCCGGGTCGGGAACCCGCATCCGATCGCCATGGCCACGATGGCGCGGGGCGTGGCGGAGTTCACGATGGGCCGATGGGCGGCCGCCGTGCCGCTCCTGGGAGAGGCGGAGTCGATCCTTCGCGACCGGTGCACGGGCGTGACGTGGGAGCTCGACACCGCGCACACCTTCTCCCTGTGGGCCCTCGTCTACCAGGGCAAGTTCGCCGAAATGAGCGGGCGCGCGGCGCAGCT
>Ga0075272_1000284_pt1 | contig 11231 bp, 7 predicted proteins | sample SF_Rice_5C_0N_40_FD_69776 | JGI IMG/M metagenome (GOLD analysis project Ga0075272, IMG submission 69776) | Rice paddy soil microbial communities from Twitchell Island, California, USA - SF_Rice_5C_0N_404 | ecosystem: Environmental > Terrestrial > Soil > Paddy field/soil | place: USA: Twitchell... | reverse complement strand
CGGGAAAAGAGCCGCACGCCGTGGCTGCCCAGATACGAGGTGGAAAAAATGAAGTTGTCGGGCAAGGCTTGTTCGAGGGTCAAGCCCCATTCCTCAACGTACAGATTGCGTCGTCCCTCACGCTGCAACGCCCGCGGATGAGCGGCCGCCCTCGAAATTGGGACGCCCGAAAGGTCTGGAATTTCCTGGGCATAGGCTGCCGTCATGGGCACCGCCTGGTTCGTAACAACGCGAAAGGTGTCGCTTTCCAGGCCGGCGTTCTCGTCGTCATTCTGCGCCGCGCCGTGATAGATGCCAAAACCTGCGCGGATGACCGTCTTCCCTTTGAGGGCGCCAGGCGCCCAGGCGATGCCCAGTCGCGGATCGATGTCCCGATAGTCAGGATTCGTCAGAGCGGGATTTGTGGGGCAAGCCGCGGTGTCGATGGGGGCCGGGAAAGGACCATTGGTGGAACCGCTTCCAACGCAGACTCCGTGGAACGTGTTCACGTCGAATACGGTCGTTCGATTCGTCGCTTCTGTAGGCACTCCATAGTATTCCCAGCGCAAGCCGGCGGTGAGGGTGAACGTAGGGGTCATCTTCCATTCGTCCTGGAAGTAGGGCATGAAGAAGTTGCGGCGGAGGCTGTGGCAGCACCACGGCGCGTTGAACGTGAGGTTCGAAAGGGTGCCGGATATCATGCTCTGGTCGTCCGTGAAAGTAAGATTGTTGTCGGCGGTCTGGCCCTGATTGAGCCGAACACGGCGGTACTCCATGCCCATTTTGAAAGTGCTTCGACCATGATTCAAGGTCAAGTTGTCGACCACACCGAAGGTGCTTCCCACTTCGATATCAGCCGACTCGTTCGGAATCCCGGAAAACATGTTGGTGTTCACAGCAAATGGGAGAGTGCTTCCGTGCGGGTTATGAAAGGGGGAGCGGTTGATGTAAAACTTGGTTTCGTTGAACAGATTGGGAGTGAAGGTGTGCTGGAGCGCTACAAGGTAATTCGCGGGATGGTTGAACACCTCGTCGCTGTCCAACCCTGTAGCGCTGACATTGATCTGAGAGTACGAAATGCTGACGTCGCGTTGCGCTCGAACGTACAGCGTGGTTTTGTCGCTGAATTTGTGGTCGACGCGGGCGAGCCACGAGTCTTCATTGATCTTGGTAATGATTGGATGAGTGAACGAGGCCACATCGGTAGCCGGATCGTTGGCATCGAACGAAAGCCCGCAATTCGCGTTCGCATTCGAGCAGTTCACGAAGGCGCTGTCGGGGTATGCGTATTTTGGCGCGCATCCTCCCACAGTCCCAAGCGAAGAGGGCCAGGGGAATCCTTGCAGGACGCTGCACATGGCCGGGGATGGTCCCGCCCCATTACGCCCGTTGACCAGAATGTCTTGGATCAAACTCGGGCTGGGCACGAAGGTCTGTCCGGCGGTTGAGGAGTCTTGCTGCTGGCGCAGCCCTTCGTAGCTGAGGAAGAAGAACGTCTTATTTTTCTGGATGGGGCCCCCCAGCGTCATTCCGAAATTCCCCATTCGGAAGGGTAGCCTCACCGGAATCTGATTCCCTGCAGAGTCGGTAGCGTAGTCGTTGAAGTTGCGGCCGTCGAAGACGGAATTCCGCAGATACCCGAAGGCGCTGCCGTGAAAACTGTTCGTCCCTGACTTCGTCACGACGTCGATCTGCCCGCCGGCCTGCGTGCCGTATTCCGTATCATAGAGCGCGGTGTTGACGCGGTACTCGGCTATGGCATCCGGCGAAATTTGCAAGCGAACGGAGGATTTCTGCGCCTGCTCCTGAATTCCACCTGCATCCACGCCATCAATGCTGAAGTTGTTGTCATCGCGGGCGCGGCCGGCGAAGCGAATGGTGCGCTGGTCTCCGCCGCCGTCGTCCTGAGCGAAGGGGGCGAGGAGGGTCAACTGAGCCCAGTCGCGTCCGTTCAGCGGCAGATTCTGGATTTGTTCGTTACTGACCACCGAGGCGTCGGCAGGGGAGGTGCGCTCGGCGGGATCGGCTTGGGCGTTGACCACGACCCGTTGGGCCACGCTGCCGAGGCGCAGGCGGACGTCCAGGGTGTGGTCCTCGCCCACACGCAGGATGACGCCATCGACCACGCGGGTGGCGAAACCGCGCTTGGAGACCGCCACGGAGTATTTGCCCACCGCCAGGCCGGGAAAAAGATAGTAGCCGTGGCCGTTGGATTTGCGGTCCTGGGCAATTCCAGTGTTGACATCGGTGACCTTGATGTCCGCGCCCGGAACGGTGCCTCCGCTACGATCGCTGATGGCGCCTTCCAGCACGGCGCGGTCAGTCTGCGCCCGCAAGGGACAAGGGGCGCAGAAAAGGGCGAGGAGGCCGAGAGCAGCACAAGCGCGAAAGTTCATATTCTTCCTCCGTATTTGTTGGGCCGCGCCAGGGAACAGCCCGCAGATTTTCGTGAATTCGCTTGATTCGAAAGAGGGCCGGTTGCGCGACATCGCGGTGCAGAACGATGAAGAAAGCCGCGAATCGAAGGCTGGGACACACGACCATGCTGGCGACGCACGCACACCCCGCTTGCGAAGAACTCAAAACGTTGTCAAAGGCGTGCCGGTGGTTACCGGATGAAGCACCGCCCACGCAAAGTGCTCGGTGAGAAACTGCCCGTGCAAGATGACGCGCTCATAATAAGAACGTGAATGGAACGTGAGAATTACCTGAGAGCCGTGCAGAGAGGGCGCGGGGAAGCGCCAGCCGGTTTTCAGGTAATTTTCAGGTGGGAAGGGTAGAAGCGGGGTAGCATACGGCGTTTGGGTCCCTCGAGTTGGGCCTCTGCGGTGATCGTGGGAAAAAGCGGATCCTTTAGCCCACCCGTAAAATTCGCGGATGGGTTCGGGACAACATCTTGAGCGCGAAGAGGTGAATTGTGCGAAGAACGGTGTGGAGAACGATCGGAGTTTATTTCGGGTTTCTGATCCTGGCGCTGTGCGTCGTGCTCATGGGGCACGTGATTTCGCCGAGCGCGGGCGCGTCCAGCCTGACTGCGCGTGACGCCGCGGCAAAAGCGCAGGCGAAAAAGAAGGGCAAGACCGCAGCCGCAACCGAAGAGAAGGCCGGCGGCTCGGGGTACCACCTGGTGAACAAATTCAAGCTGGGCGGGAAGGGCGGCTGGGACTACCTGCTGATGGACCCGGACATGAACCGGCTGTTCATCTCGCGCGAAACGGAAGTGCTGGTAGTGAACCCCAAGACGGGCAAAGTGATCGGCCACATTCCGGGGTTCACGCGCTCGCACGGCATCGCGCTGGCGCCGGAATTCAACCGGGGCTTTGCCAGCGACGGCGATCCCGGCAGCGTGACCGTGTTCAACTACAGGACGCTGCAAGTGCTCGAGCACCTGAAGACCGCGCCGGATTGCGACGGCATCATCTACGACCCGGCCACCAAGCGCGTGTTCACCATGAATGGGGACGCGAATTCGTCGACCGCCATCGACGCCGCCTCAGGAACCGTGCTGGGAACCTTTCCGCTGGGCGGCAAACCGGAATTCGCGCAGGCGGACGGCAAAGGGCACGTCTTCGCGAATCTGGTGGACAAAAGCGAAATGGTCAAGATCGACGCGAAGGATTTGCGCGTGACGGATACATGGCCGCTGGCGCCATGCAAGTCGCCGTCCGGGCTGGCCATCGACGCGAAGAACGAGCGGCTCTTTCCGGGATGCCACAGTGGAGTGATGGATTACGTCGACGGAAATTCGGGGAAAGTGCTGGGAACGGTGCCCATCGGGATGGGCATCGACGCGGCGCGGTTCGATCCGCGGACGGGATACGCGTTCGCATCGTGCGGCGACGGGACCATCACCGTGGCGCGCGAGGAGTCGCCGGACAAGCTGGTGAAGGTCGACACGATTCAGACACAACGCGGGGCGCGAACCATGGCCCTGAATTTGAAGACGCACATGATCTACACGGTGACCGCAGATTTTGGTCCCATGCCGCCGCTCAAGCCGGGACAGCGATTCCGCCGGCCGCCGATCCTACCGGGGACGTTCGTCCTGCTGGAGTACGCGAGGTAGGAAGAAGTGGCTAGCGGCGAGTGGCGAGTGGCGAGGAAGAACCAGAACACAGAAGCGAACCGCGGTGGCGCTGAGAGCGCAGAGTAAATCAAGGGACTGTTAATACCCGCCAGAGCAGGAAGTGAAAAACCGCGGGAGAGACGCTTGCGCCACGACCAGCTGGTCGAACGGCGCGAAAAGCTCTAGGGCAGGACGAAGGTGTTGGGCGGCGCGGCCTGCTCGTGCGCCGAGTGTTCGGCGGGTTCGCGGCGGGCATGCTCGTAACCTTCGGCGGTATAGCAGACGGCGCGGTCGAAGAACTGAGCGACCAGGCGGTCGAGTTCCTGCTGGCGATAGAGTTCCACGGCGGTATCCGCCAGGCCCCAGGCGGCGAGATGGCGGCGCAGATGGTTTTTGGTCAAGACCAGTGCCCAGAGGACCTCGCTGAGAGGAATGTCTTCGTGGAAGCGCTGGCCGCCCAGGTCGTGATAGCGCGTGCGGATGGCGGCGTCGGTGTTTTCCAGGAGCCAGCGCCCGAATTGATGAAAGACGTCGTAGGCCTTGGCGTAGAGATCCTGAAAAGCGAGATGACGATACGACGGAGTATGACGGCTGGTCTGCAGCGTTTCAACCGTGCGCCGCGTCAGTTCGACGGCGTCGGATTCGATCAGAGATATAAGTCGACTTGAAAAATGTTCGGTTCCACCCATGGTTTGGGATTCGCCCCCTATTTATGTGATGAGAAAAGAGATGCGTGTCGTTGCCTGGTCCTTGCATGAGGACGCACTGATCATACGCGCCTAGCGGACGTGGTTGGGCAAAAACCTCGAAAAAAACCGGCCCCGCAATCGGAAGAATCAACAGCCAGGTGAGTCGCAAAAACACGGGATGTGCCGGCGCAGCACAACGGGCCGGAATGAGGCGAGAGGCGGCCATATATCGTGATACGATATAACCAACGGGTACCAGGAGAGGCGGAGTGGACGGAATTCCCTACCGCGTGCTGGAAGAGTTTCGCTACGACATACGGCGCTTCCTGAACTTCAGCGAGCGGGCAGCGCGGCAGGCGGGCATCGAGCCGCAGCAGCACCAGGCCCTGCTGGTGATTAAATCGGCGCGGGAGGAACAGGCGACGGTGGGGTACCTGGCGGAGCGGCTGCTGGTGCGGCATCACAGCGCGGTGGAACTGAGCGACCGGCTGGAACGGAAGAAATTGATCCGGCGGGCGCGCAGCGGGTTGGACCGGCGGGAGGTGTTTCTGAGCCTGACGCCGGCGGGAAAGCGGCTGCTGGAGAAACTGTCGGTGTTGCACCGGACCGAATTGCAGACGACAGGCCCGCGGCTGCTGCGTGCGCTGGAAAGCGTGAGCCGGCGCGCCAAAGCAGCGGGAGAATCCGGAGACCACAGAAACCGTGCAGCGAACTTGAGACCCGGAACAACGACGGGGAGGAACTGAAGACGAAATGCCTTTACGGATGGCATGGACGCGCCGATACGGTCTGCTGCGGAGATACCTGCCGCGGGTTTACGAAGATCTGGGCACCACCTACTCGCGAAGCCTGCACAAGTGGCTGCTGATCGCGCCGCTGGTCGGGATCCTGACGGGCCTGGTGGTGACGGCGGTGGCGCTGATCGTCCTGAAAGAAGTATGGCCGCCGGTGCTGAACTACTATCTGCACCACCCGTGGATGATGGTCGTGGGAGTGACGCTGGCGTTCCTGGTGACCGGGCTGATCATGCAGTATCTGACTCCCGATCCGGATAACCATTCGACCGAAGAAATCATACGTTCCTATCACGAGCGCCACGGCGCAGTGGAAATGCGGCCGCTGGTTCCGAAACTTATTGCGGCGATCACGACGGTGGCGTTCGGCGGCAGCGCGGCGCTGGAAGGCCCCAGCATTTACGGCGGAGGCGCGATCGGGTCGTGGCTGTGGGCGAAGCTGGGGCGTTTGCGGCTGGAGCCGCGGGACCGGCGGACGATGCTGATCAGCGGGGCGGCGGCGGGGATGGCGGCGGTGTTTCGCGCGCCGCTCACGGGTTTGGTGTTCGCGCTGGAAATGCCGTACAAGGACGACCTGGCGCACGAAGCGCTGCTGCCGTCGCTGATCGCTTCGGTGGTTTCGTACGTGACGCTGGCCGCGTTTCTGGGGGCCAAGCCGATTTTCAATTTTCAGAGTACGGTTTCTTTCACCGGGCGAGACCTGATCTGGTGCGCGCTGCTGGGCGTGGCCATCGGGCTGATCGCCATGACCTTCTCGATCACCTTCCGGCGGGTGCGCACGTTCGTGGTGAAATGGTCGATTCCGCACTGGGTGAAGCTCACGCTGGGAGGTCTGCTGACCGGACTGTGCGGTCTGGCGTTCGTGCGCATGTTCCAGGGACCGCTGGTGCCGTTGGGCCCGAACTACGAGGCGGTGGGCATCATCCTGAACATGAGGCACGCGCCGCTGGAGCTGGCCACGTTTGGGGTGCTGAAGCTGCTGGCGACGATTTTTTCGCTGGCGTTTGGAGGAGTGAGCGCGATGTTCGTGCCGCTCTTCCTGACGGGCGGCGCGTTTGGAAGCGCGTTCGCGCAAGCGGTGGTGCACAGCCCGTCGCTGGAGCTGTACGCCGCGGTGGGAATGGCCGCGTTCATTGCGGCGGGATACAAGACGCCGCTCGCGGCGGTGGTGTTCGTCGCCGAGGCGACGGGCGGGCACGCCTTCATCATTCCCACGCTGATTGGGGCGGCGGTCGCGTACGGGGTTTCCGGAGACGCGTCGGTTTCCGGGGATCAGCGCGTGCACGAGCGCACGAAGGCGTTCGGGCCGACGGGCGTGGCGGTCAGCGAGCTGATGCAACGGGAGGTGATTTCCGTGCAGGCATCGCTCAACCTGCACGAATTCGCGCAGGCCGTCTCCGAGCGGGAACATCAGACGACGTTCCCGGTACTGGAAGATCACCACGTGATCGGGACCATCGCGGCGTCCTCGCTGGATGAAGTTCCGGCGGAGAAACGCGCGGAGACCACCGTCGCCGAGCTGACGGAACGCAGGTTTACCAGCGTGGCGCCGGATTGCGACGCCATGGAAGCCTTACATTTGCTGCTGCGCGAAAAGAATCAGCTGGTGCTGCTGGTGGTATCGAACGGCGGGCAACTGGAAGGCATGATCACGAAGGCGGACATTCTGAAGGCCTGGAGAGCGGGGGGCGAATCGGAAAACGTGCTGGAGCCCGCAGACGAGGTGATGTAAGGAAGAGCTGGCAGAGCCGCACCGAAGGAGCCACCAAGCCCGCATCAAATCTTAGAAGCCGCCGCCACCGCCGCCGCCGAAGCCACCACCACCGAAGCCACCACCGCCAAATCCCGAGCCGCCGGAGCTGCGCGGCGAAGAAGCCATGACGGTTCCGGCCTGCGCGGTCATGTTGTTGAGCGCGGCCATAAGGAAGAGCGGCTGAAATCCTCCTGCGAAAGCGGGGCCCTGGTACCAGGAAGGCGGCTGCATGGCGATGCCGGAAAACGCCTGCACCCATTTCTTATCGCAGTGCAAGGCCATGGCGTAGGGCAGATATTTTTCGAAGGTGGCCGGAGCGTTCTCGAGGCGCTTGATGCGGTCGCTTTCTACGCGGCCAAGAAAATCCTCGAAGCCCAGGACTTTGGCGAAAGTGCGCGCGCCGGTAATGGTGCGGGCGGGCATGAACCAGCCAAAGGCGCAGATGATCGCGCCGGTGAGGACTCCGGCGACAGTCCAAGTCAGACCCGCAATGCTCTGCATCCACATATTTCCGCCAATGGCGATGATCGCGCCAATCACGACGCCGCCGCCGATGTAGCCCTGGCGCACGGTGTCGGGGCGATGCAGGTAATAGCCGTCCATGACCAGCGCGTCGAAGATGCGGTCGCGGATGGACGGCAGATGCGTATAGAAATTGTTCTGCAGGTCGGAAAGCTCGATATCGGGGCTCGCGCCGCCAGCGAAGAGAGCGGAAAGCATCTCCTGCTCGTGCGGGCGGGCGGCTTGCCAATCGGGCGGCTGCTTTTTCAGATGGAAGGCGTAATCGGCATGGTGACTCAATCCCAGCAGGCCGCTGTGCTCCTTCTGCTCGATGGTGAGATAACCCTTCACGGCGAGATCGACGAGTGTGGCGGTGATGTCGTGCATGTTGGCCTGGTCGTCGACCAGAGTGCCGCATTCGGCGGGTGTGAGCTGGTCGGGCGGATCGTACTGCACGGTGATGGCATCGCGCTCAGGATCGCGGCCGCGCGTCCACCAGAGCCAGAACATGATGAGGAACGCGGCGATGGGGAATAAAAGCAGGGGCCAGTTGCTGCGCAGGAAGAGCGAGATTTTTTGGCCGGCGGTGGGCTGGTGGACCAACCCTTTGTCGAAGCCGACGACGACGGTGAGCCCCTGGCGAAAACCGAGGGAATGAGTGGTCTCGACCTGCACGACGTTGCCATTGATGTTGACGCTGGCGTCCTGCGCGCGCGAGTAGTAAGCGCCGGTGTATGCGGCGGCGTGCACGCCGGAGGCGCCTTCGGGCAGCTGGATACTGGCACTGGCGGATTCGATGGGCGCGTCCCATTCGTTGCCGGTGACGTTCCAGTAGAGTTCGTCGTGATCGCTGAAAAAGCGCAGGGCGTCGAGAACCTGGTACTCGAGGACGATGGTGTGCGTGGAATTGTCGGCGTTGGGAACGTAAATCTTGAGTTTGAGGTAGCGGCCTTCGTGGCTTTGTTCGACGCGCAGGCTGCTGCCGCCGGATTCGTGGGCGTTGATGTTGCCGATGAACAGCGTGTAGTTGAAACCTTCGGGATCGGTGTACTGGACGGGAATGGTGCGATAGATGCCGTGCCAGTTGGAGCCGATGAACTGAGTTTCGATGTTCTCCACGACGTCGATGGAGGAGTTGCGGTGAACGGTAACCTGCTCGTCGAAATTCTTGATGATGATCTGGCGCGCGGAGGCAGGAGTGGGAACGCCGAGAAGGAGCGCGCAGACGATGGCACACAGGAAGGCGTAAGGGCGGAGCAGGAACCGCGAGGGCGACATGCGGCGTTCAGCTCGCGGCGCCGCCGAAGGTGACCTTCGGCACTTCGCGCTCGGCCGGCGCGCTGATCTCGAAAAACTCGCGCGATTTGAAATTGAACATGCCCGCCAGGATGTTGGTGGGAAACTGGGCGATCTTGGTGTTGAAGTCGCGCACGACCGCGTTGTAGTAGCGGCGGGCGTTCTGGATGTTGTCTTCCAGCGAATTCAGTGTTTGCTGGAGCTGATTGAAACTCTCGACGGCGCGCAATTGCGGGTAGGCTTCGGCAAGGGCGAAGACCTGGCGCAACGCGGCGGTCAGCATTCCTTCGGCCTGGGCCTTGGCCGCGGGGCCCTGAGCGGTCATGGCCTGATTGCGCGCGGCGACCACGCCTTCCAGAGTGGTTTTTTCGTGCGCGGCGTAGCCCTTTACGGTTTCCACCAGATTGGGAATCAGGTCGTAGCGGCGCTTGAGCTGCACATCGATGTCGGCCCAGGCGTTATCGCACTGCACCTTCAGGCGGACCAGCCCGTTGTACATGCTGATGGTGAAGATAACGATCAGGGCGAGGATGATGAGACCGATGATCAGCGCCATGGTTGCCTCCGCAGCCGCCGGGCGGGCCGCTGTTGTCAAACCTAGCGGGTAAGGATACGGCCAGAGGGCCCAAGAGTAAAGCACGGTGAGGGCAGGTGTTACGCGGGCGGCGAACCCGGTTTTTTTGAGGCCGTAGTGGGGCAGATACGGTATCCACTGAGCAAAGGTCGCGCGGTACGCTGGGGACTCGAAAACGCAGCAGTTGATGAAGCTCGAATACTATGTGTAAGGGAGATTCCTATGAGCACCACGCGTGAGTTCCTCGATCGACCGCCGTCGGCGACACTGAATCCGCCGCTACGCGGTTTCTTCGCGGCCGCACTTCCGCTGATTCTCGGCGCGGCCCTTTCCTGGCCCATGATCGGCGGAGGACAAAAAATACAAATGACGCCGAGCCGCAAGACGCCCGCAGCAGAAGGTACGATATCGGTGAAGAACGGGAAGAATCACAACACCGAAGTTGCAGTCAAAGTCCAACACCTGGCGGAGCCTGCCTCGCTGACCCCGCCCGCGGATGTTTACGTTCTGTGGTTCCAGCCGAACGGCCAATCGGCAAAGAACGAAGGCGAAATCATGATTGAGGGCAACCGGAGCGGCACATTGAAGACGCAAACGCCGTTCAAGCATTTTCAGGCCTTCATCACCGCGGAGAAAAATGCTCGCGTCGAGCAACCGGCCGGCCCGCGCGTGCTGAGCGCAACGGTAACCGGCCCTTGATCGCAAAAGTGACGTCGCACATCGTCGCAAACCAAAGGTGCGAGCCACAAAACAAACCTCTTTAACGAGGTGTCCGGTCGAGGGTGCGCGAGGCGCATCCTCGGCCCTTCATTTTGCCCTCCCGCCGAGTGGCCGCTTCCACTTCCCGCCACTGTTCTCGGAAAGCAGTATCACTGGCGTAAAGTAGAGTTTTGAGATAGGCTTGGCGCCTTCACCGACAGGCACCATGCTTTTCAAGACGTTCAGCGCAGCCGTGTTTGGGATTGACGCGTACCTCGTGGAAGCGGAGGTGGACGTCAGTCCGGCGTTCCAGGGCTATTTCACCGTCGTTGGCCTGCCGGACATTGCGGTGAAAGAGAGCCGGGAGCGGATCAAATCGGCGCTGCGGAACTGCGGGTTCGATTTTCCCTCCGCGCAAGCCGTGACCGTCAATCTAGCGCCCGCCGACATCCGCAAAGAAGGCTCCGCGTTCGATTTGCCCATGGCGCTGGGCCTGCTGGGCTGCCAGGGGACGTTCTTCGGCAAAGTGCTGGATTCGTACGTGTTCATCGGCGAGCTTTCGCTGGACGGCGGCATCCGCTCGGTGCGCGGCGCGCTTTCGGCGGCGCTGGCGGCGCGCGAGCGCGGCATCCAGAACGTGGTGGTGCCGGAAGCGAATGCGCGCGAGGCGGCCGTGGTGGACGGAATCAGGGTGTTCGGAGTGAAGTCGTTGCCGCAGGCCGCGGACCTGATCAACGCGCCCGAGTCGTTCCAGCCGGTGGCGGTGAACACGCCGCAAATGCTGGCGGAAGCCAGCCAGTACGCGGTGGACATGCGCGACGTGCGCGGGCAAATCGTGGCCAAGCGCGCGCTGGAGGTGTCCTGCTCGGGCGGGCACAAC
>Ga0075272_1000283_pt1 | contig 11386 bp, 12 predicted proteins | sample SF_Rice_5C_0N_40_FD_69776 | JGI IMG/M metagenome (GOLD analysis project Ga0075272, IMG submission 69776) | Rice paddy soil microbial communities from Twitchell Island, California, USA - SF_Rice_5C_0N_404 | ecosystem: Environmental > Terrestrial > Soil > Paddy field/soil | place: USA: Twitchell... | reverse complement strand
ATGGCTTGCCCTGGTCCTTGAGCCACGCGGCGCGGTGGACGAGCGCGCGGCCGGCCTCGATCTCGGTCGCCATGTCGGCGAGCGCGAACTGGACCGCCTGGAAGCGCGCGATCGGCCGGCCGAACTGCTGCCGCTCCTTCGCGTACGCGGACGCGAGGTCGTACGCGCCCTGGGCGAGGCCGACGCCCATCGCCGCCACGGAGATGCGGCCGCCGTCGAGGATCTCGAGGAACTGGTGGTAGCCGCGGCCGCGCGTGCCGAGCAGGTTCCCCTCAGGGACGGCGCAGTCCTCGAACCACAGCTCGCGCGTGTCCGACGCGCGCCAGCCGAGCTTGTGCAGCGGCTCGGACATGCTGTAGCCGGGCGTTCCGTTCGGGACGATGATGGTGGAGATCTCGTCCTCGCCGGTGGATGCGGTGATCGTCACGCACGCGGTGATGTCGGTGCCCGCGTTCGTGATGAACATCTTCGAGCCGTTCACGATCCAGCTGCCGTCGCGCAGTTCGGCGGTCGTGCGCGTCGCCGCGGCGTCGGAGCCGGCGTTCGGCTCGGTCAGACCGAACGCCGCGAGCGCCTGCCCGGAGGCGAGCTTCGGCATCCATTCCCGCTTCTGCTCCTCGCTGCCGAACAGGTAGATCGGCATCGTCCCGAGCGAGGTGTGCGCCGCCACCGTGATCGCCACCGACGAGTCGACGCGCGTGAGCTCCTCGACCGCGATCGCGTACGAGACGGTGTCGGCTCCGGCGCCGCCGTACTCCTCCGCGATCGGCATGCCCATGAGCCCGAGCTCGGCCATCTCGGCGACGAGCTCGTACGGGAAGCGCTCGTCGCGGTCGAGCTCGGCGGCGACCGGCGCGACGCGCGACTGCGCGAAATCGCGCACCGTGTCGCGCAGGAGCTGTTGTTCCTCGGTGAGCTCGAAGTTCACGCGAGGCTCGCCGCGAGCTCGGCGATGAGGCGGACGCCGTAGCCCGTCCCACCCGGCACGCGGAAGTAGTCGCCGCGCGAGCGGTCGAGGAAGCCGGGGCCCGCCATGTCGACGTGCGCCCACGGTCCCTCGCCCGCGAACTCGTGCAGGAATTCCGCGGCCAACGCCGGGCTTCCCTGCCGCAGCGTCGATCCGTTCTTCATGTCCGCATATGCGGAGTCGATGTAGCGCCGGTAGCGCGCGTGCAGCGGGAACGGCCACGCGAGGTCGCCGCTTCGCTCGCCCGCGGCGCGCACGCGGTCGCTCCAGGCGTCGTCGTTCGCGAAGAAGCCCGCGTAGAGATCGCCGAGCGCGAGCTCCATCGCGCCGGTGAGCGTCGCGAGGTCGAGCACGTGCGTCGCGCCTTCGCGCCGCGCGTACCAGAGCGCGTCGGCGAGCACGAGCCGCCCCTCCGCGTCCGTGTTGATGACCTCGATCGTCTTGCCGTTCGCCGCGCGGAGGATGTCGCCGGGGCGGAACGCGTGGCCGCCCGGCATGTTCTCGGCTGCGGCGAGCACGGCGACCGCGCGCACGGGCAGCCCGAGCGCGGCGACCGCGCCGATTCCGTGCAGCGTGCCGGCGCCGCCCGCCATGTCGCCCTTCATCGCCTCCATGCCGCCGGCCGGCTTGATCGAGATGCCGCCGGTGTCGAACGTGATCGACTTGCCGACGAGCCCGAGCGCGACGTCGCCCGTCGCCTGCGGCGGCTCGTAGCGGAGGACGACGAGACGCGGCTCGTTGTGCGACCCCTGCCCGACCGCGAGCAGCGCTCCCATGCCGAGCTCCTCCATCTGCGCCGGGCCGAGCGCCTCCGCCGTCAGGTGCTCGTGCTCGGCCGCGAGCGCCTCGGCGTGCTCGGCGAGGGCCGCCGGCGTGAGCTCGTTCGGCGGCATGTTCGCGAGGTCGCGGGCCCGGTTCGTCCGCTCGGCGAGGAGCGCCGCGCGCTCGGCGGCCTGCCGGACGTCGTCGCGCGGGAGCAGGATCCGCTCGATCGCTTTCGGCGCGTCGCCGTTCGTCTTCCACCGCCCCGGCGAGTAGCCGCCGAGGATCGTCCCCTCGACGAGGGCCGCCGCCTGCCGGTCGAGGGGCAGGGGAAGCGACTCGTCGAGCCGCCAGGCGAGCGTCCCGCCGACGCGCTTGAGCGCATGTGCCGCCGCGGCGGCGGCCGTGCGCAGCGCGTCCTCGTCCACCGCGTCGCGCTTGCCGACGCCGGCGGCGACGAGCCGCCCGTCGCCGGTGTGCAGGACGACCGCCTCGCCGCGCTCGCCGCGCAGCTCGCCGGTCCGTGCGAGCTCGGCGATGGGGCCGTCGAGGGCGCCGTCGGGCGGCTGGGTGACGGGAACGGCGACCGCGTCGGCGCCCTCCTGGGCTATCTCGATCGCGACCCCCATGACGCCGTCTAGAACAGCTTCTGGAGCTTCATGGCGGCGCCCATGTCGCCCTTGATCTTCAGCTTGCCGGTCATGTAGGCGCTCGTCGGGTTCTGCTCGCCGGCGACGATCTTCTCGAAGGTCTCCTGCGAAGTGGTGATGACCGCGTCGGCGTCGCCGCCGCCCTCGCTGACGGTCACGGCGCCGTCGTCGACGTCGACCTTCCACTGCCCGGCGCCCTCGATGTCGAACAGATACGAGTTCGTCATCCCCGCCGTCTTGGCCGAATCGGCCCGCGAGGCGAGGTTCGCGAAGAAGTCCTGCACGCTCTCAGCCATGGCTCGGACCCTATCTACTCCTCGAGCTCGACGAGGACGGCACCGCCCGCCACCCGGTCGCCCTCGGCGACGTGGACGGAGCGCACCGTCGCATCGTACGGGGAGACGAGCGGCGTCTCCATCTTCATTGCCTCCAGGACGACGAGCGGCTGCCGGGCCGCGACCTCCATGCCGGGCTGGACGAGGACGCGGAGCACCGTGCCCGGCATCGGCGCGGTGACCGTCGACTGCTCCGCGGCGGCGTGCTCGGCGCGCTCGGCGCGCGGCGGCGGAGCCGGCGGCGGCGGCGGCAGGTTGAGGCGCCACGTCCTCGCCCAGGGGCGGCGCACCGGCTTCGGCGGGGCGGAGAGCGGCGGGTACTCGATCAGGAAGGCGGTCGTCGCGCGGCCCGCCCGGACGACGGGGTGGGCGACGAGCCAGCGCAGGAACGGGAGGTTCGTCGTCAGGCCGTCGACCTCCGTCTCGCGCAGCGCGGCGGCGAGCCGGTCGAGCGCCTCGGCGCGCGTGTCGGCGTGCGCGACGAGCTTCGCGATCATCGGGTCGTACGAGGTCCCGATCTCGTCGCCCTCGGCGACGCCGGCGTCGACGCGCACCGAGTCGGGGAGTCGCAGGCGCTCGATACGGCCCGCCTGCGGCAGGAACGTGCGCGGGTCCTCCGCGTACAGCCTCACCTCCACGGCGAATCCACACAAGTAACAGTCTGTTACTTGCGGAGAAAGGGACTCGCCGCGCGCGACTCGCAGCTGCTCGCGGACGAGGTCGACGCCGGTCACGAGCTCGGTGACCGGATGCTCGACCTGGATCCGCGCGTTCAGCTCGAGGAAGAAGAAGTCGCCGCCGTCGAGGACGAACTCGGCCGTGCCGGCGCTCTCGTAGCCGATCGCGCGCGCGAACGCGATCGCAGCGTCGCTCATCGCCGCGCGCAGCTCCGGCCCGACCGCCGGCGAGGGCGACTCCTCGAGCACCTTCTGGTGCCGACGCTGAACGGAGCAATCGCGCTCCCCGAGCGCGACGACGGTGCCGTGCCTGTCGGCGAGGAGCTGGATCTCCACGTGCCGCGGCCGTTCGAGGTAGCGCTCGAAGTACACGGTGTCGTCGCCGAACGCCGCCTTGGCTTCCCGCCGCGCCGCCGCGACCGCATCCTCGAGCCCGGCCGCCGAGCGCACGATGCGCATGCCGCGGCCGCCGCCGCCCGCCGCCGCCTTCACGAGCAGCGGAAAGCCGATCTCGTCCGCGCTTCCCGTCGGCAGCAGAGGCACGCCGGCCGCGCGCGCAGTCTCCTTCGCCGCGAGCTTGTCGCCGCCGGCGCGGAGCGCGGCCGGGGGCGGACCGATCCACGTCAGCCCGGCGGCGAGCACCGCCTCGGCGAGCTCGGCGCTCTCGGCGAGGAAGCCGTACCCCGGATGGACGGCATCGGCGCCCGCCTCGCGCGCGGCGCGCACGTGCTCCGCAGCGTCGAGATAGGACGCGATCTCCACCGTCGCGTCGGCCGAGCGCGCGTGCAGCGAGCCGCGGTCGTCGGGCGCGACGACCGCCACCGTCTCGACACCCTCCGCTTTGCAGGCGCGGAAGACGCGCAGCGCGATCTCGCCGCGGTTCGCCACCAGGACACGGTTCACGGGACTAGTCTCGCAAGCATGGTCCGCTGGGGGCTCATGTCGACGGCCCGCATCAACGCCGCCGTCATCCCCGGCCTGCAGGAATCGCCCGAGAGCGAGCTCGTCGCCGTCGCGAGCCGCACCGGCGACCGCGCCGCTGAGTACGCAGGCGAGTGGGGCATCCCACGCGCGCACGGCTCGTACGAGGCGCTGCTCGACGACCCGGACGTGGAGGCCGTCTACATTTCGCTGCCGAACGGGCCGCACGTCGAGTGGTCGGTCAGGGCGCTCGAGGCTGGGAAGCACGTCCTGTGCGAGAAGCCGCTCGCGCGCTACCCCGCCGACGTGGAGAGGGCGTTCGACGCCGCCGACCGGTCGGGCCGGCTGCTCATGGAGGCATTCATGTGGCGGCATCACCCGCAGACGCACCGCCTCGTCGAGCTCGTCCGTGACGGCGCGATCGGCGAGCTGCGCCTCGTCCGCGCGTCGTTCTCGTTCACGATCGGCGAGGGCGACGTGCGGCTCGATCCCGCGCTCGCCGGCGGCTCGCTCATGGACGTGGGCTGCTACTGCGTCAGCGGGTCGCGGCTGCTCGCCGGCGAGCCGCTCGAGGCATCCGCGCGGCAGGTCGCCGGCCCGAGCGGCATCGACATGCGCCTGGTCGGGACGCTGACGTTCCCGGGCGAGGTGCTCGCGCAGATCGACTGCGCCTTCGACCTGCCGCCCCGGCAGGGCCTCGAGGCGGTCGGATCGGAGGGGACGCTGCGCGTTGCGACCCCATGGGGGATCTCCGAGCCCGGCATCGAGCTCGAGCGCGACGGCGATGTCGAGCGGATCCGGATCGAGCCGGCCGACCGCTACCGGCTGCAGTCGGACAACTTCAGCCGTGCCGTCCGCGGCCGGGAGCAGCCGCTGCTCGGGCGCGCGGACGCGCTCGGCCAGGCGCGCGCGATCGACGCCCTCTACCGCTCCGCCGAGGCCGGCGGCGAACCGGCGCAGGTCACGTAGCGGTTCGCTACCCTGCCGCGGCTTCACGTGGCACGGAGGGGGGTCATCGGCGTCCTTGCTGCGCTTGCGATCGGAGTCACTGCGAGCGCTGCTTCGGCTGCCACGGTCGTCGTCGTCTCCGGCCGCGGCTGGGGCCACGGCGTCGGCATGAGCCAGTGGGGCGCGCGCGGCTACGCGCTGCACGGCTGGGGCTGGCGGCGGATCCTCGCGCACTACTACCCCGGCACGCAGGTCGGGACGACGGGGAACGAGAACGTCCGCGTCCTCCTCGCCGCATCACAGCCGAGCATCGACGTCGGCTGCGCGAAAGGGATGCGCGTGGGAGATGCGACCGGCCGCACGTGGAAGCTCCGTCTGCGGAGCTACCGGCTGACGGCGGCGATGCGCGTCCCTCGCCACACGCTGCAGTCGCCCGTCGCCGTCTACTGCGACGGCGCGCCGGTCGAGTTCGACGGCAGCGCGTACCACGGCGTCCTCGTCGTGTATCGCGGCGGCGGCAGGCTCGCCGTCGTGAATGCCGTCGACCTCGAGGACTACGTGCGCGGCGTCGTCGGGGGCGAGATGCCGTTCCGCTGGCCACTGCCCGCGCTCGAGGCGCAGGCGGTCGCCGCGCGCTCGTACGCGCTCGCGACGCTGCGCCCCGGCCGGAGGTTCGACCTGTATGCGGACGACCGCAGCCAGGTGTACGGCGGCGTCGGCGCCGAGAGCGCGCGCACGCTCGAGGCCGCCGACGACACCGCCGGGCGCATCCTCACCTGGGCCCATCATGTCGCGACGACGTACTTCTTCTCGACCTCCGGCGGGCGCACCGCCGACGTGCGCGACGTGTGGCCCGCGCTCGGCGCCGTGCCGTACCTCCGCTCGGTGCCGGACCCGTACGACGACGGCTCGCCCGTGCACGAGTGGGGGCCGTTCATGCTGTCGGCGCGGGCCCTCTCGGCGCGCCTGCACGTGCCGTTCGGCGCCGTGCGCGTCGTCCGCTCGGCGTCGGGTCGTGTGAGCAAGGTCGTCCTCGGCTCGGATCGCCTGACGGGCGAGGAAGTCCGGCGGCTGCTCGGGCTTCGCTCGACGTGGTTCAGCCTCGGCGAGCTTTCGCTCTCGGGGACGGCCGACACGGTCGTCTACGGACGCAAGACCGCGCTCGTCGCAGCGGCGCAGGGCGTCGGCACCGCTCTGCTGCAGCGGCGCCGCGGCTCCGGCGACTGGGTCACGCTGCGGCACGTGCGCGGCGGCGAGCGCGTGACCGTCGAGCCGACCGCCTATACGATCTACCGCCTCGCGGCCGGGGCCGTGCGCGGCCCGGAGGTGGGCGTCTCCGTGGCGCCGCGCGTGCGGGTGCGTCCCGAGACCCAGACGCTGCTCGCCGGCGAGGTGCTGCCACGGACGAGCGGCGCGGTCACGGTCTGGCGCTACGACGCGGGCGGCTGGCGGGTCGTCGCGCGTCCGCGGCTCGACCCTCACGGCGTCTTTCGCACGCCGGTTCGGCTGCGGGCGGGCGGATACCGCATCACGGTCGACTCGGATGCCCGCTACGCGGCGGTCACGAGGACGGTGCACGTCACCATCCGCCTGCTGGCGTCGCTCCACCACTAGGCTCTGATCGTGAACCCGTCGTTCTTGCTCGGTGGAGAGCTCGAGGTGCGCCGGCTCGGCTTCGGCGCGATGCGGGTCGTGAAAGACCGCGCCGAGGGCGTGCGCGTCGTGCGCCGCGCCGTCGAGCTCGGCGTCACGCTCATCGACACGGCCGACATCTACGGCGCCGGCGCGAGCGAGGAGGTCGTCGCCGAGGCGCTGCATCCGTACCCGGACGGCGTGGTCGTCGCGACGAAGGGCGGCCTCGGCTACGGGCTGCAGGACCGCATCCGCGACGGACGCCCCGAGCACCTGCGCGACGCGTGCGAGGCGAGCCTGCGCCGCCTGAAGCTCGAGCGCATCGACCTGTACCAGCTGCATCGCCACGATCCGGAGATACCGATCGAGGAGTCGATCGGCGCGCTCGTGCAATTGCGCGACGAGGGGAAGATCCGGCTCATCGGCGTGTCGAACTTCTCGCTGTCGCAGCTGCGCCAAGCGCAGGCGGTGGCGCCGATCGCGTCCGTGCAGAACGAGTTCAACCGCGGTCTGCTCACCTCGGAGGATGTGCTCGACGCCTGCGCCGAGGAGGGCATCGCGTTCATGCCGTGGTCGCCGCTCGGCGAGGGCCTGACGCGCGGCTCCGCCTACGAGCTCCGCTGGCTCCTCGACCGCTCGCCCGTGATGCTCCCGATCCCCGGGACGTCGAGCGTCGAGCACCTCGAGGAGAACATGCGCGCAGTCGCATGAGCCGCGGCCCGGTGTGGGGCGCGGAGAGCGAGGACCTGAACGCGACGATCCTCGTCTGGCCGGCCGGCGAAGGGCCGGCGGAGCACGTGAACGACGCGCGCGACGTTCTCTACGTCGTCGTCGCAGGGAGCGCTCGGCTCACGGTGGACGGTGATGCGCACGAGTTGCGCGCCGGCGACGCCGTCATCGTCGCCAAGGGCGCACGGCGCGCGCTGGTCGCAGGGCCGGACGGCGTCCGCTACGCGACCGCGCACATCCGGCGCGGCGGGCTGCAGATCAGAAGTCCCCGCACGTCCCCGTCTTGATCTCGACGATGTGGCGTAGCCGCGTGGCTGAGAGCGGCTTGCCGTCGTCGTAGAAGACGAGGCCGGCGGCGCCCCAGCGGTCGGTGCCGACGAAGCGAAGCGCACCATACGCGCGCCGCAGCTCGGCCATGCTGCTGCCGAGCGTGATGCCCTTCGCGGTCGCGAGCCTCGGCCCACCCGCCTTGTAGCGGAAGCCGGAGAAGACGTTCGAGCGGAACTCGGCCGAGAGCCCGCCCCAGTACACCTCGGTGTAGCGCGCGCCGCAGCCGTGGTTGACACCGCGCGAGGTCGGCGCGCCGAGCGTTCGCGTCAGCGCGGCGACGGCCCGCGTCTTCGGCGTCCCGAAGTGCACGGCGCCGATGCCGTGCGAGCCGAGGAGCACGACCGCAGAGAGCAGGAGCCTCACGCCCGAAGCAGCTCGGCGAGCTTCAGCGTCGTGTTGAGGTTCCGCGCGGTGATCTGCTTGTAGACGGGCGTGCCGATGAGACGGAGCCCGGTGCGGGTGAGCGCGTCGCGCCGGATCGCCCGCAGGAGCGCGCCCGGTGCGGTGACGACCTCGTCGATCCCGTCCTTCGGCGAGAGGCCTGCCGCGATCTTCCGCGCGTCGTTGCCGCGCAGGAGGAATGCGACCGTCACGCGCACCTTGGGATTGCCGATCCAGTGCTCGGGGACGCGGGCGACGATCTTCTCGATCTCCACCCTGCTGCGGACGACGACGCGCACCGGCAGCTGGAGGCGCCGCTCGATCGCGCGCTCGAGCGCGGCGTCGAGCTTGGCGCCACCGCGCTCGGCGCTCTCGAACAGGACGTTGCCGCTCGCGATGTACGTGCGGACGGCCTCGTGGCCGAGCGTCTCGACGCACTCCTTGAGGTCGGCCATCTTGATGATCGAGTTGCCGCCGACGTTGATGCCGCGCAGCAGGGCGACGTACCTCATCGCTCGCGCCAGGAAGGCTTCCGCTTCTCGAGCAAGGGGCGTCTCCGAAGACAACCTGCCGCCCGCGTTCCTCCCGGCGCATCACGTTCGGTCAATCTCACGCCCGTAGAATCGTCGAGATGCCGCAGATGCTCCCGCGCGACCTCGAGCTGCGGGTGCTGGCGCTCTGGGCCGGGGTGCTCGGCATCGATTCCGCGGTGCTCGACGTGGACGGGCTCGTGGTCGTGACCGACCCGCGCGACTTCGCCGTGGATCGCCGCGCGGTCGTGCGTACGGCGCGCGGGGTGCTCGTCCTCGCGGCTCCCGCGGATGCGACAGTGGCCGCGGCGGATCCCGCGGCGTTCGTCCGCGAGGTCGAGGCACGTCCGCGCGGGGTCGGGCTCATGCACTACCTCGCCGCCGTATCGCGGCCGATGGCGGACACGCGGGTCCACCGGCTCGCCCCGGAGGATCAGCCCCTGCTGGATGAGCTCCTGCGCACGTCGGGACCGGAAGCGACAGCGGAAGCGGACGTCAGCGTCGACCATCCCGTCGCGGTCGGCATCGTCGAGGACGATCGGCTGCTGGCGGTCGCATCGCTGCTCGACATGGGGCACGGAACGGTGGACGTCGGCGTGCTCGTCCACCCGCAGGCGCGTCGCCGCGGTCTCGGCGCCGCCGTGGTTTCCGCCGTCGCGAACCGCGCGGGCGGCCGGCTCGTGCAGTACCGCTGCGACCGCGAGAACGAGGCATCGGCCCAGCTCGCCCGCGCCTGCGGTTTCGTCCTCTGGGGGATCCTCCAGGTCGCGCCCCGCGCGGCCGGCTAGTCGCGCCATCGCGCTGTCCGCTTCTCGAGGAACGCGCGCAATCCCTCCTGCCCCTCGTCGCTCGTGCGCCGCTCGGCGATCCAGCGCGCGGTCTCGGGGCCGTCGGGCCGCTCGCGCACGAGCCGCTTCGCCCACCGCGCCGCCTGCGGGCCGGCGGAGAGCAGCTCGCCGGCGACGCGGTCGACGGCTGCGTCGAGGTCGTCCGCAACCTCGTGCACGAGCCCGATGCGCAGAGCGGTCTCGGCGTCGAAGCGCTCGCCGGTGACGAAGTACCGCCGCGCGGCGCCGGGCCCGATCTTCGCGAGCGCGAACGGCGAGATGACGGCCGGGATGATGCCCAGCTTCACCTCCGAGAACGCGAACACGGCGTCTCGCGCCGCGACGGCGATGTCGGCCGCGGCCACGAGGCCCGCGCCGCCGCCGAGCGCATGGCCCTGGACGCGAGCCACGACGGGCACCGGGCAGTCGTCGATGCCCTCGAGCATGCGCCGCAAGGCGTTCGCGTCGGCGACGTTCTCGTCGTAGGAGAGGTCGACAGACGAGCGCATCCAGTCGACGTCGGCGCCGGCCGAGAAGCTCGGCCCGTCGCCGGAGAGGACGACCGCGCGCGCCCGGCCGACATCGACGAACGCCTCCGCGAGCTCGGCGATGAGCGCCGCGTCGAAGGCGTTGCGGACGTCGGGCCGCGCCATCGCGATGCGCAGCACCGACCCGTCCCGCTCGATGCGGAGGCTCGCCATCGACCCCGCAGCTTAGAGTGACCGCATGCTGAAGGGAGCGCTCGCCGCCGCCCTCACGCCGCTGCGCGACGGCGGCATCGACGAGGACGTCTTCCCGCCGTACGTGGACTTCCTCGCCGCCGGCGGGCTCGACGGCGTCCTCGCGCTCGGGACGACGGGGGAGGGGATGCTCTTCTCGCCGCCGGAGCGGCGCCGTGTCGCCGAGCTCTACGTCGCCGCGGCGAAGGGCACGCTCCAGGTGGCGGTCAACGCGGGCGCCCAGACGACCGCCGACACGGTGGCGCTCGCCGACCACGCGGCCGCGATCGGCGCCGACGCGGTCGCCGTCATCGCCCCGCCGTACTTCCCGCTCGACGACGACGCCGTCTTCGCGCACCTCGCCGCGGCCGCGCACGCGTGCGAGCCGGTCCCGTTCTACGTCTACGAGTTCGCGAAGGCGAGCGGCTACGCGGTCTCGTCCGCCGTGCTCGCGCGGCTGCGCGAAGAGGCGCCGAACCTCGCGGGGATGAAGGTGTCCGACACGCCGTACGAGGCGTTCGAGCCGTACCTGGGCGAGCGCCTGGACGTCTTCGTCGGCCCGGAGGCGTTCATCGGGCGCGGCATGCAGGCGGGCGCCGTCGGCGCGGTCTCCGCGCTCGGCAGCGCGTTCCCCGAGCACGTCGCGCGCGCGGTGCGCGAGCGCAGCGACGAGCTGTCCGAGCTGCGCGCCGCCGTCGAGCGCTTTCCGCGCCACGCGGCGCTCAAGCTCGTCGTCGCGCGCCGCGGCGTGGCGATCCAGCCCGACGTCCGCCTGCCGTTGCGCCGGCTGAGCCCGGATGAGGAGCGCGCGCTATTCGACGCGCTCGCGCCGTGGCTCGGCGACGAGTAGGAACACGAGCGCGACGAGCACCAGGTCGCGCGCCAGCACGAGCCACGAGATCGAGGGCCGCAGGTCGTTCGCGAGCTGCCAGTATCGCGCCGGGAACTCGACCTGGGTCATGACGAGCGCGGCGACGA
>Ga0075272_1000282_pt1 | contig 11386 bp, 7 predicted proteins | sample SF_Rice_5C_0N_40_FD_69776 | JGI IMG/M metagenome (GOLD analysis project Ga0075272, IMG submission 69776) | Rice paddy soil microbial communities from Twitchell Island, California, USA - SF_Rice_5C_0N_404 | ecosystem: Environmental > Terrestrial > Soil > Paddy field/soil | place: USA: Twitchell... | reverse complement strand
CGGGAAACTACGCCATGTGCGGGAGGGCCTACGAGCCGCGCTTCCTCTGGACCTGGCCGAACGCGCGGATCTCGGTGATGGGCGGCGAGCAGGCCGCGAAGGTGCTCTCGACGGTCAAGCAGGAGCAGCGGCGCCGCCGGGGCGAGCCGGAGATGGCGCCCGACGAGATCGCCGAGTTCGAGCGGCCGACCCGCGAGAAATACGAGGCCGAAGGGAACCCGTACTACGCCACCGCCCGGCTCTGGGACGACGGGATCATCGATCCCGCCCAGACGCGCGACGTGCTCGCGCTCGCGCTGGCCGCGGCGGAGAACGCGCCGGTGGAAGAGACTCGCTTCGGCGTCTTTCGAATGTAGGACCGTCGCGGGAGCTGGCTCGGGGAACGAGAGCGTGTGACGGCGGCGCGGCTCGTCGCCCTCATCCGGCGGCCTGCGGCCGCCACCTTCTCCCGCCGGGAGAAGTCGCGCGGAGACGTCGCTTCGCGACGCGACCTCGTGTCGACTCGACCGCGCCGCCGCCACCCCCTTCGGCGAAAGCTCTCCGCGATGCGGTGGGCCCGGGAACCGCTCGAATTTTCAGTGGTCCGGTGCAAAGGAGCGATTCGGGACGGCGCCGGCCGGCGGCCCGCATCCCGGCCTGTCTGTCGGAACCACGATGAGGCGCGGCGAGACGCCAGCGAGACGGGATGCGGACCGCCAGCCGGCGGAGAAACCGTACTGAAACGTACGTCGAGCCGCCGGCTGGTAGCCCGCGCCCGTATTCGATGGATGTATCGTCCGCGCCGGCCAAAAAAAGAGGCGAGCCGGCTTTGGGTCCGGAGACACGAGGGGACGCCCTCCGGAGCCGGCCCGCCTTATCGGGATGCGGTCAGCCTCGCTGCACCTTCACCGCCAGGGGGCTCGTCACCGCGGCGACGACGAGCCGGAACTTGTACACCGAGAGCGTGTGCGAAGCCGTGCTCGAGCCGGCCGAGTTCCGGACGGTCAGCGTCACGACGTACGTCCCCGGCTTCGAGAACTTGTGCGACGGGCTCCGGAGCGTCGACGTGTTCGCGGCGCCCGATGCGGCGTCTCCGAAGCTCCACGACCAGGAAGTCGGGAACCCCGTCGACGTGTCGGTGAACTGCTCGGTCAGAGGCTTGCCCGCGTACGCCACCGTGAACGAGGCGACCGGCTTGACGGCCGTGGCTGCGTTCACCGTGACGGTGTTCGTCGTCGAAGCGCTGCCGGCGCCGTTGGCGGCCGTCAGGCGGACGGTGTAGGTGCCCGCGACCGTGTAGACGTGCGCGGGGTTCTTCGCCGTCGAGGTGTTCGACGTCGAGTACGCATCGCCGAAGTTCCACGACCAGGACGTCGGCGAGTTGAGCGTCGTGTCGGTGAACTGGACGGTCTGCCCGGTCGTCGCCGGGTTCGGCGTGATCGAGAAGTGCGGGTCGGGGAGCGCGGCCGCCGGCGCCGAGACCGTGACCGATCTCGACGTGGAGGCGCTTCCGGCGGCGTTGGAGGCCTTCAGCGTGACCGTGTACGTCCCGGCGGCGGCGTAGACGTGCGTGGGGCTCCGGGTCGACGACGTTCCTCCGTCGCCGAAGCTCCACGACCAGGAGGTGGGGGAGCCGGTCGACGTGTCGGTGAACTGGACCGACTGGTTCGGCGCCGGGACCGACGGGGAGAACGAGAAGCTCGGCACCGGAACCGCTGCGGTCGAGTTGACGGTGACCGTGTTCGTCGTCGAGGCGCTTCCGGAGCCGTTGGTCGCGGTCAGACGGACGGTGTAGGTGCCGGCCGCAGCGTAGGCGTGCGTCGGGTTCTGGACCGTCGACGTGTTCGCGGTCGACGCGCTGTCGCCGAAGTTCCAGCTCCACGAGGTCGGGGAGTTGAGCGACGCGTCGGTGAACTGGACGGTCTGGTTCGTCGCGGCGGGGTTCGGAGCGATCGAGAAGTGAGGATCCGGCGCCGCGCCGCTCGTGCCCGTCGAGGAGCCTTTCGGCAGGAGGACGAAGACGTTGAACTCCGGGCCCGAGGCGGGCGGCGTCGTCCAGCCGACGGGAGCGGCCGCGGTCAAGCCCGTCATCGGGAGCGAAAGCGGATTTCCGTCGTACGTGCCGGTCAGGACGGGCGCGCCGAACCAGTTCTGGGCGTTGCGCACCTCGTAGGTCTGGCCGACCGCCAGGACGCCGCTCACGTCGACGGGGACGGCGGCGGCGAGGCCCCAGTTGTAGACGGTGATGTTCGCGCGCCCCGCCTCGTATTTGTTGGGCCGGACGACGACCTTCGTGTCGGCGGGATCCGCGCTGTAGAAGGTGTTCGACGGGTATTGCGACGGGGTCCAGTTGACCAGCGAGGAGTAGATCGCGTTCCCCGTGAGCGTCGTGTTCGTGTTGGCGGAGTTCAGGTCGTATTCGCCGTTGCCGGAATAGTTCCCCGTCATCTGCGGATTCGAGGCGCCGATGCCGTACGGGTAGTACCCCATGTTCAGGTTGATCCCGTTGCCCCAGGCCGTGTAGTAGAGGTTGTTGTTGGCGACGACCGGGTTCTGCGCGACCACGCCTCCCCCGATGATGATGTTGTTGGCCGGGCTGTCGACGATCGACCCGTTGTTGAAGATCGTGTTCCCCTCGATGTCGAAGTTGTTGAGAGACGCGCTCTCCGAGCCGTAGCACTGGATGCCGTTCTGGAAGTTCTCGAAGATGACGTTGTCCTTGATCGACATCGTTCCGGTCAGGTTCTGCAGATACAGGCCGTGGCCGTGCCCGCGGTCGGGCGCGTTCCAGCCGTCGTAGTAAATGAGCGACCCGTAGAACTCGCTTCCGACCGCCTCCTTCCAGAGCCCCGCGTCCTGGATGTCGTGGACGATCAGGTTGATGAACTTCAGCCCCGCGCCGGTGCGCGAGGTTTGCTCGGTCGCGATGTTGCCGCGGCCGATGTCGGTCGGGTTCGAACCGGTCTGCGAGGACTGGCGGTTGGGATCGGAGCTCATGACCTCGAAGCCCCAGTACCAGGTGTACGAGCCCGAGACCATGAGGATCGACGTCCAGCCCGAGTTGCCTCCGTCGATCGTGGCGCGCTCGCCGGGATACTGCCGCACGACGATCGGCGCCGAGGAGGTCCCGTTGAGGTACGACGTGTACGTGCCGTGATAGACGCCGCCGCGAAGCCAGATCGTGTCGCCCGGTCCGGCGACCGTCTGGTTCAGGGCGGTCTGGAGGTCCCACGGGCTCGAAATCGAGCCGCTGCCGGAGGATGAGCCTCCCGGCGCCGCGTAGAAGTTCGTGGCGCGGGCCGCGGCCGCGGCCAGGACCAGGACGGCCGCGGCGAAGAGCCACCGCAGCGGAGCGCGCGAGGACGCGCCGCGGGTAAGGGCGAGAGCGGCGGGGCCGGTCTTCTCCCCGGGTCGGCGCGCGGATGCCGCGCGCGGGTACCGATGCGTGTTCATTGTTCCCCCTCGTGACTTGGTCGGTTGGTTCCGCTTCCTCGAACGGGGCGCCCAAAATCGTCCTGTTTGGAAGTGAGCTCACGGTAAAGGGGAGGCGGCCGGCGGGACTACTGGTCGAGGTGTCAAAAAAAGAACAGGAACCGCGCCGTCCGGCGGCCTGTCCGAAGGGGCAGGCACGGGTTTTGCGAACGCTCCGGGCACAGATGGATACGCGCTTCCTGCGGAAGGTTGCCCCCGCGCCGGGAAGCGGCTACGCTGCGATCGTGGGCAAAGCTTCCGACAAGAAGCCCATCACCGTCTGTCTTTTCTGGGTTCATCCTCTCGTTCGTTCCGAGTTCGAGCGGGCGCTCCCCGGACCGGGCTTCCGCCTGGAGGCCCTGCGGCTCGAGCCGAGGCTCGACGTGCGTCAGATCACGGTTCCCCTGGCGGCGGTCTACGTCCTCGACGGCGCGTTCGCGCGCGTCGCGTCGGAGGCGCTGGTGGCCGCGGTCCTCGCCCGGAATCCGGCGGGGCGGCTGATCGTCGTGGCCGAATCCTTCGACGAGGCATCGTCGTTCCCGCTGCTGCGGCTGGGAGTGAAGGGGCTCCTCACCTACGGGGAGGTCGGCGAACGCCTGCCGGCGGCGCTCCAGGAGGTCGCCGAGGGGGGATTCTGGGTGCCGCGGGCGCTCCTGTCCCGTTTCGTCGACACGACGCTCTCGAATTCCTCCTCCCGCGCGCTTCCCGCCGCGGGCTTGACCCCGAGCGGCCTCACCCGACGGGAGCAGGAGGTCTTGAACGACCTGCTCGAGAATTTCTCCAACAAGGAGATCGCCAAGCGGCTCCGGATCTCCGAGAGGACCGCGAAGTTCCACGTGTCGAACGTGCTCGCCAAGTACGGCGTTCGACGCCGCGCCGACCTCATCCTCCTCTCCTTCACCGACGCCAGGCGCCCGTAGCGCTTACAGGCACGCGATGCCCGCATTCCGCCCGCCTTCGCCAAGGCTACGGCGGATCGAGGCAGCAAGGGTGCTGGCCGCTCAACGGATCAATCCGCCATAGCTCGCGAGAGCGACGGCGGACCGGGCTCGCGCCTCGACGCGCCTCGCCGTCGAATCGACTGAGATGGGCAGTCCCGTGATCCTCCTTGGGCTGGCGCGGCGACTTGTCCGCTCCGAATCCTTTGCGAAGGAAGGGCGAAGGTGGATGCATCGAGCCGGGGGTGGCAGGCGCGGCTCTCCTCCTTCGGTCCGGCGAACTTCGAAGGATTGCCTGCGAGATCTCCCGTAGCCTTGGCGAAGGCGGATGCATCGAGTCGGTCCGCCTCCGCTCGGCAAAGCTACGGCGCATCGCTCGCGACGACGCGCCGCCCGCTCGCCTGGAGTTTCTTCCGTCACGATTCGGCGCCTGCGCCCGCCGCCGACCGAGCATTCACTGGCATGCGGTGTGCTTTCTCGACGTCGCGATGCCTCTTCTCAAACGCGAGCCCGACGTATTTCCGGAGACTCTTTTCGAGTCGGCAACGCGGGAGCCGTGGGTCGTCGCGCACGTCCGGAGCCGGCAGGAAAAGGTGCTCGCGCGCTTCCTTCCGCCGCTCGGGATTCCGTTCTACGCGCCGCAGCGCGAGAAGCGCACGCGGCGCAACGGGAGGAGCTTCGTCTCCTATCTCCCGCTTTTTCCGGGATACGTCTTCCTCCGGGCGGACGCTCCGAGCCGCGCGCTCGTGTGGCGAAGCAACGTGATCGTCCGGCTGATCGACGTCGCGAACCCGGGGATCCTCCAGGCGGAGCTCGAGCAGCTCTATCGCCTCCAGCGCTCCGGCGCGAGCCTCGCGCCGTGGCGCGCGCTCGACCCGGGTGAGGCCGTTCGGGTCGTGGAGGGCCCGTTCGAAGGCTATTTCGGCATCGTGGTCCGAGAGCGGGGCGCCGAACGGCTCCTGGTCTCGGTTTCTCTTCTGCGGAGGACGGTCGCCGTCGAGATCGAGCGCGAGATGCTCGCACCCGCCTCGCTCCATTCCGCTTCTCCGCCCGCGCCCGCGCCGGCCGCCTGAGCGGCCGCGGCGACGCGGAGATTTCGCGCACGCATCGGTGGGTACACCGAAAGGGGCAGAGCCTGCGCCTTTCGCCGAAAAAGGAGGAGAACCGTGTCCAGCATTCCCGTGGTCGACATCGAGCGTCCCGTCGAAACCGCCGTCGCGCGCGCGGAGCGCCTGCTCGCGCGGATCCGGTCCCGCCAGGCGCGCGTCGGCGTCGTCGGCCTGGGCTACGTGGGGCTTCCGCTCACCCTCGTCTTCAACGAGAAGGGATTCCCGGTCGTGGGGTTCGACCTCGACGCGGAGAAGGCGGCGGCGCTCTCGGGCGGCCGTTCCTACATCCGCCACATCGGAGCCGAGCGCGTGGCACGCGCGAACGCGACGGGCCGCTATCGAGCGACGTCGGACTTCCGCGGGATCGGGGAGTGCGACGCCGTGCTGATCTGCGTGCCGACGCCGCTCACCCCGCAGCGCGAGCCGGACATGACCTACGTCGTCGCGACCGCCCGCGAGATCGCGGAGTATCTCCGCGAAGGGCAGCTCGTCGTGCTCGAGTCGACGACGTATCCGGGGACGACCGACGAGCTGGTGCGCGGGATCCTCGAAGAGAAGTCCGGGCTCCGATGCGGGGAGGACTTCTTCCTCGCCTTCTCTCCCGAGCGAGAGGACCCGGGCAATCCGTCGTTTGCGACCGCGACGATCCCGAAGGTCGTCGGGGGAGTCGACGAGCGCTCCGGCGACCTCGCCCAGGCGCTGTACGACGAGGTGATCGACGCGCGGACGGTGCGCGTCTCGGGCGCGCGCGCGGCGGAGGCCACGAAGCTCGTCGAGAACATCTTCCGCGCGGTCAACATCGCGCTCGTCAACGAGCTGAAGATCGTCTTCGACCGCCTCGGAATCGACATCTGGGAGGTGCTCGACGCGGCATCGACGAAGCCCTTCGGCTTCATGCGGTTCAATCCGGGTCCCGGATGGGGCGGGCACTGCATTCCGCTCGACCCGTTCTACCTGGTCTGGAAAGCGCGGGAATACGGCATCACGCCGAAGTTCATCGAGCTCGCCGGCGAAGTGAACGTGCAGATGCCCCATTACGTCATCGAGAAGCTCCAGCTCGCCCTGAACGAGCGCGGAAAGCCGGTGCGCGGAAGCCGCGTGATGGTGATGGGCCTCGCGTACAAGAAGGACGTCGACGACGCGCGGGAGAGCCCCGCCTTCGAGTTCATCGACGGGCTCCTTCGGCTCGGCGCCGTCGTTTGCTACCACGACCCGCACGTCGCGAAGGCGCCGCGCATGCGGACGTGGCCCGACCTCCCCCCGATGCACTCCTGCTCGCTGACTCCGGAGACGCTCGCCGCGCAGGACGCCGTCGTGATCATCACCGATCACAGCGCGGTCGACTACGAGCTCGTCGCGCGGCACGCCCCGTTCGTCGTCGACACGCGGGGCATCTACCGCAACGGCCAGCCCAACGTCGTCGGCGCGTGAACGCCATGGAGCCGGACTTCGACCGCGAGCTCGTCCTCGTCACGGGAGGCGCCGGGTTCATCGGATCCCATCTGGTCGACGCGCTGCTGGCGCGCGGCGCCGAGGTTCGGGTTCTGGACAACCTCTCGACCGGCAGCCGCCGGAATCTGGCCCACTGCGCGCCGCGAATCGACTTTCGCCTCGGCGACATCCGGGACCCCGACGCCTGCCGGGAGGCGATGCGCGGCGCCTCGTGGGTGTTCCATCAGGCCGCCCTCGGCTCGGTTCCCCGTTCGCTCGAGGACCCGGGCTCCACGATCGACGTCAACGTCGCCGGCACCGCGCGGGTCTTCGCCGCCGCGCGCGATGCCGGCGTGCGCCGCGTCGTCTACGCGTCCTCGTCGAGCGTCTACGGCGACAGCGACCGGCTCCCGAAGCGCGAAGGGGAAGAGGGCAAACCGCTCTCGCCATACGCGCTCTCCAAGCAGATGGACGAGGAGCTCGCCGCGACCTTCCAGCGGTGCTTCGAAATCGAGATCGTCGGGCTGCGGTATTTCAACGTCTACGGCCCGCGGCAGAATCCGGAAGGGGCCTACGCCGCGGTGATCCCGCGTTTCTTCAAGGCGTACCTCGGAGGACAGGCGCCGGTGATCTACGGCGACGGCCTCCAGAGCCGCGATTTCACCTTCGTCGCCGACGCCGTCGCGGCGAACCTCCTCGCGGCCCGCGCCGACGCTTCCTGCTGCGGGCGCGCCTACAACGTGGCCGGGGGACGCCGCACGACGCTCCTCGAGCTCGCCCGGCTCGTCGGCGAGTCGGCCGGGACGCCGCGGGATCCCCGGCACGCGCCCGAGCGTCCCGGCGACATCCGTCATTCGTTCGCCGACCTCACGCTTTCGCGCAGCGCTCTCGGATACTCGCCGGAATTCGAGCTCCCGGAGGGCCTCCCCCCGTCGCACCGCCATTATCTCGATTCGCTCGCGGCCTCGCTCCAGGCGGAGCCGGAGAAAGTCCCCGTCGCGCGTTGATGGATCCCCTCGGAGAACGGATGTCGTCGACTTTCGAATCGCTCCGATCTCTTCCCGCCCGGAAGGGATCGGCGCGCTCCCGGACGGGGAGAACCGCGCCGAAATCGACGCTGCTCCGGATCGAGGAGCAGGCGCGGCGCCGGCCCGGCGCGCCGGCTCTCTCCGACGGCCGGCGGCGTCTCGCGTTCGGGGAGCTCGACGCGCTCGCCGGCGCGTTCGCGGCCGAGCTCGCGGCGGCGGGCGCCGGTCCGGAGCTCCCGGTCGCCGTTTGCCTCGAGGACCCGATCGAAAGGACGGTCGCGTTCCTGGCCGCCTGGAAAGCCGGCGCGGCGTACGTGCCCCTCGACCCCGCCTCGCCGCGCGCGCGCCTTTCGTTCCTCGTCGCCGATTGCGGCGCGCCGCTCGTCGTCGCCGACGACGAGGCGGCGGGGCTCGCCGGATCCGCGCGGGTCCTCGCGCTCGACCTCGACGCGCTCCGTCCGGCCCGTCACGCCGGCCGACCGGGAAACGACGAGCTTCGGCGGCTCGCCTACGTGATCTACACGTCCGGGTCGACGGGCGACCCCAAGGGCGTCGAGATCGAGCACGGCAGCCTGGCCCACCTCGTCGCCTGGCACCGGCGCGCCTTCGGCGTCGGTCCCGCCGACCGCGCGTCGCAAATCGCCAACCCCGCCTTCGATGCCGCCGTCTGGGAGCTCTGGCCTTCGCTCGCCCTCGGCGCGAGCGTCCACTTTCCCTCCGGCGACATTCGCTCCGATCCGCCGCGGCTCCGCGACTGGATCGTCTCGGAGAGGATCACGGTCGCGTTCGCGCCGACCCCCGTCGCCGAGCGGCTCCTCGACGTCGAGTGGCCGGCCGGCGCGGCGCTGCGGCTGCTCCTGACGGGGGGCGACGTCCTCCGCCGGCGTCCGCCGGCCGGGCTCCCGTTCGGGCTCGTGAACAATTACGGTCCCACGGAGAACACGGTGGTCGCGACCTCGGGCGCCGTCGCTCCATCGAGCGACCGCGAGGGGCCGCCGTCGATCGGACGGCCGATCGACGGCGTCGAAGCGCTCGTGCTCGACGGGGCCCGCCGGTGCGCCGACGGGGAGCCGGGGGAGCTCTGCCTTTCCGGCGCCGGACTCGCGCGGGGCTACGTCGGCGGGCCGGACCGGCACCCGGGCGGATTCGCGGCGCATCCCTTCCGGCCCGGCGCCCCCCTCTACCGGACGGGCGACCGCGTGCGGCGCGCCGCGGACGGGGAGCTCGACTTCCTCGGCCGCCTCGACGACCAGGTCAAGATCCGCGGATTCCGCGTGGAGCCGGCCGAGGTCGAGCGCGCGATCGGACGCCACCCGGCGGTGCGGTCGAGCCTCGTCGTCGCGCGCGCCGACGGCGGAGAGAAGCGCCTGGTCGCTTATGTCGTCCCGGAACCGGGCGCGGCGGAGGCCGTCGACCTCCGCGCGTATCTGCGCGCCTCGCTTCCCGAGTTCATGATCCCGTCGGCATTCGTGCCGCTCGCGGAGCTCCCGCTGACCCCGCACGGGAAGGTCGACCGCGACGCCCTTCCGCCGCCCCCGCGGGAGACGCCGGGCGCCTCCGCCGGCCGCGGCCCGGAGTCTCCGGTCGAAGAGCGGGTCGCCGCGATCGCGGCGGACCTCCTGCGGCTCGACCGCGTCGGCGTCGACGAGAACTTCTTCGCGATCGGCGGACACTCCCTGCTCGGGACGCAGATGATCGCGCGCGTGCACGACGCCTTCGGGGTCGAGCTTGCGCTGCGGACGATCTTCGAGGCGCCCACGGTCGCGCGGCTCTCGGCGGAGATCGAGAGGCTCGTCCTCCGCCGCGTCGAGTCGATGAGCGAAGACGAGGCCCGGCGGCTCGCCGGCGCAGAGGAGCCGTCGTGACGACCCGCGCCGCCTCGCGCGCGGAGGCGGACCCGTCGCTGTCGCTCTTTCATCTCCTCGATCCGGAGGTGCTCGCCGACCCGTATCCCCTCTACGCGCGCCTGCGCGCGGAGGACCCGGTCCACTGGGACCCGTTCCTGCACGCGTGGATCGTCACGCGGTACTCGGACGTGCTCACGGTCCTCCACGACTACTCGGCCGACCGCACGCCGACGCCGGAGCAGCTGACGGCGATGGGCCTTTCGCATCTGACGCCGATCGCGAAGGTGATGGTCCGGCAGATGCTCTTCATGGACGCACCGGCCCACACGCGGCTGCGCGGCCTCGCCTCCGTCGCCTTCACGCCGAGGCGGATCGAGGTGCTCCGGGCGCACATCCAGGAAATCGCCGACCGGCTCCTCGACTCCGCCGTCCCGTCCGGCCGGATGGACCTGATGGCGCAGTTCGCCAACCCGCTTCCCGCGATCGTCACCGCGGAGATGCTCGGCGTGCCCGCCGAGGACCACGAGCGCCTGAAGCTCTGGTCCGCCGATTTCGCCGAGATGCTCGGCAACTTCCAGCACAACCCCGATCGCGTGCCGCGGGTCCTCCGAAGCGTCGAGGAGATGACCGAGTACTTCCGCGGCGCGATCGCGGACCAGCGGCGCACTCCCCGCGAGGGTCTCGTCCGGTCGCTCCTGACGGCGGAGGTCGACGGCGACCGCCTGAGCGAGGAAGAGGTGATCGCCAACTGCATCGTCACGATGGTCGGGGGCCAGGAGACGACGACGAACCTGATCGGCAACGGCGTGCTCACGCTGCTGCGCCACCCGCCGGAGCTCGAGCGCCTCCGCGAGGACCCTTCTCTGTCGGCGTCCGCCGTCGAGGAGCTCCTCCGGTACGAGAGTCCGAGCCAGCACACCGCGCGGATGGCGCCGTCGGACCGGGAGCTCGGCGGCCGGCCGATCCGGAAGCGGCAGGCGGTGATCGCGGTCATGGGAGCCGCCAACCGGGACCCGGAACGCTTCCCGGATCCCGATCGGCTCGATCTGTCGCGGCAGCCGAACCGCCACGTCGCGTTCGGCTGGGCGGCGCACTTCTGCTTCGGGGCGCCGCTCGCGCGCATGGAAGGGCAGATCGCCTTCGACACCCTTCTGCGCCGCCTGCCCGAGCTGCGACTCGCCCCCGGACCTCTCGAGTGGCGCGAGAACCTCGGTCTTCGCGGTCTGAAGTCGCTTCCCGTCTCCTTCCGAACTTCCGCCGCCGCGTGATGTCGCCCCCGGCCCTCTCCGAAGCCAAACGGCGCCTCCTGGAGAGGTATCTCCGGGGCGAAGGCGCCCCCGGCCGCTCCTTTTCGCCCGCGCCGGCCCGCCCGGCGCGTCCCGCAGGGCTCGTGCCCGCGACCGCGGGGCAGCGGGAGATCTGGATGCACGAGCAGCTCGCCGGGCGTCCCGTCTACAACGAGTGCGCGACGATCCGCCGCTCCGGAGCGCTCGATCCCGAGGCTCTCGCACGCGCCCTCACGGAGACCGTTCGCCGTCACGAGTCGTGGCGGACCGGATTTTCCGTCGTGGACGGCCGCCTCG
>Ga0075272_1000281_pt1 | contig 11407 bp, 7 predicted proteins | sample SF_Rice_5C_0N_40_FD_69776 | JGI IMG/M metagenome (GOLD analysis project Ga0075272, IMG submission 69776) | Rice paddy soil microbial communities from Twitchell Island, California, USA - SF_Rice_5C_0N_404 | ecosystem: Environmental > Terrestrial > Soil > Paddy field/soil | place: USA: Twitchell... | reverse complement strand
TGCCCCGTTTCTTTTTTAATTGCCGCTTTGAATTCCTCAACAAGTTCCATTAGATGTTCTGTTGACAATTCAGTATCGAGTTTAAACCCGTGCTGATCTTTTTTCCGTTCCAGGATAACTTCAAAGGGATCTTCTGCTTTTTTATCCTGCGGTTTTAATCCTAAAACAACATCCCCGTACATCTGCACAAACCTTCTGTATGAATCGTATGCAAAACGCGGATTATTTGTTTTCTTAATTATTCCTTCAACGGTCTGATCATTCAATCCCAGGTTAAGTATAGTATCCATCATACCAGGCATCGAAGCACGCGCTCCGCTCCTTACAGATACCAGCAAGGGATTCTCAGGATCGCCGAATTTAGCGCCCATCTGTTTTTCTACCCGCTGGAGTGCGGTTTTTACCTGAGCCGATAGTTCTTTAGGATATTTATTATTATGATCATAAAAATATGTACATACTTCTGTGGTGATAGTGAATCCGGCAGGTACCGGTAACCCTATATTCACCATTTCTGCAAGGTTTGCTCCTTTACCTCCGAGAAGCCCTTTCATCTCTGCTTTGCCGTCGGCTTTCTTACCTCCGAAAAAGTATACGTATTTCTGCTGTTTAGGCATTACTTATCCTCCAATCTATATTATCTCATTATTTTGGTTCATATAATTTTTTTAATTAATTCCTGAAAGTATAAAGTCCTTGAACTCACTTTCATTATCCATCCTTAATTCAATCTTTAAGAAAAATATATCGATATCATCAAAATCCTTTGCGAACCTTGTAAGTTTAACTGCATCTTTTTCAGTTGTAACAACTGAATGTGAATTAGTCGAATAAAATTTCCTCCTTATTTCCTGTACCTCCTTGTCTGAATAATTTTTATGGTCTCTGAAAATCATCTGGTTTGAAGTATCAACACTTGTCTGCTTTAGAATATTGATAAATGAATACGGGTTTGCTACACCCGAAACCACCAGGCTCTTCTGTCCCTTAAATTCTTCCAGTCCGTACCTTGTTCCATGTTTGACATCACCGAATTCAATCGCCTTATAATATGCTGTAAATATTCTTTTTCCCTTAAGGTACCGGTTATATTTTTCAGGAATTTCCTCAGGCGGAGTAAATTTCCTGTTAATTATGACTGCATCTGTCCTGTCCACCGATCTGAAAGGTTCACGCATCATCCCGGCAGGCAGCAGGTTCTGTTTGAAAAAATCATATTCCGTCAAAAATCTCTGTTCAAATATCAAAAGGTCGAGATCTCTTTTAATCCAGCGGTGCTGATAAGCATCATCCAGCACTATTGTGTTAACACCTGTATCACTTATAAAGTTCTTTGCGCCTTTTACCCTGTTTTCTGAAACAGCAGCGGGCACCTTACATTCCATGGCAGTTATATAAATTTCATCACCGCAGTTATTAACCGGGGCCAGTATGTTTTTACCATCCGATACAAGCAGATAACCACGCGTATTTCTGCCGTAGCCGCGGCTTAAAACGCCGACTTTCATTCCGGAATCTTTTAACAGATTCGTTAACGTTATAACAAGCGGAGTCTTGCCGGAACCGCCGACTGAAATATTTCCCACCGATATCACTTTGGAACTGACATTTTCGGATGCAAAAATGTTTTTGTTAAAGAACAAGTTCCTTATGCCGATAACCAGGGCATAGAAGGGAATAAAGGGATATAATATCAGTCTTAATAATTTCACATTAATTCATTTCTCAAAATTTTCAGATTGCCGCTGCAGTTCATTCAATGTCTTTTCACAATCTTCTATGATCTTCGAAGTTTCCTCTCTGCTCAGGTTATCATCTATATAAACAGGTTCAGAATAGAATACATTCGCCTCCGTAAAAAATTTCGGAACCTGGAATTTATCCCAGCTTTTAAGAAACCTTTTTTTCCTGAATCCTATTCCCATAAGCACGAGCGGCAGTCCGGCTTTTTTTGCAGAAATAACCGCACCTGCCTTCAGTTTATGCGGAGGTCCTTTAGGTCCATCCGGCGTTACCGCAATAGAATACCCGTTCCGGGCAAAATCTATCATTAAACCGAGAGCAATTTCTCCGCCTTTGCTGCTTGAACCACGCAGAACTTTATAATTCCATTTTTTCAAAATCTTTGCAAGCAGTTCGCCATCCTTACTTTTGCTGGTCAGCCCGGCAAAGTTTTTATTCCTGTTAAGATACCAGGGAAGCAGCATCGTGCCGTGCCAGAATCCGAGTATGTAATTCTGCTTTTTATGCTCGAGGTTATCCACAATTTCTTTGTTCTTAAAATTGATCCTTATTGTCCTGCACAGAATATCAACAAGTTGAAAAAGAACATAATTACCTGCAAAACGCAGGGCATCCTGCTTAGCCTTTTTAAGCTTCATTCAGCATTGAGTATATAATTTTTGCGGCCCGGCCTGAAGCTCCGGCTGAACCGAGCTTTGCCTTTAACTGAGATAGTTTATCCTTAATCTTCACGTATAGAGTATTGTCTGATAAAATCTTTTTACATTCCGAATAGACTGAATCAGCAGTTACTCCATTTTGAATTAATTCGGGAACAATTTTTTCCCCTGAAATAATATTTGCCATCCCGATATTATCTACCTTCACAAGGCTCTTCCCTATCAGGTAGGTAAGAATACTTGTTTTGTAGACAATTACCATCGGGAGACCGAAAATTCCGGCTTCGAGGGTAGAGGTGCCGGATTTTATTATCCCAATTTTGGAATACTTCATTAAATCATATGTGAAACCCTTAACAACTTTAAAGTTTTTTGAGAATACAGAGTTGTGGAAAATATTTTCTTCAAAGTTGGCAGAACAGGCAACAATCACCTGTAAATCATAATCCGCTGCAATTCTTACTGCACCTTTTATTACTTCGGGAAATATTTTGTCAACTTCGTGTTCACGGCTTCCGGGCATAACAAGCAATATCTCTTTATCAGGCAGGTTAAATTTATGAAGCAGGTCCTCCCGGCTTAAAAACTTATAATCATCGATCCTCTCAACAAGGGGATGTCCTACCAGCTCAACATTTATATCATTCTTCCTGTACAATTCTTCCTCAAAAGGGAAAACGACAAGCATTTTGTCTACAAGATTTTTAATCTTTTTAATTCTTCCGCCGCCCCATGCCCAGACCTGGGGGGAGATATAATAAATGATTTTAACCCCGATGGCTTTTAATTTCTTTGCAAAGTTCAGATTAAAGCCAGGATAATCAATAAGCACTGCGTATGAAATATCATTCTCTTTAATGGTACTTACCAGCTCGCGCTGCACCCGTTTGATGAACGGAATATGCTTCACAACTTCTGCAAATCCAAGGAAGGCCATCCTGTTTATATGATAAAGAATGTGCATTCCTGCTTCTTCCATTCTGTCACCGCCGAGACCGAATATATTAATATTCTTATCGAGTTTTTTTAACTCTTCAATAAGAGCCGCCCCGATGTAATCACCCGAGACCTCGCCGGCAATTATCATTATGTTCTTCTTTCGCTTCACATTCATATCAGAGTCTTCTTAAAAACCAGATAAGCAGAAGTGTAATTACTACAAAAGTGAAAGCCTGCAGACTTCTGTTTTCAGACTTTAATCCTTTTTTAATATTATAAGACGGCTGTTCTATACTGCCTGCTTTATATTTCGTAATCCGCGGGATAAACCGCGGTACATTTGCCTTATATGCTTTAAACTCTTCTCCGAAAGTTTCCTCAAGATACTTTTCTTCCGCCTGCACGATCATATAATACTGAAAAGAAAAGAACAGGAACCCGGCAATCTGAAGCCAGGGGAAAAGGGCAAACGACATAATCCCAAGACCGGTGTACATCAGAATATTCCCCACGTAAAGGGGATTGCGCAAATGAGCAAAGGGGCCGCTTACAATCAAATAAGTGCCGCCAACGCCGCCTGTTGTTCTGGTCTCACTTCCTGCCCAGCTTACGCCCCATAACCTGATCGACTCACCGGTTAAAGCGATAATGAAACCGGCTATCAGGCTCCATATATTTGGATAGGCAAATACCAGCATCACCACTACAAAAGGTATTGGTGTGTAGCTGCGGTAAGTGAAAAATTTTGAAGCAAGTCCCGACATTAAAATTCCTTATTCCTTTATGTACAATTCACGCCGTTTTAATTCAGCCTGGTGTCTTTTCTTTAATCTCTTCCTGTTTCTAAGCGTTTCCATTCTTCCGATGACATCGGTGAAATTATTAAATGGGAAATAAGATATCCGCTCCTTCTCGCAATACCTGAGTAAATCATCTTTTGCAAAAATAAAATCGCAGAAATGCACGGTGTATTTATCCGAATTTCCGTCGCCTATGAATACAGTATATTCATCATCAGCACTGTTATCTATTATATGGTTCCTTTTGCAGTTTGCCGAAGTTGTACATCCCGAATCATAATAAGGGAAAGCAGGAGTTAAGGTATTATCTTCATTCAGTCTCAGCTTGTTCGAGAATACTTTCAGGTGATCCAGTTTTTCTCTTTTAAGAATGAGATCGATATAATAATCAAATCCGTCGCTGAGGATAAATAATTTAATTTTATTTTTATCGCAGTATTCTACCAGGTCATGGAAGGTTTTATCTATTTCAATACGGAGGATAAACTCATCCAGCTCCTGCTTTTCAATGTAATCTACCGACTGACAAAGCTTAAGCCAGCAGTCCCTTGCAGAAATTCTATCACTCAGCAGGTCTTCTATTACCTGCTTTACTATTGCGGTATGCCCGAATTTAGTAAAGACAGCATCCCCGATATCCTTCCTGGTTATCGTTCCATCGAAATCGACAAATACTTTAAAGACTTTTTCCATATAAATCAGTTTGTTAAAACCATTTTCTTTACCTCAACAAAGTCCCCGCTCTCGAATTTGTAAAAATAAATACCGGCCTGCCGGTTAATTGCCGAAAATGTCACGCTGTTCTCTCCCGCCGGAAACCTGTTGTTGATTTCATCTATCTTTTCAATGTGATTATCAAAAAATTCTATCTTAACATTTGATTCTTCAGGCAGATAAAACTTTATTTCAGTAGAATCGGAGAACGGGTTAGGATTATTCTGAGTAACAATTATATAATCAGTCGATTCAAGAAAATTGACCCTGGAAATATCCGATGACTGAGTATTCCCTGTATTATCGGTAAGAACTACCCGATAATAGAGTGTCCCGGCAGTATCAGGTTTATCGAAATATTCATAATAGGTTGCCTGCTTTGGAGTTTCAGAAGTAAATGTTGCCAGTTTCTGCCAGTTAGAGTTTCCGGAATCTGTCTGGACGCTTCTTTCGATATCATAAACACTTTGAGGAGTTTCATTTGCAGAATACCAGTTAACCTTAATTGAATCCGAAACTATTCCCGTTGAAAATCCGATAATCTGCGAAACGAAGGTTCCTGTATTAAAAATCTTCTGAACATAGATTCCATTTTCGCTGTTTCGTCTTTCCTTGAAGACTGCTATTGCACTGCCTCTTCCGTCCGGAAGAAGATTCAGGTAGCTTTTAGATGTATTATAAAAGGAACCGATCGGGATTCCGCTGCTATCCCACATAACTTTCCCATCTGATGTAATCCGCTGCGAGTATATATTGCCGGGGATGGATGCAGTTCTTCTGTCGAGCCAGGCTACTATCGCACCTTTATTGTTATCAGATATTAGTTTCTGACCGAACTGATCACCATTCATCTTTATCACCGGCAGCCCGCCAGTCTGCCATGCCGCTTTCCCGTTCCTGTCATACTTCTGTATGAAAATATCCTTGCCGCCGTCAATTTCATTAGACCAGCATAAAATAAGCGAATTTCCTGATGTAATCATCTGGGGATTAGACTGACTGCCTCTTTTATCGGAACAAACCTTCCCGTTTATTCCCCAGAGTAGTTTTCCTTTTGAACTGATAAGCTGGTGATAAATCGCCTTTTCTTTCTTTAGAACCTGGTACGCAATGTAAATATCAGTTCCGGAATTTATTGTCGAAAAAGAGATAACGTTTAATTTGTTATTAGTTACCGGAACAGGGACTTTACCCCAGAGCGGACTACCCTTCCTGTTATAGTGCTGTGAAAGGATCATTGCTTTATCTCCCCGGCTCTCCAGCCAGAAAATATATACTCCCCCGGAATCATCAGGAACCACAGCCGGACTGAGTTTCCCCTTCTCAGATGCCGAGACAGTTATCCCGGTTGAATCGTACATAAATTTACCCGTGGAAGATAATTTCCGGAGCATCAGCTTTGAATTAAAAACCTGGTTTGGTTCTTTAGCAAGGAAGGAAATAAATATTTCATTATTTTCATTTGCGCATAACGAATAATCGCTTATTTCTTTATTAAACCTATTAATTTTAATTCCTTCAGGATTCCAGACGGCACTGCCGTTTGCCCTCACTTTCTGAATGAGCAGGTCTCCTGTTTTGTTGCGGAAGAAATCTTTCCAGGCAACTACAGCAGAGTTTTTCCCAGCGCTCACCGAAACCGGGTTATTCTGGTCTCCGGTTGATTCGGAAATTCTTTTTCCGTCAGCTCTGAAACTTATATCGCCGTTAGACTCAATGTGCATAAAACTAACTTCATTCTGTAGACCGGTTACATTGTCTTCCCAGAAAATAAATGCCCCGCCGTTCTGATCACCGGCAGCTGAAATATTTATTGGCCTGGCAAGGTCAAAAACTACTCTGGTATTTTCTGCGGGATTGTTAACCCATTGTGCCTTCGATTCATTCGAAGAAACACAGATCAAAATCAGGATAACAGGTAAGAGAATTAGTTTAACTTTAATAACCTGGAGAGGAATGGCAGCAGAATGGAGAAAATCAGGCACTGGCAAAGTTGAGATCCTCATTAAATCTTACGCTGACCAGTTTTGAAATTCCTTCTTCCTGCATTGTAACGCCATACATCGTATCTGCTGCTTCCATCGTCCGCTTATTGTGCGTAACTACAATAAACTGAGTATTCTTGCTGAAGTCCTGAATGATTTTTGTAAACCTGTCGATATTTGCATCATCAAGCGGAGCATCGATCTCATCGAGTATACAGAATGGGCTTGGTTTAACAAGGTAAATCGCAAATAAAAGAGCAATTGCAGTCAGGGTTTTCTCTCCGCCGGAAAGCAGATCAATCGAAGTAGGGCGCTTTCCTTTTGGTTTTGCGATGATTTCAATTTTAGCCTCAAGAGGGTCTGCTTCCTCCTCAATTCTAAGATCGGCCTCATCACCGGGATTGAATAAACCGCGGAAAATGTTAATAAAATTTTCTCTTATTTTATCAAATGTTTCTTTAAACAGCTGCTGGGCGGTGTTATTTATTTCGCCGATAGTTGATATAATATCCTTTTCCGATTCAATTAAATCATCTCTTTGTTTACTGAGGAACTCATATCTCTGCCTCTCCTCCTCGAACTCAGAATAAGCCAGAAGGTTGATAGGACCGAGGTTTTTTACCTGCTGTTTAAGTGAATGGACTTCTTCCGATCTTGATTTAAAGTCGAAAATTCCAAGATCGTCAAATTCTTTGCGTTCAAGATTAATTGAATAATTCTCCTGGATATTCTCCTGGAGGTTGCTCAGCTTTATTCCCAGCTCATTGATCCTGATCTCACTGGAGTGTATTTCATCGGATATCTGTTCACGTTCTGTTCTTAAAGAGTTCTGCTTTTCTTCGAGTTCATTAATCTGTTCCTGGATCCCTTTATATGCAATGTCCAGTTTTTCCTCTTCGTTCTTAAGTACCGTCTTTTCAGCAGCAAGCTCATCAGATTCAAACAATTTCTCTTCAATAATAGAACTCAGGGTACCTGTCTCTTCCAAAAAATCTGCAATATCCGATTCTCTTTTTGCGATATTCCGGTTAACTGTATCAATTGAGTCTTTAGCTCTATCGATGGCATTTATTGTATTCTTCTTTTCTCCAAGCAGCCTTTCATATTCAAGGTTCAGGCGGTTTTGATTCCCTACCATTTCATCGAATTCCTCTCCGGAGGTTCTGAAGTCGGCTTCAAGGTTTTCTCTTTGCTGATCGGATTTTACTTTTTCCTGTCTAAACTCTTCAATAATATCAGAGAGATTATTCTTATCATTATCAAGTCTGTTGGAATCTGCAGCAAGTTCCTGGATTTCTGCCCTGGCCTTTTCAATTTCATCAGCAGCTTTTTGTTTTTCAAATTCGAATTGTGCAATCTGCTTCTCAACATTAGCCAGGTCATTAACTATCATACGTCCCTGCTCAGAGAGTACTTTCAGATCGATACCTTCAATTCTTCTCTCTGTTTCCTCTGTCTTCAATTGAAGGCCGAGCAGCTCTTTCTCTTTTCTTGGGAATTCATCTTTCAGATTTTCCAGGAGTTTCATCCTTCCGAAAAGAGAGTCATCCAGCTTCGGTGCAGAACCCGCTTCAACAAGACCAGATGAGGCTACAAAATCTCCCTGAGGTGTTACAAAATTGAAATCAGGATATTTTAATGACAGCGCGAACGCAGTATTTATGTCCTCAACTACAGCAGTAAGGTTAAGCAGCCGGTTAAAGAAACCCTCCCATTTGGGATCTGTCTGAATGAGTTCATAAGTCCACTTCTTAAATCCTGTTTCCGAAGAAAGAGATTTTTTCTTCCGCCTTAGCGAGTAGCTTTTCAACCTGTCAAGAAGACTCCTCTTTCTGCCCGGCCGAACTTCTTTAACGTAAAATGCGGCTTTCCCGATCTCATTTTCACGCAGAAACTCTATTCCGCTGAAAATATCGTCAATAGTTTCAACAAGAATATTATTTATATCGCCGCGCAGCGCAGCTTCAACAGCAAAGCGGTATTCGTCCGGGGTATTCCCTATATGAGCAAGAAGGTTTTTTTCTCCCTTTGACCAGTTATTATTTTCCAGCAAAGCTTTTGAACCCTTTGAAACACCTTCAAGGTTTTCAATAAGTGTCTGGATGAAATCAATTTTTTCTTTCAGCGTATTCAGGTAGCTTTTATCTTCAAGTTCTCTGGTCTTTAACAGGTTAAGCTCTTTTTCGAGTTCTTCTTTCTCCCTTTGTTTACCTGAATAAACTTCCTCAGATTGATTAAGCTTTTTCTCAAGTTCGGTTTTCTCGTCCCCGAGCTCCTCAAGGAAACCAACTGTTTTTGCAATGTTCCCTGTAAGGGACTGAATTTTCCTGTTGAGCTTGTCCAGGGCCTGGTTTTTGTTCTCAAGCGCCTTTACGAGGTTTGAAAGCTCGTTTTCTTTTCCTGTGAGTTCTTTAAATTTATCAAGCTGCTGTTCAGCATGGTCCCTTAGCTTATTCCTTTTAGTTTCAATTAATTCCTTCAGCCTGGCTACTTCATTCTCAGCATCCTGTTTTTGATTTTCCTTGACCCGGATATCGTTCTCAAATGATTCAATTATGAGTGTACTTTCATTTATAAGATGTTCAGATTCTTCAAGCTGTGATTTTAAATCAACCAGTTCCTCCCTGTATCTTTCAATATTACGCTCTAAGGAATCTTTTCTTTCTTTAGATACCGAAAGCTGGTTATCCACTCTGTATATAGCTTCCGTTTTCGAGTTTAATTCTTCTCGTTTGTACTTCAGAGTATTTTCAGCATTTGAAAGTTCCAGCTTTACCGATTTTACTTCGTCATTTAATTTTGACAATTCAGATTCAAGAAGGATTTTCTTCTGTAAATTTTCTTCTTTTAGTTTCCTTGCTTCCTCTTTCTGGTGAGAGTAGAGTGAGAGTTCTCTTTCTGCAAGATCAAGTTCAAGCTCACGGAGAGAAGACGAAATCCTGTTGTACCTATCGGCTTTTTTAGCCTGTCTTTCAAGGGAATTGACTTTTTTCTGGACCTCTGATACAATATCATTCACCCGTGTAAGATCTGCCTTTACTTCATCGAGCTTTCTTAAAGCGAGTCTTCTTCTAAGTTTGTATTTATTTACACCGGCAGCCTCCTCGAACATCGTACGACGTTCATCAGCTTTGTTGCTCAGAATGGTCTCAACCATCTTAAGCTCGATTACCGAGTAGGCATTTGCCCCGATACCGGTATCCATAAAGAGATTAGTAATATCCTTCAGCCTGCAGATATTTTTATTAAGAAGATACTCGCTCTCTCCCGACCGGAATATTCTTCTTGTTATTGTAACGTCTGTGTACTCGGTAGGAAGTATGCCTTTATTGTTGTGAATGGTCAGGGAAACTTCGGCCATACCCATAGGTTTTCTTAGAGATGTGCCGTTGAAGATAACGTTTTCCATCTTATCGCTTCGTAAAGCACCGCTTCTCTGTTCTCCAAGCACCCACCTTATGGAATCCACTATGTTGGTTTTGCCGCAGCCATTCGGGCCGACAATAGAGGTTACCCCTTCATTAAAATTGACATTCGTTTTCTGTGCAAAAGATTTAAATCCCAGTATTTCAAGCTTTGATAAATACACTCTATGCTTAACCGTTAAATTGTGTGAAAACTAATTTCATATAATCGATTACTGAATTTGTAACCTGGTAATAAATCAGGAATCCGCCGACTACAATCAGCAAGAGGATAATACCATAAAAATAAACTGTTCCGGGATTCGCATCGAATATAACATAAATGCCCTTAATGAGCCTGTAGAATGACCAGAGAATAAAAAGCAGTAATCCAAGGTAAATATAGATGTTAGCAACGTCTGCAGAAAGCATACGGAACAGAATTATTCCTACCGGTATTAACAGCACCATAGGAAGAAGAGACCAGATGGTTGTGTAGTATATACTGGAAATGAATACTTTTGTCCTTACAAAAAATGATGCGGCCTTAATTATAGCGGACAGAAGAGGAACAAATATAATGAAGATCAGCGTAAGCCAGACAATCGAGAGAGCCGGATGCCATGCAAGGTAACTGATTGTAGATAAAATTCGTTCGCTCCCGAATGAAAGGAGTATCCTCTCAAAGAAAATATTATCACGCAGATAATAAAGCATATTACTAAGAAGCAAAGCAAGGATGGCGGATATTACGAAACCGAGTATGGTAGAATGGTATCCGGACATTATCCGTTGGTCCCGTACATCTGCATAGAAGTTATAGGGACGCAGAAGAGCACGGGATGAATCCTCCCGGAATTTTCTTCCTGAGTTTACAAGCACCCCCATAACCAGCGCAAGAAATAAACCGAAAATGATAAATACCATCGGAGCGTTATCCTTTTTGCTCCCAATCGGAATTGTAACAGGTTCGGTGTTATGGAGTTTGGCATAGACTACTTTATAAGCCAGTCTGTTTGTATTTCTATTTCCGTCCGCTATACCGATATTATACAGATTATTTTTACTATAGCCGTTTACCAGGGAAGGGAAATCACCTTCATAGTCGAACATAGTATTGATAAAATAGCCTGCTATACCAGATGTTTCAGAATAATTAATTA
>Ga0075272_1000279_pt1 | contig 11460 bp, 12 predicted proteins | sample SF_Rice_5C_0N_40_FD_69776 | JGI IMG/M metagenome (GOLD analysis project Ga0075272, IMG submission 69776) | Rice paddy soil microbial communities from Twitchell Island, California, USA - SF_Rice_5C_0N_404 | ecosystem: Environmental > Terrestrial > Soil > Paddy field/soil | place: USA: Twitchell... | reverse complement strand
GTCGGTCGTAGCGTTCGCTGCGGCGGTGGCTTTTCGCGTTCGCCGCGATCTTCTCCATCGTCGTGGTCGTGGGCCTTTCATCGTGGCAGGAACTCTGGGTAGTCTACGTCGAAGCGAGTTGGGCACCTCGGCTTCGGCGTCCCCGACTGGCTGCGGCTCGTGCCGGTCGACTTCGAGGCCGGCCAGTCGTGGCGTGACGGACTGGCGGGCGCCGGATTCGATCCCTCGCGACCCGCGGTCGTCACCTCCACCGGCGTGTCGATGTATCTGACGCGTGAGGCGAACCTGGAGACGCTACAAGAGATCGCGGCGCTGGCCCCCGGCACCACGCTGGCCATGACATTCATCCTACCGCTGGATCTCATCGATGCCGAGGAGCGCGAGCAGCATCGCGCGGTATACGCCCGCGCCCGCGCCGCCGGCACGCCGTTCGTCAGCTTCTTCACGCCGGACGAGATCGTGACCCTGGCGCGCGAGGCCGGCTTCGGCGAGGCCCGCACTGTCTCGACGGCCGATCTCACGGAGCGGTACTTCCGCCGCCGCACCGACGGCCTTCGCCCATCGACCGGAGAGTCCTTTCTCGTGGCGTCGCGCGCTCACATGTCGAAGAAAAGCCCCTGATTGACGACCTGCCACTGGCCGCCGGCTTTCTTCATCGTCACGCCGCCTTTGATCTTCTTCCCGTCGTGATCGATTCCCCGGACGTCGATCTGGGCCGAGTTTCCCTTCCCCAGGCCGCCGAGGACCGTCACCGTCTTCGGATAATTGAGCGACAGCCCTTCGAAGAAGTCCTTCATCTCCGACCCCTTCGGCCGCTCGGAGGGGACCTGCTCCGGCGGGAGGCGGAGGTGCGCCCCGTTCCAGTCGTTGGCCTGAATGGCCTTGACGAGCGCCGCGTACGAAGCGCCCGGCTCCCCGCCGCCGGCGCCGAGAGGTTTTGGCTTGGGAATGGCCGTGATGGGGACGTCGTAGGAGAGATGAAAGTCGTAGACGTCGGCGAACAGCTTGCCAGGCTTGCTCGTGGAGCATTCACCGGCAATTCGCGTCGCGGTCTCGGCCGTGGACTTCGCGGGAAAATTCTCGCCGAGGTCGATGTTCTGCGCCGTTTCGCCGAGGAAGCCGCTCACGGCGCAGCGGTGGGGAGCGATCAGCCGGACCAGCACCACGCTGCCGTTCTGCGCCTGCTCATAAAGGGCACCCACGGTATTGATGGCGTCCAGCACGGCCGGACGATTGATCTTGAAGCTCGTCAGGACGACGACCGTGACCGGCTTCGACCCATCCCCTTCCGCCTGAAAAGCAAAGGTATCGACCGGCTGGAATCGGACCTTTCCGTAATGGAAGCTGCCCGCCGCCGCCGATGGAGACACACCGATGGCCAGGCTCAGCAGGCTTGCGCAGAGGAGCGCAACCGTCGACTGTCGCTGCATTTCGATCTCCTGTTTGGACGAAACGATAACACGTGTCTGCGGCCCGAGCGGATCCACCCCCAATTTCGATTGTGCTCCGGGGGCGATGACCGGAGACGATGAAAGGGTCATTGAACGGAGCAATCTCAAGATCTCGTTGCTGGTCGCCGGGTCGCTCGTTGCGGTCGCCCTCGGGGGTGTGGCTGACCCGATTGCGCGACGCGGACATCCGCGGAATGTCCCGCTTCAAGAACCCCATCCTCGTGCATGGCGCCGGCGTGGCGTCCATCGTGTTCTTCTCCGCCTGCGCCCTGTTCGCATTCTCCAGATTCTGGGACAGGAAGGCCGGACTGGTCCTCAACGCCGCCGGGTTCATCGACAACTCGAGCGGCGTCGCGGCAGGCTTCGTCCCATGGACCGAAGTCCAGGACGTGAGTACCTTCGCCGTCGGGCATCAGCGGATGCTGGTCGTCAAAGTCCGGCATCCGGCCAGGTACATCCAGCGGGGGAACCCGCTCAAACGTGTGCTCAACCGGGCCAATCAACGTCTGTGCGGAAGCCCGATCGCCATCCGATCGAAAACGCTGAACATCGACCTCGACGAACTGCCGGCGCTATTCGACTCGTACGTTTCGCGCGCGAACGCCTGACGATCGGGCTCCCGGCGTTCAGTGCCGCTTCGCTGCCGCCCGCTTCTCCGCGGCCTCGGCGGATTTCGACTCGTGTTGCACGGCGATCACGTTCCCGTTCTTCGCGTCGACGTTCACCTCGGTGGTCGCCTTGCCGCGCAGGATGTCGAACGAGTAGATGAGATGGCCGTTCTCGCGCTCCAGCTCCTGCGACCGGATGCTGCCGTGCGGGACCTCGCGCAGGGCGATGCGCCGGGCCTCGGTCATCGAGATCTTCGCCTCCCGCTGCATCTCGGTCTGCTCATTCTTCTTTTCGGCCCGTTCGGCCGAGGCCGACTCGTGCCTGGCCTCGATCACGTTCCCGTCGATCGCGTCGACGTTCACCTCGGTGATGCCGGTCGATGACCGGATGTCGAACGACCAGATCAGATGCCCGTGCTCTCGCTCCAGCTCGCTCGAGGCGATCTTCCCCTGGTGCACACGTGACAGGGCGATGTGCTCCGCCCTGGCCTTCGAGACTTTCGCCTCCTTCTGCAACTGCGCCTGCGTCTCCGCGGCGCCGAGCGCCGCCACCATCGCGAAGCAAACCAGCAATGCCAACCAGATCCGTTTCATACGATCCTCCCGCACCCCGTCCTGCAAAGAGCGAACATGAACGGCAGGTGAACGCGGTTGCATCCGAGCGGAGGCGGGCGTAGCGTTCGCGGCCATGAAACAGAAATTCGCATTCCTGCTGATCCTCGCGTGCGCGCTCCCCCTCCACGCCGCCTGGCACGTGGCCCGGCACATAGCCATCGGCGGAGAGGGCGGGTGGGACTACATCAACGCCGACGCCGCCGCACGGCGGCTCTACGTGTCCCACTCCGATGCGGTCGTGGTCATCGATCTGAACGACCACAAAGTCGTGGGAACGATCCCCGCGCAGGGGGTGCACGGGATCGTGACCGACGATGCGATGCACCGCGGGTTCATCAGCAACGGGCGCTCCTCGACGGTGACGATCTTCGACACGCAGACGCTGAAGCCGACCGCCGAGGTGAAGGCCACCGGCGACAACCCCGACTCGATTCTCTGGGATCCGGCGACGAAGCACCTGTTCACGTTCAACGGCCGCGGACACAACGCCACCGCGTACGACGCCGATGGGAAGGTGCTGGCGACGATCGCCCTGGACGCCAAGCCCGAGGAGGCGCGGAGCGACCTGGCCGGGCACATCTTCGTGAATTACGAGGACAAGAGCGAGATCGCCGTGCTCGATGCCAACAAGTTCACCGTCGAAAAAGTGTGGCCGATCGCGCCGTGCGAGGAGCCCAGCGGGCTGGCGATCGACCGTGCGCACCACCGCCTCTTCGCCGGCTGCGGGAACCAGAAAATGGTGGCCGTCGATAGCGAGAGCGGGAAGGTGGTCGCATCGGCCGCCGTTGGACGCGGCGTCGACGGCATTGCCTTCGACCCGGAGAAGGGGCTCATCTTCGTCCCGAACGGATTCGACGGGACGGTGACCGTGATCCGCCAGGTCTCGCCCGACGAGTACACCATCGCCGAGACCGTGCCCACGGCGCGCGGCGCGCGGACGATCACCCTCGACGAGAAGACGCACGCCATCTATCTGCCGACCGCGAAATTCGGGGAGCGGAAGGAAGGCGAGCGGCGGCCGCCGATCCTGCCGGGGTCCTTCGAGGTGCTGGAAGTGGCACCCTAGAGGAGGGATGGGGTCAGGTCTTGAATTTGGTATTTGCTACACCCTGTGGAAAATACCAAATCCAAGACCTGACCCCCATCCTAACCCCCATCCTACGCGATCATCCGCCGAAGCTGTACGGCCATGGCGTGGGGATGGCCAGGAACATCAGCGTCGACCCCAGCAGGGCCACGTTCTTGGTGAAGTTGATCATCTCCGCCATCTTCTGCATCGGGTCCTGGACCGCCCAGAAGTTGTGCATCATCGGGCTGACGAGGACGAGAAACATGCAGATGGCGATGATCCCCACGAGCGGGGCGTAGCCGAATCCGATCGACAGGCCGCCGACGATCACGAGCAAGCCGGAAAAGGCGACGCCGGCTTTCGCCGCCGGGACACCTTTCGACGCCGCGTAGCCGGCCATCATGTCCAGGCCCATGAAATGCCGCAGGCCGCTGTAGAACCAGAAAATCCCGACGATGATCCGCCCCACCAGAAACGCGATCTGCATACGGCAACCTCCAATCAGCGATTGACCAGGGACATGTCCGGATAGCGCTCCCCGGCGGCGATCCCACGCGGGAATGCGGCGTCGATTCGTTGCAAATCGCGGTCCGAAAGCCGAACCCCGGCCCCCGCGGCATTCTCCTCGAGGTGCGCGCGGCGCTTGCTCCCCGGAATGGGGACGATGTCGCGCCCCTGGGCCATCACCCAGGCCAGTGCGAGCTGCGCCGGGGTCACCTGCTTCTCGCGAGCGATCTCCTCGACGCGGCGGACGACGTCGAGGTTCTTTCCGAAGTTCGGCCCCTGGAATCGGGGATTCCGGCGGCGCCAGTCGTTTTCATCGAGATCGTCGAGTGATTTGATCTTCCCCGACAGGAAGCCGCGGCCGAGGGGACTGTAGGCGACGAAGCCGATCCCCAGCTCGCGGACCGCGGGCAGGATCTCGTTTTCCGGATCGCGCGACCAGAGCGAGTACTCGGTCTGCAGCGCGCTGATGGGATGCACCCTGTGCGCGCGGCGGATCGTCGCCGGCGCCGCCTCCGACATTCCGAGAAATCGGACCTTCCCCTGCTTCACGAGATCAGCCATGGCGCCAATCGTCTCTTCGATGGGCACGCTGGTGTCGACCCGGTGCTGATAGTAGAGATCGATGTGGTCGATGCCGAGGCGCTGGAGTGAACCGTCGCAAGCCTTGCGGACGTACTCGGGCTTGCCATTGACGCCGAGGAAGGCGCCGTCCTCGCCGCGCTGATTTCCGAACTTCGTGGCCACGATCACGCGGTCGCGGCGGTCGCCGATGGCGCGACCGACCAGCTTCTCGTTCGTGAAGGGGCCGTACATGTCGGCAGTGTCGAGGAAGTCGATCCCCAGCTCCAGCGCGCGGTGGATCGTGGCCGTGGCCTCCGACTCGTCGCGCGGCCCGTAGAACTCCGACATGCCCATGCATCCCAGTCCCATCGCCGAGACGACCAGTCCCTGAGTTCCGAGTTTCCGTCTTTCCATGTCCGAGTCTCCTTCGAAATTCCGCGCGGGCTACAATTGCCGCATCGGTTCAACACCCTAATCTATGTCCGCGGCCGACAGCATCAAAGACTTCGCCGTGCAGATCGACAAGACGCTGTCGGCGCGCCGTCTCTATCAGCCTGTGAATACGGCGTATACGGACGCGCACAGCCGCCTCGTGGAGAAGTGCCGCGCGGCGGCGGGCGATGCAGGATTCACGCTCATCATCGGCGCGACCGATCTCTTTTACGACAAGTTTTCCGTTCTCAGCCGTCCGCAGGACGACTCGTTCTTCTTTCCGCTGTACCGCGACGGCCTGCGCGCGCTGACGTTCACGCCGAACGTCACCGCCGAGGAGCTGACGGCGCTGCTCGAAGTGATCGAATCGAGCCGGCGCGAGGCGAGCGGCGATACGGTCAACGAACTCTGGCGCCGCGATCTGAGTACGGTGCTGCACAAGTCGGTCGACGGCATCGGTGATTCGGAAGCGGAGGAGGAAGCGGGCAACGAGATGCAGGCGCAGGTGCGCGCGCTGTCGTCGCAGGTCCGGGATCCGGCCGCCCCTTCGCGCCCGGCCGCGCCGCGCAGAGAGGAGCGTACGTTCGACGCCCCGCCCCTGCGCCGTGCCCTGGAGCACGACCCACGGCTGCTTCGCGTGGAAGCGGAGGAGATCGAACAGATCCGCGCGGAGCTGGGAGCGGGCCGCGACGAGGCATTGCTCGAGCGATTCATCGAGATCCTGCTGGTGATCGTCCGATCGCCGGCCAGGACGCTGGAGCCGGCCGTGGTCGGTCCGGTGTTCCAGCGACTGACCGATGCCTACTGGCGGGCGCGCGACTACGCGCGCGTGGCCGCCATCCTGGGACACGTGAACGCGGCCGCGACGCAGGCACCGAACGCGGAGTACCGCGCAGCGCTGGCCGACGCGGTCCGCCGCTTTCTGACCGTCGAACGGCTGAATATCCTGGTCCTCGATTTCATCGGCGGCGCGCTTCCGCCGGCGACCGCGGCCATATTCTGGGATCTCGTTCCCGGTGAGGTGGTCTTCCCGCTGCTGCTCGACACGTGGTCGCGTCTGCCCGAGGGGGAGACACGGGGGACCGTACTCGACGCGCTGCGCAAGCGGATCGCCGGCAACAGCGATCTGCTGCAGCGCGCGCTGCTGTCGGACGAGACACCGCGCATCCGTGCGGCGCTCAACCTGCTGGACGAGGCTACCGAGCACCTGTTCGCCGCCGACGTGCTCCGCCTGACTACGCATCCGGAGGAATCGGTGCGCGTCAAGGCGCTCGCGGCGGCCTCGCGCAATGGTGGGACCGCGGCGGTCGAGGCCCTCTGGAAAGCGATGGAGAGCGATCCGTCGAAGTCCGTGCGCCTCTATGCATTCCGGGCGATGTCCACGGTGCGCTGGCCCGAGCTGCCGGCTCGTCTGCAGGATCTCGTCTCCGACCCGCGCTTCGCTGAGCGGCCGCTGTGGGAGCGCGAGAAGTACGTTCGCCTCCTCGGCGAGAGTGGTGGAGCGGCGGTCGCGCCGCTGTTCGATTCATGGATCCCGACGAACCGATGGATGTGGAAGGACAAAGACCTGGACACGCTGGCCCTGGCGCTGCGCGGCCTCGGGGCCACCGGCGAGGCGGGGATGCAGCGCGTCCGCACGCTGGCCGCGGGCGGCGGAAAGCCGGCCGAGGTCGCGCGCACGGTGCTCGAGGCGCTCTCGCACGCCGAGAGCGGCGATGCGACGCTCTCTCGCCGCATGCCGACAGCCGGCAACGTGCGCCGCCCGGAGGAATCGTGAGCGAGGACAACCCGAAACCGCCGGTGACGATCGACGACCTCGCGCCGCACGGCGCGGCGGAGGTCCCGCCGAACGCGGTGATGCAGATCTGGTTTCAGCTCTTCCGCACCGCGTCGATCCATGCCATCGACAACCAGGCGCTGCAGCGGCCGGTCGAGGCGATGGTGGAAATGACGCGCGCCCTGGTGCCGCGCGAAGGGCGCGTGTCGCTGCAGGCGCAGGACAGTGCCTTGTTCGTCAACGGCACGAAGCTCCGGATGTCGGGCGATGAATGGAAGCTGGCAGGCGAGACCTTCGAGTTTTTCGAACAGCGGGGGATGGGCGGGTTCACGATCGAGGCCCCGATGGACGCGGACGCCGTCCGCGCGCTGCTGCAGGCGCTGGTCTACACGCCCGAGCGCCGGTTCGACCGACTGGAGGCCGCGGTGCGGGAGGCGAACGTCCCCTTCCGCCTCCACCGCCCGCCCGGCGGGCAAACGACGCGTCCCGAAGCGAAGCGTGAGCGGCGCAGTTACGCGTTCTTCACCTACGCCAAACTCGTGGTGCTCTACCGCACGCTGGTCGCGCAGCAGTCGATGCCGGGGGCGCAGCGGCTCTTTCTGATCAACCGCATCGCGCGGACGGTGCAGGCGCTGGTCGACATCTGCCGCAACGACGAGTCGCTCTTCCTGGCGCTGTCGAACACCCGGAACGCGGACGACTATCCGTCGCACCACGCCGCGAACGTCGCCCTGCTCTCCATCGCCATCGGAAAGAAGATCGGGCTGTCGAAGGTCGATCTGGCCGACCTCGGCGTGGGCGCCGTGTTCCACGACATCGGCCTCCGCGACTGCCCCGCGGAGGTGCTGCTCAAGCCGGAGCCGCTCGATCCGAAGGACCGGATCTGGATCGAACAGCATCCGCTGCGCTCGGTCGAGTATCTGCTGCACGACGAGCTGTTCAGCCGCGCGCTGCTGTCGCAGATCATCGTCGGGTTCGAGCACCACCGCAATTTCGACGGCAGCGGATATCCCTTCGGCAGCCGCCGCCCCGACATCCTCTCGCGCATCGTGACCATCGCCGACGTCTACGACGCCATGACCGCCGAACGCCCGTGGCGCAATGCGATCGTTCCCGACGTGGCGCTCGGGCTGATGCTGCGCGAGTCGGGAAAGCGCTTCGATCCGACGCTCATGAAGCTGTTCATCACCATGCTCGGCGTCTACCCTCCCGGAACGCTCGTCCGTCTCGACAGCGGCGACCTGGGCGTGGTCATCTACGGCGGCGGACGGGGGGAGCGCATCACGCGGCCGATTGTCGAGCTCCTGGGACGCGACGGCCGCGCCGCGGGAACGCTCGACCTCTCAGAGCGCGCCCACGGCGGCGGCGACCGCTGGACGATCGTCGACACGGAGGATCCGCGCCGCCTGGGCATTCAGGCGTCGGGCCTGATCGCCACGAGCGCCGGCATCGTGGAATGATCCTGACCAACGGGAAGATCTGGACCGGCGACCCGCGGCGTCCGTGGGCCGAAGCCGTAGCCATCGAGGGCTCCCGGATCGCCGCAGTCGGACGGAACGCGGAGATCGACACGCCGGCGGCGCGCGGAACGGAGCGCATCGATCTCGGCGGGCGACTCGCGGTGCCCGGCTTCATCGACAACCACACGCACTTCATCGAGGGGGGGTTCGAGATGGCGCGCGCGCGGCTGCGCGACGCCGCGACTCCGGAGGAATTCGCGCGGCGCATCGGGGAACAGGCCAAGCGCACCGCTGCGGGAAGGTGGATCACCGGCGGCTCGTGGGACGAGACGCGGTGGGATCCATCCCACCTGCCGACACGCGCGCAGATCGACAGCGTGACCGCTGAGCATCCGGTGTTCGTCTCGCGTCTGGACACGCACATGGCCCTGGCGAATTCGCGCGCGCTCGCGCTGGCGGGGATCACGCGCCATACTCCCGACCCGCCCGGCGGGACGATCGTGCGCGATGCGCAGGGCGAGCCGACGGGGATTCTCAAAGACGCGGCACAGCCGCTCGTGCAACGCGTGATTCCGCGGGCATCGATCGAGGAGCGGATGGCGGCGGCGCGCGCGGGACTGCTCGAGGCGGCGCGGCTCGGCGTCACGGCGTTCGGCGACATGTCGTCGCCGGACGATGCCTTCGACGATCTCCACGCCTGGCAGCGGCTGGACGAGACCGGCGGGCTGACTGCCCGCGTGCATCTGTTCGCGCCGCTCCTGGAGTGCGAGCGCGCGCAACCGTTTGCCACAGAACGGCTCCGCCTCGGCGGCGTAAAGGGCTTCGCCGACGGCTCACTCGGATCGTCGACCGCCGCATTTTTCGAACCGCTCGACGATGACCGCGACAACCGCGGGCTCATGATGGCGGCGATGGGCGACGGCCGGATGAGGCGTGCAGTGGAAGCGGCGAACCGGCGCGGTCTGCCAATCGCTTTGCACGCAATTGGCGATCGCGCAGTGGACGAGGTCCTGACGATCTTCGAACGGCTTCCGCCGCGTCGCTTTCGGGTCGAACACGCGCAGCATCTGTCGCCCGCGCTCATCGCACGCATGGCGCGGCTCGGCGTGATCGCCTCCATGCAGCCCTGTCACGCCGTCGATGACGGGCGGTGGGCGGAGGCCAGGATCGGACACGAGCGAGCGCGCTGGAGCTGGCCGTTCCGTTCGTTGCTCGACGCCGGCGTGCTCGTCACCTTCGGCTCGGATTGGACGGTCGCGCCGCTCGACCCGATCTTGGGCATCGACGCCGCGGTCAACCTGCGGGGATGGTTTCCCGAACAGACCATCGCGGTCGAGGAGGCGCTGCGCTGCTATACCGTCAACAATGCCTACGCGCTCTTCCGCGAGAACGAGATCGGCAGGATCGCGCCGGGGATGTTCGCCGACATCGCCGTGCTGTCGGAGGATCTCTTCGCCATTCCGGCACGACGGATCGCGGAGGTGCAGGTGGGGATGACGATCTTCGACGGAACGATCCTGCGGTGAGGTCAATCGCCGACGATCACGTCGAGCTCGTTGAGGATCTCGTCGATGGAGTGCAGGCGCAGCGAGGTCGGATCGGCGATCAGCTCGTCGAGCGCCGGGGTGGCGAAGCCGGCGCGCGTCAGTAGCGGGCGGATCGTCGCCGCGTCGGCGTGCAGCTCCTCGGGCGGATGGGGAAGCGGCTCCTCGGCTCCTGCCTCGCGGAACGTGTGCTGCTGAATGGCGCGGCGGCGGACGCGGAGCTTCTCCTGCAGGGCGCGCAGGCCTTCGACGATCGGCACCGCCAGCGAAGTCGACTCCTTCAACTTCGCCAGGTCCTCCTGCAGCATGGCGATGATCGGCGCCATTCGATCCGCGTCCGACGCGCTGAGCTGATCGATGACTTCGGTCACGTCGTTCAGGGCGAACTCGATCTCCGTGACCGCCGCCGGGGAGACCGAGGGCCGAGCCGCCTCGATGGCGTTCGACAGCACGCCGATGGTGAACTGCATCTGGGTCCCGAACATCGGGTCGATCGATGCGGCCGCCGACTTCAACTGAAACAGCCCCGCATCGAGCAGGTCCAGCTCTTCACTCATTGGTTCACCAGTTTCGCCAATCCGGTGATGATGTCCAGCGGCAGCGGAAAGACGATCGTCGTGTTCTTCTCCACCCCGATCTCCGTCAGGGTCTGCAGATAGCGGAGCTGAATGGTCACCGGCTCGGAGGCCAGGATCTTGGCGGCATCCGCGAGGCGCTGCGATGCGGCGAATTCGCCTTCGGCGTGGATGATCTTGGCTCGCTTCTCGCGGTCCGCCTCCGCCTGTTTGGCCATGGCGCGCAGCATCGATTCCGGAAGATCGACCTGCTTGACCTCCACGTTGACCACCTTCACTCCCCACGGTTCGGTATGCGTGTCGAGGATGCTCTGCACGCGCGCGTTCAGGGCGTCGCGATGCGCCAGCAGCTCGTCGAGTTCCACTTCGCCGAGGACGGAGCGGAGCGTGGTCTGCGCGAACTGCGAGGTCTGGTAGCGGTAGTCGAACACCTCGACCACCGCGCGGCGCGGCTCGATGACGCGGAGGAAGACGACCGCGTTGACCTTCAGCGTGACGTTATCGCGCGTGATGATGTCCTGCGGCGGCACCTCGAAGGCCTCCTGGCGCAGCGAGATGCGGACAATCCGGTCGACCGGAGCGAAGACGAAAAAGAGTCCCGGCCCCTTGGCCTCCGGAAGCAGGCGGCCGAGGCGGAAGATGACGCCCCGCTCGTACTCCGGAAGGATCTTGATCGAGCTGAAGAGGTAGAGAACGAGAACGATGATTCCGACCAGCACGCCAACATTCATGGACGACTCCTGAGGCGATTATAGGTGGTCGAACGCAGACTGCGGGCCATCAATCCGCCGGCTCGACGATCAACTGCAGGCCCTCGACGCCGCTGACCCGCACGCGGCTGCCGGAAGCGACCGAGGTGCG
>Ga0075272_1000278_pt1 | contig 11483 bp, 9 predicted proteins | sample SF_Rice_5C_0N_40_FD_69776 | JGI IMG/M metagenome (GOLD analysis project Ga0075272, IMG submission 69776) | Rice paddy soil microbial communities from Twitchell Island, California, USA - SF_Rice_5C_0N_404 | ecosystem: Environmental > Terrestrial > Soil > Paddy field/soil | place: USA: Twitchell... | reverse complement strand
AGCTCGAAGCGCAGGTGCGCGCCGCGCACGCAGACGTTCGCGTGGCGCGGGCGGACCTTCTGCCGGCGATTTCCTACTCGGTCGACGAAGGCTTCGACACGCCTTCCCTCGCTCCCGCCGAGCTGCGAAAGCACCAGGGCATTCTTGCGACCGCGAATGTCGATGTGCCGATCTTCGACTGGGGCGTGACGTGGAGCCGCATCCGCCAGGCGCAGCTTCGCGCGCGCGGCGCGGAACTGCAGCGTGAGCTGATCATTCGCGATCTCTACCTGCAATTCGCCACCGCGCGGCAGGAGGCGCTCACTGCCGCCGATCGCGTGGAGAACGCCCGCCTGGCGGTCGCCGACGCGGAGCGGAACGTCTCGATCTCCGTGGCTCGCTATCGCGCCGGCGAGGGATCGATCGTCGAGGCCACGGACGCGTTGACCACATTGGCGACCGAACGCCTCGCGCTCCAGCAGTCACTGTTCGACTATCAGGTGGCCGTAGCGCGGCTCCGGGAGGCGGCCGGAGAATGACGCTCGTTCGGGAACCGCCGGAGACTGCACCTGCGCGCCGCGCGTGGTGGCGACGGCGCCGCGCCGTGGTCGCCGCTGCGTCGGTCGTCTTCCTGGCGCTCGTGGTGCTGGTGTGGCGCAGTTGCCACGCGGCGGGTGGGGAAGAGGGCGAGGCGAACGTGGTGGTCTCGGTTCAGGTGGCGAAGGCCGAACGCGGCACGATCGCCAATCCCGTGACCTCCGTGGCGACGTTGACGCCGATTCGCGAGGCCACCATCACCCCGAAGATCTCCGGTCAGATCACGGAACTGGGGCTGCTGACCAACCGTCACGTGCACGCCGGGGACGTCCTGGCGGTGCTCGAATCGCGCGATCTTCTCGCGCAGCGCGATGAGGCGGCCGGGGCGCTGCAGGAGGCGCAGTCTGCGGCGCGGGCCACGGCGCAGGGCAGCGTGCCGCTGACGAACGCTCAGGATCAGAAGGCGCTGATCGATGCCCGCGCCGTGCTCGACAATGCGCGAAAGACGTTCGAACGACGTCAGGTGCTCTATCGGGAAGGTGGGATCTCGCTGAAAGAGCTCGAAGCGTCGAAGCTCGCGGTGACGAACGCGGAGAACGACCTTCAGGTCGCCGAGGCGTCGACCAACCTGCATCATCAGGTGATGAATCCCGGCGACATTCGCGCCGCGGAAGCGAGAGTGAACCAGGCGCAGCATCGTCTGGCGAATTTCAATGCGCAACTGAGCTACACGGTCATCCGCGCACCGTTCGAGGGAACGGTCACCGCGCAGTTTCAATACCAGGGCGACATGGCCGGCCCGGGGATCAGACTGCTGACCATCGCCGACACCACGGCGTTGATCGCCAGAACGCAGGTCGCCGAGGAGATCGCGGCGACGCTCGCCCCGGGCGACGCCGTCACCGTCCGCCCGGATGATCTCCCGGGGCAGACGTTCAACGGCTCGATCAGTCTGGTGGGCAAGGCGGCGGACCCGCAGAGCCGCAGTGTGGAGGTCTGGGTCCGTGTGCCCGATCCCGGAGGGCGCCTCCGGGCCAACGGAATCGCGCAACTGGTGATCGCCGCGCAGCCGGTGCCCGATGCGGTGATCGTCCCCTCACCGGCGGTGACGCTCGACGCGACCAACGGGAACCGCGGCACCGTGATGGTCGTCGACGCGCAGTCGGTGGCCCATGAGATCCCCGTGATCATCGGCATCCGGAACGATCAGCGCACGCAGATCACGTCCGGCCTGCACGGAGGAGAGACAGTGGTCACCGAGGGGAACTACGGATTGCCGGACGGCACGAAAGTGACGTTCGGGCGATGAACATCGGCCGTCTGGTCGACACGCAGTGGCGGGCGGTCGTCGTGGTCGTCGTCCTGGTGGTGGTGGGGGGAACGATCGCTGCCACCCGGCTCCCCATGGCCCTCTTTCCGCACACCGACTTCCCGCGCATCGTGATCCTCGTGGACAACGGAGTGGTTCCCGCCGAGCAGACCCTCGTCTCGGTCACCAAGCCGGTCGAGGAGGCGATGAGCGGAATTCCGGGCATCGCCAGGATCAAGTCGATCACCCAGCGGGGCGGAACGGAGATCGATCTGTTCTTCGACTGGAAGACGAACATCATTCAGACGCTGCAACTGGTGCAGGCCACGCTCTCGCAACTGACTCTTCCATCCAGCGCGGAGATTCGCAGCGTCGACCGGCTGACGTTTTCGGTCTTCCCCATTCTCGGCTACAGCCTGACCTCCGCAACGCGAGACCCGGCAACGTTGCGCACCATCGGTCAATACACGGTGCGGCCCCCGCTGGCACGGCTGCCCGGAGTGGGACGGGTGGCCGTGGCCGGCGGCGAGGTCCAGGAGTTCCACATCAACCTCATCCCCGACCGTCTCGACGGACGCGGATTGACGGTGGCGCAGGTGGTCGATGCGGTGCGCAGTACGAACGTGATCGATTCGCCCGGACTGATCGACGAGAACCATCACCTCGAGCTGGCGCTCGTCAGCGGCCGGGCCACGACGCTCCAGGATCTCGGCCGCATCGTGGTGGGCAACGCCGGCAACGTGCCGGTCAAGCTCTCCGACGTGGCCACGGTCACCCCCGGCTACGCCACGCATTACACCATCGTCACCGCAGACGGAAAGCCTGCCGTGCTGGTCAACGTCCTGCGGCAGCCCGCCGGCAACACGGTCGCCGTCTCCGATGCGGTCAAGGCGCAACTCCAGAAGCTCAAGCCGCTGCTCCCGCGGGACGTGCAGATCAAGCCGTTCTACGACCAGTCCATTCTGGTGCGCGCCTCGGTGGGATCGGTGCGTGACGCCATCATCATCGGCCTGATCCTCTCGGTCCTGATCATGTACGGGTTCCTGCGGAGCTGGGGGACGACGCTGGTGGCCACGGTCGTCATTCCGGTGACCATCGTGGTTACGATTCTGGTGATGTGGGTCGTGGGGCTGACGTTCAACCTCATGACTCTCGGCGGGGTGGCCGCGGCAATCGGCCTGGTGATCGATGATGCCATCGTCGTGGTGGAGAACATCCACGCACACCTCGTTGCCGGCGCGTCGCGGTCGGATGCCATTCATCAGGCCATGAACGACATCGCTGCGCCGATCGTCGGTTCCACCATCACGCCGGTCGTCGTCTTCCTTCCGCTGATGCTGCTGACGGGCGTGACCGGCGTCTTCTTTCGCTCGCTGGCGCTGACCATGGCCGTGGCGCTGCTGACTTCGCTGGTGCTGGCGCTCTTCTTCACGCCGGTGCTGGCGCGGTATTTCGTCTCCTCCCCTGCCACTCCGAAAGAACATCGGAAGGAGGAAGGCGGCCGAATCCTGCAGCGCCTGATCGCCGGGTACGAGCGCCTGCTGACGCTCGCGCTCCGCCACCGCGCCGCCGTGTTCGCCCTCATCGGCGTGCTGCTGGTGATCGCCTACATCATCTACCGGCTCCTCGGCAGCGAATTTCTTCCCGGGTTCGACGAGGGCGCATTCGTGCTCGATTACGTGGCTCCGCCCGGCGCATCGCTGCAGGAAACCGACCGCATGCTGCGGCACGTGGGAGCGATGCTGAAAGGTACGCCGGACATCGAGAGCTACTCCCGCCGCACGGGGCTGCAACTGGGGCTGGCCATCACCGAGCCGAACACCGGCGACTTTCTGGTCAAGCTCAAGTCCGGACCTCGGCGCTCGACGGACGACGTCGAAGCGGAGCTACGCCACAAGATCGAGACCAGCGAGCCCGCGCTGCGCGTCGAATTCGCCGGGATCCTCAGCGATCTGATCGGCGATCTCACCAGCAGCCCCGCGCCGATCGAGATCCGCCTGTTCAGCGAAGATACGCCCGCGTTGCAGCGGACGGCGAAACAGGTCGCGGCCTCGATTTCCAAAGTCCCGGGAGTGGTCGACGTTTTCGACGGAATCGTCATCAGCGGTCCGGCCGTCACCTTCCACATCGATCCGCAGCGCGCGGCGCTGTTCGGGATCACCACCACCGATCTCAGCGACACGATCTCCGCCGCGCTCGGCGGAACGGTGGCATCCTCGGTCATCGAGCGAAACCGCCTCATCGACATCCGCGTGTTGCTGCCGCCGGATTCCCGAAGCTCCCTCGATCAGCTGCGAGCGCTGCGCGTCCGATCACCGATCACGAACTCCTATGTGAGGATCGATCAGGTGGCGGCGATCGCCTACGATCCCGGCCAGGCGGAGATCGATCGAGACGGGCTGCGGCAGTCGATCGCCGTCACGGCGCGGCTCGAGGGAAGCGATCTGGGAACGGCGATCGGCCGCATCCGCGCGCAACTGAGCCGTGATGTCCATCTGCCGCCGGGATTGACGCTCGAATACGGCGGTCTCTATCAGGAGCAGCAGGCGAGCTTCCGCGAGCTGGCGCTGACGCTGGGATTGGCGATCGCCCTCGTCTTTCTGGTGCTGCTGATCGAATTTCGTTCGTTCGCCCATCCGGTGGCCATCGTCACCGGCGCGGTGCTCGCCCTCACCGGGACGCTGGCCGCGCTGCTGGTCACCGGGACGACACTGAATGTCGTCTCGTTGATGGGGATGATCATGATCGTGGGCATTGTGGCCAAGAACGGGATCCTGATGCTCGACACGGTGGAGGATCATCTGCTCGAGGGGCAGACGCTGCATCAGGCGCTGATCGTTTCCGGGCGCCGGCGGTTCCGTCCGGTGCTCATGACCTCGCTGGCGGCGATGCTCGGCATGCTGCCGCTGGCGCTGGCCATCGGATCGGGGTCGGAACTGCTGCAGCCCCTGGCCATCGGGGTCGTGGGCGGACTGGCGTTCGCCCTCGTGCTGTCGCTCGTCGTCACCCCGACGGTCTACGCGATGATGCGCGAGCGCAGATCGCCGCGGGCCGGCGGATGATCGAATCGTCCATCGTCACGAGAGTGGGGTCAGGTCCCGCTCGCAGCGAAGACCCAACCCCGGAAGGTCACGCCGGAAGCGTCTGCTGGAGCGACGATGCGCTGGCCGGTGCGGTCACCTTGTTGGTGAGAATCTGTTCCGCGGTGATCGTCGGGACGCCGTAATACGCCTTGTTGTCGCCGTCATTGAAGTTGATGTCGCTGACGCCGAGCGAAGCGCCGGCGAACGCGCCCTGGATGTTCGACCAGAGGACGACGTCGCCTTTGCCGACGGAGCCCTGTGCGCGGGCGTTGTAGTCGACGATGGTGAAACCGGCGTTGGCATTGAACGAGAAGTTGTTGCCGCCCTTGAACGAGTTCACCGCCTTGTCGGTCATGAGCAGCATGGCCACCGGTCCGCCGCCGCCGCCGATCTGCGGGCCGAAGCTGACGGCTCCGATGTCGTAGAAGGCGGGATCGCTCCACATCCTGCCGTTCTTCGCCAGCAGCACCCCTTCGCCGCCGCGTGCGCCGACGACGAGCGCGCCCTTCCCATACTCGGGAACGATGAACACGCCCTTCGCCTTCTGCATCAGCCTGGCGAGGTCGGAGTCGGACTTCATCTGCGTGACGACGTTCGCGGCGCTCTGCACGAGTTGCGCGGTGTTCTGCGTGGCGTCATTGCTGGCGGTCGCCGTGTTCTGGGCCATCGTGTCGGTACTGGCCGTGGCCGCGGTGTCGTTGGCCGGCGGCTCGTTGTCGGCCGAGTTCGCGGTCCCGGTCCCATTGCAGGCCGCGGCGCTCACGAGCAATGCGGCCAGAAGCAGAAAATTGAATCGTTTCATTCGAGTATCTCCTTCTGAAAACAGTTTGAGCTCAGCGCGTGGCGCGCGAGCCCGAGGGCCGCCCATGAGAGCAGCACGGGACATGCCACGGATGTGTTAGGCGGGCTGTGCGGTCACTGGCGAACGAGGTCTGCAGTGACTGCGCCGGAGGGAATCATCGGCAGCGCGCGGAGACGGACTCCGGTCGCAGCGAAGATCGCGCCGGCCACGGCCGGCGCCACGCCGACGATCGGCGTCTCGCCGGCTCCAGCCGAGGGGATGTCCTTATGGTCGAGCAGCAGGACTTCGATCTGCGGCAGGTCGCTGAAGCGGGGCACGCGATACTTCGAGAGCCGGTCATTGACGATGCGGCCGTCGCGGAAGCCGATCGATTCGAACAGTGCGCCGCCGAGGCCCATCATCAGCGCTCCTTCGATCTGATTGCGGAGCTGGTCGGGATTGACCACCGCGCCGCAGTCGAATGCCGAGACCAGCCGTACGACGTGCACGTCTCCGCCGCCGTCGACGCGCACTTCGGCGCACGTCGCCGTGTAGCCGTCCTTCTCCACGCCGCAGGCGATTCCGGCGTTCTTGACCATTCCCCATCCAAAGCGCTCGGCCGCGGCGTCGAGCACGGCACGGAGCCGCGCATCCTTCAGATTGCGGTGCCGGATCTCCAGCGGATCGATCTTCGCCGCCTGGGCGAGCTCGTCCATGTGCACCTCGCGTGCGAAGTGGTTCGCGGTGGCCGCCAGGCCGCGATACGAGCCCTGCCGCAGCGGCGAGTCGCAGGCGTGATACTCGATGTGCTGGTTCTCGACGCGGTAGGGCGTGCGGATCGCCGCCGGACCGGAGTTGTAATTGTGGAACTCCCACGCCAGCAGCGTCCCGTCCTTGTCGGCGCCGCTGCGCACGTCGATGACGCCGGCGGGGCGGAAGTAGGCCCAGGTCATCTCTTCTTCGCGGCTCCAGACGACACGCACCGGCCGGCCGGCCGCGCGCGCCAGGCGCGCGGCCTCGATAGCGCACTCTCCGGTGTGTTTTCCGCCATAGCCGGAACCGGTGTCGGGGACGATCACGCGCACCTTCGATTCGGAGACGTGCAGGGCGTCGGCGAGCTCCGCGCGGACGGCGAACGGACGCTGCGTCCCCGTCCAAACGGTCAGTTTTCCGTCGGTCCACTCGGCGACCGCGGCGCGCGGCTCGAGCGGCACGTGGGCGATGTAGGCCACCGTGTACGTCCGCTCCAGCTTCCAGGTCGCCGCGGCCATCCCGTCGAGCAGCGACCCGTAGTTGGTTCCTTCGGTACGCCCGCCGAGGACGGGCGTGGTCCGCTTCCGAAGGTCGTCGTAGATGGTGTCGCTGTTCGACTTCTGCGGCGTCCCTTTCCACTGCGGCCGAAGCGCGGCCAGTGCCTGGGCGGCCAGCGGTGCGCGCGCCGCGGCGACACCGGCGAAGTCGCCGTCGCGCACCACGACCACGCCGCCCATCGGCGTCACGCCTTTCGTGTCCAGCGCCGTCAACGTCGTTCCGAACGCCGGCGCACGCAGCACCCGTCCGTGCCACATCCCGGGCCGCGTCATGTCCGCCGCATACCGGTGCCTCCCGGTGACGAAGTCGGGGCCGTTCACCTTCGGCAGCGAATGGCCGGCGATCGTCCATTTCTGCGGAGGATGGATCGATTCATCGTGGCGGATGCGCTGCACGAGCTTCTTTCCCTTCGTGAGTTCGCCGAATGTCGCGGAGCGGCCGCCCTGCGTGTCCAGGACCTTCCCGTTCGACACCACGACGGCAGCGGGATCGATGGACCAGGCCTTCGAGGCGAGGTCCTGCAGCATCTCGCGCGCGGTCGCGGCGGCGCGCCGGATCTGCGGGACCATCGTCGGCGTGGTCCGGCTGCCGAACGTTCCCATGTCGTAGGGCGTGACATCAGTGTCGCCCATGACGAGGCGGACCGACTCCATGGCCACGTTCAGCTCGTCGGCCGCGGCCTGGGTCAGCGACGTCCGCGCGTTCTGTCCGACTTCCACTTTCCCGGTGTAGACCGTGATCGTGCCGTCCTCGGCGATGTTGAGCCAGGCCGAGAGTTCGTCCGAGACCGGATGCGCGCTGAAGCGGCCTGACTCCTGCGCCACGAGCGGCGGAGCGGAGAGGAGCACGATGACTCCTCCGGCGAACTGCAGAAACTCGCGGCGGTCGATGCCGCTCATCCCTGCTTTCCTTTCATGGCCTGCGCCGCCAGCCGCAGCGCGGTGATGATCCGCGGATACGTGCCGCAGCGGCAGACGTGTCCTTCCATCGCCTCAGCGATCTCTCCTTGGCCCGCATCCGGACGGCGGCGCAGCAATGCGACTCCTTCGACGATCATCCCCGACGTGCAGTAGCCGCACTGCATGGCCTCGGCATCGAGAAAGGCCTTCTGCACCGGATGCAGCGCGCCATCCGGAGCGATGCCTTCGATCGTGGTGATGGCGTGACCGGCGGCGCTGGCCGCGTTGGTCACGCAGGAGCGCGCCGGCTGGCCGTCGATCAGGACGGTGCACGCGCCGCACTGCGCCTCGCCGCAGCCGTACTTCGTCCCCGTGAGATCGAGTTCGTCGCGGAGCGCTGAGAGCAGGGATTGCTGCGGATCGACATCAAAACGGAAGCGCGTTCCGTTGACCAGGAGCTCGATCTCCGCCATGGAGACGTTATATCAGAAGCCCGGCCACCGCCCCCGTCCGCCGCCCATTCCCCGCCCGCCGCGCCGCGGGAAGTCGTTGTTCCGGTTCCGGCGTGTCCGCTGCTGCTGCAACTCCGTCTGCAGCGTCTGCCACTGCTCCTGCGTCACGATTCCCCGCTCGCCGGCGAGCATCGTCACCTGGCGGTCGAACATCGAATCGCGCAGCGCGCGAAGCCGCTGCCCGGCGGCGACGATGTCCGCCGGTGCCGGCTGGCTGGAGTCGAGCAGATCGCGCAGTTCGCGGGCGGCAACGAACGTGTCGTTGCCGATTCGTTGCACTTCTCCCGACTGATCGGCTTTGTCGAGCGCCTGCACCTGGCCGGCGGTGAGTTTCAGCGGTTCCGCGAGCAGCGGCTGGTGCCACCACTGCGCGGGCGGCAGCAACTCGAGTCCTCCGGCTGCCGGGCGCGCGGCGGCCGTCTCGTCCCGCGCGGGTCCGTAGGACGATTCGTCGGAGTCGGTCGTGGAGCAGGAGAAGGCGAGGAGTGCGGCGAGAGAAAGGAAGAGGAAGCGCTTCATGGGGACCTCCGTTCAGGATCACTACGGCAATGTGCGCATTGACGTTGAACAGACGACGGGGCGGTGTCCAACATGCGCCAGTGTGGAGGGCAACATGAATCGACAGAGTCTTTTCGCAGCAGTCATGGCCTTGTTTCTGGTCTCCGTCGGCGCGGCCGCGGCGCAGCTTCCCCGGCAAGACGAGCAGCGGCGGGAAAACGCGCGCATCACGAGGGATGGAACGATCCGGAGCATGACCCACGAGCGCGGCGGCTACCGCGTTCAGCTCGACCGCGCGGACGACGTCTTCTGGGTCCCGGAGAGTGCCGTTCGCGATCACGAGAGCGACTTCAAAGTCGGAATGAGCATCCATTTCGGCGGCATCTTCCGCGGCGGGCTGGTGAGCGTCGACCTGGTGCAATGGCCGGAAGCGCATCGCTTCGATGACAGCCGGTATCGAGACACGATCTCCGGAGTCGTCGAGCGTGTGAACCTGCGGCGGGGGACGCTCGTGGTCCGCGATCTCTCGTCGGGGCGGCGGATCAACGTGGACATCGGCTCCATCCGCGATCGCCGAGGATTCGACCCTGGCGACCTGCATCGAGGCGACCGCGTCCGGCTGACGGGGATGCTGACCCGGAGCGGGTTCGTCGCGTACCGGATCGAGCCGATGCGCGGCAGACGCAACTGATCGGGCGCGAACCTTGAATACGCGCGAGCCCGTCAGGAGGAGAGCTTCGATGTGTCGTTGTTCCATCATCATCCTGTTGTGCTTTGCAGCGGTTCCGTTGATCGCGGAGGATCTGCCGGCCGGAGCCAACCAGGCCGGCAGCCTCTCCGCCGGGCTGTCGCTGACGCGCGGAAACAGCGACACGGAGAACTTCAATCTGGCGTTCAACTTCGCCCAGCGACTCGATGACCGCAATGTGGCGAAGTACGACGCGTTCTATCTCCGGGCGAAGGAAAACGGCGCGCTGACCGTCGACCGCGCGGCCTTCGGTGCGCGCGACGAGTTCGCCGTGTCGCCGCTGACGTTCGCCTTCGCCGATGCGCACTATCTGCGCGACCATTTCAAGGAGATCGAATACCTGATCACCCCCACCGTCGGCGCCGGCCGCCATCTGATCAAGCAGACGGACTTCGACCTCTCCGTCGAAGGCGGAGTCGGCGTGGCAGTGGAGAAGGATATCGACCGGCCGAAGACCACCAGCGGCGCCCTGCAGGCGAAACAACTGCTGACCTGGAAGTTCTCTCCGACCGCGACCGTTGGTGAGACGGCCGCCGGTCTCTGGAAGATGAACGACGTGGGCGATGCGCTCTACCACGCGGACCTGTCCATCGCCAGCGATCTGACGGCACACAGCCAGCTCAAGCTCGCGGTGATGGACGACTACAAGACACGGCCCCCGGCTCCGGGGATCAAGAAGAACGACGTGAGCCTGATCGCGGCGGTAGTGATGAAATTCTAATGGATGGGGGTCAGGTCTTGAATTTGGTATTTGCTACATCCTGTGGGAAATACCAAATTCAAGACCTGACCCCATCCCGCCTCTAGTCCAGTCCCATCAGTCTCGCCGCGTTTCCGCCGAGGATGGCGGCGCGGTCGCTGTCGGAAATGTCCAGCGCGTTGATGCTGTCGAACATCCGGCGGAGGCTGCCGATCTGGTGCGGGTAATCGCTGCCGGCGAGGATGTGGTCCGCCCCGGCGAAGTCGATCGCCAGTTGCAGCGCGCGGCCGTCGAAGTTCACGGAGTCGTAGTAGAACTCCTTCAAGGTCTCGCTCGGCGGCCGGTCGATGTTCGCGCGGCACTCCTTGAAGGCATGGAAGCCGCGGTCCAGGCGTTCGACGAGATAGGGAATGGCGCCGCCGAGGTGCCCGAGGAGCCAGCGGATGCGGGGAAAGCGCTGCGCCGTGCCGCTGAAGACCAGGCTCGCGGCAGCGAGCGTGGTGTCGAGCGGAAATCCGACCAGCGGCATCAGCCAGTAGTCCTGCATGGCTTCGACGCCGACCGGCGAGGTGGGATGGATGTGGATGATCGCGCCCAGCGCGTCGGCGGCCTCCCAGACCGGCGTGAAGCGATCGTCGCTCAGCGCCACGCCATTGATGTTGCTGAAGACCATCGCTCCGCAGAAGCCGAGCTGCGTGCAGGCGCGCTCGAGCTCTCTGGCCGAGGCGGCGGGATCGCTCAGCGGAAGCGTGGCCACCGCGGCGAAGCGGCCGCCGCCCTCCCGCACGATGGCGGCGAATCCATCGTTGACCAGCCGCGCGAGCCTGGCCGCCGTCTCCGGCTCCTCGACGTGCGTGCCCGGCGTGGTGAGGCTGAGCACCTGCGTCGTCACGCCAAACTCGTCGAGCACGCCGCGGCGGTAGGCGATGTCGCGGTGCCCGCGCACGGCGATGTTGTAGTCGCCGGGGTAATGCAGGCGCGGGTTGCCTTCCTCGTCCATCGTCACGCGCACGCGGCTCGAACCGCTCTGCAGCGCATCGAGGTACGCCTTCGGATAGAAATGGTTGTGAAAGTCGATGACGGTCATTCTTCTGTGACGACAAAATAGACCGCGACCGGGGCCATG
>Ga0075272_1000277_pt1 | contig 11499 bp, 11 predicted proteins | sample SF_Rice_5C_0N_40_FD_69776 | JGI IMG/M metagenome (GOLD analysis project Ga0075272, IMG submission 69776) | Rice paddy soil microbial communities from Twitchell Island, California, USA - SF_Rice_5C_0N_404 | ecosystem: Environmental > Terrestrial > Soil > Paddy field/soil | place: USA: Twitchell... | reverse complement strand
GATCGTAGAAGTAGCGATGGAACATCACCGGCTCGGTCGTGGTCCCCGATTTCGAGGCCACGACGAAGAGTGTCCGTGCGACGTCGAGCCGCGATTCCAGATCGCGCACGGCATCCGGCACGGTCGAGTCGAGCACCGAGAGCGCCGGGTATCCTTTGCGGACTCCGAACAGGCGGCGCGTCACCTCGGAGCAGAGGCTCGAGCCTCCCATGCCGAGCACCACGACGTCGTCGAAATCGGCGCGCACCGCCTCGGCGAAGGCACGGAGCTCGCTGGCCACCCTGGCCATCTCCGCCGGCACGACGAGCCAGCCGAGCGCGTTCTCGATGATCTTCTTGTGCGCCGCGTCCGACTTCCAGAGCGTCGCGTCCTTCTTCCAGACGCGCTCGACGAACTTTTCCTTCTCCACGCGCTGCGCGGCCTGGTCGACCGCCTGCTGGTTCCGCCCGAGGTGCGCCGTCTGGCGATCCGCGAGGCCGCGCGTCACCGCGTCCCGGCGGGCCTCGATGGTCATCATCAGTGACGCAAACGACTCGTCGAATGAGCGCACGCCGTCGATCGTGAGCTGGCCGGTGATCTTCCCGAGGCTGAGTCCCTTGGCTTCGAACTTCCGGAGCACTTCGCGCGCCTCATCGAGATTCTCCTCGATGGCCGGGCGGACCGTTCCATGGTCGCGAAAGGCTTCGTAGGTCTTGGGCGGCAGCGTGTTCACGCTGTCCGGCGCGATCAGCGATTCGACGTACAGCACGTCGCTGTATTTCGGATTCTTCGTTCCGGTCGAGGCCCACAGCGGCCGCTGCACGTGGCCGCCGACGGCCTGCACTTTCTTGAAGCGCTCGCTCTCGAACACCTGCTTGAACTGCTGGTAAGCCATCTTGGCATTGGCGATGGCCACCTTTCCGAGGAGCGATTCGAGCTCGCGGTCCCCGGTCTCCTTCAGCTTCGCCTCGATCTGTTTGTCGGCCTGCGTGTCGATGCGGCTGACGAAGAAACTGGCAACGGAGCGGATCTTCTCGATCGGCAGATTCTTGTCCACGCGGCGCTCCAGCCCCCGGAGATAGGCCTCCATCACCTGGGCGTAGACGTCGTTCGAGAAGAGCAGCGTGATATTGATGTTGATCCCGTTGAAGATCGACTCTTCGATCGCCGGAAGCCCCTCGGGCGTGGCGGGGATCTTGACCATGACGTTGGAACGGTTGAGGCGCTCGAACAGCCGCTTCGCCTCGGTGATCGTCCCCCGCGTGTCGTTTGCCAGCGTGGGGCTGACCTCGATGCTGATGAAGCCGTCGCTGCCCTTGCAGCGGTCGTAGACGGGCCGGAAGATGTCCGCCGCGTCGCCGATGTCCTTGAGCACCAGTTCGTCGAAGATCTCGTCGCGCGACTTGTTCTGCGAAGCGAGCTGCCGGAGTTGCACGTCGTACTCCTGGCTGCCGGCGATGGCCTTGTCGAAGATCGTCGGGTTGGACGTCATGCCGCGCAGGTCGTCCTGCTCGATCATCTGCTTGAGGCGCCCGGTGGTGATCAGGCTGCGCTCCATCTGGTCGTACCAGACGCTCTGGCCGCTCTTTGCCAGCTCAACGAGTGGATTGCTCATCGGCACCTCCCCATGGAAAAAGGGGAAGCATAACCCTCGCCTGCGCGAAAGGGGTAACGGGGCGCGCTACAATGCCGACCGTAGCATTCAGCAGGGTCCGTTTGATGTCGGAATTTCTTCCTGGCGATTTTTCGCAGATGTTGAGCCTCGGCATCGCCGCGACCGACCGCGGTGAATACGCGGCCGCGCTGCAGCTCCTGCAGACCGTCTACACACGCGTCACGCCCGAGAGCGCTCCGCAGGGACTGTCGAGCTACGGGCTCTGCCTCGCGCGTGTGGAAGGAAGGCGCAAGCTCGGCGCAGAGCTCTGTCAGCGCGCCACGCAGCTCGAGTTCTACGAGGGCAAGCACTGGGCGAACCTCGTCCGCGTCTACATCACCGCGAAGAACCGCCGCAAAGCGGTCGAGACGCTCGACGACAGCCTGCGCCGCCTGCGCAACGATCCCGCCCTGCTGCGCGTGCGCAAGGAGATCGGATACCGGCAGGCTCCGACGCTGCAGTTCCTGCCGCGGACGCATTTCCTCAACAAGGTGTACGGCCGCATGGCCGTCCGGTTCAGGCGCGTGGCGAAGCAGTGGAAGGTGTTGGCCATCATCGCCGGATCGCTCCTCTACGTCGCCGCACTGCTCGAACTGTTCCGCTGGATCACGACGTAGCGCGCTTTACCGCACGGCCGGCGATGCGGGCCACGAGCATCGAAACAGCGAGCGCGAACACGGCACCGATCGCCAGAATCACCGACTTCGCGGTGCTCGCCGTCCCCAGCGCGACCCCCGCCGCGCCGAAATAGACGAACACCACCGTCAGCGGCATGATCCCGAAGAACGTCGCGAGCACGTAGGGCACCGTCCGGATTCCCGTCAGGCCGAACGAGTAGTTCACGAAGAGGAACGGGAAGAGCGCGGAGAGCCGCACCAGGACGACGATCTTCGCCCCTTCGCGGGCGATGGCCTCATCGATCGCCTGGAATTTCGGATTCTTCGCCGCGAGCTTCTCCACGCGCGATCGCAGGACGGTCCGTGCCAGCAGGAACGCCACGGTCGCCGTGATCGTAGCGCCAAGCACGACGACGATGCTGCCGCCGACCACGCCGAACAGTGCCCCGGCCCCGATGGTCAGCACCGATGCTGGGAAGAAGAGGCCGGCGACGGCGTACACCAACGTGTAGACGACGTATCCCCAGGCGCCGAGGCCATGAACCCACGCCTGAAAGTGACGAAACAGCGGCCCGACCGGGAGCAGGCGCACGGCGACCACGAACGCCACGATGACGATCAGGCCCGCGATCCATTTGATGGCCTTGCGACTCAGTCGTTCGATTCTACCGGTTCGACGAGGAGCGCTGCTGCGGATCGGACGATTCACGGGTGGGAAACTTCACCGTTCCCTCCATCCGCTTGCTGCCGTGCGTCCGCGCGTACACCTGAGTGAACTCCGCTCCGAAAAGGAAGATGGCCGACGACCAGTAGATCCAGACCAGCAGCACGACGAGCGATCCGGCGGCGCCGTAACTGGAACCGACCGCACTGTGCCCGAGATAGAGCGCCAGGAGGTATTTGCCGGCAACGAACAGCAGCGAGGTGAACGCAGCGCCGAACCAGACGTCGTGCCATTCGATGTTCGTATCGGGAAGAAACTTGAACATCATGGCGAACAGCAGGGTGATCACCAGGAAGGAGACGATCAGTTGCAGTCCTTGCCAGATCCCCGAACCGCCGCCCAGACCCATGGCCGGATTTGCGGCCGCGGAAATCGCGGCGTCGATCACCAGCGAGACCAGCAGCAGGAAGCCGATGCCCAACACCATGCCGAATCCGAGGAGCCGGGTCGTGAGGAACCCCTTGATCCCGCCGGCTACCTGGCCCTCCGGCACGTTCCAGGCAGTGTTGAGCGCGTCTTTGAGCTGCACGAACACGCCAGTGGCGCCGAAGAGCAGCGCGGCGAACCCGGCGATGAGCGCAAACGTCGATCCGCCGCTCACCGACTCGTGCGCCAGCATCTGGCGGATCGCCTGCGCCGCATTCTGGCCCATGAACCGCTGCAACTGCGCCACGATCTGCGCCTGCGCATCGGCTCTGCCGAAAAACAGTGCGGCGATGGTGACGGTGATCAGCAGTAGCGGGGCGATGGACAAGATCGTGTAGTACGCCAGCGCGGCCGCGAGGCGCATGGCCTTGTCCTCACCGAATTCGTGGAAGGTCTTCTTGAAGAGGCGCATCGGGCGCTTTCCCCACGCCATGACGGAGCAAGCTGTGTACCCGGCCGTCGCCGCCGGCGTCATGCGCGCCGCCGCATCCACGCGACGCAGCGCTCCAGTTCGGCATGCATCCGGTCTGCGGGAAGATGGACCGGCCGTCCATGTCCGGGAAGCACCCATTCGAAGCGGTAGTCGAAAAGGCGGACCATCGATTCGATCTGCTCGTCCCACGAATACCAACAGGCGCCGCGAAAGGCATACAGCCGTCCGCCGGCCTGGTCCCACGCCAGATGATCGCCGGTGAAGAGAAACCGTTCGCGATAGAGGAAGACGGAATGGCCGCGCGTGTGCCCGGGAGTGGGAATCATCAGCAGATCGCCGGCGATGCGGACGGGAACGAGGCCGCGCGGCTGATGCTCGACCGCCGCCGTGTGGGTGCGGATGTCGTCGCGGTGGAGCGTCCGCTCGCAGCCGAAGCGGTCGTGGAACTTCTGATGGTCGGCGACGTCGTCCTGGTGCGTCAGCAGCAAACGACGGATCCCGCCCATGGCCTCGATGTTCTTCACCAGGGGCATCGCGAAACGCGGCGAGTCGACCATGCTGTTGCCGGCTTCGTCACGGATCAGATAGCTGACCGCGCCGAAAGATGATTCGGACGTGTAGCCGCAGCGATGGACGTTCTCGTCGAGCGGCTCCGGCAGGCTGGCCAGCGCCGCCCTCATGTCGCGCCGGGCAAGATCGCCAATGGAGGCTGTCGGGCAGGAGATCAGCGCGCGCTGCGCAGCCAGGAGTTCCTGCTGGTTCTCCGGCTGGTGATAGACGGCGGACTGTTCCCCGGTGTCGGAGAAGACGGTCGGGGCGATGATCCGGCAGGCGTCGCAGTCGATACAGGTCGAGTCGACGAAGACATCGCCGGGGACATTTTCGGGTACTTTCAGAGCCAGCCGAGCCATCGCGGCACCGGGTACTGGCAACCGGGAACGAAACGCGATTAATTTCGATTGTAGCGGGACGATGTTCGAGAACCTTCAGGAAAAGATGGACCGCGTCTTCAAGACGCTGCGCGGCGAGGCCAGCCTCAACGAATGGCACATCGACAACGCGCTGAAGGAGATCCGCGTCGCCCTGCTCGAGGCCGACGTCCACTTCAAGGTCGTCAAGGAATTCACGAACCGCGTTCGGGAAAAAGCGGTCGGCGAGTCGGTGCTCACGGCGTTCTCGCCGGCGCAGCAGGTCACCAAGATCGTCCGCGACGAGATGCAGCAGCTCCTCGGCGGGACGGAGGTCGGCCTGGCGCTCGTCGGAAGTCCGGCCGTCGTCATGATGGCTGGCCTGCAGGGCTCCGGCAAGACGACCACCTCCGGAAAGCTCGCGCTCCATCTGAAGGACCGCGGCAAGCGCCCTCTGCTCGTCCCCTGCGACGTCTACCGTCCCGCGGCAATCGACCAGCTCCGGATCGTGGCCGGCAACGTCAAGGTCCCCTTCTTCGAGATCGGCGATGAGCGCGATCCGCTGAAGATCGCCGGGAAAGCGGTGCAGGAAGCGCGGACACTGCTGTATGACGTCGTAATCCTCGATACCGCGGGGCGGCTGCACATCGATCAGGAGCTGATGCAGGAGCTCGAGGCCATGAAGGCCGCGACGCGGCCCAGCGAGATCCTCTTCGTGGCCGACGCCATGACCGGCCAGGACGCTGTCAAGTCGGCCAAAGAGTTCGACGAACGCCTCGGCGTCACCGGAATCGTGCTGACGAAGCTCGACGGCGACGCGCGCGGCGGCGCCGCACTGTCGATCAAATCGGTCGTCAACCGCCCCATCAAGCTCGTCGGCATCGGCGAGAAATACACCGACCTCGACGTCTTCCATCCCGATCGCATGGCCCAGCGGATCCTCGGCATGGGCGACGTGCTGACGCTCATCGAGAAGGTCGAAGCCGAGGTCGACCAGAAGGAAGCGGAGCGCCTGGCCCGCAGGGTGGCGAAGGACAAGTTCACCCTCGAGGACCTCCGCTCGCAACTCGGTCAGGTCCGCAAGATGGGCTCACTGTCGCAGATCGTCAGCATGCTTCCGGGCGGTGCCAAAGTCACCGAGGACCAGATCGATGAGAAATCGATCGTGCGCATGCAGGCCATCCTCGATTCCATGACCCGGAAGGAGCGCGAGTTCCCGCAGATCATCAATGGATCCCGCAAGAAGCGGATCGCCAAGGGGTCCGGCACGACGGTCCAGGAGATCAACCGTCTGATGAAGCAGTACCTGGCGATGAAGAAGATGATGCGGACATTCTCCAAGGGCCTCGGCGCGCGCCGTTTCGGAAAGATGGCCAAGGGCCTCCCCCCCGAGTTCCTGCAGTGATCCTCGTAGGGAGTCCATCCGGTAGGAGCGGAATTCCGCCCCGATCCTTGCTGTTCGACCGGGCGTTTCGGTAAGTTTTGTCGATAGGGAGCTCAACTGCATGCTGAAGATTCGTTTACGCCGTGGCGGGGCGACACACGCGCCGTTCTACCGCATCGTGGTTTCCGATTCGCTGCGGACGCCGCGGGCTTCGACCGTCGAACAGATCGGCCACTACGATCCGAAGAAGACGCCGTCGGAACTGAAGGTCGACCGCGAGCGCGTCGACTACTGGGTCAGCAAAGGCGCACAGCTTTCGCCGACGCTGAAGTCGCTGCTCAAGAAGAACGCCTGATTCATCCTCATGAAGGACCTGCTCGAATTCGTCGTTCGGTCCCTCGTCGATGACGCGGAGTCCGTCCGGATCCGGACGCATGAACGCGATCAGGCTACGGTGCTCGAGCTCGAGGTCGCACCGGACGATCTCGGCAAGGTCATCGGGCGGCAGGGGCGGACGGCGCGCGCCATGCGCACGCTGCTCAACGCCGCCGGGCAGAAGACGCGCCGGCGCTACATCCTCGACATCCTCGATTGAAGGCCGCGCCATGGCCGACCGCATCGCCGTCGGGGTCATTCGAACATCACACGGCCTGCGTGGCGAAGCGAGCGTCGAGCCGTGGACCAACGCCATCGACCGCTTCCACGAGCTGACCACCGTCACCCTCGTTTCCCCTTCCGGCAGTGAAACGCGCGGCGCGACCATCGAGAGTGTGCGCGCCCACGGCGACCGCGCGCTGATCAAGTTCGCAGAGATCGCATCGCCCGAGGAAGTCCGGACGCTGCGCGGCTGGACGATCGAGATTCCCGAATCGGAGGCCCGCCCGCTCGAGTCCGGCGAGTTCTTCCTGCACGATCTGATCGGCATGCGCATGATCGACGAGGGCGGCCAGCCGCGGGGCGAAGTCGTGGATGCCTACGAGGGCGGCGGAGGCGTGCTGCTGAACGTCCGCCGCGCCGATGGGAAGATGTACGAAGTTCCCTTCGCCGCGGCAATCTGCAGGCGGATCGACCTCGCCGCGAAAACCATCAGCGTCGACCTTCCCGAGGGCATCGATGCGGATTGATTTCCTGACCATCTTTCCGCGCATGTTCGATCCATTCCTGGCCGAGGGGGTCATCGCCCGCGGCATCAAACAGGGGTTGCTCGAGGTTCGGGTGTGGGACCTCCGCGAGTTCGCCGGCGACAAACACCGGTCGACCGATGACGAGGCGTACGGCGGCGGACCGGGGATGGTCATGCTCGCCGAGCCGATCCTCCGCTGTGTCGACGCCGTTCGAAGCGAGCGTCCGGACGGCGGCCAACAGGTCCCGCATCTCGTCCTGACCTCGCCGCAGGGTCGGCGATTCGAGCAGAAAACGGCGGCCGAGCTGGGCGAGCGCGAATGGGTCGTGTTCGTCTGCGGCCGCTATGAGGGATTCGACGAGCGCGTCCGTGAGATCCTGCAGCCGGACGAGATTTCCGTCGGCGACTTCGTCGTCTCCGGCGGGGAACTGCCGGCGATGCTCATGGCCGACGCGATCGGCAGGCTGATCGAAGGGGTGGTCGGCAACTCCGATTCGGTGGTCGCCGATTCGTTCTACGAGGGGCTGCTCGATTACCCGCACTACACGCGTCCTGAGGAAATCCGGGGGCACCGCGTGCCGGAGATCCTCCTGTCGGGTCACCACGAGAACATCCGCAGGTGGAGGAAAGAGCAGGCCCTGCGCCAGACCCTGCGCAAACGCCCCGATCTGCTCGAGGCGGCGGAGCTGGACGATGAGGCGAGGGAAATCCTGAAACGCCTCGAGAATGAAACCTGACGGCTCCCGGTTTCTGGAAGGCGGCTGCGATGCCGCCGCTCTTGTGTAGAATAGAGGGGCGGCGTGGCCGCCGCACTCCAAGAGATTTGGAATCAACGAGGTAGAGCTATGCCTGATATCATGAAATTAGTCGAGTCACGGGAGGCCCGGACGGACATCCCGAACTTCGAGCCCGGCGATACCGTCAGGGTCCACGTGAAGGTGAAAGAGGGAGACAAGGAGCGCATCCAGGTCTTCCAGGGGCTGGTCATTTCGCGCAAGGGCGGCGGGGCGCGGCAGATGTTCACGGTGCGCAAGGTCTCCGGCGGCGTGGGGGTGGAGCGGATGTTCCCTCTCTATTCACCATCGATCGATCGCATCGAGGTTGAACGGCATGGCCGGGTCCGTCGCGCAAAGCTCTACTACCTCCGGGATCTCCGCGGAAAAGCCGCCCGCATCGAAGAGAAGCGTCAGGGCTAAGCAGCGGGACCCCTTCGACCGGCTCTTCAAAGAGCTGGCTCGGATCGCCGAGATGTCGGTGATCGAGCGGCGCCTGTGTGAATTCGGCTTCCGGGCGGTCGCCGGGACGGACGAAGTCGGCCGCGGGTGTCTGGCCGGTCCGGTCGTCGCTGCGTGTGTGATCCTCGATCCGGATCCGACGCTGCTCGGCGTCAACGATTCGAAGCTGCTCGACGGGACCGACCGGGCGGTGGTCTGCGAGGCGGTCATCCGCCGCGCGCGGGCGATCTCGGTGGGGATCGTGGAGCCGCACACCATCGACGAGATCAACATCCTGCAGGCGAGCAAGGTGGCGATGGCGGACGCGGTGTCGCATCTTGTGGTGCGGCCGGACATCCTGCTGCTGGACGCGGTGACGATCGAATGGCTGCAGATGCCGCAGGTCCCGCTGATCCATGGTGACCGCAGGAGCGTGTCCATCGCCGCCGCCTCGGTGGTGGCGAAGGTCTATCGCGATCTGCTGATGGAGTCGTATCATGACCGATACCCCGAATACGATTTCCGGCACAATCGGGGATACGCGACCGAAGGCCATCAGGCTGCCCTGAAGACACACGGTCCGAGTCCGATTCACCGGAAGTCATTCGAAGGGGTCGAGGAAGCGATGCTACTGTTCGGGCGAGACGGAGAAGATGGCCATTCAACGCGATAAGGTCATCGCCAACGCCGAGAAACTCGTTGCCAAAGGCAAGATCGAGCCGGCCATCAAAGAATACGAACGTCTGCTCGAGGACAACCCGAACGACGTCAACACGCTGAATCGTATCGGCGATCTGTGGGTGCGCATCAACCGCACCGACGAGGCGGTCCGGACGTTCGGCAAGATCGCCGACCACTACGCCAAAGACGGCTTCTTCCTCAAGGCGATCGCCATCTACAAGAAGATCAACAAGCTCGATCCGTCGAAGCTCGAGGTCTACTCCAAACTCGCCGACCTCTACGCCAAGCAGGGCCTGGCAATGGAGGCCAAGAGCCAGTACCAGGTGCTGGCCGACTACTACATCAAGCACGGCGAGCCGGGAAATGCCTTGCTGATCTACAAGAAGATCGCCGAGCTCGATCCCAACGCCATCAACGTCCACGTCAAGCTGGCCGATCTGCACTCCCAGGCCGGGCAGACCGCCGAGGCCCTCAAGGAGTACGACCGCGTCGGCCGCATGCTGCTCAAGCGCGGCATGCTCGAGGAGGCGGTCCAGGTCTTCCGAAAGGCGCTGAAGATCGACGCCAGGAATGTCGAGCTGATCGAGTCGCTCGTCGGCGCGCTGATCGAGGCCAAGGACTACAACAACGCGCAACAGATCGTCGAAGTGGGACTCGAGGCCAACAAGAACAGCCCGCGTCTGACGGCGCTTTGGGCCCGCATCCTGATGGGGAAGGGCGACGTCAATTCGGCGCGCTCGTCGCTCGAGCAGGCGCTGGCCGCCGATCCGAACGCCGGCGCGGTGCGCGAGGCGCTGGCCGATCTCTATCTGAAGCAGAACAACATCGACAAGGCGAGCCAGCTCATGTCTCCGCTCGCCGAGGCCGCCGCCGCGCGCGGCGACCGCGCCGCGGCGGTCGAAGCGCTCAACCGCGTCCTCCGCGCCGGCCCAGGGCACATCCCCACGTTGGAGAAGATGGTCGTCGTCTATACCCGGCTGAACGAGGAGACGAACATCCTCGCGTCGATGAACAGCCTCGCCGAAGCGCACATCGGCAAGGGGCAATATGAACAGGCGGCCGGCGTGCTGGAGAAGCTGATCCAGCGCGAACCGCAGAACGCGCAGCACCGCACCAAGCTGCAGTTCGTGAAATCGCAGATCGGCGGTGTCGACACGCTTCCGCCCCGCAAGGAAGCGGCGGCACGCCTGCCGGTGATGGAGGTCGAGGAGCCTGCGCCCGATCTGGCGAGCCTCGAAGATGAGCCGTCGCTCTCGCTCGATCTCGACAGCACTCCGTCGGAGCTCGACCTCGGCGAATTCGGTGCCGCCCCTGCCCCGCCGCTCATCGCCGCGGTCGACCAGGTCCCGACGGCGATCGAGGACGGTGGAGAGGATCTCGACTTCATCACCGAGCACCTCACCGAAGCGGAAGTCTTCGCCAAATACGGGCTGGCGGAGAAGGCCATCGAACATCTGCGTTCCGTGATCGAGCGCGCTCCCAGGCATCTCCCCGCGCACGAGAAACTCGCGCGGATCCTGCTCGACGAAGGCGACATGAACGCCGCGCGCGCAGCCGCGAACGAATACGTCGCCCTGTTGCAGGAAAAGGGCGACCGTGAGGCGATCGACGCCATCAGTAACGAGTTTGTCTCCCGCGGACAATCGCTCGTCGCCCCGGCTGCCAAAGCCGCGGCGCCGCCCCCTCCCCGCGAACCTGAACCCGAACTCGAACTCGAACCCGAACCGGCGGCCGAAGAGGAGCTCAGCCTCGAACTCGAGGAGCCTGCCGCGGAACCCGCGCTGGAACTCGAATCCTCCTCGCTCGACGAAGCCATCTCGCTCGAGGAAGAGATGCCGGCGATGGAAGACAGCCCGCCGCTTGCCGCGGAAGAGCCGGAGCTGAACCTCGATCTTTCCGAAGAAGAACCGGCCGCGATTTCCTTCGAAGAGCAGTCACCGGCGGCCGGCGAGGATCCGTTCTTCGGTGTCGAAGCGCTGAGCGAACCGGAACCGGTAGAAGAGACGCTCACGTCGGAAGACCTCGCGGAACTCGACACGCTCATCGAGCAGGAGAGCTTCGACGACGCACGGGCGCAACTCGACTCGCTCGCCGAGCGCTTCCCCGGAAATCACGATCTCAACAAGCGCCGCAAGCGCCTCGATACCGCCGTGGCCGCGGCAGAGGCCGTGGCCGCCGCGCAGCGCGCCGCAGCCGCGCGGAAATCGACTCCGAAGGCGCCGCCGGCGACAAAACCTGCCCCGGCTCCGCTGGAGATCGAGAGCGACCTTCTGTCGGCGATCCCCGACGAAGACGAATTCGCGGCGCCCCCCCCCCCCCCCCCCCCCCCCCCCCCCCCCCCCCCCCCCCCCCCCCC
>Ga0075272_1000276_pt1 | contig 11511 bp, 11 predicted proteins | sample SF_Rice_5C_0N_40_FD_69776 | JGI IMG/M metagenome (GOLD analysis project Ga0075272, IMG submission 69776) | Rice paddy soil microbial communities from Twitchell Island, California, USA - SF_Rice_5C_0N_404 | ecosystem: Environmental > Terrestrial > Soil > Paddy field/soil | place: USA: Twitchell... | reverse complement strand
GGAACGCGGGGATGGTGTTCTCGGGAGCTTTCCGCGCCGCGCCGCGGTGGGCGATCGGGAGGAGGCGCGCCCGCGGGCCTCCGGCGGGCGGAGGCGAAGGGCGCAGCCAGCCGCCGACCGCCCGGACGAGGCGTTCGAGAAGGTTGGCGCGCCCGATCCGGCTCATCGCGCCGCCCAGTCGAGCGCGAAGCGGTCGATCACCGCGGTCTCGGCGCCCCCCTTCTCGAGGCCGACGACTTCGAAGGAGATCCCGCGCTCGGCGATCGCGCCGCGGAGGAAATGAAAGGCCCGGCGCGGTCCGCCCGAAAAGAGATCGTCCGCATGGCGGCGCTTCGTGCCCGTCGAAAGCGGGACGCGCGGCGCCCCCGCGCCGCCGCTCACGACGAAGAGCTTCCCGCGGCGGAGGAACCGCTCGTAGCTGTGGACGTGGCCCGAGAACATCGCGAGCGCCTTCGCGGTGGCGATCATCGGCGGAAGGAAATGGGCCTGCACGTGACGCTCGTCGCCGGTGACGCGGCTGTTCGTGAAGGGAGGATGGTGCGAGAAGACGAGGATCCCGCCGACGGAGGGATCCTCGTCGAGCCGGGCGAGCTCTTCGTCGTACCAGCGGAGCTCCTCCTCCCAGGCGAGGCGGCCCAGGAATCGCCGATTCGAGTCGAGGAAGACGAGCCCGAGAGGCCCGTACGCCGCCGAGTACCATCGCCGCTTCCCGAGCGCCGGGAATCGCGCGAAGTACCGCCGAAGGCTCGGGGCCCCCGCCATCCAGTACTCGTGGTTGCCGGGGATCGGGAGGAGCGGAACGGCGGCCTCGCGCAGCGGTGCAGCGAAGCGGTCGAACTCCGCCCATTCGCGCGAGGAGGAGCCGGAGACCACGAGGTCGCCGAGCAGCACGCAGAAGTCCGGCCGATCGGCGGCGACCGCAGCGACGATCCGATCGCGCTCGGCCGGATTCGACTCGCGCCAGACCTCCATCGGGGACGTGCGCTGCAGATCGCCGACGATCGCGAACCGGTCGCGGGTGACCGGCAGGAAATCGGGCAGGGGACGGACGGCGGGCTCGGGCGTCACGTCCTCGCGAGTTGCAAATGCCGTGCAACTATCGCGTCAGGAGCCAGCCGATCAGGAGCGCGAGCAGGACGATCGCGCCGAAGATCGCCGCCATGTACCGGAGTGTTGCGCCGAAGTCGGCCTCGGGTTCGTCGTCCTCGCGGCCCCCGCCGGGCGGGTCGCTCAATGGAATCCCCTGTGGGCGAGCCATCGCTCGGCGTCGATCGCCGCTTTGCATCCCTCGCCCGCGGCGGAGATCGCCTGCCGGTAGGTGGGGTCGCAGACGTCGCCCGCCGCGAAGATGCCCTCGACCGACGTCGCGGTCGAAGGGCTCCGGACGATCAAGTAGCCGACGTCGTTCATCTCGAGCTTGCCCCGGAAGAGCTTCGTGTTCGGCTCGTGCCCGATCGCGACGAAGACACCCTGGGTCTCGTACTCCATGGACGCTCCGGTCACCGTGTTCTTCAGCCGCACGCCTCGGACCCCGTTCTTCTCCCCCAGGATTTCGTCGACCGTGTTGTTGAGGAGCCAGTGGATCTTCGGGTTTTGCTCCGCGCGCTCGACCATGATCTTCGAGGCCCGGAACTCCTCGCGGCGATGCACGATCGTGACCTTCGAGGCGAACTTCGTGAGGAACGTCGCCTCCTCCATCGCCGTATCGCCGCCCCCGACGACGACGACCGGCTTGCCTTTGAAGAAGAATCCGTCGCAGGTGGCGCAGGCGGACACTCCGTACCCCATCAGCTCCTTCTCCGAGGGGATGCCGAGGAGCTTCGCCGAGGCGCCGGTCGAGATGATGACCGCCTCGGCCTGCACGATCGCCCCCGAGTCGAGCTCGAGCCCGAACGGCCGCACGTCGAAGTTCACCCGCGTGACGGTCTCCTGGATCGTCTCCGTCCCGAACCGGCGCGCCTGTTCGCGGAAGATCTCCATGAGCTCGGGTCCCTGGATCCCCTGGACGAAGCCGGGGTAGTTCTCGACTTCCGTGGTGATGGTGAGCTGCCCGCCCGGCTGCGGGCCCTCGAAGACGACCGGGGAGAGCTCGGCGCGCGAGGCATACAGGGCCGCGGTCCAGCCGGCCGGCCCCGATCCGATGATGGCGACCTTGTAGAGGTTCTTCTTCGTCGGCATGGGGCGGATACTAACAGTCAGGCTCGGCGATGCATCGAGCCGGACGGGCGCGTGCCGCCCGCCGCGCCCTCGACGTACGCGTTTGGTACGACTCGGGACGCGGCGGCCGGTCCGCATCCCGTCGGGCTCGCGCCTCGCCGCGCTTTCAGGTGTGCGCTCAAGCGATCTTCGGTTAGCTGTGATCGACGACGGGAGCGGCGATGCATCGAGCCGTCAGCCTCCGCTCCACCGAGCTACGGCGCGATCGGCTGCAAGCTCGCGCGACCCATGTCGGCGGTCGATGCGAGTAGGCGTCGCGCCGAAGTTTCAGCGAAGGCGGAGACGGGCGCGTGCCGGCGGACTCGTTGCTCCCGTGCACGCGAAGGTCCGAATCTTGCTCGCGTTTCCGGCGATGGGTCGCCGGATCCCGCCCGCCGCGCTCGCCGTACTCGCGCTCGCGATGCCGTCGCGGCACGCGCGCGGCGAGAGCCCGCGCGCGGTGCTCGGCACCTACTCCGTTTCGGTCCTCGGCGTCGGGGGCCAGAGCACGCTTTCGACCGGAGATCGGTTTCGGCATCGGGGTCGTGCGGAGGGACCGCTGGAGGGGTTCAGGACGGGTACCCTCTCGTCCACTTCTCCAACGCGGGTCTCGTGGCCCACAACACAGATCCGGTTCCGGATGGGGAACGGCCGTCACCGGAAGTCGGGTATATTTCCCCGGCGTCGAACGGGCCGTTTTTTGGCGGGCACCGCCCGTTCGATTCTGTGAGAAATGCGGACTCTTTCCAGGACCCTCGTCGTCCTCTTCTGCGCCGCCGTCGCCCGCCCGGCGAAGGCCGGCGACTATCGCCTCTTCGCGCCCGGCGAGGACTTCGGCTGGTTCGGTCGAACCGGGACCGCGACCGCGGCAGGCGCGGCTCCGGCGGCGGCCCCCGCGGCGCGGCCGAAACGGAAGCTCTTCGATCCCCGCACGGTCCGCATCTCTCTGGCGATGCTGGCGGCCGTCCCGGTGGCCGGGTACGCGATCTGGTGGCACGGCAACGACTTCACGCACTTCAAGTTCAATCACGAGCACTGGTTCGGACGGGATACGTATGCGGGCGGCGCCGACAAGGCCTCGCACTTCGTCGAGAGCACGATCGTCGGGCACGGCATGGAGCGCTTCTATGAGCGGCTCGGCCATTCTCCTTCCGACGCTCGATGGCTCGCGATGGGAGTGGTTTCCCTCGGCGGGTTGATCGTGGAGGCCGGCGACGGCTTCAAGTACGGCGGCGCTTCGTGGGAGGACGCCGCGACCAACGTGCTCGGCGGCGTCGTCGGCGCCGAGATCGCCTACCGCGGATGGGACGACTTCGTCGGCTTCCGCTTCGGTGTGGTGCCCTCGAAAAACCGGGGAGGGGAGACCGGCCCCCGAGTCGAGCATTATTCGCAGGAGATCTACACGGCCGACGCGAAGCTCGCGGGGATCTTCCGCCGCGCCCGCGCGCCGTCCGGACCGCTTCGATACGTCATGCTCTCGGCCACCTACGCCAGCCGCGGGTATCGGGAGCTCCCTCCCGGGCTTCGCGAACGCGACCTCGGCGTGGAGCTCGGCCTGAACGTTCCGGAGATCCTGCGCGCCGCGGGGCTTCCGGATTCGAAGTGGTGGCAGTCGCTCGTCTACGCGTTCTTCGACTACGTCCGCCTGCCGTACACCGCGATCGGCTACCGGTACGACTTCAATCATCGGAGGTGGCACGGACCCGACACCGGGAGGTGACGGCCGCAGCGGGCCGGTTACGGGGAGTACGGCGCCCCGAACGCGGACGCCTGGCCCGAGTCCATTGCCCCGAAACTCACGGCGCCTGTCGCGGCGGGGAACGCCTCAAACGTGCGGCGGCCGGAACGTGAAGAACACCCCGCCCAGGATCTCGCTGTTGCGGAACCAGCGGTTCGTGTCCGTCCACCCGCCGTCCTCGACGCTCCTCTTTCCCAGGTAGGTCGCCCGGAATCGCGCGTCGATCCGAAACCCGAGCCACGGCGTCGCGTGGAATTTCGCCCCGGCGGCGAGGGCGGCGCCGAAACGGTTCACGTCGCGGACGTTTCGGTCGGGCACGTTGATGTCGAGGTTCGTGATGCCGCCTCCCAGGGCGACGTACGGCGCGAAATTTCCGTGGGGGAACGAGCGCACGGCGAGGAGCTCGATCGTGGCGATGTCGATCGTCCCGGCGGCCGGCTCGTCCGGGAAGACGCCGGATTGCGGGATGACGAGATCTTCCGTGCTCCGTCGGACGGCGACCTCGATTCCCCAGCGGCGGTTCCACTGCGCGCCCAGCCAGAATCCCTTGACGATGTCGTCGTCGACTTCGACCTTCTGCGCGAACGCCCGGGTCGTCCCCTTCGCGAACGAGCCGCCGTAGAACCGGCCGCCGCCGGCGCCGATCTCGATCGATCCGGGAAGGGACTGGGCGAACGCGGGACGAGAAAAGGGCGCAAGAAACGCCATCGCGAAGATGGCCGCGCCTCGGCAAGGTATCCGCAACCGAGAACGGACACCGTCGTATGAAGCGAACGACGCGCACCGATCGCGCTCGCGAGAGCGCGCGGAACGCCGGTAACGATTGGGGAGGGGGCTTGGGGGAAACATCCCCCAGGTTAGATGCTAACCGGATTACTTCGAACGCGCCGCGGCGCGTCGGCGCGAGCGAATCGCGCCGTGGCCGAAGGCAAACGAAGAAATGCGAGCATCTCGGATGCGAGCCAAACTATCGCGGGCAAAGCCCGCGATCCGCGCAGCGCTTGCGAAGCAAGTTTTGGTGCCGTCGGCCGGACTCGAACCGGCATGGGTTGCCCCATACGCCCCTCAAACGTACGTGTCTACCAATTCCACCACGACGGCACGAGGGTCACCTGGTCGTTGCCGGAGCGCTCGGTGCCGGCGCCGGCGAGGATCCGGTCGAGGGAGTCGAGCCGGTCGTCGCATGCGCCGGTGAGGTCGTATTCGCCGGAGCCGCCGGCGCTGGCGCCGGTGCCGGGAACGTCGCGGGCAGCTTCTTCGCGGCGTTCGGGTTCTTCGGCCCCTGCTTGATCACCGACGACTGCGGGCGGCTCTCGATGACCGCCAGCGCGAGGGCGAGGATGATGAAAGCCACGAAAAAGCCGGTCGTCAGCTTGTGCAGGAACGTCGTCGCTCCGCGGGGGCCGAACGTCTGCTGCGAGCCGCCGCCGCCGAACGCTCCGGCGAGATCGGCGCCGCGTCCCTGCTGAACGAGGACGATCAGGATCAGGATGATGCAGACGAAGATGTAGAGGACCACGAGAAACGTAAACATCGAGCTCTCCAAACCCCCCGGAGGGAGCCGCAGATCTTAGACCGGCGCGCCCGGACCGGTCAAGCGGCAGATCTCGGAGAACCCCGAAGGGTCGAGCGAGGCGCCACCGACGAGGAAACCGTCGATCCCGCGCCGGACGGCGAGATTCCGGGCGTTTTCCGGCGTGACCGAGCCTCCGTAGAGGACCCGAAGCCCGTCGCCCCGCCCAAGCAGACCTCGGAGGTAGCCGGTCGTCTCTTCCGCCTGTTCGGGCGTCGCATTGCGCCCCGTGCCGATCGCCCAGACCGGCTCGTAGGCGGCCACGAGAGCCGCGTCGCGAGGATCGCGTTCGAGCGCCTCGGCCTGCCTTCGGAGGACCTCCTCGGTGAGTCCCGCCTCCCGCTCGGCGAGCGTCTCCCCGACGCAGAAGATCGGGACGAGGCCGGCCTCGCGGGCCCGCTCGACCTTGGCCGCGAGCGTCGTCTCCGATTCGCCGAAATATTTCCGGCGCTCCGAGTGGCCGATGATCACGTACCGGCATCCGCAGGAGGCGAGCATGGCGGCGGACACCTCGCCCGTGAACGCCCCGGATCGCTCCGAGGAGCAGTTCTGTCCCGCGGTCGACCAGCGCCCCTCCGGATCGGCGACGTCGGCGAGAAAGGGGAACGCCGGAGCGATCGAGATCTCGACGGCGCCGAGCGATCCGACGCGGCGGGCGAGCTCGTCGCGGCACGCGACGGCCTCCGGCCGCGTCTTGTTCATCTTCCAGTTGGCGACGACGAGTCTCATCGGTCCTCGCGGCTCGCGCCGGCGGCGCTCGACCGCTGCGGTCTCTCAGATCGCGGACCTCCTCCGACCGGGCGGCTTGCGCGCCGGGGCGCGGCGCCGTCTGTTCCCGGCCGGAGACTTTCCGCGATCGGCTCGCGCACGGACGTACGCGGCGATCGGCGCGCTCGGCGCTTTTCGCGCCGGCCGCTTCGCGGCGGCGACTTCGTCGCGCGCTGGATACGGCCTTCGCGGCTCGGCCTCCTACGCGGACCCCTCACCTGCCGCGCGAAGCGCGTCATGCTCTCCCCGAGGGAGAGGGAATTCGGAAGCTCGCGCCGCTCTCGGCCACATGCGCCCTCGGCCGCTCCGGGGCCCCCGGCCCGAAGTTCGTGTTCGCGACCTCGCGGAGCTCGGAGTGCCCTCATCCGGCGGCCTTCGGCCGCCACCTTCTCCCGCGGGGAGAAGTCGCGCTGGTGCTCGCGTTTGCTTGCGACGATGTGTGCGAACGGACCCCGCTTTGGCATCACCTCTCCAGCGCCGTCACGCCGGGGAGCGCCTCGCCGGAGAGGAACTCGAGGGAGGCGCCGCCGCCGGTCGAGACGTGCGTGATCCGGTCGTACACGCCGGCCCGGCGGACGGCCTGCACCGATTCGCCTCCGCCCACGACGGTCGTCGCCTTCGAGTCGGCGAGGAGGTGCGCGACCGCCATCGTGCCCTTGTCGAACGGCGGCTTCTCGAAGACCCCCATCGGACCGTTCCAGAAGATCGTCTTCGCGTCGGCGAGCAGCCGGCCGAACTGCTCGATCGTCTTCGGGCCGATGTCCAGGGCCATCAGGTCCGGCGGAATCCCCTGGATCGAGACGACCTTCGCGTGCGCCCCGTCGGAGGCGTCCTTGGCCACGACGAAGTCCGAGGGGAGCGCGAGGTTCTTCCCCTCGTCGCGGCAGAGATTCAGGATCTCGCGCGCGGTCGGGACGCGGTCCTCCTCGAGGAGCGATTTGCCGACCGGGAGGCCGAGCGCGGCCACGAAGTGATTGGCCATCCCGCCGCCGACGAGCAGGAGGTCGGCGATCTCGGCGAGCGCCTCGAGCGGCTCGATCTTCGTCGAGATCTTCGCCCCGCCGAGGATCGCCGCGAAGGGCCGCTCCGGCTCGAGGATCTTGGAGAGATTCCGGAGCTCGGCGTCCATGAGGAGACCCGCGCCCCTCTGGCGGGCGTGCGCGGGCACCCCCACGATGGACGCATGGGGACGGTGCGCCGCGCCGAACGCGTCGTCGATGTAGACGTCGATTCCGGAAGCGAGCGCAGCGGCGAACGCCGGGTCGTTCTTCTCCTCGCCGGTGTGGAAGCGCAGGTTCTCGAGGAGGAGCAGGTCGCCGTCCTTCATCCGGCCGATCTCGGCGTGGACTTCGTCGCCGACGCAGTCGGACGCGAAAGGCACGGGCCGTCCGAGCTTTTCGGCGAGGACGAGCGCGACCGGCCGGAGCGAGAGCGTCTCATCCCGCCTCCCCCTGGGCTTCCCGAGATGGCTCGCGATCACGAGCCGCGCGCCCTTTTCGAGCGCCCGGCGGATCGTCGGGAGCGTCTGGACGATCCGCATGTCGTCGGCGACCGCGCCGTCTTTCAACGGGACGTTGAAGTCGACGCGCAGGAAAACGGTCTTGCCTTTGAGGTCCAGATCGTCGAGCAGCTTCATTTCGGGGATACTAGCGCGGGAGTGCGCGTTCCCGAGCCGAGAGACCGCGTATTATCCCGCCGGTGGATCTTTTTCGCCCTTTGTACTGGGATGCCGGCAAGCTCAAGCTCCTCGATCAGCGGCTGCTGCCCGGGCAGGAGGTCTGGCTCGATCTCTGGACTCCCGATGAGGTCGCCGAGGCGATCCGGTCGATGGCGGTTCGCGGCGCGCCGGCGATCGGAGCCGCCGCCGGCTTCGGAATCGCTCTCGCGTTTCGTTCTCCGGACGGATCTCCCCGCGAGAGACTGAAGCGCGCCGCGGCCGCGATTCGTGCGGCGCGTCCGACGGCCCGGGACCTCTTCGCCGCCGTCGAGCGGATGGAGCGGGCGTTCGCCCGTGTCGAGGCGCGTCCCGCCGCCGAGATCGCGGCGGCCATGGAGGCGGAGGCGATCGCGCTCTCCGAGGAGGGAATCGAGGCGTGCCGGGCGATCGGCCGCCACGGCGCAGTACTGCTCTCCGACGGCGTCACCGTGCTCACGCACTGCAACGCCGGCGCGCTCGCGACTTCGGGCTACGGGACGGCGCTCGGGGTGATTCGCGGCGCCGTCGAATCGGGAAAGGCGATCCGCGTGCTCGCCGACGAAACCCGGCCGTTTCTCCAGGGAGCGCGGTTGACGGCATGGGAGCTCCAGCGCGACGGGATTCCCGTCGAGATCATTACCGACGGCATGGCGGGACACTTCCTGAAGTCGGGCGAGATCTCGGCAGTCGTCGTCGGGGCCGACCGGATCGCGGCCAACGGCGACGTCGCCAACAAGATCGGCACGTACGCGCTCGCCGTCCTCGCCCGCGAGAACGGCGTGCCGTTCTACGTCGCCGCGCCCACGACCACGATCGACCGTTCCCTCGCCGACGGGTCGTCGATTCCGATCGAGAACCGCTCGTCGGGCGAAGTGGTCCGGATCGCGGGATTCGTGATCGCGCCCGAGGGAGTCCTCGCCCGGCATCCGGCGTTCGACGTCACTCCCGCCCGATACATCACCGCGATCGTCACGGAGAAAGGGGTGCATTACCCTCCATACGCCGATTCCCTTCCGCGTTGAGAAAGGCCCGATCGCGCCGCAGCCCGTCAGGGCGAAGGCGGATCACCGAGATCATCACGGAGAAGGGAGTGCACCGGACTCCGTACGGAGAGACGCTGCCGTGCTGATCTGGGCTCCACGCCGACTCGTCGCGCCGACCTGTCCCGCCGAAGCTTCAGCGAAGGAGGAAGCTTCAGCGAAGGAGGAAGCCTTGACGATGCCGCGCCGAACTTTTCCGGCGCCGTTTCGTTATCTCGTGCAGGAGGCGCCGCCGTGAAGAAGCTCTTCCTCGGCCCGACCGGACTGCGCGCCGGATGGGGATTCCTCGTCTTCGCCGTTCTGTTCACCGCGATTCAGACGATCGTGCTCCTGCCGGCGAAGCAGCTCTACCGCCCGCATCGCGGCCTGCATCCCGTCGACTTCGCCGTTTCTGACGGGATCGGCTTCCTCGCGGCTCTCGCGGCGGCGGCGATCATGGCGCGGATCGAGAAGCGGCGGATCGCCGAGTACGGCCTTCCCCTCGCGCGCGGTTTTCCCGCCCGGTTCGGCGCGGGGCTGGTCTGGGGCTTTCTCCCGGTCGCCGCGACGATGGCGATCATCGCCTTCGCCGGAGGAGTGACGTTCGACGGCTGGGCGTTCACCGGCGGGGAGCTCGCGCGGTGGGCCGCCCTCTGGGCGGTCACGATGATCGTGCTCGGGTTCTTCGAGGAGTACCTCTTCCGCGGCTACCCGCTCGCCGCGCTTTCCCGCGGCATGGGCTTCTGGCCCGCGGCGATCGTCCTCTCGATCGGGTTCGGCGCGCTCCACTACTTCACGAAGCCGATGGAGTCGCTTCTCGACGGGTTCTCCGTGTCGCTCATCGGGCTGTTCTTCTGTTTCGCGATCGGCCGGACGGGCGATCTCTGGCTCGCCGCCGGCATGCACGCGGCCTTCGACTATTTCGCGCTCGCCTTCTTCGGTGCGCCGAACACGGCCAATGGCGGCCGGCCGGTGACCGGGCACCTTCTCGCGACCACGTTCCATGGCCCGGCGTGGCTGACCGGCGGCGTCTGCGGCATCGAAGCGAGCGTCGTGATGGTCGGCGTCATCCTGCTGATGTTCCCGTTGTTCGCCTGGCGGCATCGCGCAAGTGCGGCCGTGGCGGCGGTCGGGGGGGAATCGGTTGCGGTCGAGGTCTGAAATCATCCCCGCGAATGCGATTCAGGGCTGAAACGGCGACGGTGAATCGCTCGCGTCAATCGGGTCAACGATGAGGCGCGGCCAGACGCGAGCCAGACGGGATGCGGGTCGCCCGCGACGTCCCGAGGCGTACCGAGAGCGTACGTCGCAGGGCGGCGCGGGCGGCCCGCGCCCGTATGGCTCGATGGATGGTCCGCGCGAGCCGGCCTACGCGCGCCGGTGGTCGGGTCGCCAGGTCCTGACCCGCTTCTTGATCGCTTTCCGGTCGAGCTTCTCCGCCACGGCGGCGGCCGCGAGCTCGGCGAGCTCCTCGTCGGAGGCGAAACGCAGGCCGATCAGCTGGTCGTCGGTCAGGGCCCCGGCCGCCGCGCGCGCCTCGGGCGAAGGCAGCCGTTCGATGCGGAGCCGCTCCTCGAGGGCGATCAGGCGGTCCTGGACCGCCAGGGGGAAGCTCCGGGCGCGCCAGGCGAGCACGGCCACGGCGAACGCGAAGAGCAGCCAGACGACCGACTGGGGCGTGGGGTGTCGCCAGAGATGGACGATCGCCCAGAGCGGGTACACCAGGGCCAGGACGGGGGCGGCGAAGAAGTGGTACAGCGGGTCGAATCGGCGGTGCGAGGCGTAGGTCTGCGGACGGGCTCTTTCCATGCGTCCTCCTTGTTTTCGTCGCGATCCTATCGCGATCGGCCGCCGCACCGGCCGCCCGCGGGAGCTATCCCGCGTGCGGGAGAAGGCTCCAGTCGATCACGATCTTTCCGGCGTTCTCGTTCTTCCTCATCCGCTCGAAAGCCTCGGCGGCGCGGTCGGGCGGGAACACGGAATCGACCGCGACGGAGAGCCGCCCCGCGTCGAAACCGGGAAGGATCGTGTCGACGAACCGCGCGACGATCGGCGCCTTCTCCGCCCGGGAGCGCGACCGGAGCGTCGAGCCGATCACCCGCGCGCGCTTGGCCATGAGACGGCCGATGTCGAGCTCCGTCTTCGCCCCCGACATCGTCGCGAGAAAGACGACGCGTCCGCCCGGGGCGAGCACGCGCAGGTCGCCGGCGAACGTGTCGGCGCCGACCGGGTCGAGAACGACGTCGACCGCGTCCTGTCCCCAGACGCGCTCGACCGCGTCGGCGAAGTGTTCGCGCCGCGTGTCGATCGCGAGGTCCGCGCCCGCCGTCTCGAGTGCGGCGATCTTGGCCGCCGTGCGCGTCGTCGCGGCGACCGAGGCGCCGAGGAGCTTTGCCGTCTGGATCGCGGCGAGTCCGACGCCGGACGCTCCGGCGTGCACGAGGGCTCGGCCGCCCGATTCGAGTCCGCCTTCGAGGGCGAGGTTCAGGTAGGCGGTGAGGAACGCCTCCGGGATGCCCGC
>Ga0075272_1000275_pt1 | contig 11517 bp, 12 predicted proteins | sample SF_Rice_5C_0N_40_FD_69776 | JGI IMG/M metagenome (GOLD analysis project Ga0075272, IMG submission 69776) | Rice paddy soil microbial communities from Twitchell Island, California, USA - SF_Rice_5C_0N_404 | ecosystem: Environmental > Terrestrial > Soil > Paddy field/soil | place: USA: Twitchell... | reverse complement strand
GACCACGTCGTGCCCGTCGACGCCGTCGTCGCCGCGGTGCGCCGCGCGATCGACGGTGTCACGCCGCCGTCCGCGGCCGAAGCACCGGCCTGAGCACCGTCATGCCGAGCACGACCGCGAGCACGACCGCAGTCGCGAAGGCAGCGATCCCGGTGCCCTCGAGCCCGGTGCGCCCGAGGGCGATGTAGCTCCCGACGAGGATCGAGACCGACCAGGAGGCCTGGATCGCGATCACGAGGCCGGGCCGGTTGCGCAGGCGCACGAGCGTGATCGACATCGGCACGGCCGCGGCCGGCACCGCCGCGGCCGCCAGCCAGCGCAGGAGCGGGCCGCCGCCGACCGAGTAGCCGTGGCCGAGCAGGCCCAGGAGCCACGGGCCGAGGAACACGAGGACGGCGGAGATCGGGACGAGCGTGAGCAGGGTCTGCGCGATCGCCCGCCGGAACAGCGGCACGGTCTCGTGCTCGGCGGCCGCGGCCTCGACGATCAACGAGTACGAGATCGCGGTCGCGAGGAGCTGCAGCCCGTTGAAGATGGCCCAGGGAACGAAGAAGTGGGCTGCCGCCTCCGCCCCGAGGCGGTTGATGACGATCAGCGGTGTGGCGTTGATCGCGGCGAGCGCGAAGAGCGACCCCCCGTAGTTTCCGAGCATGTAGCGCGCGAGCGTTCCGCGACCGGGCAGCCTCCCCGGCCGCGGGTCGTCCGCGGTGAGCAGCCGGCCGAACACCAGCGTCGTGATCACGAGCACGGCCACCCCGGTCGAGGCGTTCCAGGAGGCGAAGATGCCGGCACTGCCGGCGAAGGTCGCGAAGACCAGGAGCAGCGCGATCTTCAGCAGGCTCGCGAGGCCGTTCTCGACGGGGACCCACGGCGCCCGCCGCAGCCCCGTGAGCACGCTGTCCTGGATCGAGTAGATGGAGGCGAAGACCGTCGAGACCACGAACGCGGCGAACCACCACCCGTCCGTACGGACGAACCGGAGCGCCGGCGACCACAGGTTCGTTCCGAGCGCGAACACGCCGGCGGCCACGAGCCCCGCCACAGCGGCGGCCGTGTACAGGCGTGCGCTCAGCCGCCGCCCGTCGCGCCCTGCGACCGGCAGGAAGCGGATCAGCACCGAGCTGACGCCGATCTCCGCCATGCCGCCCACCAGGAGCGTCGCCGAGAGGAGCGCCGACTGCGTTCCGACCTCGGCGGGCGTGTAGCTACGGGCCGCGACGGCCCAGTAGACGAGCCCGAGCACGGCCGTCAGTCCCGCGCTCGTCGCGAGTGCGAGCGCGTTCACGTGCAGGGGCACCCGCAGGTGCTCGCGCAGGCTCCAGCGCCGGGTGGGCGACGACTCCGGCGCGGAGGTCATCCCCGTGTCTTGCGCGCGAGCGTCTGCTCGTACAGACGCTCGATCCGGGGCAGCGAGACGGCGACGGTGAACTGCTTCGCCCGCTCCCTCGCCGCCGCCGCCATTCGCACCCGGTCGTCCTCGTTCTCGAGCAGGTACCGCATCGCCGCGGCCAGCCCCTCGACGTCGCCGCGCTCGACGAGGAGGCCCGTCTCGCCGTCGACGACCATGTCGGTGTGGCCCCCGGGCCGGGTCGCGATCACCGGGCGCCCGCGGCTCATCGCCTCGCACACGACGGTGCCGAACGGCTCCGCCCACAACGACGGCAGGATCCCGAACAGGCACCGTCCCCAGGCCTCCATCACCGCTTTGTGCGGGAAGTTCGTCAGCACGCTGACACCGGCCGGGAAGCTCGCCGGCGTGTCCGGCTCGACGGTTCCGATCAGGACGAGCCGCGGCGGCGACTCGAGCAGCTCGTACGCGGCGAGCAGCTGCTCGATGCCCTTGACGCGGCGTAGCGCGCCGACGAAGAGCATGAACGGCTCGTCGGGCAGCTCCCGCAGCCGGGCCTCGACGTCCTGCTCGGCGCTCGACGAGCCCACCTGCGACGGTGCGTTCCCGACGACGTCGTGGATGACCGAGTTCTTGTCGCCGCTGCCCGGCGTGCGATCGTCGAGGAAGTCGCGGCGGACCATGGCCTGCACGTAGCCGCTGATGCTGTGGATCGCAGAGGTCTTCCGGCGCAGAAGCGGCCGGCTGCCGAGCACGCCGAGAGCCGACAGCCACCCCTTGCCGCGGCCGTAGTGCGCGGCGGCGCAGCCCAGGCACTTCGTGAGCCGGGGACCCGAGCACTCGGTTCCGTCCTCGTACATGAGCGTCCGCTTCGCGCAGCCGTACGCGTAGTCGCGGGAGGTGATGATCAGCGGCGTCCCGCGCCCGAGCAGCGCGGCCGCGCACGAGTAGCTGATCCATCCGTACGAGTGGACGATGTCCGGCTGGAACTCGCCGATCAGCCGGCGGAGCTGCAGGGTCGTGACCGGATCCGGGAACGGGGGCTGGTGATGCTGTCTGCGCCGGCGGGCCACGAGCGGCAGCGTCCGCAACTGCCGCAGCCGGTGGACGGGCACGCCCTCGTCGTGCTCGCCGCGCACGCTGCCGTTCTGCCAGACCGTGGCGACCCGGACGTCGTGGCCGCGGCGATGCAGCTCCAGCGCGAGCGTGCGGCTCTGGATCTGAGCGCCGCCGATGTGCGGCGGGAAGTGGTCGGTGGCGACGAGGATGCGCACGGGCGGGGCCGAGGACGGTTCGCCAGGATAGCTGCCGCGCCCGCCGCGGCCCTCAGCGGGCCCCGCGCCGGGAGAGCACGTCCCGGTACAGCGCGAGGAGCCCGTCGGCGCAGGCGTCCCAGCTGGGCAGAGCGGGTGGTTCGGCGGCGGGAGCGCGCGCGAGCGCCTCGACGATCGCGTCGGCGACTGCCTCGGGCGGAGCGCCGGGCGGAACCGCGGCGGCGAGGCCGGACGCGGCGAGCGCGGCGAGCCCGGGCGCGGCGGCGACGACGAGCTTGCAGCCGAGCGAGAGCGCCTCGAGCGCCGCGATCGGCTGCGTCTCGAACTCGCTCAGGCTGACGACCGTGTCCACCCGCGCGAGCTCGCGGGCCATCGCCTCGCGGTCACCGGGCGCGATCCCGCGGATCTCGACCTGGTCGGCCACACCGAGCTCGTGCGCGAGCCGCCGTAACGCCTCCTCCTCGGGGCCGTGCCCGCCGATCCAGAGCCGCGCGTCCGGCCGCCGCGCGAGCAGATGCGGCAGGGCGGCGAGGACGAGGTGGTGGCCCTTGTACCGCTCGAGCCTGCCGAGCGAGGCGATTCTCCCCGCCTCGCGCCGCACGTCGACCGCGGCGGCGGCGGGCAGGTCGCTGCCGTTCGGGATGACGGCGAAGCGCTCGGGTGGAAGGCGCAGCCTCCGCGCGTACTCGTCGCGCTCGAACGGCGCGAGCGTGACGAGCCGGTCGGCGCGCGCGAGCAGCGGGCGCAGCGTCGCGATCTGCAACGGCCTGATCGCCTGCCGCAGCCTCGACGAGTGGCCGCCCCCGTGGAAGGTGAGGACGGTCGGCAGGCGGCGGCGCTCCGCCGCCAGGAGCGCGATCGGCGCGACGAAGGTCTGGTAGCCCTGCACGTGCACGAGGTCGAAGGGGCCTTCGGCGAGCTCCCGGTAGATGCCCGGTGCGACGTAGTAGTCGCGCTCGGCCGGCCAGGCGCGCACGCGGCGCACCTCCACGCCGTCCACGGACTCGCGCCTCGGCAGCCCGCCGCTCGGATCGGTCGTGAGGATGGTCACGTCCGCGCCGCTCCGCGCGAGGCGTCGCGCGACCTCGTGCACGTGGAGCTCGATGCCACCCACGAACGGGAGGTATCGTGCAGCGACGAGCGCTACGCGGATTCGTCGCAGTGGGGTCTCCACCGGCGGCGAGGATACCGTGGAGGGCACTGGTACTGCCGGGACCACACCTTCGGCTGGCGACGTAGGTGTGAAGAGGGACGTAAATGAGTAATAGCTCTCGACTACGGCTCTCACCACCGAAAGGCGATCAATGGCACTGACCGAGCAGGAGACATCGTCGATCTCGAATCCGCGCTTCTCGGAGACGATCCCGACCCCGCGCATCTCGGTCGTGGTGCCGGTGCTGAACGAGGCGGCGAATCTCCCGCACGTCCTCCCGCGCATCCCGGAGGTCTTCGAGGTGATCGTCGTCGACGGGGGGTCCCGGGACGGAACCGTCGACGCGGCCCGCGAGCTCCTGCCCGACGCGCGCGTCCTCCGGCAGCCCGGGCGCGGCAAGGGGGACGCGCTGATCTGCGGCTTCCGGAGCGCGCGCGGCGATGTGGTCGTGATGCTCGACGCCGACGGCTCGGCGCGCCCGGAGGAGATCTCGCGCTTCGTGCAGGCACTCGCCGCCGGCGCCGACTTCGCGAAGGGGTCGCGGTTCCTCCCGGGCGGCGGCAGCAGCGACATCACCCGGATCCGCACGTGGGGGAACCGGATGCTCACGCATCTGGTCAACCTCCTCTTCGGCAGCCGCTACTCCGACCTCTGCTACGGGTACAACGCCTTCTGGGTCGATCTGCTCGACGAGCTGGCCCTCGACGCGGACGGGTTCGAGATCGAGACGCAGCTCAACCTGCGGGCGATCAAGGCCGGTCTCGCCGTCGTCGAGATCGCGAGTCACGAGGACTCGCGCATCCACGGCGTCAGCAACCTCAATGCCGTCCGCGACGGCATGCGCGTCCTCCGGACGATCCTGCACGAGCGGCTCCGGCTGCCGTCCCGCGACTTCTCCGCGGCACGACAGCCCCAGAGCGCTCCGGCGACGGACGAGCTGTGAGGCGGGGCGCCGTCGGGCGCCCCGTCGTCAGTCCCTATCCGAGCGGATCGATCGCGCGCAGGAGCGGCAGCGACCCGAGACCGCCGCCGGCCTGGAAGTAGCTCGAGGCGACGCCGGAGGAGAACGCGGACTCGGCGCTCGAGGAGGACTCGATCGGCCAGGTCCACGTCGTGCCGCTCTCGGTGATCTTCCAGTTGAACCAGACGAGCGCGCGGATCTGTGGGAAGCGGGTCGGGAGCGAGGAGAGCGCGTCCTGGATCCAGGCCGCCTTCGAGCCGCCGTTCTCGGCCGAGGCGGTCTCGCCGATCATGACCGGCTTGCTCGGAGCGACCTGCAGAAGCTGGTCGTAGCTCGAGCCGAACAGGCTGGTGAAGCTCGTCCACTGGCTGCCGCCCTTGTTGTAGCCGTCGAGGCAGGTCCAGTCGACGTACGAGTCGCCCGGGTAGAGGGACGTCAGTGACGTGCTGCCGCTGAAGACGACGTTCGGGCACCAGACCCACGTCACGTTCGACGCGCCGGCCCTGGCGAAGAGGTCGTGCATGTGCCGCCATGCGCTCACGTACGTCGACGCCGTGTTCACGTTCGAGGAGGTCGTCCCCCACGCGAACCAGCGGCCGTTCATCTCCCAGTCCCAGCGGAGGAAGAACGGGTGCCCGAAGGCGGCCGCCTGCTGCGCCCAGGTCGTGATGGACGAGTCGTACTTGCCCGCGGCGATGTCGGCGAGCGGGACGCTGCCCGAGTTCATGTCGAGGAGCGTGAGCTCGCCTGCCGAGACGACCTTCTGGTGCGCGGAGAGCTGTGCGTTGAAGGTCGATGTCCACGGCGCGGGGACGCCCCAGTGGACGATCGAGACCTTCTTGCCCGCGTCCGACTGGAACGTCTGCCACGTGTTCGCGTCCCACGGGGCATCGCCGTACGAGCTCGAGTAGGTGTCGTTGCCGTCCATGTAGGCGCCCCAGTAGATCGGCTTCGCTGCGCTCTGCGCCGTCGTGGCGGTGGTCGTGGTCGTGTCGGTCGTCGTGGTCGCCGTCGTGGTCGTGTCCGTGGTCGTCGTCGCCGCCGTGGTCGTCGCCGCCGTGGTCGTCGCGGCCGTGGTCGTCGTGGCCGTCGTGGTGGTCGGCGTCGTGGTCGTGGTCGTCTGCTGGGTCGTCGAGCCGACCGTCGTGGTCGTCTTGCCGTGGCAGGAGTTTCCGGGGCACCCCTCACGCGCGCTCGCCGACGGCGTGAGCGCGACGGCCGAGGCGATGCCGGCGGCGAAGAGCGAGAGGGCCAGGACGACGGTCAGCGTTCGCGACATGGTTGAAACAGCTCCTGGGGAATCGTTGGCGGCGGGATTCCTGACCGTGATCGGCGCGCGCACAGCCCTCCGGCATCACCCGGATGAGGCATGTCCGTCGCGGATCCGTCCGAGTGCAGGAGTACGGTCGGAGACGCGAAACGAAAGAGGGCTCAAGCCACCCACTCCGCCAGCCGATAGGGAGGAAGATGGCCAACTCGCCTTTCGGGATCAACGTCGTCTCCCGCTCGCACGCCGTGGTCTGCAGCGCCTGCAACTCCCGCATGCGCCAGGTCGCCGAGCGGTGTCCGAGCTGCGGGACGGCACTCGCAGCGACAGGCTTCTCGATCGTCGACGTCGGCGACCGGGATGCGCGGCCGCTGCGGGCTCGCCTTCAGGTCCGCCGCGCGACTGCTGCCTGACCCGGCGCCGCTACTGTTCGGCCTCGAGGCGCCGCGTGTCCCAGTCGATCTCCGTCGTCATCTGCGCCTACTCGCTCGACCGCTGGGACGATCTTCTCGCCGCCGTCGCCTCCGTGGAGGCGCAGTCGCACCGGCCGCTCGAGACGATCGTGGTGATCGACCGGAACGAGGCACTCGCCGAGCGGGCGCGCAGCGAGCTCCACGGCGACGCCGTCCGCGTGGTCGCCAACGACGCCGAGCAGGGGCTCTCACACGCGCGGAACGCGGGCATCGCCGTCGCGCGCGGCGACATCGTGGCCTTCCTCGACGACGACGCGACGGCCGGCCCCGAGTGGCTCCAGGTGCTCGCGGCGGCCTACGAGCGCGACGACGCCGTCGTCGGCGTGGGCGGCTCGATCGAGCCGCGCTGGGTCGCGGCCCGCCCCGCCAGCTTCCCGCCGGAGTTCGACTGGGTCGTCGGCTGCACGTACCGCGGGCACCCGACGACCAGGACGCCGGTCAGGAACCTGATCGGGGCGAACATGTCGTTCAGGCGCGAGCTCTTCGAGGAGGCGGGCGGCTTCCGCTCGGAGATCGGGCGCGTGGGCACGCGACCGGTGGGCTGTGAGGAGACGGAGTTCTGCCTGCGGGTCGCGCGAGTGCGACCGGGGTCGGTGATCCTCTACGAGCCGGCCGCGCGCGTCCTCCACTCGGTGCCGGCGTCGCGCGGCACGTGGGGCTACTTCGTCCGCCGCTGCTTCGGCGAAGGGATCTCGAAGGCCGTCGTCGCGTCGGTCGCGGGAAGGTCGGGCGCGCTGCGGACGGAACGGAGCTACGTGGCCCGCACGATCACGCGAGGCATCGCCGCCGCCCTTCCCGCCGCGCTCCGCGGCGACTTCGCGGCGGGCGGGCGTGCGGCTCGAATGCTCGTCGGCGTCACCGCCGCAGCGGTCGGATACGCCTACGAGACCGCGGCGGCCCGGCGGCGGTGACGTGTCGACCGGCGACGACCTCGGCGCAGCCGTCGACCCGATCTCGCACGAGCTCGCCCTCGTCGCGCCCGAGCTGCGCGAGCGTGCCATCGCCGCGCTGCCGCCGGTGGAGCTCTACCGGCCCCTCCCGTTCGCGCCGCGCCCCGTGCCGCCGGTCCGCGCGCCGCTCGTCGCCGTGCTCGCGGGCATCGTGCGCCTCGGCGTCGTCGCGCTCGTCGCCTGCACCCTGGTCGTCCTCGTTCTGACCGAGGTCGCAGACGCCGTTCGCTGAGAAGGCCGACCCGCGTGCCCGAGCGGGCGGCGCGGCGGCGTACGATGCGCCCGTGGCGGACGCGTACCCGTACGAGACGGAGTTTCCCTCGCTCGAGCTGGACCGGCCCGCCGACGGGATCCTTCGCCTCACCCTGCGCGCCCCCGGCCGGCTGAACGCGGTCGACGCGGCCACGCACGGCGAGCTCGCCCGCGTCTGGCAGGCGATCGGCCGCGACGGCGAGACGCGGGCGGTGCTCGTTCGCGGCGCCGACGGCGCCTTCAGCTCCGGCGGCGACCTCGACCTCGTGCTCGCGATCGCCGACGACGCGGAGACCCGCCGCCGCGTCTTCCACGAGGCGCGCGACCTCGTCTACAACCTGCTCGCCTGCCCGACGCCGATCGTCTCCGCGATGACCGGGCCGGCCGTCGGCGCCGGTCTCGTCGTCGGCCTCCTCGCAGACGTCTCGATCGCGACGCCGAGCGCCCGAATCGTCGACGGGCACACGAAGCTCGGCGTCGCCGCGGGCGACCACGCCGCGATCGTCTGGCCGCTGCTCTGCGGGATGGCGAAGGCGAAGTACCACCTCCTTCTCTGCGAGCCGCTCGACGGCGCCGAGGCGGAACGGATCGGGCTCGTCTCGCTCTGCGTCCCCGAGGACGAGCTGGAGGAGCGGGCGCTCGCGATCGCGCAGCGGCTCGCCCGCGGCTCGCGCGCCGCGATCTCGCACACGAAGCTCGCTCTCAACGACTGGCTGCGCTCGGCCGGCCCGATCTTCGACGCGTCGCTCGCCCTCGAGTTTCTCGACATGACCGGCCCGGACGTCCGCGAGGGCGTCGCGGCGGTGCGCGAGAAGCGGCCGCCGCGCTTCTACTAGGCGTCGCGGCGCTTTCGCTCCCACGCGTCGAGCAGCTGCTCGACGTTGCGCCGTTGCTCGTCGCTGAACGGAAACGCCGCCACGAGCCGCCGCGCCTCCCTCGGGTCGTCGTTCTCGACCGCGGCCTCGAGGTGCTCGCGAACCGGCAGCGGCTGCCGCAGCTGCCGGCGCAGCCAGCGGAGGAGGCTCACCTGCGCGGCGTCCACCGGCAGAGTCTGTCACGCCGCCACGAGCGGCCGGCCGGGCTGGCTAGAGCTCGATGTGAAATAGCCGGGTCGCCCGGATGCCGAACGGGCGTCTATTTCACATCGAGCCTCAGGCGGCGCGCGGGTCGAGCGCCTCGGCGACCTCGCCGGCGGCGCCGAGCTTCTCGACGATCTCGTGGTCGCCCATCTGCTCGACGACCATCTCGACCGACGGGACGCTGTGGCCGGGGGCGAGCACGAAGCGGCGCGGGTCGGCGCGGACGTGCTCGTACTCGGCCATGGTCAGCTCGACGCGCTCGAGGCAGGCGACGTCGGCGCACTCGCAGAGGAACTCGTAGATGTGCCCGTCGTCGCCGTGCCCGTCGGCCGCCTCGGCGATCCGCTCGTTCACCTCACGGAAGAAGACCTCATTGCGGGCGAGCCGCTCCTCGGGGATCCCCGGCATCGGCACAGGGTACCCGGGTTTCGGAAGGTTGGGGCGCAATTTCCGGCAGGTTCCTGGATGTGCCCGGCCGTCTGCCGGACGGCGAGCGTAGATTTCGCGGCCGCCGGGAATGCATCACAGCCGGTGGGGGCAGCGGGCAGCAAGCGGCGCTTGAAACGGCTGGGCACGGGGATTCCGGGCCTCGACGAGATCCTGCGCGGGGGGCTGCTCGCCGGCCGCACCACCCTCGTGCGCGGCGGGCCCGGCGTCGGCAAGACCGCGCTCGGCCTGCACTTCCTCGTCGAGGGCACGAAGCACGGCGAGCCGGTTGCGTTCATCAGCCACGGGACCACCGTCGAGATGGCGGCGGCCGACGCGGGGTCGCTCGGCCTCGACGCGAGCGGCGTCGAGTTCCTCGACTTCACGCCGGGCCCGGACTTCTTCGCCGAGTCGCAGGCGTACGACCTCTTTCCCGCCGCCGAGGTCGAGGGAGACTCGTTCGCCTCCGCGATCATCGAGCGCTTCGAGCAGCTGGGCCCGACCCGAGTCTTCCTCGACGCGCTCACGCTCGTCCGGCACCTTTCCGCCGACGTCGTCGACTTCCGGCGCTACTCGCAGGCGTTCCTCAGCTTCCTCACCTCCACCGGCGCGACCGTGATGTTCGCCTCGGGCAGCTCCGACCGCGGCACCGACGAGGATCTCCAGTTCATGGCGGATGCCGTGATCAACCTCGACTACTCGCCGACGCTCGGACGGACGGTGACGATCAGCAAGCTGCGCGGCTCCGGGTTTCGGCTCGGCGCGCACTCGGCGAAGATCGACGAGAACGGCCTGCACGTCTTCCCGCGCCTGCTTCCCGAGCGGTTCGGGCGTGCGCCCGTCGACCGGATGCTCCCGTCCGGGATCGGCGAGCTCGACGCGATGCTGAACGGCGGCATCGAGTGCGGCGCGGTGACGCTCATGACCGGGCCGACCGGCGTCGGCAAGACGACGATGGGCACGCAGTTCATCAAGGAGGCGGCCCGGCGCGGCGAGCGCTCCGTCATCTACACGTTCGAGGAGACGACCGGCGTCCTGCAGCAACGCTCCGAGGGGATCGGCATGCCGATCGGCGAGATGCTCGAGGACGGGATGCTCTCGATCGTCGAGATCGAGCCGCTCCACTACACACCCGACCAGTTCGCGCTCGTCGTCCGCGAGGAGGTCGAGGAGCGCGGCGCCCAGGTGGTGATGATCGACTCCAGCTCCGGCTACGGCGTCTCGATGCAGGGCGAGCAGCTCGTGCCGCACCTGCACGCGCTCTGCAAGTACCTGAAGAACATGGGCGTCACCGTGGTCCTCGTCTTCGAGGTGGCGGAGATCACCGGCGAGTTTCGCGCCACCGACGCCGACCTCAGCTACATCGCCGACAACATCCTCTTCCTCCGCTACGTCGAGATCGACGGCGAGCTGCGCCGCGTCGTCGGCGTCCTCAAGAAGCGTACGAGCGACTTCGAGAAGAAGCTTCGCGAGCTCAGCATCACCGCCGAGGGGCTGGTGGTCGGCGAGCCGCTCGCCGGCTTCCGCGGCATCCTCAGCGGGCTGCCGATGCCGGCGGCCCGCGGGGTCGCCTGAGGGCGATGGACGGCGCCGGCGGACCGCGGCGGGCGTTGCTGCTCCTCGAGCATCGTCGCAACCGTGAGCTCCTGCTCGACTGGTTCCGCCGCGAGCACGACCTCGAGCCGGCGACCGCGCTCGGGGACGGGGCGGTCGACGTCGTCGTCGCCGACCTCTCCGCGTTCGCCGCCGGGCGCGAGCGCGTGCGCGCGCTGCGCGACTCCGCCGCGCCCGCGTACGTGCCGCTGCTGCTGCTCGTGTCGGCGCGCCAGGCCGAGCGCATCCCCGCGACCGTGTGGGAGGACGCCGACGAGGTGTTGACGACGCCGGTGCGCCAGGGCGAGCTGCGACTCCGCCTCGAGCGCCTGCTGCAGGTGCGCGCCCGTTCGCTGCAGACGGCGCTGCGCATCGTCGAGCTCGGCCGCTCGAACACCGACCTGCAGCAGTTCGCCTACGCGGCGGCGCACGAGCTCTCGAATCCGCTCACCGTCGTCGCGGGTGCGATCGAGACGATCTCGGTGCGGCACGGCGACGGCCTGGACGCGACAGCGGCCGAGCTGCTCGCGGTCGCCCGTCAGCAGAGCGCGCGGCTCCAGCGGCTGATCGAGGACCTGCTCGCCTACGCACGCGTCGGCACCGTCTCGGAGAGCGAGCTCGTCGACGTGGGCGAGCTCCTCGACTCGACCCTCGCCGAGTTGCGCCCGCAGATCGAGGCGACCGGGGCCTCCGTCGAGCGCGGCCCGCTGCCGCGGCTCGTCACCGTCGAGGGGCAGCTCC
>Ga0075272_1000274_pt1 | contig 11570 bp, 7 predicted proteins | sample SF_Rice_5C_0N_40_FD_69776 | JGI IMG/M metagenome (GOLD analysis project Ga0075272, IMG submission 69776) | Rice paddy soil microbial communities from Twitchell Island, California, USA - SF_Rice_5C_0N_404 | ecosystem: Environmental > Terrestrial > Soil > Paddy field/soil | place: USA: Twitchell... | reverse complement strand
CTTGCATCCCTTGCAGGCGAGGCAGAGGTCGAGAGCGTCGCGGACGGCCTCGCTCCGCCAGCCGCCCGGCAGCGAGTCCCCCCGCATCATTTCGAAGAGGAGACGGGCACGACCGCGCGTCGAGTGTTCCTCCTCCCGCGTGACCATGAAGCTCGGACACATCGTTCCGCCGTCGAGACGCCGGCATTTCCCCACGCCCACGCAGCGGATCGTCGCGAAGGCGAAGCTCCCCCGGTCGCCCGGGAATCCGAAATGCGTCCTCGTCTCCCGCGGCCGGTAGTCGGCCCCGAGGCGCAGGTTCTCGGTGATCCCGTAGGGATCGACGACCTTGCCGGGGTTCATGAGGCCACCGGGGTCCCAGATCGCCTTGAACTCGCGGAACGCCCCGACGAGCCGCTCGCCGAACATGATCGGCAGGAGCTCCGCCCGCGACTGGCCGTCTCCATGCTCCCCCGACAGCGATCCGCCGAACGAGACGACGAGCCGCGCCGCGTCGTGGACGAACCGGCGGTACCGTTCGATACCGGGCGCCGTCTCGAGATCGAAATCGATCCGGGTGTGGAGGCAGCCCTGCCCGAAGTGCCCGTAGAAGTCGCCTTCGTACCGGTACGCCTCGAGGAGCCGCCTCAGCTCGCGAAGATAGTCGCCCAGCTTCTCCGGGGGAACGGCGGAGTCCTCCCATCCCTCCCACGTCACCGCCTTGTGAGGAACGTGCGCGGTCGCGCCCAGCCCCGACTCGCGGACCTTCCAGATCTGCCTTTCCTCTTCGGGGTCGTCGAACAGCTTGTGGCCGACCATCCCGGCGGAGTCGCCGAGCGCCCGCAGGAGATCCCGCGCCTTGCCGTCGGACTCCGTCTTGTCGCGTCCTCCGAACTCGACGAGCAGCCAGCCTTTCCCCTCGGGGAGGAGCCGGACGTCGCGAGGATGGAGGCCGATCGCCTTCATGTCGGCAATCAGGCGGTGGTCCATTCCCTCGAGCCCGATCGGACGGTGCCGCATGATCTCCGGGACGCGGTCCGCCGCGGTGTAGACGTCGGCGAAGCCGAGAACCAGGAGCGACCGGGCTCCCGGTTCGGGAATCAGGTTCATCGTCGCTTCGAGGACCGTGACGCACGTCCCCTCCGAGCCGACGAGAGCGCGCGCGACGTGAAACCCCTTCTCCGGAAGGAGGTAGGGCAGATTGAAACCCGAGACGCGCCGGGGAATGTCGGGAAACCGGCTTCGGATTTCCGCCGCGTACCGGTCGCGCAGGTCGCGGAGCGCACCGTAGATTTCCGCGCGGCGCCCGCCCGCGCGCAGGATCGCCGCGAGATCGTCCTCGCTCGTCGCGCCCACGCGCATCCGTTCCCCGTCCGCGGTGACGATCTCCATCTCCTCGACGTTGTCCGCCGTGCGGGCGCCGGTGCCGGCAAAAGCCGCCATCACGGAATGGACGCCGCAGGAGTCGTTGCCGATCATGCCGCCGAGCGTGTTGTGGGTATGCGTCGCCGGGTCGGGGCCGAACGTCAGGCCCTCGCGGCGGGCCGCCTCGCGCAGGTCGTCGAGAATGCAACCGGGCTGCACCCGTCCGAGCCGGCCGCCGCGGTCGATCCCGAGGACTCGGTTCATGTACTTCGAGAAGTCCATGACGACGGCGACGTTGCAGCACTGCCCGGCGAGGCTGGTTCCCCCGCCTCGCGAGAGGATCGGCGCCCCGAAATCGCGGCAGAGCGCGATCGTCGCGAGGACGTCCGCCTCCGTCCGGGGGACGACGACGCCGATCGGCACCTGCCGGTAGTTGGAGCCGTCCGTCGCGTACAGCGCGCGCGACCCGTCGTCGAACCGCACCTCGCCGTCGACCTTCGAAGCGAGGGCCGAGGCGAGAGCCCGCGCGTCGAGCGGTCTCTCGCGCGCGGAGCGGGGCGGTGCGGGCTTCGGGAGGGTCACGGTCTCGGCTTCAGAGAGCATATCGCTCGGCGTCCCGGGTCTTGAGCTCGATCCCGAGCCCCGGACGCGACCAGTCGGGCGCGAGACTCCCGTCGACCGGGCGAGCGGGGCCGTCGAACAGCATCGACTCGATCCGGACGTGGTCGTGGAAATATTCGAGGTGGCGGAGGGGGCCCGCGGCGCAGCCGGGATGGACGTGCAGGGCCGGTGCGCAGTGGGAGGAGAGCGGAAGCCGAGCTTCGCGGCAGAGAACGACGGTCTTCCGAAACCCCGTGATTCCGGCGCAGCGCGTCGCGTCCGCCTGAACCACGTCGGCGGCCCCCGCATCGATGATCCGCCGGAAGTCGGAAAGGACGAATCCGTACTCCCCGACGGCGATCTCCATCGACGCGGGCGCACGGTCGCGCACGAGTCTCAGTCCGTCGATGTCGCGCGCGTCCACCGGCTCCTCGAACCAGCTCACCCCCGATTCGGCGAACCGGGCGGCGAGCGCGAGCGCCGGTTTTCGCTCGTAGGCGCCGTTGGCATCGACGTACAGCTCGGCCTCCTCCCCGATCGCCCGGCGCGCCGCCGCGACCCGGCTCGGATCGTCCTCGGGTCGGCGGCCGACCTTCATCTTCACGCGGGGAATTCCGCTCTCGACCCATCCGGCGAGCTGCTCGGCGAGCTCGGCCTCGGAGTAGGACGTGAACCCGCCGCTGCCGTAGACGGGCACGCGCGGCCGGACCGCCCCGAGCAGCGCGGCGACCGGTAGCCCGAGCAGCCTTCCCTTCAGGTCCCAGAGCGCCGCGTCGGCGGCCGAGATCGCCATCGCGGAGATTCCGGAGCGCCCCACGTTCCGGACGGCGCCGACCATCGCCTCCCATGCGCCCTCGACGTCGAAAGCGCTCCGGCCGACGACCGCTTCGGCGAGCATCCCTCCGACGAGCCCCGCCGCCGAAGCGTCCGTGTACGAGTACCCGAGGCCCGAGCTTCCTCCGGCCGCGGCACGAGCGACCACGATCGTCGTCGCATTCCACTGGAACGTCCCGTCCGACTCCGGAGCGTCGGTCGGGACGCGGTAGGCGGCGGCGGCGAGCGAGGAGACCGGCGGGGTCAAACCAGCTCGCGGACCTTGTCGGCGATCACGGTTTTCGCGATCTTCCCCGCTCCCGCCGTGCCTCTCGCGAGGGACTCCGCGAAGTGCGCGGCCTGTTTCGCGGTGATCCTCGGCGGAAGCGGAGGCTCGTTCGGGTCGACGACCGCCTCGATGATCGCGGGGCCGGGCGCGCCGAGCGCTTCGTCCAGGATCGCGCCGCAGTCGGCCGGGTCCTCGATCGTGTATCCGGCGCCGCCGCACGCCCGGGCGAATCCGGCGAAATCGATCGGGTTGAGATCGCAGCCGTATTCGGGGTTTCCGAGGAACACCATCTGCTCCCACTTGATCTGGCCGAGCGTGTTGTTCTTGACGATCACGATCTTGATCGGAAGCCCGTACTTGACCGCGGTCGCGAACTCCCCCATCAGCATCGTGAAGCCGCCGTCGCCCACGAACCCGACGCACTGCCGCTCGGGAAACGCGATCTGGGCGGCGATCGTGTAGGGAAGGCCGTTGGCCATCGTCGCGAGCGTGCCCGAGAGGGAATGCTTCTGGCCGCGCTTGACGCGGATGTGGCGAGCGAACCACGTCGCGATCGTCCCCGAGTCGCACGACACGATCGCGTTCTCGCGGAGCCGCTTCCCGAGCTCCCACGCGACGACCTGGGGCTTCATCGGCCTGTCCGGCCGGGACGCGCGCTCCTCCATCAGCTTCTCCCAGTCCCTCATCCCGTCCTGGATCTTCTCGAGGAACCCGCGGTGGGCGTTGCGCGCGAGCATCGGCAGGAGGAGAGCCAGAGTGCGGCGGCTGTCGCCGACGAGCCCGACCTCGACCGGGCACCGCAGGCCGATCCTCGCCGGGTCGATGTCGATCTGGACCGCCCGCGCCTTCCCCGGCTTCGGATAGAACTCGATGTACGGGAAGGACGTCCCGACGAGGAAGAGCGTGTCGCACTCCTCGAGCGCCTCCTGGGAAGGGTTCGAGCCGAGCAGCCCGACCGGCCCGGTCGTGTAGGGGCTGTCGTCGGGGACCGCGGCTTTCCCGAGCAGGGCCTTGACGATCGGCGCGCCGAGTCGCTCGGCGGCTTGCTCGAGCTCGTCGGTCGCGTCGAGGGCGCCCTGGCCGCACAGGATCGCGACCTTCCTGCCCGCGTTCAACACGTCGGCCGCGCGCCGCAGATCGGATTCGTCGGCGAGCCTCGCGCTCCGCGCGAACACCTCGTTGTCGTGCTTCGGGACGTTTCGGTCGGAGCGCTCCTCCTCCTCCTGCTCCTGGAAATCGACCGGGAAATTCAGGTGCGCCACTCCCCGCCGCGCGAGCGCCGTCCGGCATGCGAGCGTCGCCGCGTTGCGCACGTGCGCCGGTCCCATGATGCGCGTGTTGTAGACGGAAACGTCCATGTAGAGCCGGTCGAGATCGACGTCCTGCTGCGTGTGCGTGTCGATCAGATCATGGAACGCGTGGCCCGTGATCGCGAGGACCGGTTTCCCGTCGAGCTTCGCGTCGTAGAGACCGTTCAGGAGATGGACTCCCCCCGGTCCCGAGGTCGCGAGGCACACGCCCAGCCGTCCCGTGTATTTCGCCCATCCGCACGCCATGAACGCCGCCGCCTCCTCGTGTCGGACGTGAACGAAACGGATGCGGTCGCGACTCTTCCGAAGCGCTTCCATCACGCCGTTGATGCCGTCGCCGGGAAGCCCGAACACGGTGTCGACGCCCCATTCCGAGAGCGTCTCGATCAGAATTTCTCCTCCGGTCCTGGACACGTCGCTCTCCTTCCTTTTCTGCCGTCACTCCGGGCCGGCGAAGGCGATCGTGGAAAGGAGGGCGTTCGCCGCCTGACGCGAATCGAGCCGCGTGTGCTGGACGACGACGGGGACGTCGGCGTCGAGGCGGCTCGCGTAATCGGTACCCCGCGGAATCGGCTCCGGATCCGCGAGATCGTTGAATCGGACGTGCCGGGTGCGACGGGCGGGAACTCGGACGCGGTAGGGGCCGGCGGGCTCACGGTCCGCGTAGAAAATCGTGATCTCGACGTTCGCCTCCCGGTCGCCCGCGTTGAGGATGCAAACCGCCTCGTGGCTCGTCATCTCGGGCGCCGGTCCGCGGCTCTCGGCGGGGATGTAGCCCTCCGCGATCGCCCAGTGCTTCCTGCCGAGGAAGCCGTTCTCCTGTAGTCCCGAAGGGTTCACCGCACCTCCGATCTCATTGAATCTGCTGCAATATCCGTACCGGCGAAGAGCGCGGAAGAACGACCGGAGGATAAGATCGGGCCTTCGAAAGGAGATTCCATGAGGTTGAAATCCCTGTTGGCGGCATTCGCGCTCTCCTCCGCTCTCCTCGCCGGCGCCGCATCGGCGGAAACCGCGAAGACCTACCAGGTGACCGGCCCGGTGCTCGAGATGAGCCCGACGATGATCACCGTCCGGAAGGGGAAGGACCGCTGGGAGATCGCCCGCGACGCCTCGACGAAGATGGCCGCCGACGTGAAGGTCGGCGACAAGGTGACGATCGAATACCGGATGACCGCGACGAACGTCGAAGTCAAGCCCGCCGCGAAGAAGAGCGCGAAGAAGAAGTAACCGTCGCCGTCCCAGGGGCCGCGCGGGGCGCGGCCCCTTTCCTCACTGCTTCTTCTCCGCTTTCCGGAAACCCGCCCGGACCGCGTCGCTCTCGGTCATCCATTTCCCGTCCTTCGTCGTCCCGTAGCCCGGCTGTCCCTCGACGCGATAGAGATGCGTTTCGGCGTCCGCCCAGACCATTCCCGGCGCGGGAGGCGTCGCGGCCTTCGAGCGGGAGACGCTCGGCCGGGGAGCGAGCATCGGGTGGTCGGCGGCTCCCATCGGCGTCGCCGCTCCTCCCTTTCCCGTCACCGTCACGAGCGGCGTGATGCGTTCGAGCGTCACCTTCGGAAGACCGGCGCGCGAGAGCTCCGCCACCGAGGCGTACGGGCGGGCCTCCACGATCCGGCTCGCCCACGCCCGTCCCACTCCGGGCAGCGCCTCGACCTCGCGCTCCGAAGCGGTATTGAGATCGAGAGGGGCCGCCTTCGTGGGCACCCGTACCGGCCGGACGGAACCCGCCGAACCCTTCTTCGGCGGCTTCGGCGGCGCGTACGGGGACGGCGTTCCCGTCGTCGCGGGCGAGGCGGAGAGGGACGCGGCGAGCGCGGCCGCGGCGAGGGGGAGAATCCAGCGGTATTTCCGGTTCATCGCGAGCTCCTTCGTCCCCGGAACGTAGCAAGAAGCACGCCCCGGGGAATCGGCGCACGCCGGCCCCGGCCGGCGGCTTCCCCTCTTCCTACGGAGCGGAAGACCGCCGCGTTGAGGGAAGGTCGCCGGCGAGCCTTCCGTGCGGGTCGAGCCAGGCATAGAGCGCCGGCAGCACGAGCAGAACGATCAGACCGGAAAAGATGAAGCCTCCGATCACGGCGATCGCGAGCGGCTGAAGAAGCTGCGCCCCTGCGCCGAGCGCCAGCGAAAGCGGCAGAAGCGCGAAGACCGTCGCGAGCGTGGTCATGGCGACGGCCCGGAACCGCCGCTCGGCCGCCCGCGCCCATGCCTCCTCCTTCGCGTAGCCCCGCCGCAGCTCCTCGCGGGCGTCGTGGATGAAGAAGACCGACTTCTCGCCGACGATCCCGACCATCATGATCGCGCCGACGAAGCTCGAGATGTTGAGTGTCATTCCAGTCGCGAGCAGCAGCGCGAAGACGCCGGCGAGAACGGACAGCGAGACGAGCCCCGTCAGAAGAGGAGCGCGCCAGTCGCCGAACTCGAAGAGCAGGACGACGCCGACGAGCAGCAGCCCGCCGAGCAACACCCCCACGAGCGCCTTGAACGAGGACTGCTGCTGCTCGTACTGGCCGCCATAGGCGAGCGTCATTCCCGGGGGCAGCGCGAGCCCGGAACGGAGCTTGCGCTGGATCTCGGCGACCGCATCTCCCAGGCTCCGTCCCGTCAACCGGCCCGTCACGCCGAAGTAGCTCTTCAGGTTCTCTCGGTCGATCTCGGCTTCCGGAGCGCCCGTTTCGATCGTCGCGAGGTCGGAGAGCGGCACGATCGCTCCGGAACCGGTCCTCACCGGGACCGCGGTCAGCGGCCCGTCGCGCCTCGTGAAGACGCGGACGGGATACACGCGGTCCCCGATCAGGAGATCGCTCGCGACGGTCCCCGTGAGCGCAGGTTCGACCGCAGCGTGCAGGTCGTCGGTCGTCATGGCGCTCCGCGCGAGGACGGCCGCCTTCGGCCGGATCGAGAGCGCGGGCCCGGCGATCGTGATCCCGTCGAAGACGTCCTCCACGCCGTGGACGCCCCCGATGATCCGCGCGGCGCGGCGCGCCTTCTCCTCGAGGAGATTCTCGTCGGATCCGAATATCTTCACGTCGATCGGCTGCGGCACGCCGCCGGTCAGGTCGCCGATGTTGTCCTCGAGGAGCTGCCCGAAATCGGTGTGGATCGCCGGCTCGGCCGAGGCGATCTTGCCGCGCAGCTCGTCGATGATCTCGTCGACCTCGCGGCGGTGCTTCTTCGGCTTGAGCTTGATCACGTAGTCGCCCCGGTTCGGCTCCGTGATGAAGAACCCGAGCTGCGTTCCGGTCCGTCGCGAATACGCGTCGACGTCGGGCATCTTCCGGATGATGGTCTCGGCCGCGTCGAGCATCTGGTCGGTGTCGGTGAGCGACGTCCCCGGGGGCGTCCAGTAATCCAGGATGATCGAGCCCTCGTCCATCGCCGGCAGGAAGTCGGTGCCGATCACGCGCCAGAGAACGAACGCGGCCGCCATCAGGAGGACGAACGCGACGAGCGCGAGCACCGGCCGGCGGACGAAGACTGAGACGAGCCGGCGGAGCCGCGGCATGCCTCCCTGGGCGGGCGGCTTCCCGCGGCCCTTGGTCGCGCCGAACGCCTTCACGGCGGCGGGAACGGCGATTGCCGAAAGGAGGAACGACACCCCGAGCGCCATCGCCATGGTCAGCGCGAGAGGGCGGAAGAAGGCGCCGGTGATGCCCGTCACGAGCGCGAAGGGAAAAAAGATGACCATCGTCGAAAGACTCGAGCCGAGGAGCGGAGGGAGGAAGCGCGAGATCCCGAGATCCGCCCCGAGCTCGCCGCCGGAAGCGTGGGCACCGTGCTGCATGTCCTCGACGACGACGATCGCGTCGTCGGCAATCAGGCCGATCGCGGCCGCGATGCCGCCGAGCGTCATGAGGTTGATCGTCTGTCCGGTCACCGCGAGGCCGAGCAGGACGATCGCGACACACACCGGGATCGTCGCCGCCGCGATCGCGGTCAGCCGCCAGTCGCGGAGGAAGAAGAAGAGCACGAGCACGGCGAGGCCGACGCCGATCAGGATCGCGTCACGCGCACCGCCGACCGAGCCCGAGACGAACGCCGCCTGGTCGTAGAAGTTCGTCCAGCGGACGCCTTTCGGGATGAGGTCCGGTTCGTTCTTCAGAAGGTCCGAGACGCCGCGCGCGATCGCGACCGTGTTCGCCGAGGGTTGCTGGACGATGTTGACGAGCACGGCGGGGCGGCCGTCGGCCGTCGTTCGCACCGCCGAGAACGCGTCGCCGGAAGCCACGGTCCCGAGGTCCGAGAGCCGCGCCGGAACGCCTTCGCCGGGGAGCGGGATCGGAAGCGCGGAGAGCTCGGCGATGCCGCGGGCGCGCCCGTCGACCAGGGAAAGGTAGAGCTCGTGGTTCGACTCGAGGAGTCCCGCCGACTCGACGGCATTGTCCTTCTGGATCGCGTCGACGACGTCGCGCGCGGAAAGTCTCCTTCCCGCCAGCGCCGCCGGATCGAGCCGGACCTGGAACTCGCGCTGTCGTCCCCCCTGGATCTGCACCTGACCGATCCCCGGGATCCGGATGAGCGCAGGCTTCAACGTATATTCGGCGAGCTCCCAGAGCGATGCCTGCGACTCCGTGTCGGAGGTCAGCGCGTAGCCGAGGATCGGAAAGATCGACGTGTTCATCCACTCGACGTCGACCCTGGCGTCCGGAGGAAGGTCGGGGCGGATCCGCTCGACCTCCGCCTGCACGCGCTGGAGCGCCTGCTGCATGTCGGTCCCCCACGTGAACTCCGCGCTCATCTCGGTCGAGCCGCGCGAGGTCGCCGAGAGCACCCGGCGCACGCCGGGAACGCGGAGGACCGCTTCTTCGAGGGGGCGCGTGGACGTCGGCATCACCCGCGAGGCGGGCTCCTCGCCGACGTCGGCGATGACTTTGACGATCGGAAACGTGACGGCGGGAAAGATCGATGCCGGCGAGCGCAGCGCCTCGAAGACGCCGCCCGCTCCGAGGACCGCGACGACGAGGAAGATGGCCGCGCCCCGGTGGTGGGCCAGGCGCGCGAGGCTCATCGCGAGGGCGCCACGGGAGTCCCCTCGGGAAGTCCCGCCTGCCCCGCGACGATCACGCGGGTCGCGGGATCGAGGGCGGGGACGGCGATCTCGGTCCGGCCGCCTTGAGCGATCCCCGGCGTCACCGCGATCCAGTGCGCCTTCCCGTCGGCGCCGGCGACGGCGACGCGCGACGCCCCCGTCACGTCGTCGCGGACGACGGCCGCGTCCGGGACGGCCGGGACGTCGCGCCGCTCCGCGACCGTGATGCGCGCGGTCGCGAAGAGGCCGACGGCGGCCCCCGGCGCGGCGTCGAGATCGATGCGAACCGGCGCCGTGAGATCGGAGGGGCCCGACTCGGCGAGGATTCCGTGGACCCTCCCCGCGACCGGAGCGCGGCCGGGGATCTCGATCCGCGCCGGCTCGCCCGCGCGGATCTTCGGAAGCTGCGCTTGAGGAACATCGGCGAGGACGACGAGGGATCCCGTCTCGGCGACCGAGAGGATCTCCTCGCCCTCCGAGACGCGGTCGCCGGCGCTCGCCGCGTGCGAGACGACGACGCCGTCGGACGCGACGGCGAGGGGCGAACGCACGAGATTCCGCTGCGCGAGATCGACGGCGCGGGACGCGTCTCGCCGCTCGGCGTCGGTCTTCGCTTCGCGCTCCATCTCGCGCGCTCCCGCGAGCGCCGCCTCGCTGTCCCGGGCAACGACGCTCCCGACGACCTGGCCGCGGTGAACCCGATCGCCGTCCGTGACGCGGAGCTCGACGAGAGTTCCCGCAAACGGCGCGCGGATCTTCGCCTGCGACATCGCCGCGATCTTTCCCGGCGCGGACACGATCTCGGCGAGCGTCGCCCGCTCGACCGGCGCGATGCGGACGGGCGTCGGAGGTCCGGGCGCCGCGGCATCCTGCTTTTTCGCGTCCTTCGCCTCCCCGCCGCACCCGGACGCGAGGATCGCCGCGAGAAGGACCGCCCAAAGGCGCGCGCGAAAAGTCACGGGGTCTCCCATCGTTTTTCCAGCGCCTCCGCGATCCTCAGGCGCGACTCCGCCTGCGAGAGCTTGACGGAGGCGTCGACCGCCGCCGCGTACGCGTCGATCACCTCGAGCGCGGTCGCGGCCCCGCCGCGGTACCGGCTCTCGGCTTCGAGCCAGGAATCGCGCGCTGCCGGCTCCGCGCGGGACAGCACGTCGATCTGCCGGCGAAGCGCCTCGGCGGTCTCTCGCGCCTTCGCGCGCTGGAGGGCGGCGTCCCTCTCCCGGGCGACGATCTCGAGCCGCGCCCTTCGGCCCTCGATCCGGGCACGCGCGATCCGCGCGTCCGAGGCGCCGAAGTCGAAGAGCAGCCAGGAAACCTGGAGGCCGAGCGAGAACCCCGCGTCCCGCCGCCAGCGGTCGATCGACCATCGCGTCGTGTCGGCGCCCCACCAGCCGGCATCCGCGGAAGCGAAGAGGTGCGGTTTGCGCTCGGCCTCCGCGGCGAGGACGTCGGCGTCGGTCCCGCGCGCGAGCGCCTCGGCCTCGCGGACTTCCGGCGATTCGGGCGGCGGACCGGTCGATGCGGCGGGGGCGCCGGTCGGGATCGGCGGAGCGACGACCGTCAGCGGGGCGTCGGGAGCGCGGCCCATCAGCACGTTCAGCTCCGTGCGCGCTTGGGCCGCGCGCGCGTCGGCGTCGATCGCGTCGGCCTCGTCCGACGCGATCCGCACGTCGGTCTTCAGGAGGTCGGCGGCCACGCCCTGGCCCGAGGCCTTCCGGCTCTCGAGCGACGTCCGGTAGCGGCGCAGCCTTTCGAGGCCGCCGCGCCGGGCTTGCGATTCCTCCTCGGTCTCGACCAGCTCGGCGTAGCGGCTCGTAACCTCGACGTCGAGGTCTTTCTCCGCGACGCGGTAGCGCGCCGACGAGGCGTCGCGCTCGGCCGCCGCCTTCGCGATCGCCGCCCGCCGCGCGCCGCCGTCGTAAACCGGCTGCTTCGCGGTGAGCTGCAGGCGCGCCTCCCCGGCGTTCGTGACGACGGGATCGTAGCCGCCGGGAGGCGCGTAGACGAAGTCACCGTCGATCGCGACCTTCATCCACCGTTCGGCTCGCGCTTCCCGGATCTTCTCGTCGGCGGCCTGCGTCTCGAGCGCCGCCTCGGGAAGCCTCGCGTTCGCCTCGTGCGCGAGGCGGAGGGCCTCGTCGAGGGTCAGGGGCGCGGGGGGAGCGGAAAGGATCAGGGCGAAGAG
>Ga0075272_1000273_pt1 | contig 11575 bp, 8 predicted proteins | sample SF_Rice_5C_0N_40_FD_69776 | JGI IMG/M metagenome (GOLD analysis project Ga0075272, IMG submission 69776) | Rice paddy soil microbial communities from Twitchell Island, California, USA - SF_Rice_5C_0N_404 | ecosystem: Environmental > Terrestrial > Soil > Paddy field/soil | place: USA: Twitchell... | reverse complement strand
CAGCAGGTCAACGGTGAGCAGGCGAAGGTACGTCGACGCCACCGGGGCGAAGCTCACGTGCCAGCGCTCGGGTGCGACGCCCTGACGGTCGACGTCATAGGGCCGGAAGAAGCCGCATGCCGTGCCTTTGGCGATCCGGCGGTCGAGCCATTCGTGCAGCGGGGCGAACATGCCGCCAGTTTCGACCTCCGAAGGGATGAGTTGGATCTCGTAGCCGGGAGGCTTGGCCGCTCGATCATAAATGTCCAGGTCGGTCCCCCAGTGATGGCGGGATGCACCCGGCAGGGCGGACCAACGGAGGATGGCGAACACCACCTCGCGAGGCGTGAGCTGCGTGATGTCCAGCGGCCGCGCCTGGCTGTCGAGCACGGCGAGCTTGCCGGTCGCCTTGCGGTTCCAGATGGACAACTGCCGCTCGAAGCTGCGGAAGCCGCTGTCAATGGCGAGATCGAAACCTTCCGCGGCCGCGGCGGCCCGCAGCTCGACGAACGGCCCGACCACGTCGCGATGCACGCGCGCGCCGAGCGCCTGGGCGTCTTCCGCGGTACAGAGATGGGTCTCGGACTGGCCGACCAGGTTGGCCGGACTCGCGGCGGTCGCGGTCACGACGGCATTCTAGACCTTCCCGGTGGCTCGCGCCAGCGCGCCGCGTGCGTGGGAGGCGAAGGGGGTCCCCGCGCCTCCATCAGGACGGCCCGGTGCGTCCGGGCCGTTCTGTGTATCTCCTCGAAGGACGTAGGGGCGCATCATTCATGGCGCCTCGCGCGAGGCGCGCCGAGCCGGGCTCTGAAGCCGGGAATCCAGCTGCTCGCGCCGCTGCCGATGCTTGGGCCGATCCGTGGGGCCGTCTACTGCGTGCGGCTCGGATCCCTCGCGCCCCACGCCGGCCAATCGAGTGCGACCGGCCGGAACCTGAGGATATCGTACCAAGTGGGCCAGAAGTGGCTGACGCTCCCCAGGGGATCCCCTCCCAAAGAGGCCGGCGTGCGGACGGTCAGTGTGAGCGTGGAGGGTAGCTGCTCGCGGCCGGCCATCTTGCTCGAGTGGACGACGTGGAGCCGCCGCGAGCCGAGGCCAACCCCCCCCCGAAACCGTGGCGCGTGTTCCGCGTGATGTCGGTCAGGTTCCACTGCACGCCCTGATTGTCCACGGCTTCACTGGTCTTGAAGTAGAGCTCACAGCCGCCGCAACCGACCACCAGGCGAAACATCACGTGTGCCACCGAGTTCTTGCTGGTATCGAGCTTCACGGACTCCCTCGTGATGTACACCAGCCATGGGCCCAGTCCAAAGCTCGCAGTGGCGGTGGGGGCGTGGGTGCTGTCGTGCCAGTCGGTGACGGTCCGAGCGTTCCGACGCTCAGGTCCTTCCAGCGGCACTCGGCCATTTGAGCGGGGCCGGCTCAAATGTGAGGTCCTGGAACCAGCTCGGGTCCACGCGACCCGGGTGGTACAACGGGTCCCTCTCGAGCCCGCGGAAGCTCGTGGCGGCCGGGATGATCACGGTGAGCGTGGTGGGGCGCTGCCGGCGGCCCGCCATCGGGGCCGAGTAGACGATGTACAGCTGACGCGAGCCTTGGCCCGCCACCCAGCCGAAGCCGTCGGGGCCAGGATCGGGAGCCGGCGGCATGTCGGATACGTCCCATCGTTCGCCGGCATTGTCGATCGCCTGGCTGTCTCTGAAATGGAAGAGGCATCCATCGCAGTCGAGCCTGAGCTGGAACATCGCGCGCGCGACGAAATCCTTCGTGGTGTCAACCGCGAGCGATTGCAGCTTGGCATAGATCCACTCATGGTCGCCCCGGTATGCGCTCGACGTCGGCGCGCCGCTCGTGTCGACCCACGGGGTCGCCACCCAGACGTTTGAGTTAGGGGCCGGGGCGCCACCAGGCTTGCCGGAGGAGCAGGCAAGTGCCACGGCGGCGAGCGACAGGAGCGTGACGCGAGATTGGTGATGCATCATCGACGCCCTCAGCGTAGAGGTCGACCTCGGGTACGTATTCCTCGCGCGATGGGGCGAGCGAGGGCTCGACCACGTCGCGATGCACGCGTGCGCCGAGCGCCGTGGCGTCTTCCGCGGCACAGAGATCGGTCTCGGACTGGCCGACCAGGTTGGCCGGACTCGCGACGGTCGCGGTCACGACGGCATTCTAGACCTTCCCGGTGCCCGGTGCCCGGCGCCAGCGCGCGTGGGCGGCGGCGGTGCTAGGCGACTACCGTTCGCTCCGCTCCCACGAACTGGGCGAGTGCGACAAGCTCGCGCCGCAGCGCCTGACGGCGTGCGGCCGTGGCTGCCACGCCCTGCTCCCACCACACTTTGGTGGCGCGCAGGACCCCCTCGTCGCGATCAACCTTCACGTTCATGCGCTCTGTGAAGCGCCGGCCTTCCAGGATCGGCAGCACGTAGTAGCCGTACAAGCGCTTCTGAGGTGGAACCCAGATCTCCATGCGAAAGTTGAAGCCGAAGAGCGCTTCGGTGCGACCCGTGCCGCGGTCGTGCACCACGGGGTCGAAGGGGTTCAGCAGCCGCAGGCGCGGCGTAGGCTCGGGGAAGGCGTCCAGGCGCTCCAACACGGACTCGAGTGCGTACGGCCCGCGCTGGCGGCTTCCGTCCGCTCCCTCCACCACGACTTCTCGCACGCCCGCGCCGCAGCGACGCTCGCACCAGGCGCGGGCCTCGGCCCGCGAGATGCCGTCGAAGAAGCGGGCGATCTGCGTGGGGGTCGCCGCCACGAGGCGCTCGAGCGCCCCCTGGCACATCCAGTCGACGTACGCGCTCCGCGTGGGCTTTTGCGCGCGGAACTGCGCCGGCACGACGCGCTCGAGCACGTCGTACATCTTCTCCTGGCCGTCGCGCGCCGTGACCGCCAGGACCCCGATCCGCCACAGGTATTCCAGCGTGAGCTTCGCCAGGGACGGCTTGGCGAAGTAGGGGTCGTGCCAGCCCACCTTCGGCGTCTCGATATCGCGCGCCCGCATGGGCCCGCGGTCGCGGATCGCGCGTAAGACTCTGGTCTTGAGGCCCGGTGTCACCGGCGCGAAGTAGCGCCGGTAACCCGGATGCGCCTCGAACGTCCGCGCGCGCGCGAAGTAGTGCCTCCACCAGGGAAAGGCCTCGATGGGTAGGACGGCCGCGCTGTGCGTCCAGTTCTCGAACGCGGTCCGGTCCACCTCCAGCGCCATCCGCAGGTGGTCGTGGTGGTAGGTGCGGTTGCGCGTGAAGAGAATGTGATGGTGCGCCCGCTCGACCGCGGCGATGGGGTCCACCTGGACGTAGGCGAGCCGCAACAGTGTCTGGTGCACCCAGCGAGACCCGGCGCGCGCCGTTGCGGTGGGCAGGTGATCGCCGTCAGGGGATCGCGAAAGCCCGCTCACCGAGAGCAGGGCGTCGCGCAATCTCCGATTGGACAGCACGGGAGGACCGGCAGGGCTCATGTGTTTGACCGTCGCACGTGCGCCGCGGGGCGCAGGAGGAACTGCAATGATGCTACCCGACGGCCCCGTCATCAAGCGGTCTGCGGCCCCGTTCTCCGGTCTCGGTGCCTTGCCGCGCCCCCCGTATGCAGTCGTAGTGTGTCGACCAGCGCCTTGAGCGCCGGTCACATCTGCCGCTGCGTCGGGTAGTAGAGGAAGAACCCCGGATATGGCGGGCACCAGTCTTCGAGCACGCGCACGAGGGCCCCGGTGGCGAGATGCGGCGCCGCGTTCTCCTCGGCCATGAACGCCAGACCCACGCCATCGAGGGCGGCGCGGATGATGAGGTCCACGTCGTCGACGATCAGCGGGCCGTGCACTGCGACGGTGAGGGACTGCTTGCCCTTATCGAGATCCCACCGGTACACCTCGGCGGGGCTGTGGCGAAAGTTGATGCATTGGTGGCTCGGCAGGTCCCGCGGCGATCTCGGCTTGGTGTGCGACGCGAAATAGCCGGGCGATCCCACGATCGCCGGCCGGCGGTCCGGCGAGACGCGGATCGCCACCATGTCGCGCTCGATGAACTCCCCGAGGTGAATGCCGGCGTCGAAGCCCCGGGCGACGAGGTCCACGCGGGCGTCGTGTGTGGTGATGTCGAGCACGACGTCGGGGTAGTCGCGCGCGAACTGCGCCAACTTCGGGGCCACTACCATCTTCGCCGCGAGGCGCGGCAGGACCAGGCGCACGCGCCCCGCCGGGCGGTGGCGCAGCTCGGCGAGCCCGTCGAGGGCTCCGCGAATGTCGCCGAGGGCCGGACCCAAACGCGCCAGGATCTGCCGTCCCGCCTCCGTCGGGGCGACGCTGCGGGTCGTGCGTGCGAGCAGGCGCACGCCCAACCGCTCCTCCAGCCCCCTCGGCCACGGCAAGGAACGCGGACAGGACGCTCAACTGGTCACGTACCATTTGTGAACAATATTCACAGACCCTTGCCGCTTTTGCCAGCTACTCACGCCCACCCTGCGCCTGTACGTTGACTCACAGGGACAAGAACACAGGATCAAGGGAGGGAACCGTGCAGCAGCGCAAACTGGGGAAAAGCAATCTGGCCGTCTCCGCGATCGGGTACGGGTGCATGGGGCTGGACTTCGGCTACGGCGCGGCCATCGACCGGCAGGAGGGAATCAGGCTGATGCGCGCGGCCGTCGAGCGCGGGGTCACCCTGTTCGACACCGCGGAAGCCTACGGCCCGTTCACGAACGAGGAGCTGGTGGGGCGAGCGCTCGCGCCGGTCAGGGATCAGGTGGTGATCGCGACGAAGTTCGGCTGGAACATCGACCCGAAGACGGGCGAGCGCGGTGACGGCCTGAACAGCCGGCCCGAGCACATCAAGCTCGCCACCGAAGGCATGCTGCGGCGCCTCCAGACCGACAGGATCGACCTCCTCTACCAGCACCGCGTCGACCCCGCCGTGCCCATCGAAGACGTCGCGGGCACGGTGCAGGAGCTGATTCGGGAGGGGAAGGTCAAGCACTTCGGCCTCTCCGAGGCGGGCGTCAAGACCATCCGGCGCGCCCACGCGGTGCAGCCCGTCACGGCCCTGCAGAGCGAATACTCGCTGTGGTGGAGAGAGCCTGAAGCGGAGATCTTCCCGGCGCTGGAGGAGATGGGGATCGGCTTCGTGCCCTTCAGCCCCCTCGGGAAGGGTTTCCTCACGGGGAAGATCGACGAGACCACGACGTTCGAGGGCTCCGACTTCCGTCTCACGGTGCCCCGGTTCACGCCGGAGAACCGCAAGGCGAACCGGGCCCTGGTGGATGTGGTGACCGGAATCGCGCAACGGAAGAAGGTGACGCCGGCGCAGGTCGCGCTCGCCTGGATCCTTGCCCAGCGGCCGTGGATCGTGCCGATCCCCGGCACCACGAAGCAGCACCGCCTGGAAGAGAACCTCGGCGCCGCCGCCGTGGATCTCACCACCGAGGATCTCCGCGAGCTCGAGCGCGCCACCTCGGAGATCGGCGTGCAGGGCGCCCGGTACGCCGAAAGCTCGCAGCGGCTCATCGACCGCTGATCCGCGCGGCTGGACTCAAGGACCGGAGTGTGAACGTGGCCAATAACATCGCGGGCAAGATCGTCGTCATCACGGGAGCGAGCAGCGGGCTGGGCGAGGCGACCGCCCGGCACTTGAGCGCCGAGGGAGCAACCGTCGTGCTGGGGGCGCGGCGGGTCGAGCGCATCCAGTCGCTGGCCAAGGAGCTGACCGCCAAGGGCGGCAAGGCGCTCGCGGTCGCCACGGACGTCACGCACGCGGACCAAGTCAAGCGATTGGTGGACACCGCCGTGCAGACCCACGGGCGCATCGACGTCATGCTCAACAACGCTGGGCTGATGCCGCTCGCACCGCTCGAGCGCCTCACGATCGACGACTGGAACCGGATGATCGACGTGAACATCAAGGGCGTGCTGTACGGCATCGCCGCGGCGCTGCCGCACATGAAACGGCAGAAGGCTGGGCACATCATCAACGTTTCGTCCGTGGCCGGGCACAAGGTCCGGCCCGGCAATGCGGTCTACGCGGCCACCAAGCATGCCGTGCGGGTCATCTCGGAAGGATTGCGGATGGAGCTGAAGCCCTACAACATCCGCACGACGATCATCTCGCCGGGTGCGGTGGCCACGGAGCTGCTCGACAGCATCACCGAGCCCGATGTCCGGGAGAGCGCTCGCACGATGATCGGAGCGATCGCGGTTCCGGCGGAGACGTTCGCGCGCATGGTCGCCTTCGCCATCAGCCAGCCGGAGGACGTGGACGTGAACGAGATCCTCTTCCGCCCGACGCGCCAGGAGCTGTAGCCCCCATGCACGTCGGCATTCTTGGCTCCGGGTTGATGGGCGCCAAGCTCGGGACCATCTTCGCGCGAGCCGGGCATGAGGTGGTCTTCAGCTACGCCCGGAGCAAGCAGAAGCTCGAGCGGCTGGCGCGGGAGGCCGGGACCAGGGCCCGGGCCGGCACGCCGCGTGACGCGGCGCAGGGAGCGGACGCGATGCTGCTGGCCGTGCATTGGTCCCGAGTGGACGACGTCCTGACTCAGGCGGGCGATTTGGCCGGCAAGGTGATCGTCACCTGCTCGCTTCCGATGAACGACGACAACACGGAGCTCGTCCTTGCCCACTCATCCTCTGGTGCGGAGGAGCTTGCAGAGCGGGTCCCGAAGGCGCGGGTGGTCTGCGCATTCAACTCAGTGCCGAGCGAGGTCTTGTTCGGCGTATATGAGGGAAGGCGCAGCACCGCCAGGCCGAGCCTGGTGTACTGCGGTGACGACAAGAAGGCTAAGACCGTGGCCGCCGAGCTGATCGGCGGCGTGGGGTTCGACCCCGTGGACGCCGGGCCGTTGCGGATCGCGCGGTACACCGAGCCGTTCGCGCTGCTCGTCGCCCAGCTGGCGTACGAAGGAAAGGGCGGGCCGGAGCTGGCGTACCGCTTCGAGAGGTTCACCGAGCACGGCACGAGCACGGTCGCGCGGGAGATCGGCGGATGCGCGGTCGTCGAGCGGTGGGACAACGGCCGCGGCCACGTCGGCGAACACATCTTTGCGTACAGCGTGGACGATCGCACGTGGCGTGGCATGTTCGTCGATAACGACGGACGCGCGCACGTGTTCACGGGCGGGACGGTCGTCCGTGACACGACCGAGTTCACCGGTCCGAGCGGGCCGCCCGGCGCCATGGCGGTGCGCAGCCGCATCCGGATCGTGCTGGCGGCGCCGAACGAGGTAAAGCAGACGTGGGAGCAGTCGGAGGACGGCGGGGCCACAAGGACGACGGTGTTGGACGCCACATACACCCGCGCGCGGCGGCGCCGGGGCTTACTGCGGGCCGGCTGTCTCCGTAGCCGGCGGCATGCGCGGGACGAGATGGACGCTGCGCCACACGCCCGCCAGGAGCACGAGCATGACGGCTCCGGTGAGTACGAAGCCGGCGGGGTAGCCGGTCCGGCTCGCCAACAAACCGAAGCCGGCTCCTCCGGTTCCCAGTCCGGCGTCGTACGCCAGGTTCCACACGGCGCTCACCGAGTCGTACTCGGTGCGGGGCACCAGGGCGAACATCAACGTGATGCTGGCGTTCTGTGCCACGCCGAAACCGGCGCCCACGAGCGTCGTCGTCGCGAGCAATGCGAGGGGGCGGTCGATCAGCACCAGCCCGGCGATACCGATGCCCGCAAGCACGACCGACGGTCTCAGGAGGTCGATCCTGGGATGGCGGTCCTGGTATCGCCCGGCCCACCAGCGCGTGAGCGTGCTGGCCGCGCCGAACAGCAGCAGGGCGAGCGCGGCGAGGCCCTCCAGCGCGTGCGGGGCGGCGAGCGGCACGAACGTGACCACGACGCCGGCCGCCACGGCCGTGGTGAGAAAGGCGAAGGACGGCAGCACCAGGGCGGGCGCCTTGAGCGCCGCCATCACGCCCGCGGCCGGCTCCACCCGCGGCTCCCCATCCGAGAGCCCCGGTAACGCGGCGAGGCCGGCGAGCGCGGTCAGCGCGCCGGTGACGAACACCGGTCCGTAGCCCACACGCGCGGCGAGCCAGAGACCCAGGGGCAGCGCGGCGATCGACGGCAGACCGACCACCACGCCGTACAGGCCCAGCGCCTCGCCTCGGCGCTCGGGCGGTGCGAGGTAGGCCACCAGCGCGCTGCCCACCACGACGACGATGGCCAGGCCGATCCCCCGCAGCGCGCAGACGGCGGCTATGCTCGCCATGGATGTCGAGGCGCTGAACGCGAACGCCGGCAGGCCCAGCAGCAGGAGCCCGGCGGCGAAGACGCCGCGGTAGCCGCGGCGCGCCACGAGGCGCGGCGTGGCGAGCTCGGTGAGTGTGGTGGAGAAGAAGAGCGCGCCGGTTGCCAGGCCGGCGCCCACGCCGCCCGCGCCCGCCGTCGCGGCGTATTTCGGCACGACGGACAACAGGAGATAGAAGCTCGTCAGCGCGGCAAACGACGCGATGAAGGCGAGCGTCAGTTGCCGCGTCACGAGCGCGGGTGTGGCGGCCGTGTCCAATGCGGAGGTTCCGGTGATTCGCGGGATGCGGGAGTATGCCACTCCCGCGCGACGGCTGCCACTCCCGGCGCCGCGGCGTGCTGGACCGCCTCCCGCCGCCGCGCTACATTGGCCGCCGTTCCTGAAATTCCCGTGAACTTCACCGGACCCCGCCATGAATGATCATCTTCGTACTCGCTTACCGTTGCCACAGGCTCTCGCGGTGCTCGCGGCCCTGGCGCTCGGCGCCGGCGCCGCGTCGGCCCAGGCCCCCATGCATCGAGCCAACCCGCTGGCCGCCATGCGCTGGCGCTTCGTGGGACCGTACGGCAACCGCGCCGCGGCCATCGCGGGGGTGGCGGGCAACCCCATGGTGGACTACGTGGGCGCGGCGGCGGGCGGTATCTGGAAGACCGAGAACGGCGGTGTGGACTGGCGGCCGGTGTTCGACCACGAGAACGTGCAGGCGATCGGCGCGCTCGCCGTCTCCGAGTCCGATCCCGACGTGGTGTGGGCGGGCACCGGCGAGACGTTCCTGATCCGGCCGTTCTACCCTATGGGCGACGGCGTCTACACGTCCACCGACGCGGGCGAGCACTGGCAACACATGGGGCTCGATTCTACGGGCCATGTGAGCCGCATCGTGATCGATCCACACGACGCGCAGCGCGTCTTCGTGTGCGCGCTGGGCCAGGCGTTCAAGCCCGAGCCCAACCGCGGCGTGTACCGCACCACGGACGGCGGCAAGACGTGGGAGCACGTGCTGGCGGTGGACGTGAACACCGGCTGCTCGGATCTCGCGATCGACCCGCAGGATCCCAATACGCTGTTCGCCGGCATGTGGCCGCTGTTGATCTACCCTTGGGACTTGCACAGCGGCGGAGTCACGGGCGGCGTGTATGTGACGCACGACGGCGGTACCACGTGGCGCAAGATCGTGGGCCACGGCCTGCCGGAGGCCGACCACCCGATCGGCAAGGTGGCGGTGGCGATCGCGCACAGCGATCCCAAGGTGGTCTACGCGCTGCTGCAGGACTCGCAGCCCAGCCTGTATCGCACGGCCGACGGCGGCGAGACGTGGACGTTCGTGAGCCACGACCACATGATGATGCAGCGCGATTCCTATTACGTGCGCTTCGGCGTCTCCACGGCCGATCCCAACCGGCTGTACTTCCTGAGCCCCAACTACACGATCTCGCTGGACGGCGGCAAGACGTTCCTCATGCCGAGCCGGCGCGGCCGCGGTGGCGCGAACGACTTCGCCTCCGCCGGCGGCGACAACCACGACATGTGGATCGACCCCACCAATCCCAACCGCATCATGGTGGCGAACGACGCGGGCGCGCAACTCAGCCTCGACGGCAGCAAGAGCTTCGAGCACATCCGGCTGCCGTTCGCGCAGGTCTACCACGTGAGCGTGGACGACCAGATTCCGTATAACATCTACGGCAACCTGCAGGACGCGAGCTCGTTCTTCGGGCCCAGCAACACGCTGTCGGGCGGCTTCTTCGGCGGCGGCCTCACCGCGTCCGACTTCCGCCCGGTGGGCGGCTGCGAGAGCGGCTTCGCCACGCCGGATCCGTCGGACAACGATATCGTCTGGTCGGGCTGCTATGAGGGCGTGATCACCCGCGTGAATCTCAAGGACGGCCAGGTGCGCGACGTCAGCGTCTGGCCCGACGTGTTCGACGGCTGGCCGGCCAAAGACGTGAAGGAGCGGTGGCACTGGACCATTCCGCTCGAGATCTCGCCGTTCAATCCCGAGAGAGTGTACGTCGGCAGCCAGTACGTGCACGAGACCACCGACGGCGGCCAGACGTGGAAGCGCATCAGCCCGGATCTCACGCTCAACGACAAGAGCCATCAGGGGAACTCGGGCGGCATCACGTACGACAACCTGTACACGTACGACGGCGACGTCATCTACTCGATCGCCGAGTCCCCCAAGCAGCAGGGCTTGATCTGGGTCGGCACCAACGACGGCCAGGTGCAGCTCACGAAGGACGGCGGCGCCACCTGGACCAACGTCACCAAGAACATTCCCAACGTGCCGCCGTACGGGACGATCTGGAACATCGAGCCGTCGCACTTCGACCCGGCGACGGCATACATCACGGTCAACCTGCAGCAGATGGGCGACTACGGCACCTACGTCTACAAGACGAGCGATTACGGTCAGTCGTGGCAGTTCATCAGCGGCGACGTGCCGAAGTCCTTCAACAGCCCCGCGCACTGCGTGATCGAGGATCCGGTGCGCCCGGGCATGCTCTATCTCGGCACCGACAACGCGGTGTACGTGAGCTGGGACGACGGCGGGCACTGGACGCATCTCAACAACAACATGCCGGCGGCGCCCGTCTACTGGCTCGTGGTGCAGCAGCGGTTCAACGATCTGGTGATCTCCACCTACGGCCGCGGGGATTACATCCTGGACGACGTCACGGCGCTGCGCGACTTCGACAGGGCACAGGCCGCCAACGCGGTGCAGTTATTCCCGCCGCGATCCGCCTACCGCTTCCGCCGGCGCGGCGACACGCCGCTGTCGGAGCCGGGCGTGCGCGTCATCGGCCAGAACCCGCCCTACGGCGCGGACATCAACTTCTATCTCCCCGCCGCGGACTCGATCGTCACGGTCGCGATCGCGGACAGCAACGGCACGACCGTCCGCGCGCTGGACGTGCACGGGCGGGCCGGGCTTAACCGCGTGTGGTGGGACCTGCGCGGTGAGAACGGCAAGATGCCGCACCTGCTGGTGCCGCCGCCCGGCGCGCCGTGGGTGCAGAACAACCGCGACGGCTACCGCATCGTGACCGGGATCATGATCCCCAACGAGGTGCGCGGGCCGCTGATGATCCCGGGCCGGTACACGGTGCGGCTCACGGTGGGCGGGCAGACGCAGTCCGCGCCGCTCACGGTGTACCCCGATCCGCACTCGCTGGGCACGGCGGAGACCATGGCCGCGGGGATGCAGTTCCACCAGCAGGTGATCGGCGAGATCGACTCGGTCTCGGGCATGATCGAGCGGCTGGAGCAGGCACGCGAGCGCGCGGCCACGGTGGAGCAGCGCGCGGGCACCGGCCGCGCGCAGCAGGCTGTGGTGCAGGCGGCGCGCCGGCTGGCGGACAGCGCGATG
>Ga0075272_1000272_pt1 | contig 11575 bp, 9 predicted proteins | sample SF_Rice_5C_0N_40_FD_69776 | JGI IMG/M metagenome (GOLD analysis project Ga0075272, IMG submission 69776) | Rice paddy soil microbial communities from Twitchell Island, California, USA - SF_Rice_5C_0N_404 | ecosystem: Environmental > Terrestrial > Soil > Paddy field/soil | place: USA: Twitchell... | reverse complement strand
ACCTCAGTTACCCGCCCTACGTTCTCACAATCCTCGGGTTCTGGAAGCTGCTCGCAGTCATTGCGTTGCTGCTTCCGGGCTTCAAGCGACTCAAAGAGTGGGCCTATGCCGGCGCTTTCTTCGAAATGACTGGAGCGACCGCATCGCACGTGATCTACCGCGATGCCGGGTGGCAGGCGCAAACCATTCTCACCGTCTGCCTCGCTGCCCTCACCGTAGCTTCGTGGGCGTTGCGCCCGCCAAGCCGTATTTTGGGAACCCTCTTTCCGGCAGGAACCAAGGTATAGCAGGGGCGAGAGTGGTTACTCGAGTATAACGCTAAGTTTGCACTTCCCCGACCGGCAAGGCCAGCTAATGCAGGTTCGACCGCGCCCTCGGTATTTGCAGAAGTTCCGAATTTCGAATTTCGGATATGTGGAAAACGCGCCAGGGCGCAGCACATCCGGCGCCGATTCGCCGTGGTCTCAGTCTTGAATGGGTTTCCGGATCTTAATTTCGAGTTCGGCCTTGACTACGTACCTTCGTCCCAGGAAGCGAGGTACTGCTCCTGTTCGGGGGTGAGCTTGTCGATCTGGAAGCCCATGGACTCGAGCTTCAAGTGCGCGATCCGCTGGTCCAGGTGCTCGGGCACGGGATAGACCTGCGGTTTCAGGTTCTTCGCGTTCTTGACCATGTATTCCGAGGCCAGCGCCTGATTGGCGAAGCTCATATCCATGACGGCGGCCGGATGGCCCTCCGCGGCGGCCAGGTTGATGAGGCGGCCGTCGCCCAGCAGATAAATTCGGCGGCCATCCTTCAACGCGTATTCATCGACAAACGGGCGCACTTCCCTCTTGCCGCTGGAAAGCCTTTCCAGGGCGGGAATGTCGATCTCCACATTGAAGTGGCCGGAATTGCTGACCACCGCGCCATCCTTCATGCGCGCGAAATGCTCGTTCGCGATGACGCTCTTGTTTCCCGTGACGGTAATGAAGACGTCGCCGATTTTGGCCGCTTCGTTCATGGGCATCACGCGGAAGCCGTCCATCACCGCTTCGATGGCCTTCGTCGGATTCACTTCGGTGACGATGACGTCGGCGCCGTGGCCCTTGGCGCGCATGGCCACGCCGCGGCCGCACCAGCCGTAGCCGGCGATCACCACTTTCAGCCCGGCCAGCAGCAGGTTCGTCGCGCGGATCACGCCGTCCAGCGTGGATTGGCCCGTGCCGTAACGGTTGTCGAAGAAATGCTTGGTCATCGCGTCATTCACCGCGACGATGGGGTACTTGAGCGTGCCGTCTTTGGCCATGGCGCGTAGGCGGATCACGCCGGTGGTGGTTTCTTCCGTCCCGCCAATCACGTTCTTGAGCAAGTCGGTGCGCTTGGTCAGCAGTTGCGTGACGAGGTCGGCGCCATCATCCATGGTGATCTGCGGCTGATGATCGAGCGCAGCGATGATGTGCGAATAATAGGTGGCGTTGTCCTCGCCCTTGATGGCGAAGGTGGGAATGCCGTAATCCTTCACCAGAGACGCGGCCACATCGTCCTGCGTCGAGAGCGGATTCGAGGCGCACAGAACCACTTCCGCCCCGCCGTCGCGCAGCGTGATGGCCAGATTGGCCGTTTCGCTGGTCACGTGCAGGCACGCGGACATGCGAATGCCCTTCAGCGGCTGGTCCTTGATGAACTGTTTGCGGATCAACTGCAGCACGGGCATGTGCTGGTTGGCCCATTCGATGCGGCGCTTGCCCTTGTCGGCAAGGCCGAGGTCCTTCACGTCCCCATTCAGCTTCGTTGTTTCAGCAGTTTCCACGAAAGGCTCCCTTTAGGATTTGTCGTTGAGAATTTCGTTGGGTCAGAACCGCGCATCACGATCAACGGACAGCCGCAGCAAGCCTTCGCGGCAATCGCTCAGGCCAAGGCAGCGCCCCTACAGCCGGTAGTCAGCTGCGCGAAACGGCGACCGCGTTACGCGTGCCCGCTTCGCTGCGCAGCTCGTCGGCCTTGTCCGTGCGCTCCCAGGTAAAACCGGGGCCCGAGCGGCCAAAGTGGCCGTACGCTGCGGTCGGAACGTAGATCGGCCGCCGCAGGTTCAAGGTCTCGATAATCCCCTTGGGCGTCAGGTTGAAAAACGCGCGCACCAGTTCCGTGATTTGCGAGTTCGGGACAGTGCCGGTACCGAAGGTGTCGACCATTACCGATACGGGCTCGGCCACGCCGATGGCGTAGGCAAGCTGCACTTCGACTTTCTTGGCCAGGCCCGCCCCGACGATGTTCTTGGCGACGTAGCGAGCCATGTAGCAGGCCGAGCGGTCCACCTTGGTCGGGTCCTTGCCGGAAAGGGCGCCGCCGCCGTGACGGCTGTAGCCGCCATAGGTATCGACGATGATCTTGCGTCCGGTCACGCCCGCATCGCCCATAGGCCCGCCGGTAACGAAGCGCCCGGTTGGATTGATATGGAATTTGGTGTTCTTGTCGCGCATGGAGGCGGGAATCACCGGCTCGATCACTTCATGGACAACGGCATCGTGCAAATCGGTGTTGGAGACCTTGTCGCCGTGCTGGGTGGAAACGACCACGCAATCGACACGCGCGGGGCGACCGTCAATGTATTCGACCGTGACCTGGGATTTCCCGTCGGGGCGGAGAAAATCGACCACACCGGCCTTGCGCACCTCCGCCAGCCGGCGGGTGAGGCCATGCGCGAGTTGGATGGGCATGGGCATCAGTTCCGGCGTCTCGTCGCAGGCGAAGCCAAACATCAAGCCCTGATCGCCCGCTCCGCCCGTATCCACACCCATAGCGATGTCCGGCGACTGCTTCTTGACGGCCGAGACCACGCCGCAGGTTTCCGCATCGAAGCCGTACTTGGCGCGCGTATAGCCGACTTCGCGCACAACGTCGCGCGCCACTTGCGAGTAGTCGACGTGCGTGGTGGTGGTAATTTCACCCGCGACTACGATCAGCCCCGTGGTGACCAGCGTTTCGCAGGCTACGCGGCCCTTGGGATCGTCCTTCAGGACGTCATCCAGAACCGCATCGGAAATTTGGTCGGCTATCTTATCGGGATGGCCCTCGGTGACAGACTCCGAGGTAAACAGGAAGCGATCGTCCGCGTGCGCCAAAAGAGTCCTCCAAGAGTTGAAAATACGACTCGAGCGTCTACAGCCTTAATCCAGGTAAGTTCCTAAAAATGTGACGGTAGCATACGCCCATGGGGGCGTCAATCCAATGCAGCGGAGCGCGTTAAAACCGTCCTGAAGTGCGCCTATGTTCCGGGAACGGCTGGCAGCCCATCCATCCCGGGCAGGCCGGTCTTCGACCGTCTCCCATGCCGCCGTTGCACGTCCTCAACCCCCGCAGCGGGGCCGGCTACCCAGAAGCCGGCAAAGTCTCGCGGGTTACCAGCGAGGTTCGCGGGGTTGGCGCGCCGAGTCGCGATAGTCGTCGCGCGAGTACCCGCCGCGGCCACCACCCTTGCGGCCTCCACCGCCACCACCCTGCGGGCGCCCTTCACGATTCCCGCCGAATCCGCCGCCTCGCGGCCCGCGCGCGCCGCCGCCTTCGGCTCGCGGCCGCGCCTCGTTGACCTTCAGATTGCGGCCGCTCACTTCCTTGCCGTCCAGCGCGGCAATGGCGTTGGCCGCTTCGGCGTCGTTGGCCATCTCGACGAAGCCGAAGCCGCGCGCCCGGCCGGTCTCGCGGTCCATGGCGATGTGGACCCGCGTCACCTGGCCAAAGGGCTCGAAGAGACCGCGCAAATCGTCCTCGGTCATCTGGAAGTTCATATTCCCCACAAATAGATTTTTCACCTGTTTCTCTCCCGGCTGGAACGGCGCGAGCGCTTACGCGCGCACACCTCCGCGCATGAGTGTTCGCTGCTTACGAATCGGCTGAAATCGGTGGAGGGAAAACACGTGCCTCTAAAATCTACCCTGCAGGGAGTTCAGACAATCCCGCTGCTAGAACCAAAATAGCATAAAACGGGCAAAAATCGCCCGGGATTTTCAGACTTGCCCGATGCGCCGCCGGCTTTAGCCACTGATGAACGCAGATAGACGCAGAGGGAAACGGAACCGGCTCTCTTTCCCTCATCAGCGTCATCGGCGGTGATCTGAGGTTTCCTTTATTTGCGAGCGGCGGAGCCATTCGAGCCGGGGGACTCGAGGTCGCGGCGGTAGAGGAGCCAGGCGCGAATGAAGGGATCGAGATCGCCGTCGAGCACCTTCTGCACGTCGCCACGCTCGACGCGCGTGCGCAGGTCCTTCACCATCTGGTAGGGCTGCAGGACGTACGAGCGGATCTGGCTGCCGAAACTGATCTCGGGCTTGGAGGCGTCGAGCTTGCGCAGCTCTTCGCGGCGCTTTTCGAGTTCCGCCTCGTAGAGCTGCGATTTCAGGATCTTCATGGCCAATTCGCGATTCTTGTGCTGGCTGCGCTCGTTCTGGCATTGCACCACGATTCCCGTCGCGAAATGCGTGATGCGAATGGCCGTCTCCACTTTGTTGACATTCTGCCCGCCATGCCCGCCCGCGCGATAGGTGTCGATGCGAATGTCTTCGGGCTTGACCACCACTTCGATCTGATCGTCGATTTCGGGGACAGCGAACACGGAGGCGAAGGAGGTGTGGCGGCGCGCGGCCTGGTCGAACGGCGAAATCCGCACCAGCCGATGGACGCCGTTCTCGCCCGAGAGCATGCCGTAGGCGTTCTCGCCCTCGATCTGCACGGTGGCGGACTTGATGCCCGCCTCTTCGCCCGGCGTCGATTCGAGAACGTTTGCGCGAAAACCTTTATCTTCGGCCCAGCGCAGGTACATGCGCAGAAGCATCTCGGCCCAGTCCTGCGATTCTGTGCCACCGGCGCCCGGCTTGATGGTGAGGATGGCGTTCAGGCGGTCGCTTTCCCCGGCCAGCAGGGTTTTGGTTTCGAGTCCGGAAACGTAGGCGTCGGTGGAGGCAAGCTCGTTGGCGATTTCATCGAGGAGGGAGTCGCGATGCGCGTCGTTCGTCTCTTCCTGGGCCATCTGGAAATAGGTATCGATGTCGCTGACTTTGGAGGCGAGCGATTTTTCGGAGGTGACGCGGTCCTCGAACTGCTTGCGCTGCTGCATCACGGACTGCGCTTTGGCCTGGTCCTGCCAGAAATCAGGGGCGTTTATTTTTTCTTCGAGTGCGGCGAGCTGGCGGCGGGCGGAAGGTTCGTCAAAGATAGCTCCGCACGAGCTCGATGCGCTTCTTGAGCTCGGCGTAGCGGGATAGCAGGTCTTCGATGTGCTGGGTGGTCGGCATGGGGAAATTGTAACAGATTTAATTGCGGGAATTGATTCGCGCTTGGGGACGGGTCCGCACAACTCGCCAGCCAACGACCCTCTCGGATTCCGGCTTTTGTGATGGCGGATTGCACCATTCTGGTGCAGCGGGAAACGAGGTGCGGAATCACTCAAAAGTGTATCGAGTAATTTTTGCGTTGTTTGTTGATACAAAAGGACTTAACTAAAAAAATTTCTCGACACGTGTATCGAGAAATATCGTCTGAGGGGCAGGACGAATTCATGGGGGCGCTGCGGGAGGCTACATTGATTATGAAGGACTTAGAAGAGCGTGGGAAAATGGAAAAGAGAAAAGGGAAAATGGGCCTTGATTCCTTGCGATGTGGAAAAAATCGAAAATCCGCGCGAGGTCAGGCACGGGCGGGGATTCGCTCGGGGTGATCTTCCATCCTCGCTTTTCCGTTTTCCACTTTGCGGGTGACGACGAAGACGAGCAGGGCGATGGAGGCGAAGACACAGAGCCAGGGGAGCCAGTCGCCGAAGCGGACGTAGGGGGTGATTTCGGTGCGGAAGGCGTAGGGGGCGTCGAGTTCGCCGCGCTCGTCGGGAGGCATGCGGGCGACGATGCGGCCATAGGGATCGACCGAGACGGTGAAGCCATTGTTGGTGTCGCGCAGGAGCCAGCGGCGATCCTCGGCAGCGCGCACGCGAGCCATCATCAGGTGCTGGCGAGGCGCGGCGGAGCGGCCAAACCAGCCGTCATTGGAGATGTTGATGAGCAATTGAGCGCCGCGTTTGGTGAAACGGCGCACCTCGTTGGGGAAAATCGCTTCGTAGCAAATGAAGACGCCGAATTTGCCGCGCGGAAGCCGGCCAACGCTGTAGACGCGGCCGGGAGTGAAATCGCCAATGCCGGTGGTGAGGGATTTGGCAAAGGTCAGGAGGTTGCGCAGAGGAACGTACTCGCCAAAGGGAACGAGGTGCATCTTGTCGTAGCGAAACACCTGTTGGCCCTCAGGATTGAGAAGGACAGCAGTGTTGGTGGCGTAGTACTGGCGCTGGGCGTTGAGATTCCAATCAACCACGCCGACGAGGAAATAGCTGTTCGCTTCGCGGGCGATGCGCGTGGCGCGTTCGACGAAGGCCGGATCCTGCATGGTGAAGGGGGCCGGTACTTCGGGCCAGACGATCAGGCGATCGTGGGCCTGCGGAACGTCGAGACCTTTGGGTACTTGCGAGGCCTGGATCGAGCCGACACTGATGTTCTCGAGCTGGTCCATTTCGGGGGCATGAATCTGCAGCCAATTGGCGGGGTACTCTTCCGACTGGGGAAAATCCGTTTGGACCAGATGGGCGTAATGGGTCGGCACGGCGCGGGGAACGAAATAGCCTCCGGTTAGGGCGATCAAGCCGAGCACAGCGGTGGCGATGAGGAAGGCTTTCCACAGGCGCTGGCGTGCGGCAAGGATGGTGAAGGCCAGGAACGAGCCGTAGGCGGCAATCAGGAAGCTGAGGCCCCAGATGCCCGTCAGGGGAGTCAATTGGAGGAGGGCGATGTTGCGGCTGGCGGCGTAGCCGGTCAAATTCCACGGGAAGCCGATATAAGGCAAGTGGGTGCGGGCAAATTCGAGAGTCACCCACAAGAAGGGCGCGAGGATGCAGGCGAGTAGCTTGCTCTTTTTGGAGGCGAGCGCCACGCCTAAAGAGAAAAAGGAGCAGACGATCCCGCCCGCAATGGCCATCAGGCCCAGAATGCCGGCCGAGAGCCAGGGATTGACGCTGCCGTACTGCTGCATAACCACCGCGATCCAAGGCAAACCAACGGGATAGAAAACGAGGCCGTGCAGGAAGCCGTAGACCGGTGAGGCGGCCGGGCGCGAGCCGATGGAAGCGAGAACGAGCATGGCCAGGGAGACCCAGGCCAGCGGCCAGAGATTGTACTTGGGGAAGGAAAGAGCGAGAGCGGCGCCACTCCCGGCGGCGAGCAGCGCTCGCGTGTACCAGCGAAGATTCATTTAACGTTTGATGATCGACTTGAAGCCTTGGTGGTCAAGCCGGCGCTTGGCCGCTTCGGCGGCGGCCTCGGAGGAATAGGGGCCGACCTGCACGCGATAAAAGGCGTCCGTCGCCGGCGTCACGACAAAAGAAGGGAAACGTTTCTGCTGCAGGGCATCGGCGAGGGCGAGTGCATCGCCCTGATGGCTGAGCGCGGCTATCTGAAGCACGATGGCGTTCTTCAGCATGCGCGGCGGGCGGACGTGCGGAGGCAGCTTGGCTACTTCGCGGCGTTCCATCGCGCGCATGGCGCCGGGGGAAGCGGGGGCAGGGCGGCTGGACGCGGGTTTCGCGACGGGTTCGAGGCGATCGTTATTTTTCTTGGAGTAAAAATCCCATTCGCTGGGATTGGGAGCGGGAGTTTTGGCGGCCTCGGCCGTTTTCGAGGAGGGCCTGGGCGCGACGCGGGGAACGAGCCCGGTGGAATCGGCAGCGTGGACGGAGGAATCGTACTGGGTGCGGCCCATGACGTAGCCGAGGGTGAAAAAGACGCCGCAAAGGAGCACGACGCCGAGAAAAAGTCCCACCAAATGGCGGCTTTCGAGTACCCGGTCGCCTCCACGTTTTCCGCTTGCCATGCGCTCCTACTTCTTCGCTTCGTTCGCCCTCATCCACTGCGAGATGATGTCGATGGGCAGCGGAAAAAGGATGGTCGTATTTTTTTCGAGGCCGATTTCGGTCAGCGTCTGCAAATAGCGCAACTGAATCGAGATGGGTTCTTTTTCCAGGGTCGAAGCCGCTTCGGCCAGTTTCGCCGAAGCCTGATATTCGCCTTCGGCGTGAATGACTTTGGCGCGGCGCTCGCGTTCGGCTTCCGCCTGGCGAGCGATGGCGCGCTGCATGTTCTCCGGAATGTCGACCTGCTTGACCTCAACCTTCGTTACCTTGATACCCCAGGGCTCGGTGTCCTGGTCAAGGATAACCTGCAATTTCGCGTTTACCTTTTCGCGCTCGGCGAGGATTTCATCGAGTTGAAACTGGCCGAGCACGCTGCGCAGGTTGGTCTGCGCGAGCTGCGAAGTGGCGTAGAGGTAGTTTTGCACCTGGGAGATGGCCAAGTTCGCGTCGACCACGCGAAAATAGCAGACGGCGTTCACGCGAACGGAGATATTGTCGCACGTGATGACGTCCTGCGGGGGAATTTCCAGCGTTTCGATGCGCAGAGAGACGCGGATCATCTTGTCGATGGGCGAGAAGATCAACTGCAGGCCGGCGCCTTTGGGTTCCGGGATCATGCGTCCGAGGCGCAGAACGACGCCGCGTTCCCACTCCTTGATGATGTAGATGCAGTTGAACAGCCAGATCAGGATGATGAGAACGGCGATGCCGATCGAGACTCCAATCACGTCCATTTGCCGCTCCTCCTTGGGGTACAGCGCTTACCGGCCCGGCTCACTGTACAGGCTCGACATGCAACAGCAGGCCTTCGACACTCTTGACGCGGACGCGGGCGCCCTTCGGAATGGTTGCGCCATCAGGCGCCGCGGCCCGCCAAAGCTCTCCGTGCACGAATACCATGCCAAACGCGCCACCCGGGCCAAGAGCCTGGGTGACTTGGCCCAGTTCACCAACCAGCTCTTCCTTGCCCGTGGCAGTCTTCCAAGCGCGCGAGCGCAAGACCAGGCGGGCCAGGAAAATGATGATCGCTGCGAACGGGACAGCCACCGCCACCGCGACCCATCCGCTCACGCCTCCTCCCGTAATGGGCGAGCGCACCAGCATCAAAGCGCCGAGAATCATGGCGATCACTCCGCCGATCCCGAGAATGCCGTGCGTCGGGTACTTGGCCTCGAGGACGAAGAGGGCAATCGCCAGGACGATCAGGACGAGGCCGGTGATGTTGACGGGCAGCATGTGCATGGCGAAGAGCGCCAGCACGATGGCGATTCCTCCGATCACGCCGGGCGCGAACAATCCAGGATGGGTGAATTCGGTATAGAGGCCGAGCACGCCGATAATCAGAAGAACAAAGAAAATGTCGGGCTGAACAATGCGCGACAACAGCTTCTCGCGCGTGGACATTTGGGTTTGCACGATGACCGCATCGGAGAGGGAGAGCTGCTGGGTCGAGCCGTCCAGGCGCGTGATGGAGCGGCCGTTGAGCTTGGCCACGAGGTCCTCGGGAGAGGAGGCGATAAGGTCGACCAATTTTCCGTCGAGCGCCTCTTTTTCCGTGAAGGCTTTGGCCTGGGTTACGGCAGTGGCAGCGAGCTCGGCGTTGCGGCCGCGGCGGGAAACGTAGGAGCGCAAATAGGCGGTCGCTTCATTCATCACTTTGCGTTCCATGGTGGGATCGATCTTGACCGGCTCGCCGAAGAATTCGAAGACGGGCGAGGCCGCGCCCGTGTCGGTGCCGGGCGACATGGCGTCAATATCGGCCGAAAGCAAAATGAAGAAACCGGCGGAGGCAGCGCGGGAACCGGTGGGGTAGACGTAGGTCACCACAGGGACCTTGGAGTCGAGAATGGCGCCGATGATCTTGCGCATGGAGGTGTCCAAGCCGCCCGGAGTGTTGATGGTAATGAGGATCAAGCTGGCGCGATCGCGATTCGCTTTGGCGATTCCGCCGGCGATGTACTCAGCCAATACAGGCTCGATCTCGGAATTGATGCGCAACTCGACGACAGTGGCGGAGGAGGGAGAAGACGGAACATCGGAGGCGTGCGAGCGCCGAGCGGCAAAGAGAGCAGCCAGGGCACAGACACACGCGAGCAGGCCCACAAGCCACGGGGCCGCAGGGCTTGCGCCGGGCCGCCGGAAACGGCGGCCAGAGCCCGAATCCAGAACTAGCATTTCGGCCGGTATTATATATGAGAACAGCGACGAGCGGCGAAATGCGCAAGCGGAGAGCGAGGGAGCAGCGCGCGCGTCAGTCGGGCGAGGTCTTGTGCTGGTCGGCGGCGTAGGACGGAACCACCGTGAGGACCGTCTGCACGCGCGGATCCTTGATGACCTTGGCGAAGGCCGGATCCTTTTCGGCCAAGACGAAATCCTTGTAGCCGTCGTCGCGAGCGAGTTTCAAGAAGTGCGCGGCCTGTTCGGCATTGCCGCCCAGGGCAAAACACTTCGCCACGTAGTAATAAAACAGGCCCGGATCGGTGGTGCTGCGCTGCTGCACGATGGCGCCGCCCTGGCTCTTGTTCTCGAAAACAGTGGGATCCAGAAGGAGAGCCTGGCGGAAGGAAAGGATGGCGTCAGGATATTTTTTGTCTTCGAAATAGGCGTAGCCCAGATTGCTGTAGATGGTGGCCATGTCCGTGCGGACCTTCAGCGCCCTGTTGTAAAACTTAATGGACTTACCATAGTGCTTTCTTTCGTATTCGACGGTGCCGATGTTGTTGAGCGGGCTGGCAAAGGTCTTATCGGCCTTGGCGGCGTTCTTATAGTATTTTTCGGCATCGCGCAGATTGAGGGTCTGCTGATAGGCGACGCCGATTTTGTTGAGCAACTGGGCGTTGCGCGGATCCTCTTTCAGCAGATCTTTGTAAACGCGGATGGCCTCGGTGAATTCCTTGCGGACCATGAGCAGATCGCCACGCATTTCCGCCTTCTGACGCGGAGTGAGCGGCTGTGGGGCGGGAGCGGCGACGGCGGCCGCGGCCGGAGCCGTGCCGGCAGGAACTGCGAGCTGCTGTTGCTGGGGTTGTTGCGATTGTTGCTGCCGTGCCCACGCAGCGGGAATCAAAAGAGCAGCCAGCGAGAGTGTGGATAGGAGCCTAAACTTCATGGCCGTGCTCCTCCTCCGGGCTCGCCCCCCGGATTCGAATATGCACAGAAAGCCTACGGCTGATCTTTAGGTTTGTCCGGAGGCTTCTTGCTACCCCCAAAGATACCAAAAATCTTGTCGAACAACCCTTTTTTCTTCTCGGGCTGGGGCTGCGTTTTTGGCTGCTGCGCGGGGGCATTTACGGCGGCACTCTGGCCCGAGGGAGGAGATGAAGTGATGGGTCCGCTTGCGCGCGCGGCGGGATTGGAAGGCGCCGGGGGTTGCTCATTGCCACCCTTGCCAAAGAGCCGCGAAAGCCATGAGCCGCCGCCCGATTGGGCGGCCTGCACGCCTCCATGCTCCTGGCAATACTGAGTAGGCTGGCTGCCAGCGATGAAGTACTCGTCGGCGGTCTTGGGGCACAAGGGAGTAGCCAACTGGCCGGTTGTGGGATCAATGACCGCTTGCACGATGCCGGGCGGCGGGGCAAAAGGCTGAGGATTGCGATAGCGCGGCAGGAGGAGGGCGCGTTTCATGAACTCGCCCCAAATGGGGGCAGCGGA
>Ga0075272_1000269_pt1 | contig 11625 bp, 13 predicted proteins | sample SF_Rice_5C_0N_40_FD_69776 | JGI IMG/M metagenome (GOLD analysis project Ga0075272, IMG submission 69776) | Rice paddy soil microbial communities from Twitchell Island, California, USA - SF_Rice_5C_0N_404 | ecosystem: Environmental > Terrestrial > Soil > Paddy field/soil | place: USA: Twitchell... | reverse complement strand
AAACCTGAAAATTCCGGAAGGCTCAACTATTGCAGTAATGGGATATACAGGAAGCGGTAAAACAACTCTGGTAAATCTTATCCCCAGGCTGTATGATGTTTCCAGCGGTGAATTGCTGATCGATGGCAGGAATGTAAAAAAGATTCCCCTTGACAGCCTTAGAAAAAATATAGGTTATGTTCAGCAGGAACCATTCCTTTTCTCCGATACCTTGCTGAATAATATATCCTATGGAGTGAGAGATATAAACCTTGATAAGGTTAAGGAAGTTGCTTCAATCGCAAATTTTAATAAAGATATTGAATCATTCCCTCACGGCTACGAAACTATCAGCGGTGAAAGAGGAATAACACTTTCCGGAGGTCAGAAACAGAGAGCTACGCTCGCAAGAGCCCTTGCTGTGGATCCTGAAATATTAATCCTTGATGATTCGTTTTCCTCAGTCGATACTAACACTGAAGAGGAGATATTGAAAAATCTGAAGAACTTTATGAAAGGGAGGACCAGTATTATTATCAGTCACCGGATTTCAACTGTCAAGGACGCCGATAATATTATAGTCCTTTCAGAGGGAAAGATTGCAGAGGAAGGAACGCACGATAAGCTTGTTTCATTGAATGGAATTTATGCCGATCTGCATTACAAACAGCTTCTTGAGAAAGAGTTGGAGGAATTAAAATAATCTGAACCTGCCTGCCGATAGGTAGGCTTAAACTTGAACCAGTCTGCCGATAGGCAGGCCTGAACCCGGAATAAAGATATGGCTAATGATTATAAAAGTGAAGAAGAAGTATTAGGCAAGGCCTACGATTCGAAATTAATGAAGCGTCTGCTTGGTTATATTAAACCATACAGGAAATACATCATTTTTGCAATATTGATGAATATCGTCGTGGCTTCTTTAATACCGCTGCGGCCATACCTTACCAAGGTTGCTGTTGATCAGTATATCACAAAATCGGACTATCACGGACTTGTTGTTATAAGTTTAATTTTGCTTGGAGTGCTTCTTTTCCAGGCCGTAATACAGTACTTCCTTACATATTTTACCCAATACCTTGGTCAGAAAACCTTGTATGACCTGCGCATTCAGCTCTTCGAACATACTCAAAAGCTTGCACTTAAATTTTTCGACAGGACTCCAATTGGGAGGATAGTGACTAGAACAACGAACGATGTGGAAGCTTTAAGTGAACTATTTTCATCAGGCATAGTGATGATATTCAGTGATATATTTAATATTGTCTGGATACTTGTTTTCATGTTCTATATGGATGTGAAACTTTCGCTGGTAACGCTTTCAGTTTTCCCTGTATTAATTTACGGTACATTCCTCTTTAGGAAGAAAGCCCGCGAAAGCTACAGGGATGTCAGGCTTCATCTTGCCCGGCTTAACTCATATATGCAGGAACACGTAACAGGAATAAATGTCGTTCAGATCTTCAGGAAAGAGAAGGATGAACTTAAAAGATTCCTTTCGATAAACGCAGATTACCGCGGCGCAAATGTCAGGTCCGTATTTTATTATGCTTTATTCTACCCCGGTGTGGAAATTTTAAGCTCGATCGCTATCGGGCTGATTATCTGGTATGGAGGCGGTGAGATAATTCATAGCACATTAACGATAGGGACTATATTCGCTTTTCTTCAGTTCACTGAAATGTTTTTCAGACCGATTAGAGATCTCTCTGAAAAATATAATATCATGCAGACTGCCATGGCTTCATCGGAAAGAATATTTAAACTGCTCGATAATCAAACCTTCGTAAAAAATCCCGATAATCCTGTTAAGCTCGAAAAGGTAAAAGGCCGGATTGAATTTAAGGATGTTTGTTTTGCTTATAATGATGAAGACTATGTTCTGAAAAATATTTCCTTCAGAACTGAACCCGGTCAAACCATAGCTATTGTGGGTCATACCGGTGCAGGAAAAACAAGTATAATAAATATTCTGAGCCGTTTCTATGATATTCAAAAAGGCGCTATCCTCCTTGATGGGATTGACATCAGGACGATAGATAAGAGAGAACTCAGAAAATATATTTCAATAGTCCTGCAGGATGTTTTTCTGTTTTCAGGTACTATTAAGACGAACATCAATATGAATAATGATGATATCAGTTTTGAAAAAGTTGTGACTGCTGCAAAACTGGTCGGTGCCGATAAGTTTATTGATGTTCTTCCCGATAAATATGATGAAGAAGTTAAAGAACGGGGTTCTACTTTAAGTGTGGGACAGAAACAGCTGATTTCGTTCGCAAGGGCGCTTGCCTATGATCCTAAAATTCTTGTCCTTGACGAAGCAACATCAAGCGTAGATACAGAAACAGAAATACTTATTCAGCGTGCAATAGAAAAATTGCTCGTCGGCAGAACCGCTATTGTGATTGCCCACAGGCTTTCAACTATTCAAAGTGCCGATAAAATCATTGTTATGCACAAAGGGGAGATCAGGGAGACCGGAAATCATCAGGAACTACTTGCAAAAAGGGGAATTTATTATAAATTATACCAGCTTCAATATAAAGATCAGGAGATTACTAAAGCTGTTTAATTCTACCATCAAAAAATAACCAGGAGAGTCACATCATGGCAAAATTAAGATTTATGACGCTGGCCCGCTTCATTATTGAACAGGAGAAACTGCACCCTGAGGCAACAGGTGAATTATCCAATATTCTGCACGATCTTTCACTTGCTGCCAAAGTTATTTCTCTTGAAGTTAATAAAGCAGGCCTCGTTGATATTCTTGGTTTTACAGGGGATAACAATGTTCACGGCGAACAGGTAAAAAAGCTCGATATCTTTGCACACGATATGCTTTTTCGGGCAATGGATCACGGCGGTCACCTCTGCGTAATGGCATCTGAAGAAGAGGCAGACATAATGCATATTCCTCATGAATTTGACCTTGGGAAATATGTATTATTATTCGATCCGCTCGATGGATCTTCAAATATTGACGCCAATGTAAGCATAGGCACAATATTTTCAATCTACCGCAGAGTAACCCCCGATGGCAAACCCGGTACCCTTGAAGATCTCCTTCAGCCGGGATATAAACAGGTTGCTGCAGGCTATATTGTTTATGGTTCGAGTACAATACTGGTTTATACAGCTGGACATGGAGTTCACGGCTTTACACTTGATCCTTCATTCGGAGAATTTCTTCTTTCCCACGAAGAAATAAAAATTCCTAAAAAAGGAAAAATCTATAGTATAAATGAAGGAAATTATCTCTACTGGCATCCGGGACTGAAAAAATATATTAAATACCTTCAGGAATATGATAAGGAAACCGAACGGCCTTATTCTACGCGTTATATTGGGTCCATGGTTGCAGATATACATCGTACTCTCCTCTATGGCGGAATATTTATGTACCCGGCAGATTCCAGGCATCCGAATGGTAAATTGCGTTTGCTGTACGAATGTAACCCTATGGCGTTTATTGTAGAAGCCGCCGGTGGGAGAGCCTCTAATGGTAAAAAGAGAATCGTTGAAATCCTGCCTGAAAAGCTTCATCAGAGAACACCTGTTTTCATTGGCAGTGAACACGATGTTCAGGATGTAGAAGCATTTATGGCAAAAGAGGAGAAAGAAAAAGAAGAACTTTCAACCCAGGGAAAATAAGGTTTTATTTCTTAATTTTGTCGAGCTCCGTACTGATTTTTGAAGCTAATTCTTCAGGAGTTATACCTTCAAGTATAAGTTTATTAGTCTTGACGATTACTTCCGGAGAATCTCCCTCTCCTTTCATATATTTATACAGGCAGAAACCAAGCCGGTTCCTGTCATTCATTATCGGGAGGTATTCTTTTAACCCATCGACTATATTATATACCTGCTTTTCAACAGAATCATCGGGAAACTTGTTTGTTCCGGGTGAAGCTAAAGTTGTCATTAAAGTTCCATATTTGTGACGGGACAAAAATAAGCAGAAGTATTAAAAAGCTCAAATAAATTCAGCTCCATAAACCCGTATTGTACAACTATAATAAAATCCGCGTTCCATGTTTAAACTTGGATGCAAAGGTTAACACCTCGATTTATCGAGGTGCGTAAATATTCAGTTGAGCTGGGATTAACCGTTTTAATTTATCTGCCTTTGGTAGACGGTTTAAACTTTTCATAATCCGCTTGACATTTCGATCCAATGGATAAGATGTTCACTAAAAATCACATTTGAGGAACTTTGTGCCTTTGAGACTTTTTGGCAAACAGCCCCCTAACAAAATCTGTGAAAATCTATTAAATCCTTTGAGATCTGTATCTATTATTAACCTCAATTTCAAGATTAATGCTTTTTGATTAAATTTACCCGGTATATGAAGAATGAAACTGGTATACCGGACTTTTCCGGTAAAAAAATCCTGATGATCAGGCTTAGTTCCCTCGGAGATATCCTCCTCGCCACTCCTCTTATCAGAACACTTGAAGAGAAATTCGAAAATGTCATGATAGATTTTGTGGTTAAAAGACAATATCAATCGGCTTTGATGCATAATCCTCATATATCTAACCTGGTTTTGTACGATAGGGAAAAGGATAAGGTCAGAAAACTCCTTGCAGATTTACAGGAAACCGGATACGATGCTGTAATTGATCTTCAGAATAATTTCCGCTCAGCTGAAATAAGAAAAGCGCTTAGTTCTAAGGAGTACATCTTTAATAAAAGAACGCTTGATAAATTTCTCCTTGTCAATTTTAAGATCAACAGGCTTCAGGATGCTCCCGGGATACCTGAAAGGTACGCTATGGCGGTACCGGGACTCCGACTTGATGAAAAAGGCCTTGAACTTTACACCCGAAAAGCTGCTTCTCCTGCTATTTCCGGAATCAAAAATCTTATTGGTGTAGCTCCCGGCTCCCGGCATTTTACCAAGATGTGGCCTGTTGAATACTATCAAAAGCTGGGAATTCAGTTCTCAAAAAAAGGATACCGTTTAGCCCTGCTGGGAGGTAAAGGCGACCTTACTGTGTGTACCGAAATCTCAGAAAAGATTCCAGGTTCCATCAACCTTTGTAATGAGGATGACCTTCTTCAGACAGCCGCCGATATGAAAAACTGTATTGCTGTTGTCTGCAACGACTCGGGGATGATGCATACTGCTTGTGCGGTTGGTATTCCTGTGTTGACGTTTTTCGGCTCGACAGTCAGGGAGTTCGGCTTTATTCCTTACAAAAACAGGAATTTAATTTTAGAAAACAAATCCCTAACTTGCAGGCCTTGTTCTCATATAGGAAGGGAACGATGTCCAAAAGGCCATTTCAAGTGTATGCTCGAAATTACCCCTGAGAGGGCATATGAAGCACTAATGACTCTTGTAGAAGACTGATGAAATCACTCTGGAAAATTCTATATAATGTTTTAATAATTCCGCCGCTTTATATTTTCCTTCAGCTGGGAGCAATATTTAATTCGAAAATTAAAAGGGGAATTAAAGGCAGAAAAAGAATCTTTGAGGAACTGATCCTGAATGCTGCATCTCTTGATAAGTCTAAAAAACTTATCTGGTTCCATTCATCTTCTCTTGGAGAATTCGAACAGGCCAAACCTATTATCCAGGAATTAAAAAAAGATTCCGCCGTAAATATCCTCATAACTTTCTTTTCTCCTTCGGGGTATGAGAACTCCCGTAAATATCCTTATGCCGATCTTGTTTCATACCTGCCGTTCGACAGCATGACTTATGCGGAAAGATTTATCTCTATCGTCCGTCCCGACCTTGCTATACTGATGAGATATGATATCTGGCCGAATCACATATGGGCCATGAAGAAAAGAAGTATTCCCTGCTTTATTGTTGATGCAACCATGAAGAAAAATTCACCCCGTAAAATTCCGTTAATTAAAACCTTTCATAAAATGTTGTTCGGTGATGTGTCGAGGATTCTGACCGTCTCGGATCAGGATGTCGAGGGGTTTAGGGACTTTAAAATAGAAAATGTTAAACTAACCGCGGTGGGCGATACCCGTTTTGACAGGGTTTATGAAAAAAGCCTTGCCGCAAAAGCGAAAAATATCATCAGGGAAGGTTTGTTCAATAATAAAAAAGTTTTCGTGGCCGGAAGTACGTGGGATTTGGACGAAAACGTTATTCTTCCGGCTTTTGTGAAACTTGCAAAATATACAAGTGATACTGTAATGATCCTTGTTCCTCATGAACCAACTATAGCAAATCTTGATAGGATTGAAAATGAGCTTACAGGCACAATGAAATCAATCAGGTTTTCTCATCTCAATTCCTATAAGAATGAAAGAATTATCATAGTGGATTCGATCGGGATTCTACTTACTCTTTATGCTTATGCGGATCTCGCTTTTGTGGGCGGCAGTTTTAAACAGAACATTCATAATGTCCTGGAGGCGGCAGTCTATGGCGTGCCCGTTTTGTTCGGACCAAAGATTGATAACTCGCAGGAATCCGGAGAATTATTAAAACGGGGAGGCGGGATGCTTATCAGGAACCAGAGAGAAGCTTACAGGCAGCTAAGAACCTGCTTCAGTAATGAGGCGCTGAGAAATGAAAAAGGTAGAATAGCTGCAGAATATGTAAAAGAAAATCTCGGCGCAACTAAAAAAATACTCAAAGAAATTTACGAGGTAATTTAACCCAATTACAAATTACTGATTTCTAATTACCAACTACTACCCACCAAGGTATCTTTCCTTTAATATTTTCAAATGATGTAATTCATGACCCGCAATGATAAATATAAATGCCCGTACTGTGAACATATGATTATTAGATAGACCCTTCCGCAATAACGTTTTTTCATCGAAGCTTTTAAATAATGCTATGTTTGCATCCCTTAAATGTTTTAATTCATCGGCCAGGCTTGCCAACGATCTTGTATTGAAATCAGCCTCTCTCACATAATCATCCTGTTCGAACCCTGGCAGGGATTTAGTTTCCCCTCTCGCAAAACTCATTACTCTGAATGAATGTACCCGTTCGACATCCGCTATATGCCCCAGCACTTCCTTAATGCTCCACTTACCTTCTGCATATGAGTAGCTGCCTTTATCCTCAGGTAACGACTGTATTAGTGACTGAAGCTCATCTCTGCCATCTTCAAGGAGTTTAATTACATTGTCATGCGGGATTTCATTTATGTAGCCTGAATAAAATTCTGCGTATTCATTTGGTTTTGGGAGGTTCATAATATTCCTTTATATAATTCTTAAAATTCCAGGGATCTGCAGCAGACACTTTCTTAGTCCGGTTAAGTAAAAATTATCTCTTTCGGCTGTAATTTATTTTTTCCAGACTTCAACTTCGAACAGTCCGTCTGAATTTGCAACTCCCCTAAGCATTCCATTGGTATTAAATGGAGTTGCAAAATTGCCGTCTTTATCTACTGATATTAGTCCGCCGGTATTCTCATTGAGCCGCTTGTATATTAGTTCGTCTGCGGCTTCTTTAAGTGACATTTTTTTATAAGCCATCAGGGCGTTAAGATTAAATGCGATATCGTTTTTTATGAACAACTCGCCCTCCCCGGTACAGGAAACAGCGCAGGTATTATTATCAGCATAAGTTCCGGCTCCTATTATAGGAGAGTCACCAACCCGCCCGGGCATCTTGTTGCCTGTTCCGCCCGTCGATGTTGCGGCAGCCAGGTTTCCGTGGATATCAAGAGCCACACATCCCACAGTACCATGTTTTGATCCTTTAATTTTTTCATACTGCTCAAGCCGTTCGGGAGTATCGAAATAATTGTTCTCTACATATTCAACATTCAGCTGCTTCCCGAAATTATCGGCACCTTCACCGCAGAGAAGAACATGCTTTGTCTTTTCCATTACAAGCCGGGCCAGCGAGATGGGGTTCTTTACATGCTTCACGCCTGCAACTCCTCCGCAGGATAGATCGGATCCATCCATTATTGAAGCATCAAGTTCATGTGTCCCTTCGGATGTGAATACAGCACCTTTGCCTGCATTAAATTTGGGGTCATTCTCAAGGAAATTAACGGCTTTCTCAACTGCATCCATGCTGGTGCCTCCGCTCTCAAGTATTTTCTGTCCTATCGTCAACGCCTCTTTTAGAGAATTCATATATTCTGCTTTTAATGAATCGTCAAAAGATTTATCGAATGTTCCCGCCCCGCCGTGAATTACAATAGTATATTTTCCGCTGTCCTGTGCGTTTGTAACTATTGATAAAGTGAGTGAGATTATTAAATAACTGATGAAGAAAACAATATACTTCATATCCTAACCTTTATATTTTATTCATTTATATTGAGCTTTGCCAGCAGCCGGTCTATAAAAACCTGCTGTGCTGAATAAATCTTCTTCCTTGCATCCCTGACATTAAAGAACTCACCCCGGTCAACTTCGGGAAACTTCTGTCTTTGACCGGAATTATAGGGCCATTCCATTTCAAAAGTATTGCATATGATGTCGAACTGATCAGAATTGTCTGATTCAAATGCCCAGGCGTGGACAATCTTACTATTGCGCTGTAAGGTGGTTCCAAGGGGAATGTAATCTCCTTGTGATTTTATCCCTGTTTCTTCCTCAAACTCGCGGATGGCCGCCTGAAGGAACTCCTCATCTGTCTCAACCAGACCTTTGGGGATTCCCCAGTAGCCTTCGTCTTTTTTCGCAAAGAAAGGTCCCCCGGGATGAACCAGAAATATTTTCAACTCATTACCGGATTTATGATACATCAATAACCCTGCACTGTTAACATGCATAATCTTTCTCCATATTTTGCAAATCAAATTTCAATTTATTTTATTTCTCCAGAAGTTTAAAGGATTTGTAGAAAAAAATAATATGAGAGTGATTTTCCCGATAGTGTTTTATCTTCTGAATACCACCTTACTTCCCCCGGTGTCCGGATTTACACCGGCTGAAGATTCTGCAAAAATAATATACCTTGTAAAAATAAAATGGCATACGGGTATAATTTTCAATACCAGTCAGGTGGATACACTAATCTGGAAATTCATAAAAGACTTTAAGGCGTTTAGGTATGTCGATATTGGCTGGGGGGATGCGGACTTCTATCAGCATCCCGGCTTTGATCCCGAACTTGCCGCACGGGCATTGTTTATGAAGACCGATGCCGCCCTGCGTGTTGCCGGGTTTAACCGCGGGATTGATGATTACCTGCAGGGCACAGACTATGCTGAAAGAATTATCGTGGATGAAGAAAAATTCGACAGGCTCTGCCGCTATATTCAATTTTTTTATTTCATCGATAAAGATAGTCCTGTAATTCTCAGTCAGCATCTTGATGGAGCAGTTAGATTTTATAAAGCAAAGGGGTGTTATACACTGTTTAATACCTGCAATACGTGGATAGCTGCGGGATTAGATTATGCAGGGTATAAAATTAATCCAAATATTATTCTGTCTGAAGAGCTCTTCCGCCAGACCGTGAAATTGGGTGAAATGGTAAAAGCTCCTGATTAGAATCTGAACATCCGGTCAGACCTATAAATATAAATTTGGATTGGGTATAATCCCGGTAAATAGATGCTTCTTCGCACCGTCCTTCTGTATTAATTGCTATTTAGAACTCACCTTTAATTTTATGAGCTCTTCCGCCTGCCGGATATCATCTTTTTTGCTGAATATAATAGTGATCCCGCGTAAACCTGATTTGGAGCTGAACTGTTCCTTCAGGTCTTCACTTATTGAACTGCTTAATATCTGGTTTTTTGATTTGTCGGTAAAATAGAAAGTTGTCCTGAATGCGCCCTCAATTACTGAAAGCCAGAATATTGTTTTTGATTTCCTTGTCACCTTCATCAGCCAGCTTTTGCCATCATTATAATATTTCCAATCTCTATTTAAATCCGGATAATTTGCATCCAGATGTTCAAACAGCTCTTTCCAGAGCGTCTGTCTTTTCCCCAGATGATTAAAGACTATTTCATCATCCGGGAACTTATTTATATCAGAAAGTATCGGTTTTTCCATTTCTTCCTCTTTTCCGCAATGCAGCACCCTCAATAATCATTTGTGTATGGCAATTTTAATTTCCGCCCTTGATTTAAATCTTGTGAGGCGGGATGTATCGAGGCCACCAATATTTTTTCTCTGCTTTTTGAAATAACCTGTATCCCGACAGAAATTTTACTTATAAATATATCCGAAAATAGCTCTGCACACCTAAAACAACATAAAGAGTGGACTATATTCTTTCTTTTACGATGACTTAACTTTTTAATGATACGATCTTGCATTATTTTAATATAGTTTCAGTCAGCAGGAAAGTTTTTCCGTTGGTTAAAGTTCTTTTTGAACTCAGTTTTATCTTCAGACCGGCCCTATCTATTTCCCCGATAAATTCTTCCGGACTTGTCAGGGAAATATAAGGACTCAGTTTTTCAAGTGATTTATATTTTGACTCTGATACCTTGCTCTGGTTTATATCAGGAAGCTGGATGATAGAAAAAAGAACCGAATCTCTGCTCATCATTTTCCTGAATTTAATAAGCGTAGATTGTACATCAATGTATTCAAAAAACAGTGCTGAGAATATTAGATCATACCGGCGTTCATCGCATATAAACGAACTAAAATCAATAGATATAATCTCAAGTTTTTTCTCATTCGGGAACCGCAGCTGAAGCCTGTTTAAAAAATCCGGATTTATATCCAGCGCTGTTACCTTTTTCACGTTTTGCCAGTCAATATATTCAAACCCGTTTCCGATAGTACATCCCGGAACAAATATTCTTTCAGGTTTGTGTTTCTGAAGCGTTGTTCTGAAGCTTTCATTGATCAGCTGATACTGACCAACCTCCGGACTGCTCATATGATTTATATAATCTGAAATATCTATTTCCAGCCAGGGATTGCTTTTCATCAGATTAGATTTATGATTTTTCACAGCAGACTTAAAAAAATTCCGTATAACCTACCTCAAAATATAAACTTTGATCTCAATCTTCCATCTCATTTCCTCTATTATCAATGAGAGCCTTAAACGTGATTATTTATCACACCCAAAGATCAAAATTCACATTTTGAGAAAACGATCTCAAATTATTTCAGGGTGTTGTTTCTTGCTTTAATCTAAGCTATTGCAATACAATAAATTAAGTGTTTGGCATATAGCTTGAATCACTACCGGCATTCATGGAGGATAAAATGAAAAGTGAAGAAATGTATAAAAGCAACCTTAGTCTGAGCACTTATAAAAACAAACTTTATGTTGATCCGCAGTATGGACTGGATCATCATTCTTCTTCTGTAAACTATGCCGTATTTTCCAGTGAGTGGGATATTGAAGATGTAAGGGAAGACTACACAATTAAGATTATCCACAGAACAAGTGGTGATACTATTTCTCTGTCTTTCGGTACACTCAAGGATAAAATAAATTTTGTTAAAAATATTTATGCTGCCAAACCTATCAAGCAGGTAGGTAACGGAATGGAACTGGAAAAAATAGCAAACGGTCACCTCAAACCCTCAGAATCAAAATCCATTACGGGCCTGCTAAATAAAATAGTTCCTGTTTTCTGAAAGTTAAATACCCCTGCCTGCAGATAAAAGCAGGTAAATTAAAAAAAGGACTACTGAGGGTTGGTCCTTTTTTATTTTTAAAGTAAAAAAGACTCCAGCTCACTTTCTCAGTCCGGAAAATTTTACCC
>Ga0075272_1000267_pt1 | contig 11641 bp, 10 predicted proteins | sample SF_Rice_5C_0N_40_FD_69776 | JGI IMG/M metagenome (GOLD analysis project Ga0075272, IMG submission 69776) | Rice paddy soil microbial communities from Twitchell Island, California, USA - SF_Rice_5C_0N_404 | ecosystem: Environmental > Terrestrial > Soil > Paddy field/soil | place: USA: Twitchell... | reverse complement strand
ACACCGCGACGGAGGTTGCGACGAGTGCGCTCGTCGACGACGGCGAGGTCCTCGCCGAGCGCGCTTCTCGCGCGGCGACGCTACTCGAGGACGTGGACGCGCTGCTGCGGCAGGGAGGGGCGCGGCCGCGCGACCTCGGCGCGCTCGCGGTCGGGATCGGGCCTGGCAGCTTCACCGGCGTGCGCATCGGGCTCGCCGTCGCGCGCGGGCTCGCGCTCTCGCTCGGGCTCGAGGGCGCCGGCGTGTCGACGCTCGACGCCCTCGCGGCCGGCGCGCCGGGCGCGGTCCCCGTCGTGGACGCCCGCCGGCGCGAGGTGTTCGCGCTCGTCGGCGGCGGGCCGGCGGTGCTCGCGCCGGCCGACCTCGAGGTCGCGGCGGGCACGCTCTGCGTCGGCAACGGCGCCGTGCGCTACCGAGCGCTGCTCGAGGAGCGCGGTGCCGTCGTGCCGCCCGACGACGACGAGCGGCACCTGCCGCGCGCGCGCTTCCACGCCGAGCTCGCCGGGGAGCCCGGGCCGGTCGAGTCGCTCGAGCCGCTCTACCTCCGCGTCCCCGACGCCGACCGGAGCCTCGGCTCGTGACGACGATCGAGCTTCGCCGCCTCGGCCTCGCCGACCTCGAGACGATCGAGGAGATCGAGCGCCGCTGCTATCCGACCCCCTGGTCGCGGTCGATGTTCGCGGGCGAGCTGGCGAAGCCGAGCTCGATCTGCCTCGGCGCGTTCGCGGCCGACGACGAGTCCGGCGCGCTCTGCGGCTACCTGATCGTCTCGCGCTACGTCGACGCCTGGCACGTGATGAACGTGGCGGTCGCGCCGGAGCAGCGTGCCCGCGGGATCGCGACGATGCTCCTCGAGCGCCTGTTCGAGCTGACGGAGCGCGACGCCCGCCGCGGCTACACGCTCGAGGTGCGCGTCTCGAACGCGACGGCGATCGGCCTGTACGAGCGCCTCGGCTTCCGCGCCCGCGGCATCCGCCGCGGCTACTACACCGACAACCGCGAGGACGCCGTGATCATGTGGAAGGACCCGGAGCCGCGGCCGGCCGACGAGGCGTGAGCGCCGGGGCCGGACCGATCCTGGGGATCGAGACCTCGTGCGACGAGACCGCGGCGGCCCTCGTCGGCGGCGGCGGGGAGATCCTCTCGAGCGTCGTCTCCTCGCAGGCCGAGCTGCACGCGCGCTACGGCGGCGTCGTCCCCGAGGTCGCCTCGCGCCGGCATCTCGAGCTCGTCACGCCGGTGATCCGCGAGGCGCTCGACGAGGCCGGCGCGACGCTCGACGACGTCGCGACGATCGCCGTCACCCGCGGGCCGGGCCTGATCGGCGCGCTCCTCGTCGGCCTCGCTGCGGCGAAGGCGGTCGCCTGGTCGCGGCGGCTCCCGCTCGTGCCGGTCGACCACCTCGACGGCCATGTCGCCTCCCTCTACCTGCAGCCCGATCCGCTCGAGCCGCCGTTCCTCTGCCTGCTCGCGAGCGGCGGCCACACCATGCTGCTCGCCGTGCGCGGCCACGGCGAGCACGAGCTGCTCGGCACGACGCGCGACGACGCGGCCGGCGAGGCGTTCGACAAGGGCGCGCGCCTGCTCGGGCTCGGCTATCCGGGGGGGCGCGAGCTCGACCTGCTCGCGCGGCGGGGCGACCCGGCTGCCCACGACTTCCCGGTCGCCCGCGTTCCCGGCCTCGACTTCTCGTTCTCGGGCCTGAAGACCGCGCTCCTCTACGCGGTGCGCGACCTCGACCCGGCGGAGCTCGAGCGGCGGCGCGCCGACCTCGCCGCCTCGTACCAGCGGGCGATCGTGCGGGCGCTCGTCGAGCGCGTGCGCGAGGCCGTGGAGCGCTCCGGGCTCGAGCGCGTGGCCGTCGTCGGTGGCGTCGCGGCCAACTCGGAGCTCCGCGAGTCGCTCCCCGGCGCCGCCCTCGCGCCGCTCTCGCTCTGCACCGACAACGCGGCGATGATCGCCTCGGCCGCGCGGTACGTGGAGGCCGTCCCGTACCCGGGATATCTCGGCCTCGACGCCTATGCGTCCCGGTAGGCGACGCGCCGTCGCGCTGCTGGCCGCCGCCGCAGCAGCCTCGGCGGCGACCGTCCTCCTCGCCGGCCGCCCCTCGCACACGCTCGGCTTCGAACCGGTCACGGCCGGCGCCGCGTCCTGGAGCGGCTTCCTCGCGCCGCGGCCGCGGGTGGAGCTGGCACCGCGGGCGATCGTCGTGCTGCGGACGCCGTCGCTCGCGCGGCGGCTCGCCGGGGCGGGCGGCCGGGCGAGCGCCGCGCAGGAGCGCTCCTGGACGGCCGCAGCCCTCGGGGCGCAACAGGCGCTGCTCGCGCGGCTCGCCGGGGAGGGCATCCGGCTGCGTCCGGGGCTCCGGTTCGCCCGCGTCCTCGACGGCTTCGCCGCGAACGTCGCTCCCGCGGCGGCCGCCCGCGTCGAGGCCGACCCGGACGTCGCCGGGGTGTACCCCGTGCGTGCCGCGTTCCCCGCGCTCCTGTCCGCAGAGGCGACGGCGGCGCTCGAGGCCGGCGCCGCGCAGCGCGCGCCCGCACCGCCGCCCGGGCTCGACGGACGCGGCGTCACGATCGCGCTGCTCGACTCGAAAGTCGATCGGTCGCTGCGCTACCTCCACGGAGCCGTGCTGCCGCAGATCGACCTCGTCGGCGGCGGCGGCGACGCGACGGCCGAGCCGCACGGCACCGAGATGGCAGGCCTGCTCGTCGGACGGGGCGGGCCGTCGGGGATCGCAGGCGCAGCGCCGGGAGCGCAGGTGCTGCCGATCCGCGTGGCCGGGCTGCAGCGGGACGCGCGCGGCCGGAGCGCCGTCTTCGCCCGCACCGACCAGCTGCTGGCGGGGCTCGAGCACGCCGTCGACCCGGACGGGAACGGCGACGCCCACGACGCCCTCCGCGTCGCGCTCGTGCCGCTCGCCGAGCCGTTCGCCGCATTTCCCGACTCGCCCGAGTCGCGGGGCGTCAGCGGAGCGGCGGCGCTCGGCACGCTCGTCGTCGCGCCCGCCGGGAACGACGGTGCCGCCCTCGCAGGCGGCGACCTCGCCGCTCCGGGCGCCGCCGCCGCCGCACTGAGCGTCGGCGCAAGCGACACCCGCACCACGACGCCGCGAGCCCGGGTCACGGTCACGACCGGGCGGGGGACGTATCGCGGCGTCGTCCCGCTCGCCGGGACCGCGGCGCCGCGCCGCCCCTTCCGCCTCCGGGTCGCCCGCGCCGTCCCCGCCGCCGGCGCTGCCGCCGCGCTCGTCCGGCCGGCCGGGATCGCGGCCGCCGCGGCCGCGGGCGCCGTCGCGGCGCTCGTCGACGGACCGGTGCCCGAGGGCGCGGACGGCGTGGACGGGCTGCTCGTCGTGCCGCTGCCGCGCGAGGTCGCCGGTGCGATCCGCCGGCGGCTGGCGCGCGGCGGAGACGTCGAGGCCTCCCTGGCGCCCGCGGCCGCCGGCGCGAGCCCGCGGGCCGGTGCCGTGGCGCCGTTCTCGTCGACCGGGCCGTCGTCCGGACGCACGGGCCCAGACGTCGTCGCCGCCGGGATCGGCCTCGTCACGAGTGCCCCCGGCCGGGGCTGGGTCGCCGTCAGCGGCACGAGCGCCGCCGCCGCGCTCGTCGCGGGAGCCGCCGCGAGCCTCGTCGAGGCGCGGCGGTGGCTCTCGGCGCAGGCGCTCCGCGGGCTCCTCGCCGGAACGGCGAGCGCGCGGCCGGGCGTTCCGCTCGCGGTGGAGGGAGCGGGCGCCGTCCGCACCGCCGCGGCGGCCACCGCCCCGGTCGCCGCGACGCCGGCGCTTGTCTCGCTCGACCGCGACGGCCGCGGCTCCTTCGCCCTCACGAACGTCTCGCGGTCGGCGCAGGAGCTCACGCTCGACGCGCCCGGCGCGGGCGTCGCTCCCCGGGCCGCCTCGCTCGCCTCCGGCGCGAGCATCCAGGTCGCCGTCCGCTCGGCCCGGACCGCGCAGGGCGCGGTGCGCGTCCGCGCCTCCGGGCTCGCCGCCATTGCGGTCCCGTGGTCGCGCCGCGCCGCGCAGCGGCCGGTCGCGCTGCTCGGCCGCGTCTCCCTCTCGGCGCGCGTCTTCTCCTCCGCCGACACCGCGCCGGCCACGCTGACCGTCGCGGCCGGCAGCGCCGGAGGGCGGGGCGGAGTCGTGCCGCTCGCCCGGCTCGACCTCGTGCTTCTGCGGGGCGGGAGACGGCTCGGCGTGCTGGCGCGGCTCCGCGACGTGCTGCCCGGCCGCTACCGCTTCGGGCTCACCGGACGCGGCCCCGACGGAGCCGTCCTCCGGAACGGATCCTACGCCGTCGAGGTGGTCGCGATCCCCGTAGACAGAGGCAGCCCGGCTCGGCGGAAACTACGGTTTGACCTCCGCTGAGCGGACGTATACTCGCCGCGCACGAGCGGTTTTCCGCTTCGTTTGCTCGTAAAAAAGGAGCAGGCTGTGACCACAGTCGACACATCGGTCTCGCATCTGCGCGAGAACCCGTTCGACCTCGCGCGGCAGCAGTTGCAGCGCGTGGCGACCACCTTCGACATCGACCCGAACCTCGTCGAGGTGCTCGGGCGCTGCAAGAAGTCGGTAGAGGTTTCCGTCCCGGTCAGCATGGACGACGGGACGACGCGTGTCTTCCAGGGCTTCCGCGTGACCCACAACGTCGCGCGCGGCCCCTCGAAGGGCGGCATCCGCTACCACCCGGACGTCACCGTCGACGAGGTGAGAGCCCTCGCGATGTGGATGACGTGGAAGTGCGCCCTGATGGGCATCCCCTTCGGCGGCGCCAAGGGTGGGATCGTCTGCGACCCGAAGAAGATGTCCCGCGGCGAGCTCGAGCGCATGACGCGCCGCTACACGAGCGAGATCATCAACGAGATCGGCCCGGAGAAGGACATCCCGGCACCCGACGTCGGCACCGACGGCTCGGTGATGGCCTGGATGTTCGACACGTACTCGATGAACAAGGGCCACTCGGTCCTCGGCGTCGTGACCGGCAAGCCCCTGACGATCGGCGGCTCGCTCGGACGCGAGGAGGCGACCGCCCGCGGCGCCCTCTTCTGCATCCGCGACGCGGTCGCGAAGCAGGACACGACGATCGCCGGCAAGAAGGTCGTCGTCCAGGGCTTCGGCAACGTCGGCAGCTTCCTCGCGACCTTCCTCCACCAGGAGGGAGCGATCGTCGTGGGCATCTCCGACTCGACGACGGCGCTGTACAACCCGAAGGGCATCGACGTGCCGGCCGCGTTCGCCCACAAGCGCGAGCACCACACGCTCGCCGGCCTCCGCGACGCCGAGACGATCACGAACGAGGAGCTGCTGCTCCTCGACTGCGACATCCTCGCGCCGTGCGCCCTCGAGCAGGTGATCACGGAGGAGAACGCCGACAAGGTGAAGGCCTCCATCCTCTGCGAGGGCGCGAACGGCCCGGTCACGCCGGCCGCCGACGCGATCCTCGAGGACCGCGGCGTCCTCATCCTCCCCGACGTGCTCGCGAACGCCGGCGGCGTCGTGGTGTCGTACTTCGAGTGGGTGCAGGGCCTTCAGGAGTACTTCTGGAAGGAGGTCGAGGTGAACGCGAAGCTGAACGACATCGTCAGCCGCGCGTTCGACGAGACCTGGGAGACGGCGCAGAGCCGGAACCTCCCGATGCGGGTCGCCGCCTACGGCCTCGCCGTGGAGCGCGTCGCCGAGGCGACCGTGACCCGGGGCATCTATCCGTAGCAGCGAGGCGGGCCGCCGCCGACGCGGCGGCCCGCTCGCCCCCCTGCCCACGCTCGCGCGGTGACGGAGGTCGTCGTCTACCACGCGACGGGCTGCCACCTCTGCGACCGGGCGCTCGGGCACGTGCGCGCGCTCCGGGACGAGGTCGGCTTCGAGCTGCGCGAGGTCCTGATCGACGGCGACCCCGTGCTCGAGGCCGAGTACCGCGAGTGGATCCCCGTCGTCGAGATCGACGGCCGGCGCCGCTTCACCTACCACGTGCATCCCGACGCCCTTCGGCGCGCCGTCTCCGGCTGAGGGGACGGATTCCCTCAGCCGCGTGGAGGCGAGACCGCGCGCTCCCCGGCGGCGCGCGAATCCGCCGGCCTTCCGCGGCGCGAGCGGAGGGGCCCGCGGGGAAACCGGGGGTTCACGCGCGAAGCGACGCGTTCGTTGCACAAGCGCGCGGCCGGCGCGCGCTGCTACAACAGGCCCGCTGTTACGAACTCGACGAACGGAGGCCGTGTGGCGGATCGCCTGACCGTGGGCGTCGCTGCCCGTCTGAGCCGGTACCTGCAGGTGCTGACCCAGGCGCGCAAGATGGGCAAGACCCGCATCTCCTCGCAGGAGATCGCGGAGTACACGAACATCAACGCGACGCAGATCCGCCGCGACCTGTCCACGTTCGGGAAGTTCGGCAAGCGCGGCGTCGGCTACTCGATCGACTCGCTGCTCGAGGAGATCCGCAAGATCCTGCGGACGCAGGGCCAGCACAACATCGCCCTCGTCGGCGCAGGCCGTCTCGGCCAGGCGATCGCCTCTTCGCCGATCTTCGCCGAGCACGGGATCAACATCGCGGCCGTCGTCGACACGGATCCGGCCAAGGCCGGCACGCCGATCGGCAACGTCGAGGTCGCGCCGTACGAGCGGCTCGGCGACCTCGTCCGCGACAAGAACGTCGTCGTGGGCGTGCTCGCCGTCCCGGCGACCGCCGCCCAGCGCGCGGCCGACGATCTCGTCGCCGCCGGCGTCCGCATCATCTTCAACTACTCCGAGGCGCTGCTCGAGACGCCCGCCGACGTGACCGTGCACACGTCGAACCCGGCGGTCGAGCTGCTCTACGCGCTCTACTTCCACCTGACGTAGCCTCCGCCGCGTGCGGATCCTCCTCTGGCACGGCTACCTGCTCGGCGGGACCGGGTCGAACGTCTACACGCGCGCGCTCGCCCGCGAGTGGAGCCTCGCCGGCCACGACGTCACCGTCGTCTGCCAGGAGCGCCATCCGGAGGGCTACGACCTCGGTCGCGCCCGCGTCGTCGTGCCCGAGCTGCCGGAGCGGATCCTGCCGGTCTTCGTGCTCGACCGCTACGAGGGCCTCGACGCGCGCCTGGTCCAGGAGCTGACGCAGGCGCAGCGGGAAGCCTTCGTCGAGGCGAACGCCGCCGCGCTGCGCGAGCTGCTGCCGGCCGACCTCGTCTTCGCGAACCACGTCGTCCTCGGCGGGCCGGTCGGCGCCGCCAGCGGAGCACGCTTCGCCGTCAAGGCGCACGGCTCCGAGCTCGAGTACTCGATGCGCGGCGACCCCGAGCTGCGGCGCTGGGGGGCCGAGTCGCTCGTCCGCGCGGACGCCGTCTACGTCGGCTCCGAGCACATCCGCGAGGTGCTCGAGGACGTCGTCGGGCACGTCGAACGCGTCCACACCGTCCCGCCCGGCGTCGACCCGGAGGAGTTCCGCCCCGAGCCGCGCGGGCAGGCGCTCGCCGCGCTCCTCGCCGAGGCCCGCCGCGACCCCCCGAACCCCGGCAACGCCGAGGAGCGCCGGCCGGACGAGGGCAATGCCGAGCGCTTCGCGGCCTTCTTCGCCGACGAGCGGTCGACCGTCGTCTACTTCGGCAAGCTGATCGAGAACAAGGGCGTCCAGATCCTGCTCGAAGCGCTCCGCGGCCTCGACGCGCGTGCCGTGGTCGTCGGCTTCGGGGACCACCGCCGCGCGCTGGAGGCGCTCGCGCCCGAGGGCACGCTCTTCACGGGCCCGCTCGAGCACCGGCATCTCGTCCACCTCCTGCCGCTCTGCGACCTCTCGGTCGTGCCCTCGATCTTCCCGGAGGCGTTCGGCATGGTCGCCGCGGAGGCCGCCGCCGCCGGCACGCCGCCGCTCGTCGCGAACCACTCCGGGCTCGCCGAGGTCGCCGCCGGGATCGCCGCCGAGTATCCGCCCGGGGCGGAGGGGCTCGTCTCCTTCCCGAGCGGCGACGCAGGCGCGCTGCGGGAGCGCCTCGCCGCGCTGCTCGAGCTGCCCCCGGAGCGCCGCCGCGAGCTCGGCCTCGCCGCCAGGCGCGCCGTCGAGCGGCGCTGGAGCTGGGCCGCGGTGGCCGAGCGTCTCCTCCGGGCGTGATTCCGGACCGCTCCGCCGCGGAAGGGCGTTCTCGTGGCGGGCGACGGCGAGATCTTCGGGATCGACAGGCGCAGGGCGATCCTGACGGGTGCCGCCGCCCTCGTGCTGATCGTCGGGCTCGTCGCCGTCGTCGGCCAGGTGACGAGCTTCCACGACATGGTGCGTGCGCTCCGCAAGGGCGACGGCGCCTGGTTCCCGGTCTGTCTCGGCGGCGAGCTGCTCGCGTACGCCGGCTACATCGTCGCCTACCGCGACGCCGCCCGCGTCGACGGCGGCCCGTGCTTCACGCTCTGGACGTCGACGCGGATCGTCGCGATCGGCTTCGGCGCGTTCGTCGCCGGCTCGTCGGCCGGCACGCTCGGGCTCGACTACTGGGCGCTCCACCGCGCGGGCGAGAGGCCGCACGTGGCCGCCCGGCGCGTGCTCGCGCTCAACACGATCGAGTGGGCGGTGCTCGCCACCTTCGCCTGCCTCAGCTCGGTGCTCGTGCTCGTCCGCCCGGGATCGGGCGCGCCGCTCGCGATGGAGCTCGCCTGGCTGATCGTCGTCCCGAGCTGCGTCGCGGCTGCGCTGTGGGTGAGCGCGCCGGCGCGCGCCGACCGCCTCGCCGCGCTCCCGCACGAGGACGTCGAGCTCGAGCGCGACCCGCACACCTGGCCGCGCTGGCTCTGGCACGCGGCGCGTGCCGGCTTCTCCGACGCCGTCGGCGGGGTCGTGCTCGTCCGCCACCTGCTCGGCCGCCCGCGCAGCCACCTGGGCGCCGTCCTCGGCTTCCCCGTCTACTGGGCCGGCGACATCCTCACGCTGTACGCGGCGCTGCGCGCGTTCGGCGAGCACGCCGCGCTCGGAGCGCTCGTGCTCGCGTACACGACCGCGTACGTCGTCACTGCGCTGCCTCTGCCCGCCGGCGGTGCGGGCGGGGTCGAGGCCGGGCTCGCCTTCTCGCTGCACGCGGTCGGGATCGCGCTTGCGCCGGCTCTCCTCGCCACCCTCGTCTATCGGGTCTTCACCCTCTGGCTCCCGATCGGGCCCGCGCTCGCGGCGGTCCCCCAGGTGAAGACGCTCGACCGCGAGCTGCCCGACGTGCCGCACGCCGACGTCGCCTGACCAACTACCCTTTCTGAAGTGGGAGAGGAGCAAAAGGTCGGCTACGAGGAGCTGCTCGAGCGCTCGCGCGTCTCGTTCGAGGAGGTGCCCGACTTCACCGTCGCGGTCGAGGAGGAGTTCGCGCTGCTCGATCCGGCGACCCTCGACCTCGTCAACCGCTTCGAGGAGCTGCAGCTCGCGGCGCAGGGCACCGAGCTCGAGCCGCACCTCGTCGGGGAGCTGATCGCCTCCGAGGTCGAGGTGCGCACCGGCCGCTGCGAGACCTTCGCCGATGCGGCCGCCCGCCTCGGCGAGCGGCGAGAGCAGCTGCGCGGCCTCGCCGACGGGCTCGGGATCGGCCTCTCCGCCGTCGGCACCCACCCCTGGAGCCCCTGGCAGGAGCAGCGGATCATCGACACGCCCCACTACCGCCGCAACGACGAGCTCCTGCGCTACGTCGTCTGGCGCAACAACAGCTTCGGCCTCCACGTCCACGTCGGCGTCCACGGCCCCGACAGGGCGATCCGTGTCTGCAGCGCCCTCCGCGCCTACCTGCCGGAGCTGCTCGCCCTCTCCGCCAGCTCGCCGTTCGTGGAGGGCGTGTTCAGCGGGTTGCACTCGGCGCGCACGCAGATCTTCACACGCATGTTCCCGCGCTGCGGCATCCCGGATCCGTTCGCGAGCTGGCAGGACTGGGAGCGCTACGTGCGCTTCCTCTACGAGACGGGCTCGATCGCCGAGCACACGCAGATCTGGTGGAGCGTCCGCCCGCACCTCGCCTTCCCGACCGTCGAGATCCGCATCTGCGACGCGCAGCCCGACCTCGCGGAGTCCCGGGCGCTCGCCGCCCTCTCGTACGCGCTCACGGCGCGCGTGGCGCGGGCGCTCGACGAGGGGGAGCCGCTCCCCGACCTGCCGAACCGGCTGCTCGAGGAGAACCTCTGGCGCGCGATCCGCTGGGGCCTCTCCGGCGATCTCATCGACTTCGAGCGCGGCGAGGTCGTCCCCGCGCGGGCGCGGCTCGAGCAGCTGCTCGAGTGGGTGCGTCCCGTCGCCGAGGAGCTCGGTGCCGCCGAGTGGCTCGCCGTGCCCGAGCGGAACGCCGCCGAGCGGCAGATCGCCCGCCGCGAGGAGGGCGCCGCGATCGAGCAGGTCTTCGCCGAGCAGGTGCGCTGGGACGACCGTGTCCGAAGCTGAAGGCCCGCCGACGCCCGAGCAGCTCGTCGAGGAGCTGCAGAAGGTCAGGGTCTCCGACCTGCTCGTCCACACGTGCTCGCTGCTCGCCTCGCTGGGATACGGCAAGCTCGCCCCGGAGGCCCGCGACCTCGAGCAGGCGCGCCTCGCGATCGACGCGCTGAAGGCGCTCGCGCCCGTGCTGCCCGAGGAGGCGCGCCGCGACGTCCAGCAGGTCGTCGCGAACCTCCAGCTCGCGTTCGTCGACGCGGCAGCGGGCTAGCGGCCCGGGCCGAGCCCTTACGATGAGGCCCGTGGGGGAGGCCTCTGCGCGCAGGGTGATGATCGTCGGGCTCGACTGCGCCGAGCCGTCGCTCGTGCTCGAGCGCTGGCGGGACCGGCTGCCGACGCTCTCCGGCCTCGCGGCGAACGGCGTCTCGGGACGGCTGACCTCGGTGATCCCGCCGATCACGGTTCCCGCCTGGTCATGCATGATGTCGAGCCGCACCCCGGGCGACCTCGGCGTCTACGGCTTCCGCAACCGCGCAGACCACACCTACGAGGGCAACTTCATCGCCGACGGCTCGGCGATCAAGGCGCCGCGGCTCTGGGATCTCGTCGGCCGCGGCGGCGGCAGCTCGGTCGTCCTCGGCGTCCCCGGCACCTTCCCGCCGCGCCCGCTCCGCGGCGTGATGGTCGGCTGCTTCCTCACGCCCGGACTCGACAGCCGCTACACGTACCCGCCCGCGCTCCGCGACGAGATCCGCGAGGTCGTCGGGGGCGACTACCTCTTCGACTGCACGAACTTCCGCACCGACGACAAGGAGGACCTGCTGCGGCAGGTCTACGAGATGACCGACAAGCGCTTCACCCTCGCCCGGCACCTGGCCGAGACGAAGCCGTGGCAGCTGTTCGCGCTGGTCGAGATGGGCACCGACCGCATCCATCACGGCTTCTGGAAGCACATGGACGCCGAGCATCGCAAGCACGAGGCGGGCAACCCCTACGAGAGCGCGATCCTCGACTACTACGTCCACCTCGACGGGCTGATCGCCGACCTGCTCCGGCAGGCGGACGACGAGACGCTCGTGCTCGTCGTCTCCGACCACGGAGCGAAGCGGCTCGAGGGCGGCATCCGCGTCAACGAGTGGCTGCGCCGCGAGGGCCTGCTCGCGACCGAGCGCGAGCCGGACGGTCTCTGCTCACCCGGCGACGTCGGCATCGACTGGGCGCGGACGACCGCCTGGGGCGAGGGCGGCTACTACGCGCGCGTCTTCCTCAACGTCGAGGGACGCGAGCCG
>Ga0075272_1000266_pt1 | contig 11712 bp, 9 predicted proteins | sample SF_Rice_5C_0N_40_FD_69776 | JGI IMG/M metagenome (GOLD analysis project Ga0075272, IMG submission 69776) | Rice paddy soil microbial communities from Twitchell Island, California, USA - SF_Rice_5C_0N_404 | ecosystem: Environmental > Terrestrial > Soil > Paddy field/soil | place: USA: Twitchell... | reverse complement strand
CGACGGAGAGGAACGTGCTGGTGTCGTCCGTGAGGCTGGCCGCGAAGTACGGATTCGTGCGCGCCATGTCCTGCAGTGTGCGGTTGACCGTCGGAAGCAGCTCGATCTCCGTTTTCGAGACCTGTGACGTCGAGCCGGTATGACTGGGGTTGATGATCGTGTCGGGAGTGGCGGTCACGGTGATCGCTTCGGTAACCGTGGCCAGCTCCATTTTCAGGGGCACCTCGGCGGTCTCACCGAGGCGTACCGTGACGTTGTCGGCGACGACGTTCTTGAATCCCGAAAGCGTGGAGGTGATGCGGTACGGTCCGCCGACCCGCACGTTCGGGATCTCGTAGCGCCCGTTGGCGTTGGTCACGCTGGTGTAGTGCGTTCCCGTGGGGACGTGGACCGCTTCGATGGTCACGCCCGGGAGGGCCGAGCCGTCGGACGCGGCGGTCACGGTGCCCGCCAGAGTGCCGGTGGTGACCTGGGCCTGCACCACCATGGCCGTTGCAAGGATGAATACCAGAGCGAGGGCTAGGCTCACTCGAAACGATGTACGACTCATCGAGTCCTCCTGATGTCGCGAGCTGAAGTGGACGAACTTCATGCAGATTGGACGACGTGCGGGATTATTGTTGAGACGCCGCCATCAGTCCAGTGGAATTTGAAAAAAACTCGCCCGAAGGTGTAAGGGCGGTGTGGCACTTCGTCAGAAGCTCTTGAGAAAGGCTTCGTTCGACGGAAACTTCTGCAGCCGTTCGAGCAGCATCTTCATGGCGTTCATCGGGTCGGTTCCGGCGAGTGCCCGGCGCAGCGTGTGGACTTTCGCCAGCACGGCCGGAGAAAGCAGCTTCTCTTCCTTTCGGGTGCCGGTCTGGGCGATGTTCATCGCCGGGAAGATGCGCCGCTCGAACAGGCCGCGGTCGAGCACGATCTCCGTGTTCCCGGTGCCCTTGAACTCTTGGAAGATGACCTCGTCCATGCGCGATCCGGTGTCGACCAAAGCCGTGGCCACGATGGTCAGCGAGCCCCAGTCCTCGGCATTGCGCGCCGCGCCGAAAAAGCGCCGCGGCTTCTCCATCGTCCGGGCGTCGATGCCGCCGGAGAGGATCTTGCCCGATCCCCGCTGCTCGTTGTTGTAGGCCCGCGACATGCGGGTGATCGAGTCGCAGAGGATCACCACGTCCTTCTTCATCTCCACCAGGCGGCGGGCTCGCTCCAGCACGACCTCGGCGATGAGAATGTGGCTCTCCGCCGTCTCGTCGGAGCTGGAGGCGATCACGTCGCCCTTCTCCACCGAACGCCGGAAGTCGGTGACCTCCTCGGGGCGCTCGTCGACCAGCAGGACGATCACGATCACGTCGGGATGATTGGTGTTGATTCCGTGCGCGATGTCCTTCAGCAGCGTCGTCTTCCCCGCTTTCGGCGGAGCGACGATCAGGCAGCGTTGCCCCTTGCCGAGCGGCGAGAGGAGATCGAGCACGCGCGTGGTCAGCCGCTCCGGCTCGGTCTCCAGCTTGAACATCTCGTTCGGATCGATGGAGATCAGTTCCGAGAAGGGGCGCCGCGACTCGCGGTACTCCTCGAGCGACATCCCCTCGACCTGCTCCAGCCCGACGAATTCCAGGTTGTTGCCGGCACGCCGCGCGCTCCCGGCGAGCAGCAGGCCCGATTGCAGGTGCAGCCGCTCGATCATGTTGCGCGGGACGATCGGATCTCCCGGCTGCGGGGCGTAGTTGTTCGAGGCCTGCACCAGCATCCCGGTGCCGTTCGGCTTGGTGTAGAGCACGCCGGCGGCCGGGAGCAGTTCGCCGCTCGGCACCTCGATCGGCGCCGACGACTCGCCCGGCTGCTGCATCATCTGCGAGCGGCGGCGGTGACGCGAGCGGCGGCGGCGTCGTCCGCCTCCGGGACTCCCGGGCTGCCCGGGGTTCGATGGATTCTGAAATGGAGTTTCCGAGCCGTCGTGTGATCCCTGCATGGTTCCATTCGGCAGAGGCTGCCCGTCGGCTTGCGAACGCCGTCTGCGCCTGCGCCGCTTTCGCGGCTGCCGATCTTCTGGTGTCATCGAGTCCAAAACCCTGAGTGTTGCTCACCTTCGAGTTGCCGGAAGCCGGTGATCGGGGCGGAGAAATCCATCTCAGAACGCCCGGCAGGAAGCCTGTGATCGCCGCACGGAGGTGCGGCGCGTAGTATGCGCAAGCTCCGAGCCAAATGCAAGCGTGAGCGCCAGGGGGACCGGCCTCAGGTTTCTGGCGCGCCTCCATCTGACCCTTTCAACTTATTGTCGGTTGTGCCACAATCGATTCATTCCGTACATGCCTGAAAACATTCTCGTTATCGAATACGAGCCTCGGTACACCGAGAAGATCAGGACGGCACTCGCCGGAAAGCCGTTCCAGACGGCGTTCGCGCACGATGGCGACGAAGCGCTGCGCGCGTTCGATTCCCAGAAGCCGGCCCTGATCATTCTCTCGTCCATGGTCCCGAAGGCGAACACCACCGAGCTGATTCACGCCATCCGGCAGCGCCCGCATCTGCATCAGACGCCGATCCTGCTCACCGTGTCCGGCTACAAGGGGACGAGTCCGAAACAGGACGCGATGCGCTTCGGTGCGAACGATCTCCTTCCGAAGCCCTACACCGAGCCGGACCTCCTGGCCAAGATTCAGACCCTCGTCGGACCGAAGCTCACGTCGGACGAGATCTTCGGTGAGCTGCTGGAAGACAAACCCGCGGAGAGCGGAGCCAAACGAACGATGAACCACAGGGACGATGTGGACAAGCTGCTGGCCGACACGCTTTCCGGCGTGATGACCGCGAAGAAGAAGGACGCGGGCGCGCCGCCGAAACAGAAGACGCAGCCGGGAACGCGCGACATCGACCGCATCCTCGCCGATCTGACGATGAACTCGCGGCCCAAGCCGCATCCCGCCGCCGCTCCACCCGCGAACCACGACGACAACGTGTCGCTCTCGGTGCCGGTCATTCCGAAAGAGGCGCCGGCGCCTCCGGCGCTGGTCGAGGAGGAGGAGCCCGCGGACGGAACGGCATTCGGGCAGTACGTCCTGCTGGAGAAGATCGCCACCGGCGGCATGGCCGAAGTGTGGAAGGCGCGGATGCGCGGGGTGGAGGGGTTTCAGAAGATCGTGGCCATCAAGAAGATCCTGCCGCACCTCTCCGACAATCAGGACTTCATCGAAATGTTCGTCGACGAGGCCAAGCTCGCGGCGCAGCTCAATCACAACAACATCATCCATATCTATGATCTGGGGAAGATCCAGAGCTCGTACTACATCGCCATGGAGTACGTCGATGGGTGCGATCTGAAGACGATTCTCAACCAGGCGCGGGAACGCGTGCAGCCGCTCACCCCGGAGCTCTCCGTTTTCATCGCTTCGAAGATCGCCGCGGCGCTCGACTACGCGCACCGCAAGCGCGACTTCGAAGGGAAGGATCTCGGGCTGGTGCACCGCGACGTCTCGCCGCAGAACGTGCTCATCTCGAAGGAAGGGGACATCAAGCTGTGCGACTTCGGGATCGCCAAGGCGGCCTCGAAGGCTTCCCACACCCAGGCCGGCGCGCTGAAGGGAAAGCTGCAGTACATGTCGCCCGAACAGGCGTGGGGAAAACCGATCGACCGGCGCTCCGACGTCTTCGCCCTGGCGACCGTGCTGTTCGAGATGCTCACCGGGCGCCAGCTCTTCACCGGCGAGAACGAGATCTCGATCCTCGAGCAGGTGCGTGAGGCACGCGTCGAACCGCCGTCGAAATCCAACGACGAGGTCCCGCCGGAAATCGACCGCATCGTCCTCAAGGCCCTGCAGCTCGAGCCGGCGAACCGCTACGAAACCGCCGGCGACATGGCGCGCGATCTCGATTCCGTCCTCTACGAGATGAAGCCGACGCCGACGAGCGCCGATCTGGCCATCTACATGCACCGGCTGGAGAGCTCGCCGGTCGTCGCGCACGCGGTCGAGCCGGAGCCCGCCGCCGCTGTTCCGGCCGCCGCACCGCCCACGCCCTCGCCGGCCACTGGGGCCGCGTCGACGCCGCCCGGCGTGGTGATGCCGACGTGGGAGGAGCGACGCCCGAAGAAGCGATCGATGGCCGTGCCGCTCTCCATCGCCGCGGTCGTCGTCCTCGCCGCAGCCGGAGGCGGCTATTTCGTGCTGCGCGGACGGACTTCATCCGCGACGCCGGCGCAGATCACCCCTGCCTCCACGAAAGCGGATCTCGTCTCTCCACCGGCGCCACGGCCGGCCGCGAACACGACGCCGGCACCGCAACGGCAGGCCGACACGGCGGGGGGCGCGCCGGCCGCCGCGACGTCGACCCAGGCGGCGATCGATCCGGCGAAAGTGGATGCGGAAGTGCAGAAGCGGCTCGCTGCAGAGCGGGCGAAACTCGAACAGGAGCTGCGCGCCAAAGAACAGCAGGCGGCCGCTGCCGCCCCTCCCGCGCCGATTCTGACCCGCCGCCCGGTCCAGCCGGCGCAGCAGCCGATCATTCCTCAACCACAGCAACCGGCCGTGACCCAGAGCCAGGCGCCGGCCGCCGCGCCGCAGGTGGTGCCGCCACCCGCCGCGACGCAGACCGTCGCAGAGCAGCCGGTCCCGGTCCCGCAGCAACCGAAGACCCGCGAGGGCGATCTCGTTCCCTCCGGCAGTGAGGACGTCGTGGCGCGCATGACGCAGCGCGGCAACTTTCCCTATCCGCCGATGGCGCGGATGGAGCGCATCGAAGGGACGATCCTCGTCGGCGCGCTCATTTCGGAGACCGGCCACGTGCTGCAAGTGAAAGTCATCCGCCCGCTCAAACGCGACTTCGGATTGAACGATGCGGCGATGGAAATCGTGCGCCGCTCGACCTTTTCGCCACCGATGAAAGACGGCGTGCGCGTCAAGGCTTGGACCACGGTGCCCGTAGACTTTAAGTTATAATCGTGTGGCGCCGGCAATGCAGCGCCGGCTCTCCAGCAGGCGGATGTGGAGCGCCGGCTCTCCAATGTAGCGCCGGCTCTCCAGCCGGCGGATGTGTATCGCGGGCTTCGGCAAGTCGAAGTTCGGAGGGTGTGGTCGATGGCGATCCTCACGGATCAGCAGCGCAAGTTCTATGAAACGACGCTCCAGGTCACCCGCCAGGAGATCAACGACCTGAAGGAGCAGATCGAGGAAGAGCTGGCCAAGGTCAAGGACCGCATCTCCGAATTGCAGAACGCCATCAACGCCTCCAAGCAGATGTACGCCGCCGCCTGCTCCCGCCTTGGCATCGCGAACGATCTCGATGACGAAGAGGGCGGCGGGGAGTGAGGAACGTGGAACGATGAACGTCGAACGATGACCGATGAACAGGGGGAAGGCGTTCATCGTTCATCGCGCATTGCTCATCGCTCTGGTCGCGCTGTGTTGTGCGAGATCGCCGGTCATCCCTTCCCACCCCACCCGCGTCGTCTCGCTCGCTCCGAACGTCACGGAGGTGATCTTCGCCGACGGCTGTGGGGGGAAGGTAGTCGGGACCGACGACTTCTCGGACTATCCTGAGGCGGTGCAGCATCTGCCGAAAGTCGGCGGAGTGGAGCCGGACGTAGAGAAGATCGCGGCGCTCCGTCCCGATCTGGTTCTGGCCAGCGCGTCGAACGCGCACCCGAACCTGCGGCGCGCGCTCGCGGCGGCGCGGCTGCCGCTGCTCGTCGTCCGTACCGACCGTCTGGCGGACGTGGCGGCATCGGAAGGAGTGGTGGGGCGGGCGCTCGGCTGTCCGCAAACGGCGTCGGCGGTTTCGTCGATCCGCGCGGCGTTGCAGGCGCAGCGGCGGACGAGAGCCGCGGCACCGCGCGTTCTGTTCGTCGTGTGGACCGATCCGCTGTACGTCGCCGGCGGAGCGACCTTCATCGATGATCTGTTCGCGCTCGCCGGAGCGCGGAACGCGGTCAGCGCGAACGGATGGCCGCAGGAGTCGCTGGAGACGCTCGCCGCGCATCCGCCCGATCTGATCCTCTATCCGAACCGGTCGGTCACGCGCGCGGCGATCGACGACCTGCTCGGACGGGCGCACGTCCGCGTGGAATCGATCGCTGTCGACGAGAACGTCTTCGCCCGCCCCGGTCCGCGCGTCGCTCTGGCCGCGGCCGAGATCAACCGGATCCTCGACTCGTGGGAACGCTCGCATTGACCGCCGGGGCGCGTCCCCGACGCGTCGCCGCGGCCATCGCGCTGCTGGCGCTGCTGCTGCTGATCTCCATCGCCGCGGCGTCGCTGTTCGGCACCGCGGATGTGTCGTGGCGCGCCGCGTTCGCCGGCGACCGCACCGCGCGGACGGTGCTGCTCGACATCCGGCTTCCCCGCGCGCTGCTCGCGGCGCTGATCGGTGCGGCGCTCGCCGCCGCGGGGGTGACCTTCCAGACGCTGCTCCGCAATCCGCTCGCAGATCCGTTCATTCTCGGCGTGTCGGGCGGGGCGGCCTGCGGCGCGGCGGTCTCCACGGCGCTCGGCTGGGCGCGCATTCCGGGCCTGGTCTCGCTGGTCGCCTTCTGCGGCGCGCTCGCCGCCACCGCCGCCGTCTTCCTGCTGGCGCGCCGGCGCGAATACACAGACCCGACGCGCCTGCTGCTCTCCGGGCTCGTCCTCAACGCGCTCTTCTCGGCGATCATCCTCATCGCCTTCGCGCTCTCGCCGGAGTCGGACCTCGCATCGGCCGTGCGCTGGATGATGGGGACGCTGTTCGGCGCGACGTGGAGCGACGTGGTCCTGCTCGCCCTCTTCGTCGCCGCGGCCATGATCGCCTTGTCGGTCATCGCCAACGACATCCGCATGTTCGCCTTCGGCGCCGACGACGCGAAGTCGCGGGGCGTCGATGTGGAACGCGTACAGCGGATTGGCTTCGCCGTGTCGTCGATCGTCACGGGCGCCGCGGTCGCGGTGAGCGGGATCATCGGCTTCGTCGGCCTGCTGGTGCCGCATCTGATCCGGCTGATCTGGCGGCGGGACTTCCGCGCGCTCCTTCCGCTCTGCGCGCTCGGCGGCGCGACGTTGCTGGTGCTCGCCGACCTCGCTTCGCGTGTCGCGCTCCCGTCGTCCGAGCTTCCGGTCGGCGCATTCACCGCGATCCTCGGCGTGCCGTTCTTTCTGTCACTGCTGCGGAGGAGCCGCTGATGCTGCGGCTCGAGGGCGTTTCGTTTTCCTACGACCGGCTCGAAACGCGGTCGCGTCCCGCGGTCCGCGACTGCAGCGCATCGTTCCGCCCGAAGCAGCTCGTGGCCATTACCGGTCCGAACGGCTCGGGAAAATCGACACTGCTCAAGCTCGTGGCGCGCGTCCTCGCGCCGCAGCGCGGCGCCGTCCTCTTCGAGGAACGCGACATTCGCGAGTGGCCGCCGAAGGAGTACGCGCGGCGCGTCGGCTATCTCCCGCAGGATCCTGATCCGGCATTTCCGATGCGGGCCATTGACGTCGTGGTCTCCGGCCGCGCTCCGTTTCTCGGGCGATTCGAGTGGGAAAGCGATGCCGACTACGACGAGGCCGGCCGCGCGCTGGCGCTCTGCGACGCCGCGGAGCTCGCCGAGCGGTACCTCGACGAGATGTCGGGCGGAGAGCGGAAGCGCGTCTTTCTGGCCCGCGTCCTGGCCGCGCATCCGAAGCTCGTGCTGCTCGATGAGCCACTCACGGCGCTCGATCTGTCGCACGTCCAGCAGGTCTCGGCGCTGCTGCGCGAGATCGTCGACCGCACCGGAACGACCGTGCTCTACGCCACGCACGATCTCAACTTCGCCGCGGCCTACTGCGATCGCATGCTGGTCATGCGCGAAGGGGCGCTGGCCCTCGACGCCGCGCCGTCCGAGGTCATGCGGCCCGAGGTCGTGCGGGAACTGTTCGGGTGGGAAGCGAGGGCGGTCGGGGGATGGCTCGTGCCGCGGGTGTGAGAGATCGGCGCGGGGCTGTTCCGTAAACGCAGTTTTCCCCCGCCCGTCTAACCCTCCATGAAACGTCTCCTCGTCCCGCTGAGCGCGCTGCTGCTCCTGACCGGCGCCGCTCCCGATTCGCATCTGACGGAACGCCAGCGCGCGCTGCACGCGCTCGACCGGCTGGCCTTCGGGCCGCGTCCCGGCGAGGTCGACCGCGTGATGGCAGAAGGGGTCGGCGTCTGGATCGACCGGCAGCTTCAACCCGAACGGATCGACGACTCGGCAGTCGAGGCGCGCGTCCGGACTTTCGAAACGCTGCGGATGACGAACGCCGAGCTGATGCGCGAGTTCTATCAGCCGGTGGTGCAGGCGCGGCGCGAGCGGAAGCACGACCAGGCCGCATCCGATCCGGAAGCCATCCGCGAATTGCGGCAGAACAGCCGGCGCGTCCTCGGCGAGCTCGTCGCGCAGCGGATCGTCCGCGCGGAGTTCTCCGAGCGGCAGCTCAACGAGGTCATGGTCGACTTCTGGATGAATCACTTCAACGTCTTCGCCGGGAAGGGAATCGATCGATTCCTGCTGACGAGTTACGAACGCGACACCATCCGTCCGCACATCTGGGGGCGCTTCGAGGACCTGCTCCTGGCGACGGCGAAATCGCCGGCCATGCTCTTCTATCTCGACAACGCACGCTCCGTGGCCGATCGCGGGCGTCGCGACCCGCGCGTGCAGCGCAGGCTCGCCATACGCCGTCCCGAGATGGCGAACAAAGGAGGAATCAACGAGAACTACGCGCGCGAGATCATGGAGCTGCACACCCTCGGCGTCGACGGCGGCTACACGCAGACGGACGTCACCGAGCTCGCGCGCGTCTTCACCGGCTGGTCGATCGACCGCGCCACCGGCGAGTTCCGCTTCCGTCCCGCGCTGCACGACGAAGGATCGAAGAGCGTTCTCGGCATCCATTTCCCCGCCGGCGGCGGGATGGACGAGGGACTTCGCATCATCCACGTCCTGGCGCATCATCCGGCGACCGCGCACCACATCGCCCTGCAGCTCTGCCAGCGCCTCGTTTCGGATGATCCGCCGGCCGCACTCGTCGATCGCGTCGCCAGGAAGTTCCTCGACACCGGCGGCGATCTCCGCGAGACCGTGAAGGCGGTGATCGGCAGTCCGGAGTTCTGGGACCCGGCCGCCGATCATGCCAAGGTCAAGACTCCATTCGAATACGTGATCTCGGCACTTCGCGCCGTGCAGGCGACGGTCGACGATCCGCTGCCGATCGCCCGCGCGCTGCGGCAAATCGGCGAGCCGCTCTACGGTGCGCAGCCGCCGACTGGCTACTCCGACAAGGCGGATGCCTGGATCAATACCGGAGCGCTGATCAATCGGCTGAACTTCGCGCTGGCGCTCGCCGCGAACCGGCTCCCGGGCGTGCACACCGACGTGGCGGCGCTCGGCTCGGACGTTGACCGCCTGGCGATGGCCATGACCGGCGGCGATCTGACCGAGGCCACGCGTGCCACGATCCGATCGCGGATGCCGGCGGACGATGCCGGCGAGAACGCGCGCCTTCCGATGATCGCCGGACTGATCCTCGGGAGCCCCGAATTTCAGCGGCGTTGAAAACCTCTGGAGACTGCCATGATCGATCGACGCTGTTTCCTGAAATCCTCCGGCCTGGCACTCGTCGGCGGCGGGCTCCTTCCGAACGTCTTCGTGAAGATGGCCAATGCGGCGACGACGAAAGGGCGAAAGGTCCTGGTGGCCATCTTCCAGCGCGGCGCGGTCGACGGACTCAATGTCGTCGTTCCCTACGCTGAAGCCGCGTATGCGGCGGCGCGTCCGACGATTGCCATTCCCCGGCCCGGTTCGGGAGAGGGGGCGGCGATCGACCTCGACGGATTCTTCGGCGTGCATCCGTCGCTGGCCTCGATCGTTCCCTATTTCAAGGACCGTTCGGCGGCTTTCGTCCACGCGGTGGGAAGTCCGGACGCCACGCGCTCGCACTTCGACGCGCAGGACTTCATGGAATCGGGAACGCCGGGCGTGAAGAGCACCGAGGACGGATTCCTGTCGCGGGCGGTCGCGGAGGGAAAGCCGGCGTCGCCACTACGCGCCGTATCCATCGGGCCGTCGCTGCCGCGGATTCTCTCGGGAAGCGCGGGGGCGGTGGCCATGACGAGCATCGGGCAGTTCGGCGTTCGCGGCGGCGAGCGGATCGCCTCGGGATTCGAGTCGATGTACGCGGAGGCGGTCGCCGGCGCGCTCGGCGGGACGGCGAAGGAGTCGTTCGAAGCCGCGCGCATTCTGAAGTCGGCCGCTCCGGAGACGGTGAAGCCGGCGAACGGCGCCGTCTATCCGCTGAACCCGCTCGGGAATTCGCTGAAGCAGATCGCGCAACTGATCAAGTCGAACGTTGGACTGGAAGTGGCATTCGCCGACGTCGGCGGATGGGACACGCACGCCGGCGAAGGGGGCGCGCAGGGGATTCTGGCCAACAACCTGCGCAATTTCGGTGATGCCATCGCGGCATTCGCCCGCGACCTCGGATCGCGAATGGGCGACGTCGTCCTGGTGACGATGTCCGAGTTCGGGCGGACGGTGCGCGAGAACGGCAACCGAGGGACCGATCACGGTCACGCGAACTCCATGCTGGTTTTCGGTGGCGGAGTGACGGGAGGAAAAGTCGGCGGCCGCTGGCCGGGACTGACGGATCTCTACGAAGACCGCGATCTGGCGATCACAACCGATTTTCGCGACGTCTTCGGAGAGCTGTTGAGCCGGCACCTCGGCGTCCCATCGCTGCAGCGCGTCTTCCCCTCCTACGACTGCGCGCCGTCGAAGTGGCGCGGACTCATGGCATAGGAAGGCCGCTACTTCCCCTGCCGCACGAGGTCGTGCGCGGTGTTGATGGCGTCGTCGATGGCCTGCTGCCGCTGAACGAGGTCGTCGGGGGGCGGCGTGCCGCTGCGGAGCGAGGTGTCCATCTGCTGGACCAGCGTTCGCAGATCGCTCATGGCATCCTTGACGGTGGTGCACGACGGATCGGCGCAGAGGCACTTCTCCTCGGCGCGGCGGGCCTGTTGCTCGATTTGCGAGCGGAAGTCGCCCCAGGCCGCGAGATCGTACGGCGGATTGGCGAACCGGCCGATGCCGGAACCCCAGGCGTCGCTCGCCGCCTCCGCAGCCGAGACGCAGTCGTCGTTCTCCGGCGCCGTGCTGGTGGTCGCCGATGCCTGGCTGGCGTGCTGCGCGTTCCACCAGGGGATGCCCTTTTTCCAGATGAGGACGACGACGGCAATGGCGATCGCCAGTTTGAGCAGCGTCTTTCCTTCCATGTCATTAGTGTAGACGTTCGGGGCGGCCACGTTACACTCCCGTTCCGATGCTGGGGAAAGCGTTGCGGCGCCGCGTGCGGCGGATGATCGATTTCGGGCTGGCCGCATTCATCGATTTCCGCCTGTGGGTCACCGGGAAGGCCGACCGCGAGCTTCCGCCGCTGCGGTTGCGCTTCGTCGGAGGCGGCGACTTTCGCGAGACAGGGCGGGAGCTCACCGACCTGCTCGTTTCCGCCGGTGGCCTCCGGCGGAGCGACCGCGTGCTGGACATCGGATGCGGCGTGGGGCGGGTGGCGATCCCGCTCGCCGCGTACCTCGACCCCGGCGCGAGCTACGACGGATTCGACGTGGTGCGGCGCGGCATCCGCTGGTGCGAGCGCAACATCACGCCGCGGCATCCGAACTTCCGGTTTCACCACGTCGACGTCTCCAGCAGCGAGTACCGCACGCGTGGCTCCGCGGCGTCGGCATTCCGCTTTCCGT
>Ga0075272_1000265_pt1 | contig 11746 bp, 8 predicted proteins | sample SF_Rice_5C_0N_40_FD_69776 | JGI IMG/M metagenome (GOLD analysis project Ga0075272, IMG submission 69776) | Rice paddy soil microbial communities from Twitchell Island, California, USA - SF_Rice_5C_0N_404 | ecosystem: Environmental > Terrestrial > Soil > Paddy field/soil | place: USA: Twitchell... | reverse complement strand
TGGGAATGGGAATGAGGACTGGGCGGGAAGTTTTACTGCTGTATCCAGCATGAGCAGTAGGGGACCGGTTGTCAATCGCAATCGCGGAGTCAGCTGGCCGCCCGCTCCACAGGCGGCGCAAGCCATCGTGGATTCAATCGCAATTCGGATCAGCCGGGCCAGGCCCAACAACTGCTGCGCCGGGGATCAGCTATTCCGCCGCGGCGGTCCGGAACGCCTTAAGGATGTCAGCGAGAGTAAGAATTCCTTCCAGCTTGCCCAAATCCGCACGGTTCACCACCGGAAGCACTGGCCAGTCGCCAGCCCAGCGCAATGCTTCTTCCAGCGATTCATCCGGGAATACCAGCGGCAGCGGGCCTTTCGACTCCACCTCCCCGGCCCTTCGCGGGGCTTTCGCGGCCGGAACGCCGGTCACTGGCCCGGCAGGGCCGGCCGTATTCGCTGGAGGAGCACCTCCGACGTTGCGCAATTCTCCCGGGGGCGCCGTTGCGCCCTGAGCGGCTTTCCCGGTGGCGGAACTCGCGACCGTGGCGGCCAGCTGTTGAATCTGCGCACGATCCAGGAGCCGCCACTCCCCAAGTTTGGCGCGGCAGAGAACCGGCGCGTCGCCTTTCCCGTCCATCCGTCGTGCCACATCGAGAATCGGGTCGTCGGGCTCGACGATAATGGCCGCATCGTGCCTCATCGCGTCTTCCGCCACAAGTGTGACTTGCTCGCGCAACTCTTCGATCGAGGGCAGAACAACTCCGTCCTGCCGCCCGATCAAATCGAACAGCGGGATCTTCTGATAACGGCGTGAAATCAGGTAGGCTATCATGACGGAGATGAGCACCGGCCCAACCGCCGTATAGCTGCCCGAAAGTTCGATCGCCATGAATACCGCTGTTATGGGCACGCGGAGAAAGCCCGCGAAAAAGGTCGCCATACCCACCAAGGCGAAGGTAGCCACTGATCCGGTCACGTGCGGGAAGAAAAGCTGTTCGACCGCACCGACCGCTCCGCCCAGCATTGCTCCCATGAACAGGGCGGGCGCGAACAATCCGCCAGGCGTTCCGCTGAGGAACGATATGCCGGTAGCGAGGATCTTCAGAAGCCCAAGGATCAGCAGAAGCTTCCAGGTGAACTGGCCGTGCAACGCCTGGTCGATGATGATGTAGCCCGCACCCATCACCTGCGGCAGTTTGATTCCGATAATCCCAATCATCAGGCCTGCGATGGCGGGCTGCAGAGTTCGCGTCCAGCTGGGGAGCGCCAGTACTTTCGGACGCGCGTAGGAAAGCCACTTCAAAAAAACCAGCGAGAGCAGTCCGACCACGACGCCCAGAATGACATAGGCGATCAGTTCGGAAGGATGCGTCAGCTCGAAAGGCGGCACACGGAAGAGCGCGTGGGGACCGAGGAACTGGCGCATCGTCAACGCGCTGGAGTACGCGGCGAGCACCACCGCGCCAAGCACGCCCGCGCTCCAGTTGCCAATCACCTCTTCGATGACGAACACAACGGCCGACATCGGCGCGTTGAACGCGGCCGCCAACCCGGCAGCGGCGCCGATTGGAGCCATCATGCGCACTTTCTTCTGCGACAACTTCAGGCCGCGTCCAATCGCTGAAGCGATTCCCGCTCCGATGTGCAGGGCGGGATCTTCCGGTCCCAAGGACTGGCCGCTGCCGATGGCCAAGGCGCACATGGTGAACTTCGAAATCACCGTGCGAAACGAGATGTAGCCGTTCAGCACGTATACCGCAAGTTTCGTTTGGTTCACGCCGCTGCCACGCGAGCGCGGGAAGACCCGCAGCGCCAGCAATCCGACGCAGAGCCCGCCCAGTGTCGGGGCTACCACCACGCGCAGCAAGTTGGGAGAAAGCGACGAGCCGAGAAACAGGAAACGAACGAACTGGATCGCAACGTGAAAACAAACCACTGCGAGGCCGGAAAATACGCCGATCAGAATCGAGAGGACCAGGAAGAGCCGATCCTCCCCGATGGCAAAAATCCAGCGCGACCAGGACTCCCACAGGCGGGGCTTTGCTTCCGGGGCGGCTGGTGGGGCTGCGACTTCGGGCTGCGCAGTGCTGGCGGCGTGTGAACTCGCGTCGGGAGTAGTTCCCGGGTCCGTCATGCCTCGGAACCCGTCTGGGACTTCGCAATCAGCAGCAAGGCTCGGTCCATTAAGCTCCGCGACGGCCCGCAAGTTTGCGCTGCCGCCTTCTCCACTTGGAATACCCAGTCCATCGCGTCAACGATTTGACTCGGATCACGAATAAAGTTCAGTTCCTTCCAGACGCGGGACTTCTGCGCCAGCGTTGCCTGAAGTTGTTGAAGAGCGGAATTCGCAGTCGCACCGTTTTGAGCGGCGGCAACCGCTCCCCCGGGCTTGCTCGTTCCAGACTTCAGATTCGGCGGCGCCACGTTCCCTCCAAAGCAATTTTGCATCAGAGCCCTGGCTCGTGTGAGCGCCTCCACGGTGCGGCGCGCCCTCTCGCGCCGGGAGAGGCGATTCAGAAACGGGCTGATCGCTTCCACCTCGCGCGATTCAGCGAACGCGGAGGAAACTTCCGGCCGCATCCGGGTTGTGCGCGGCAGGGCCGCCAAATATTCCACGGCCGCTGCATACTGCCCCACATGAAAAGCCGAAAGCCCTGCTCCGGACAGCGCGTCCGAATCGCGCCGGTGCGACGACAGAATCGCGCGGTATTCGGTCAGCGCTCGATCCCAAAGCCCGGCGCGCGCAAGCAAAGCAGCCGCCTCTTTCTGCCGCCCCAAATCGCTCAGGGGAACGTCCTGCGCCAGAGCGATCGTCTCCGGTTGCACCTGCGCCGTCATGCCGTGTGCCAGCAGATACTCGCACAGTTCGCGGCGGGCGTCCCATCTCTTCGGAAGAGGATCGGTCTGCCACACCCCGTAGATCGCCCCATAGTAATAACGCAATGTGTCTTGCGCGGACATCTTGTTGCTTTGCCGCGCCGCGATGTGCGCCAATTCGAGGTTGATTTCTCCGCTGCCGGGAGACTCGGCCAGCAGACTCAACAGATACGATTGCGCCTCCTCATCCGTTTCTTTCGTGTGCGCCGCGGTCAGCGCCTGGGCCAGGTGGAATTGAAAGGCGGTGTTGCTTTCGGAGTACACCAGGGCGTTGCGATAATACTTTGCTGCCTTTAGCGCATTCCCTGCACGGAACGCCGCTTCCCCCCTCGCAAACCATTGGTCGGCGAGGACATGCTCCTGTTTGTGGTACATGCGGGCGGCGAAGGCCGTGACGGCGAGCAGCAATACCAGGAAAACGACGCAGCTTAAGAGGACTGTTTCGCGGGAATACCCCGCGGACCTTCCCGCCGATTTGTGAGTCTCACTTGGGGCCGAAGAACAGTTCAGCACACCCAGCGCAGAACCAGTTCGTACCATAGGCTCTCTAACAGAATAATTCATTTGCTGCCGCCAAACTAGGACGTTCGATGAATGCAAAACAACAGTGGACCGCAGCAAGCCCTGGCCAATTTGGGCCTTGGCAGCAAGCAATGTCCCGCCGAAGATCGCGCACGAACCTTATGGCGACGATTATGTCAGCCGAAAGTGCCGAGGCGATCCGCGAGGCTTCCCTACTCCTTCGCGAATACGCAGCGTCGCTCGGGGTCGATCTCTCATTCCAGGATTGCGACCAGGAAATAGCTTCTCTTCCCGGGGACTATGCGCCGCCACATGGGCGCCTGTTCCTCGCCTTGGTCTGGGGTGAAATCGCGGGTTGTGCCGCGCTCAGGAAGAGCGATGGATATACCGGCGAGATGAAGCGCCTCTATGTCCGCCTCGGCTTTCGCGGCCAGGGAGTGGGCCGCGGCTTGGCCCAAGCCGTGATCGACGCGGCACGCGCGATCGGCTACCGCCGGGTGCGTCTGGATACGTTGCCGGAGATGCGGAAGGCACAAGAACTGTACCGCTCGCTGGGTTTTCGTGAAATTCCTCCGTACCGCTACAATCCGGTGCCCGGAACAAAGTTTTTTGAGCTAATCCTGTAGAATCTGCATCCTGGTACCCAAGGCCAGTCGGCAGCATGCGTGACCATTGCCCGCATGGCGTGACGGAGATCACACGGGGCAGTTAGCCAGATCACGGTGCCACTGCATCCAATCCTTTAGCGTTCAAGGGTGGCCCCCAGGGTGGAGTACCTGTCCGGAAATCGGTTTTCCCCCGGTGGTCCGCATGTGCTACGCTTCCCGTGATCGGATTTACCCGCGTGCCCGAATCGGTGGGAAGGTGCCAGTTATCTCCGCAATTTTGCAGGTTCCCGCGGGGAAGTGAGGTGGTGAAGCTATGTCCACAACGATGGACGTTCCAAGCGCCCGCAAGCGCGAAATCATAGAAAAGGCGGTAATTCGGTTCTGCGGCGACTCCGGCGACGGTATGCAGATCACCGGCAACCAGTTCACTAATACCGTGGCCCTGTACGGCAACGATCTGGCTACGTTTCCCGACTACCCCGCCGAGATCCGCGCTCCTGCGGGCACGCTGCCGGGCGTAAGCGGGTTCCAGGTCCATTTCTCGTCGAACGACGTGTACACGCCGGGCGATGCGGTGGATGCGCTGGTGGCCATGAATCCCGCCGCGCTGAAGGTGAACCTGGCGGACCTGAAGCCGAATGGCATCCTGATCGTAAATTTGGACAGCTTCAAGGAAACGGACCTGCGCAAGGCGCAAATGAAAGCGAACCCCCTCGAGGATCACTCGCTCGACGGCTATCGCCTCTTCACGGTAGAGCTGCAGCGTCTGACGCGCACGGCGTTGAAGGATGTGGGTCTGGACGCCAAGTCCATGGACCGCTGCAAGAATTTCTTCGCCCTGGGGATGTGCTACTGGCTCTACAACCGGTCCATGGATTCGACGATGCGCTGGATCGAGGACAAGTTCAAGGGCAAGGCGCAACTGGTGGAGGCCAACAGGCTCGCCCTGCAAGCTGGCTACAGCTATTGTGAAGCAACGGAAGCGTTTCAGACCACTTACGAGATTCCACCGGCCAAGCTCTCCCCGGGCGTATATCGCAACATCAGCGGAAACAGCGCTTTGGCTCTTGGCTTTGTGGCGGCCTCGCAGAAGTCGGGACTGCCCTTGTTTCTAGGCTCGTATCCCATCACTCCAGCATCCGACATCCTGCACGAGCTGTCGCAATACAAGGATTTCGGCGTGATCACCTTCCAGGCCGAGGATGAAATTGCGGGAATCACGTCCGCGATTGGTGCCGCCTATGCGGGCGCTTTGGCTATCACCACGACCTCGGGTCCGGGGATGGCTCTGAAGACAGAGGCCCTCGGGCTGGCTACGATGATCGAGCTCCCGATCGTGATATGCGACATCCAGCGTGGAGGTCCATCCACAGGGCTACCGACCAAAACAGAGCAGGCAGACTTGCTTCAGGCGCTCTTCGGACGCAACTCCGAGGCGCCCATTCCAGTGGTCGCGCCGGCAACTCCGGGCGAATGCTTCTGGATGGCGCTGGAGGCCAGCCGCATCGCGGTAAAGCACATGCTGCCGGTCATCGTTCTTTCCGACGGCTATCTCGCAAACGGCGCGGAGCCCTGGCGCATCCCGACGACCTCGGAGCTTCCCGAGATTCCGGTGAAGTTCGAGACCAACCCCGAAAATTTTCATCCCTACCGGCGTGACCCGGAGACGCTCTCGCGCCCCTGGGCCCTGCCCGGGACTCCGGGGCTGGAGCATCGCGTCGGGGGCCTGGAAAAAGAGGATGTCACCGGGAACGTCAGCTACGACCCGCTCAACCACGAGCACATGGTTCGTCTGCGCGCGGAGAAGGTCGCACTGATTGCCAACGATATTCCCGACGCGGTAGTCGATGGCGACCAATCGGGCGATCTGCTGATCGTGGGTTGGGGCTCGACGCAGGGCGCCATCACCGCGGCGGTGAAGGCGCAGCGGGCGAAGGGCAATCGCATCGGCCATCTGCATTTGCGCTATCTGAATCCTCTGCCGAAGAACGTGGGCGACATCCTGAAGCGCTACAAGCGCGTGCTTGTGCCCGAAATGAACCTGGGTCAGCTGGTGACCGTCCTGCGCGCCAAGTACTTGATCGATGCGCAAGGCTACAACAAGATTCAGGGCAAGCCCTTCAAGCAGGCTGAAATCGAAGCGAAGATCGAAGAATTCCTGGATTGATGGTCTGAGGGGGAGAATGAAATGACGACCGCCACGTTGCCGGTTTACACGAAAAAAGACTTTCAGACGGACCAGGAAGTCCGCTGGTGCCCCGGCTGCGGGGATTACGCGATTCTTTCGGCGGTGCAGATGGTATTCGCCGAACTGCGCATCCCGCGCGAGAAGTTCGTGGTCATCTCCGGCATCGGCTGCTCGAGCCGCTTCCCCTATTACATGAAGACCTACGGCTTCCATTCGATTCACGGCCGCGCGCCCGCAATCGCCACCGGCGTCAAAATCGCTCGGCCCGACCTGGAGGTGTGGGTGGCCACCGGCGACGGCGACTCGCTCGCTATCGGCGGGAACCACACGATTCACATGCTGCGCCGCAATGTGGGCATCAAGGTGCTCATGTTCAACAACCGCATCTACGGATTGACCAAGGGCCAGTACTCGCCCACCTCCGAACTGGGCAAGAAAACCAAATCGACTCCCTTCGGCGTCGCCGACCGCCCATTTAATCCCGTTTCCCTGGCCATCGGTTCGGAAGCCACTTTCGTGGCGAGGTCGGTGGACATTTTCCAGGCGCATCTCAAGGAAACCTTGAAAAAAGCGGCCGCGCATAAGGGCTCGGCATATATCGAGATCCTTCAGAACTGCAACATCTTCAACGATGGCGCCTGGGAAACCTTGACCGAAAAGGACGCGCGCAGCGAGCAGGTCATCCAGATCGAGCATGGCAAGCCGCTGATTTTCGGCAAGAACCGCGACAAGGGCATTCGCCTGAACGGGCTCGACCTGGAAATCGTGCAGCTGGGCAACGGCATCACGGAAAAAGATCTGCTCGTGCACGACGAAAAGCATCCACGGCCGTCGTATGCGTTCCTCCTGGCGCACATGGGGGAGCGGCCTGGCTTCCCTACTCCGATCGGCGTGTTCCGCGCATGCGACGATGTTCCTCGCTACGAGGACATGATCAGCGAGCAGATCAAACAGGTGCAGGCGCGGCGCGGCAAGGGCGATCTGGACAAGCTCCTGCATGCCGGCGACACCTGGGAAGTCCGCGCCTGAATCTTTTGCCATAGCCGCACGAAAAAAAACGGGAGCACGCTCCCGCACTCCAAAGCACCTGCGGCCGCGGACGCCTACTGCAACGTTGTGTCTCCGTGACTCTGTGGCAGGTCTCTTCTCGCTTCCCGCGATTGCATGCGAGCTGCACCGCGCCTATAGTTAAGAAAAAGAGTTCGTGTAAGGAGAAATGACATGCAGCAGCCAGTCATTTTGAGTGCTGTGCGCACCCCGATTGGAAAATTCATGGGCGGCCTTGCGCCTCTTGCGGCCACCGAATTGGGCGCCAAAGCCGTCGCGGAAGCGATTCGCCGCGCGGGCATAGACGCCAAGCAAGTCGACGAAGTCATCCTGGGCAACGTGGTCCAAGCGGGACTCGGCCAGAATCCCGCGCGCCAGGCCGCGTTGCGCGGCGGATGCGATCCGCGGGTCGCGGCCATGACCATCAACAAAGTCTGCGGCTCGGGGCTCAAAGCCGTCGCGCTCGCGGCGCAAGGCGTTACGCTCGGCGAGTCGGAAGTGGTCGTCGCCGGCGGCATGGAGTCCATGTCGAACTGCCCGTACCTGCTGAAGGGCGCGCGCACCGGCTTTCGGCTCGGCAATCAGGAAATTTACGACTCCATGATCGTCGACGGCCTGTGGGACGCCTACGAAAATTTCCACATGGGTCAGACCGCCGAGCTCGTGGCCGAGAAATACAATATCTCGCGCGAGGAACAGGACCGCTTCGCCCTGGAAAGCCATCAGAAAGCGGTGCGCGCGATCAAGTCGTGCTTCTTCGGCGAGCAGATTGTTCCCATCGAGATTCCGCAGAAGAAGGGCGCGCCTGTGGTCATCAAGACGGACGAATCGCCGCGCGAAGACACATCGATGGAAGCGCTGGGAAAGCTGAGGCCCGCGTTCAAGAAGGACGGCACGGTCACCGCCGGCAACGCGCCGGGCACAAATGATGGCGCTGCCGCGCTCGTCGTCACCGGCGAAGAGACCGCATCGCGGCTTGGCAAGAAGCCCATGGCGCGCATTGTTGCGCAGGCGGTCAGCGGCGTTGAACCCAAATGGGTGATGATGGCGCCGGTCGACGCAGTGAACAAGTTGCTGGGGAAGACCGGCTGGGATCGCGACAAGGACGTCGATCTGTACGAATTGAACGAAGCCTTCGCCGTAGCCGCGATCGCCGTCACGCGCGTCCTGAAGCTGGATCCGGAAAAGGTGAACGTGAACGGCGGCGCAGTCGCGCTGGGTCATCCCATCGGCGCGTCGGGCGCGCGCATCCTCGTCACGCTGCTTTACGAATTGCAGCGCCGCAACCTCAAGCGCGGCATCGCCGCGTTGTGCCTCGGCGGCGGCAACGCCGTTGCCCTGGCGGTCGAGAGGTAGGCGTACGGAATAAGAGGCGCGCATTGGGAACGTCAGAAATCACCGGCAAGTGATTTTGCTTTGCAGCCTCCGTCGGCTAATTAAGATGTGGGGGGCTGCAAAACATAAGTATTTCTGAAGTCTTACGTTGAGGCGCGCGAACCTGCAATCAAACATGGAGATCATCGCAGTAGGAATTCTCGGCGCGGGCACCATGGGCAACGGAATCGCGCACGTCTTTGCGCGATCCGGGTACAACGTGATCCTGCGGGACGTCGAGAAGCGCTTCCTCGATCGTGGGCTCGATACCATCGGAAAGAATCTCGACCGCGAAGTGAAGAAAGGGAAAATCGCGGAAGCGGACAAGGCTGCCGCGCTCGCCCGCATCGATGCAACTACCGACATGTCGAAGCTGTCCGCGGCCGACTTCGCCGTCGAAGCGGTCCCCGAACAGCTCGAATTGAAAATCCGTGTGCTGAAGGAAGCAGACGCGGTGCTGCGGCCGGGCGTGATCCTGGCGAGCAACACATCTTCTATTTCGATTACGCAACTCGCGGCTCAAACGGGCCGCCCCGAGCGCTTCATCGGCATGCATTTCATGAATCCGGTGCCGATGATGGTATTGGTGGAGGTAATTCGCGGGCTGGCGACGAGCGATGAGACGTTTCAGGCTACCACGGCGCTGTGCGAGCGGCTTGGGAAGAAACCGGTTGCGGTGAATGACGCGCCGGGGTTCGTCTCCAACCGCGTGCTGATGCCGCTGATCAATGAGGCGGCATTCACCGTGATGGAAGGCGTCGCGACGCCCGAAGCGGTCGATGCCGTGATGAAACTCGGCATGAACCATCCCATGGGCCCGCTCGAACTCGCCGATTTCATCGGCCTCGACGTGTGCGTCGACATTCTCGACGTGCTCTTCAAGGGATTCGGCGATTCGAAATACCGCGCCTGTCCCCTCCTTAGAAAATACGTTGCGGCGGGCTGGCTGGGACGCAAATCCGGCCGCGGCTTCTACCGCTACGCCTGAGGCTGTGCGGCCACGAGTTCCGCGTAATCAACGCCGCAAACCTGTAGTAATCTCTGCGTGAAAAAATCGGAGGACTGACGATGAAATATCCGAAGAAGTTCGCTTGGGCCTATCCACTTGCGCTACTCTGCGCTACTTTACTCGCGCCTTCGCTCGCCAAAGCCCAGGCGAATCCTCCCGCGCCGCTGCCGCCGAACGGCCTGGCGCTCACGCCGCCCATGGGCTGGAACAGCTGGAACAAGTTTGCCTGCAACGTCAGCGAAGATTTGATCAAGTCCATGGCCGATGCCATGGTCTCCAGCGGGATGAAGGCCGCGGGATACGAGTACATCGTCATCGACGACTGCTGGCAGGTCCGCCGCGACGCCAACGGCAACATCGTGGCCGATCCGCAGCGCTTCCCCAACGGCATCAAGGCAGTCGCCGATTACGTCCACTCCAAAGGCCTGAAGTTCGGAATTTACTCCGACGCGGGCGCCGCCACTTGCCAGGGACGCCCCGGAGGCCGCGGCCACGAGTTTCAGGACGCGCGTACTTATGCTGCCTGGGGCGTCGATTACTTGAAGTACGACTGGTGCAACACGGGCACGCAAGACGCCGCCGCGTCCTACAAAACGATGGCCGAGGCGTTGCGCGCCAGCGGCCGCCCAATCGTCTTCAGCATCTGCGAATGGGGCACGCACAAGCCCTGGCTGTGGGGGGCGGAGGTCGGCGGCAATCTGTGGCGCACCACGGATGACATCCAGGACCGTTGGAGCGGCCGCAAGAATTGGCCCGGGGGCAGCTGCTGCTCGAATGGCGTGATGGATATCGTCGATAAAGAAGCGCCGCTATACTCCTACGCCGGGCCCGGCCACTGGAACGATCCCGACATGCTCGAGGTGGGCAATGGCGGCATGACCACCAGCGAGGACCGCGCCCACTTCAGCCTGTGGTGTCTGCTCGCGGCTCCGCTGATTACCGGAAACGATCTGCGCAGCATGTCCGCTGAAACCAAGGAAATTCTCACCAATCGCGAAGTGATCGCCATCGATCAGGACCCGCTTGGTCAACAGGGCCGCCGCGTGTGGAAGGACGGCGGCTCCGAAGTGTGGTCAAAGGAACTGCAGGACGGCAGCCGCGCCGTCATTCTCCTCAATCGCGGAGAAACGCCGACCGGAATTTCGGTCGCCTGGCGCCAGATCGGCTATCCCGATCATCTCTCCACCGAAGTCCGCGATCTGTGGACGCACAAGAATCTCGGCCGCTTCACCGGAAGTTTCAAGGCCAGCGTCCCCAGCCACGGCGTGGTCATGATCACGGTCAAACCTTAGCGCGCCTGCCCTCCTGTCCTTCTGCGATAAAGGAGATATGGGCGCGATTTGACGGTAGGGGACGAAAACCTACTGAAGGGGACGATTCACTCGCCGGCGGCGCGCGCGGGAGCTTGGCTCGGCGTTCCGGCGCGTACTTCCTGCACGATCTTGGCGGCCAGCGCTTTGCTGATGGGACATGAAGAATCGAGCAGCCGGCATTGCGCGATGGTCATGTCGCATCCGCAGGTGCAGCTCTGGGAATTCATCCGCTTCAGCGCTTCCTTCTTCTGCGCGGGGGTCAATCCGCTGAAGTCCACGCCGGGCAGGCTCGTCGCCAGCGCAGCGTTCTTCAGAAAGATCTGGCCCTTATCCTCGAAGTGCTCGACCTTGGCGTCCACGTGCATTCCGAGCAGCGCGCGAATTTCCGTGTCGTACACGCTCAGCGGGTACAACCCCACGTGCTTCTGCACCACGCGCCCGCGCCGGTCGATCAGGAAATTCGTGGGTAGCGCGGGAACACCGCCGTATTCCTGAGTGATTTCCGGACTTCCCATCACCACGGAATAATTGATTCCGGCGCGAACTACGAACTGCGCCACCTGCCGAGCGGGCTCGTCGTCCAGCGAAACACCGATCACCTGCAGCTGGTCTTTGTAGCGGCTTTGCAATTCCTTCAGTTCGGGAATTTCCTCGCGGCACGGCGGGCACCATGTGGCCCAAAAGCTCAGCAGCACTACGTGTCCGGGAAACTGCGCTGTGGAAATCACATGCCCCTGGAGATCCATCAAAAGGAAGGGCGGCGCGGCTATGGCATTGCTCGCAAAACGCACCACCTTGACGTCTTCATCGGCCGCAGGTTCCG
>Ga0075272_1000264_pt1 | contig 11760 bp, 10 predicted proteins | sample SF_Rice_5C_0N_40_FD_69776 | JGI IMG/M metagenome (GOLD analysis project Ga0075272, IMG submission 69776) | Rice paddy soil microbial communities from Twitchell Island, California, USA - SF_Rice_5C_0N_404 | ecosystem: Environmental > Terrestrial > Soil > Paddy field/soil | place: USA: Twitchell... | reverse complement strand
GAGGCCGTAGCGGTCCTGCAGGAGGTAGGCGACGCCGCCCTTCCCGGACTGCGAGTTGACGCGGATGATCGCCTCGTACGTGCGGCCGACGTCGCGTGGGTCGATCGGCAGGTACGGCACGTCCCAGACGGAGTCCGCCGGCTGCCGGCGCTGCGCGTGCATGCCCTTCTTGATCGCGTCCTGGTGCGAGCCGGAGAAGGCCGTGTAGACCAGCTCGCCCGCCCACGGGTGGCGCGGGTGCACGGGCAGCTCGTTGCACTGCTCGACGACCGCGCGCGCCTCGTCGAGACGCGAGAGGTCGAGGCCCGGGTCGACGCCCTGCGTGAGCAGATTGAGCGCGAGCGTGACGACGTCGACGTTCCCGGTGCGCTCGCCGTTGCCGAAGAGCGTGCCCTCGACGCGCTGCGCGCCCGCCATGAGGCCGAGCTCCGCGGTCGCCACCGCCGTGCCGCGGTCGTTGTGCGGGTGCACCGAGAGGACGGCCGCGTCGCGTCGGGAGAAGCTGCGCGCGAACCACTCGATCCGGTCGGCATACACGTTCGGTGGGAAGTGCTCGACCGTCGTCGGCAGGTTCACGATCATCGGCTGCTCGCGCGTCGGCCCCCACTCGGCGGCGACGGCCTCGCAGATCTCGAGCGCGAACTCGAGCTCCGTGTGGTGGAAGCTCTCCGGCGAGTACTCGAAGCGGATCTCGCCGTCCGCGCGCGCGGCCAGCCGCCGGCACATCTCCGTCCCGCGCACCGCGAGCTCGGTGACCCCGGCCCGGTCGAGCCGGAAGACGACGCGCCGCTGCGTCTCCGAGGTCGAGTTGTAGAGATGCACGATCGCCCGCCGCGCTCCGGCGACCGACTCGAACGTGCGCTCGATCAGCTCCGGCCGCGCCTGGGTCAGGACGGCGATCGTGACGTCCTCCGGGATCAGCTCCTCCTCGACGAGCGCGCGCACGAAGTCGAAGTCGGCCTTCGAGGCCGCCGGGAAGCCGACCTCGATCTCCTTGAAGCCGAGCTCGAGCAGGAGCGCGAAGAAGCGGCGCTTGCGTCCGGTGTCCATCGGGTTGACGAGCGCCTGATTCCCGTCGCGGAGGTCGGTGGAGCACCAGACCGGCGCCTCGGTCAGGACGACGTCGGGCCACGTCCGGTCGGGCAGGTCGACGGTCGCATACGGGCGGTACTTGTGGGACGGCATCGGCACGGTGGGGCTCCTTCGGCTGAGCGGGGACGCACTGCTCCCGCGGTGCGGGGACGGGTATGTGCGCAGCGTGCTCCCCTCAGCGGGGAAGGAGGAGGCCGAAGAGGAGGGCCGTCGACTCGGGCACGGGAGAGACGGTAGGCGACCCGGGCCGCGAATGCGACCGAAAAGCGGACAAAGCTACGCGGCGACCGTCGAGAGCGGCGCGGGATGGGACGCCTCGTACGCGGCGAGGTCGGCCGCGTGGCGCAGCGTCAGGCCGATCTCGTCGAGCCCGTCGAGCAGGCACTCGCGCGAGAAGTCGTCGAGCTCGAACGGGAAGCCGCCGGCCGTGCGCGCCTCGAGGTCGACGGTCAGCTCCTCGCCCGCGCGGGCGCGCTCCATCAGCTCCTTCACCTGCCCGGGCGGCAGCTGCACCGGCAGCAGGCCGATCTTGAGCGAGTTCTGGCGGAAGATGTCGCCGAAGCTCGGCGCCACGACCGCCTCGAAGCCGAAGTCCTGCAACGCCCACGGCGCGTGCTCCCGCGACGAGCCGCAGCCGAAGTTCCTCCCGGCGAGCAGGATCCGCGCGCCCTCCGCCCCGGGCCTGTTCAGCTCGAAGCCCGGGTCCTTGCGCCAGTCGAAGAAGAGGAACTCGCCGAACCCGGTGCGCTCGATCCGCTTGAGGAACTGCTTCGGGACGATCTGGTCGGTGTCGACGTCGGGCCGGTCGAGCACGAGCGCGCTCGAGGTGACCGAACGGAAGGCCCTCACGCCGGCACCGGCTCGCGGTCGAGGTCGCGCGTGTCGGCGAAACGGCCCGCGATCGCGGTCGCGGCGGCCACCTCGGGGCTGACGAGATGCGTCCGTCCGCCGGCGCCCTGGCGGCCCTCGAAGTTCCGGTTCGAGGTCGACGCGCAGCGCTCCCCCGGGGCGAGGACGTCCGGGTTCATGCCGAGGCACATCGAGCAGCCGGCCCGCCGCCACTCGAAGCCCGCCTCGGTGAAGACGCGGTCGAGCCCCTCGGCCTCCGCCTGCGCCTTCACGGTGGCGGAGCCGGGCACGACCATCGCGCGCACCGACGGGTGGACGCGGCGGCCGTGGGCGACCGCCGCCGCCGCGCGGAGATCCTCGATCCGGGAGTTCGTGCACGAGCCGATGAAGACGCGGTCGACGGCGATCTCGCGGATCGGGGTGCCGGGCTCGAGCGACATGTACGCGAGCGCCCGCTCGGTCGCGGCCCGCTCGTCCTCGTCCGCGATCGCGCCCGGGTCGGGAACGGCCCCGTCGAGCGCGACGACCATGCCGGGGTTCGTGCCCCAGGTGACCTGCGGCCGGATCTCGCCGACGTCGATCTCGACCTCGCGGTCGAAGGTCGCGCCGGGGTCGGTCGGCAGCGAGCGCCAGCGCTCGAGCGCGCGCTCCCGGTCGGCGCCGGCAGGCGCGCCCGGGCGGCCCTCGAGGTACGCGAACGTCGTCTCGTCGGGCGCGATCATCCCCGCTCGCGCGCCGGCCTCGATCGACATGTTGCAGATCGTCATCCGGCCCTCCATCGAGAGCGCCTCGATCACGGGGCCGGCGAACTCGATCACGTGCCCGACGCCGCCGTCGACGCCGATCCGGCCGATCGCGGCGAGCACGAGATCCTTCGCGGTCACGCCCGCGGGCAGGTCGCCGACGAACGAGATCCGGAGCGAGCGCGGCTTCCGCTGCGGCAGCGTCTGCGTCGCGAGCACGTGCTCGACCTCGGAGGTGCCGATCCCGAAGGCGAGCGCGCCGAAGGCGCCGTGCGTGGAGGTGTGGGAGTCGCCGCACACGATCGTCAGGCCCGGCTGCGTCAGCCCGCGCTCGGGGCCGATCACGTGGACGATGCCCTCGCGTCCGCTGCCGGTCGCGTAGAGCGGCACGCCGAACTCCTCGCAGTTGCGCGCGAGCGCGTCGAGCTGCTGCTGCGAGAGCGGGTCGGCCGGGGCGTCGTCCCCGGTCGCGACGTTGTGGTCCATCGTCGCGACGGTCAGGTCGGGCCGGCGGACGCGTCGGCCGGCGAGGCGCAGCCCCTCGAACGCCTGCGGCGAGGTGACCTCGTGGACGAGATGCAGGTCGACGTAGAGCAGATCCGGGCGGCCCTCCTCGCGGCGGACGACGTGGCTCTCCCAGACCTTGTCGAACAGCGTCTGCGCCATGCCGTCGAAGCTAGCGCATCGCCGTCCGGGTGCCGCGTGGTTGTCCGGTTTCGCGGCGGTGCTCGCCTACCCTGGGCTGGTGGCAGTGCGAGATGCCCGGGCGGACGCACCGCTGCGGCGGGACGTCAGGCTGCTCGGCGACCTGCTCGGCCGCGTGCTCGTCGAGCAGGAGGGCGAGGAGCTGCTCGCCGACGTCGAGCGTGTGCGCGCCCTCGCGCGCGAGGCCCGCGGCGGGGCGCCGCTCGACGACTTGCGCGGCGCGGTCGCGAGCCTGCCGGCGGAGCGCCGCGCGAGCGTGGTGCGGGCGTTCGCGCTCTTCTTCCAGCTCGCGAACGTCGCCGAGCAGCAGCATCGGCTGCGGCGGCGGCGGGAGTACGCGCACGAGGGTCGCGTTCCGGCGGAGTCGCTGGAGGCGGCGTTCGCGCGGCTCGACGGCGTCGCTCCCGGGCTGCTCGAGGAACGCGCGTCGCTCGAGCTCGTGCTCACGGCGCATCCGACGGAGGCGACCCGGAGGACCGTGCTCGCGACGCACCTGCGTCTCGCCGGGTTGCTCGCGGAGCTCGACGACCCGCTCGCCGCGCCGGGGAGCCGCGCCGCGGTGGAGGCGCGGCTGGCCGCCGAGATCACGGCGCTCTGGCAGGCCGACGAGGTCCGCTCGCGGCGGCCGCGCGTCGTCGACGAGATCCGAAACGGCCACTGGTTCTTCGAGCAGAGCCTGATCGACGCGGCCGACGCGCTCCTCGCCGAGTACCGGACGCTGCTCCCGGGGGCGCGCCCGCCGCTCCGCTTCGGCTCGTGGATCGGCGGCGACGCGGACGGGAACCCGAACGCGGGGCCCGAGACGGTCGTCGAGGCGCTCGACCGCGCGCGCGTCCTGCTCCTGCGGCGCTACCGCGACGAGGTGCGCGCGCTCGCCGCGGCCGTCGGCGTGTCCTCGCGGCTGACGCCGGTCGGCGAGGAGTTGCTCGCGTCGATCGCCCGCGACGAGCGGGAGCTGCCCGAGGCGGCGGCCGAGCTGGCCGACCAGAACCTCGACGAGCCGTACCGGCGCAAGCTGTCCTTCATGTGGCGGCGGCTGGACGCCGACCGCTACGCCTCGGCCGCGGACTTCGCGGACGATCTCGCCGTCCTCGACCGCAGCCTCCGCGCGAACCGCGGCGGCCGCATCGCCGACGGCGACCTCGCCGGGCTGCGCCGCCGCGTCGAGCTGTTCGGCTTCCATCTCGCGAAGCTCGACCTGCGCGTGCACGCCCGCGACGATGACGAGCGCGTCCGTGCCCTCGTCGACGCCGGCCGCGCCGCGAGGGCCCGTCACGGGGAGGCGGCCCTCGACACGGTGATCGTCTCGGGCGCCGAGGCCGCCGACGACGTGCGCCGCGTCCACGACCTGGCGGGCGGCGAGCTGTCGGTGGTGCCGCTCTTCGAGTCGGTGGCCGCGCTGCGTGCCGCGCCCGGGATCCTCGCGGAGCTGCTCGACGGAGTCGGCTGCCGCGAGGTGATGGTGGGCTACTCCGATTCCGCCAAGGATGCGGGCTACCTCGCCGCGCAGGTCGAGATCCGCCGCGCGCTCGTGGCGCTCGCGGAGGTCGCGCGCGGGCGCGGGGCACAGCTGACGTTCTTCCACGGCCGCGGCGGCAGCGCGGGACGTGGCGGCGGCCCGACCCACGCGGCGATCCTCGCGACACCGCAGGGGGTGCCGCCGGGACGCCTGAGGGTGACCGAGCAGGGGGAGACGATCGCGTTCAAGTACGGGCTGCCGGGCCTCGCGCAGCGGAATCTCGAGGCGGCGCTCGCGGCCACGCTGCTCGCGGCCGTCCCGGAGCGCACGGACGTCCAGGCGCCGGAGGGCGCCGAGGCGATCGTCGAAGGGCTGGCCGACCGTTCCCGGGTCGTCTACCGGTGCCTCGTCGACGATCCCGGCTTCCCGGAGTTCTTCCGCTCCTTCACGCCGGTCGACGAGCTCGCGCTGCTCAACATCGGCTCGCGGCCGGCGCGCCGGCCGGACGCGGCGCTGGGCCTCGACGCGCTGCGGGCGATCCCGTGGGTCTTCGCCTGGACGCAGAACCGCTGTCTCCTGCCGGCCTGGTACGGCTGCGGCAGCGCGTTCGCGGGTGCGGACGCGGGCGAGCTGCGGCGGCTGTACCGGGAGTGGGGCTTCTTCCGCTCGCTCGTCCAGAATCTCGAGATGACGCTTGCGAAGTCGTCGCTCGAGGTGGCGCGCGAGTACCTCGACCTCGTCGAGGACCACGGTTTGTGGGAACCCGTCGCGGCCGAGCACGAGCGCACGGTCGCGGCCGTGCTCGAGATCGTCGAGGCGGACGAGCTGCTCGACCGGCACCCCGTCGTGCAGCGCTCGGTGAGGCTGCGCAACCCGTACGTCGATCCGATGAATGCGATCCAGGTCGAGCTGCTGCGCCGCTACCGGGGCGGCGACGAGGGCTGCGTGCCGCCCCTCCTGCGCTCGATCGCCGGCATCGCCGCGGCGCTGAGGAACACCGGGTGAGCGGGACGCCGGCCGCGCAGGCCCGGCTGCTCCGACGCGGCCGCACGGGACGGTGCCCGGCGTGAGCGGCCTTCGCGCGCAGGTCGAGCGGGAGGCGACCGCGGCGCACGCCGCGGTCGTCTCGCTCACCGACGACGCCGTCGCGGCCGCGCTCGCGCACGCGGCAGTGCTCGTCCACGAGCGGCGCGACGCGATCGCCGCCGCGAACGCGCGCGACGTCGCGGGCGCGTCGGCTCTCGACGCAGGCGCCCTCGACCGGCTCAGGCTGGACGAGGCGCGGATCGAGGGGCTCGCCGAGCAGCTCGCGACACTCGCCGAGCTGCCGCCGCTCGAGCGGGCCGACGAGCGCTGGACGCTCGAGAACGGCCTCGAAGTCGAGACGCGCCGCATCCCGATCGGCGCCGTCGGCGCGAACTTCGAGGCCCGTCCGAACGTCGCCGTCGACGTCGCCGGCCAGCTCCTGAAGAGCCTGAACGGCGCCGTCCTCCGCACCGGCGGCGCCGCGCTCGGCACCGTCACCGTCCTCGTCGACGAGGTGCTGCGCCCGGCCCTCGCCGCCACGGGGCTGCCGCCCGCCGCGGTCGGGCTCGTCCGCTCGCCGGAGCGGGCGGGCGCTCGCATCCTCGTCTCGCTGCCGCGCGTGCTCCCGCTCGTGATCCTCCGCGGCAGCGGCGAGACCACCGCGGCGCTCGCAGCCGAGGCAGCGGGACACGGCGTTCGCACGCTCGCCCATGCCGAGGGCGGCGGCGTGCTCTACCTCCACGATGCCGCCGACCCCGCGAAGGCGGAGGCGCTCGTCGCCGCGAGCCTCGACCGCCTCGGCGTCTGCAACCGCCTCAACCTCCTGCTCGTCGCCCGCGAGGAGCAGATCCCGCGCGCGCTGCTCGAGCAACTCGGGATCGCGCTGCGGGAGCCGCCGCGCCCCGGCCACGAGTGGGCGAACGACCCCGACCCGGAGAAGGTCGCCTCGATCACGGCCCGCGTCGTCGGCTCGCTGGACGACGCGCTGGCTCTGGCGAACGAGGCGACGAGCGGCCTCGCCGCCGCGATCGCGACCGAGGACGAGGCCGCCGCCCGCCGCTTTCTCGACGGCTACCGCGGCACCGCGGCGTTCTGGAACGCACCCACCCGCTTCACCGACGGCTTCGCGCTCACCGGCGCGCCGGAGACCGGCATCAACGTCGACCGCGTCCCCGGCCCGCGCGGCCCCGTCACCTATCGCGACCTGTGGCTGCGCCAGTTCCGGGTCGTCGGCGACGGCAGCCAGCGCCGATGAAGCGGCCGCTCGTCGTCAAGCTCGGCTCCTCGCTCGTCGTCGACGAGCGCGGCCGCCCCCGCCGGTCACTCCTGCGCTCGCGCGCCGCCGAGATCGCCGAGGTCGTCGCCGGCGGGACGCCGGTCTGCGTCGTCTCGTCGGGGGCGATCGCGCTCGGCCTGCGCCGCCTCGGTCTCGAGCGGCGCCCGTCGAGCCTGCCGCGCCTGCAGGCCGCGTCCGCCCTCGGGCAGGCGGCACTCCAGCGCGCGTGGCAGGACGCGCTCCGTCCGCACGGGATCGAGGCGGCGCAGATCCTGCTCTCGAGCGCGGAGGTCGGCGACCGGCGCGCCTACGTCAACGCACGGAACGCGCTCGGGGCGCTGTTCGCGCTCGGGGCGGTGCCGATCGTGAACGAGAACGACGCGACCGCGACCGACGAGATCAGCTTCGGCGACAACGACGCCCTCGCCGCCCAGGTGGCCGTGCTCCTGAAGGCGCGCCAGCTCGTCCTGCTCACCTCGGTGCCCGGCGTGCTCGCGGAGGGCGTCGTGGTCGAGGACGGCGCAGCCGCACGCTCGGTCGCCTTCGGCCCGGGCAGCGCTCTCGGCCGCGGCGGGATGGCGAGCAAGGTGAGCGCCGCCGAGCTCGCGGCCGGCGCCGGCATCCCGACGGTGATCGCGGACGGCGCGGCGCCCGGCGCGGTCACGGCGGCGCTGCGCGGCGCAACCGGCGGGACCCGCTTCGCCGCCACCGGGTCCGCTCCGGCGTTCAAGCTCTGGCTGCGCCACGGGAAGCGCATCGAGGGCCGGATCCACGTCGACACGGGCGCGCGCCGCGCGATCGTCGCCGGCGGTGCGAGCCTGCTCGCGGTCGGCGTCACCGCCTGCGACGGCGGCTTCCGCGCGGGGGACGGAGTCGAGCTCGTCGGCCCGGACGGCGTCGTCTTCGCGCGCGGGGTCGCTGCCGCCGACGCCGCCGAGCTGGTCGGTCGCCCGGCCGGCGTCGAGGCGGTCCATCGCGACCGCCTCGTGCTCGCCTGAGCGCCGCTCGACCGGGGTCGACCCGCAATGACCCGTCCGCTTCCGCGGCTGCGACGCCTGCTCCGGCCCGTGCTCCTGCCGAGGTCGGTGCTGCGCGGCTCCTGCGAGTCGCCGGCGTGGCGCGCCCCGACGTCCTCGTCGCCACGGCCGTCGAGCGCCCGGTCCCGGGGGTGGCCCTGTTCCCGCGCGAGCAGGCGATCGGCGTCCGCTAGAGACTCGCCCTGACGGCGTCTGCGATGCAGGCCGCCGCCTCGGCGAGGGCGCGCTCCGCTCCGAACCGCTCGACGAGCGAGACGACGCGGGTCTCCGCGCCGGTGCCGGGTGAGACGTCGCCCGCGACGACGAGGGCTTCGGCTCCCAGCCGCTGCGCGCGCGAGAGCACGCCGCCGACGACCTTGCCGTCGAACGAGGTCGCGTCGAGCAGCCCTTCGCCGGTGACGACGAGGTCGCTCGCCGCGATCGCCTCGTCGAGTCCGACGCCGTCGGCGACGAGGTCGAAGCCGGGCACGAGTCGGGCTCCGAGCGCCGCGAGCCCGCCCGCCAGGCCGCCCGCCGCTCCCGAGCCGCGAAGCGCGGTCACGTCCTCGCCCAGGTCTGCGGCATAGCGCGCGGCGAGGAGCGCGAGGCGTTCGCGCAGGAGCCGCACCTGCTCGGGAGAGGCACCCTTCTGCGGCGCGAACACGTCGGCCGCGTCGAGAAAGCCGGTGGCGACGTCGCAGGCGACCGCGACCGGCGCGGGCAGGGGGAGCCGCTCGCGGAGGACGTCGACCGCGCCGAGCCCACCGTCGGTCGTCGCCGTGCCGCCGACCGCGACGACGACGCGTGTCGCGCCGGCGTCGAGCGCCGCCGCGACGAGCTCGCCGACGCCGCGCGTCGTCGCTTCGACCGGATCGTTTCCGCGGGCACCGCCCGCGAGCCCGAGGCCGCATGCACGGGCCGCCTCGACGACCGCGACCCCGTCGGCGAGCCGCCACGACGCCTCGACGGGCAGGCCGAGAGGCCCGGTGACGACGCTGCTCCGGTTGGCGCCGCCGAGTGCCTCGAGCGTGCCTTCGCCGCCGTCGGCGAGCGGCAGCGCCCGGACCGTCCAGCCCGCACGGGCGGCGCCCGCCGCGATCGCGGCGGCGGCCTCGACCGCGGTCAGCGTGCCGCGGAACTTGTCCGGCGCGGCGAGCAGCCGTCTGCGCGATCGCATCCGTCGCAGAATCGCACGGTCACGGCGCTCCCGGCGCTGAAAGCGCGCCTCGACGGTGGTAGGTTCTCGCCAGCACAACGAGCGAGTTCGGTCGCGCCGCGGCGCCTCCCTGCCCGTTCAGAGCTTGGTGGAGGGAGGTGTTGCATGGCAAGCGGAACCGTCAAGTGGTTCAACGACGCGAAGGGGTACGGCTTCATCACCCCGGACGCGGGCGGCAAGGACGTGTTCGTCCACTTCAGCGCGATCGAGGGCGACGGCTTCAAGTCCCTCGCCGAGGGCGCGAAGGTCGAGTTCGAGCAGGCGGAGGGCCAGAAGGGCCCCGAGGCTCGGAACGTCCACATCGTCGGGTAGCCGGGGGCGCCTCGGGCGCCCCCGGCCACCGACTGTGCCGCGCTAGCGTGAGATCCGCTCGACGGTCTCGCCCGTGCGCTCGTCCGACGCGTGCTGCGCCACGTCGGCCTGGGCGAGGATGCCGACGAGTCGGCCGTCCTCCTCGCAGACCGGCAGTCGCCGCACCTGGTGCTCGGCCATCAGCCGCAGCGCCTCGTCGACGTCCTGCTGCGGGTCGATCGTCACGAGCTCGCGCGAGGCGATCTCGCCGACGGTCGTCTCGAGCGAGCGGCCCTCGGCGACGACGCGCACCGCGATGTCGCGGTCGGTCAGCGTGCCGACGAGGCGCTCGCCCTCGACCACCGGCACGCTGCCGGCGCTCTCGTCGCGCATCGTCCGCGCCGCCTCGACGACGGTCGCCTGCGGGGTGACCGTGCGCGGACCGGTGGTCATCAGCTCGTTCACTGTCGTTGCCATGTGGTTTCCCCCTTCGGGTCGTCCTCGCTGGTCCGGTTCCCGTGCCCGTTGCTCGCAAACGGCAAGATGGGGCGATGGCGACGTTCGCCGAGCGCATCCGGGAGCTGGCCCTCTCGCTGCCGCGCAGCTACGAGGATCGTCCGTGGGGCTTCCCGGTATTCAAGGTCGGCGACAACAGGCTGTTCGGCCTGATGGCCGAGGACGGGAGCGAGCTGACGGTCAAGCTCACCCGCGAGGAGCGCGAGATCGCCGAGTTGCTGCCGTGGGTGCGCCCGGCGAGCCACCTCGGCCGCTACGGCTGGGTCACCGCCGCGATCGCCGACGAGGAGACGCTCGCCGCCGCGCTCGAGTGGCTGCGCGAGAGCTACTGGCTGAAGGCGCCCGCGGACGTCCGCGACGCCGCTTTCGCGGACGCCTGATCTCGTCGCTCCTCCGGCGGTCGCCTTCGTCGTCGGTGCCGAGCTACACTGGACCGGTGATCGCGAACCGGACATCGACAGTTCGCCGCGCGCGGCCGACCGTCGCCGGGTCGCGCGCGGGCTGAGCTAGTCCGCCTCCGGATCGTCCTCGGCGGACGGGTCCCGCTCCTCCGGATCGGGCGCCGGCGACTCGTCGATCTCCTCATTCCGATCGTCCGTACGGGGGTGCATATCCTTGCCTTCCATGAAGGTCGTCCTTCCCGACAACTCCGAGCTCGAACTCCCCGCAGGCGCCAGCGGGCTCGACGCGGCGCGCGCCATCGGCCCCAAGCTCGCCGAGCAGGCGGTGCTCGTCCGCGCCGACGGCCGCATGCAGGACCTGCGCGCCCCGCTCGCCGACGGCGCGCACCTGCAGATCCTGACCACGCGCGACAAGGACGACCCGGATGCGCTTGCCGTGCTCCGCCACTCGTCCGCGCACCTGCTGGCGGAGGCCGTCCGCCGGCTCCACCCGGGCGTCAAGATCGCGATCGGGCCGCCGATCGAGAACGGCTTCTACTACGACTTCGACTTCCCGGAGCCGATCCGAGAGGAGGATCTCGACCGGATCGAGGCCGAGATCCGCAACGAGCTGGGGGAGGGCCGCGAGTGGTCGCGGCAGGAGATCTCGCGCGACGAGGCGCGCGAACGCTTCCGGGCCGAGGACGAGCCGTACAAGGTCGAGCTCGTCGACACCGCAGAAGGCGACATCTCGCTCTACACGCAGGGCGACTTCACCGACCTCTGCCGCGGCCCGCACCTGCAGGACTCGAAGCCGATCAAGGCCGTCAAGCTGACCGGTCTCGCCGGCGCGTACTGGCGGGGCGACTCCTCGAAGCCGCAGCTGACGCGCATCTACGGCACCGCCTTCTACTCGCAGGCCGACCTCGACGCGCACCTCGAGCGGATCGCGGAGGCCCGGCGGCGCGACCATCGCGTGCTCGGGCAGCAGCTCGACCTCGTCCACTTCGACGAGCACTCGCCCGGGTCGCCCCTCTGGCACCCGAAGGGGATGACGATCTGGAACGCCCTCGAGGATCTCCGTCGTCGCGAGAACGCGCACCGCGGCTACCTCGAGGTGAAGACGCCGCTGATCTACGACACCGAGCTCTGGCAGACCTCGGGCCACTGGGAGAAGTACCGCGAGCACAT
>Ga0075272_1000263_pt1 | contig 11770 bp, 12 predicted proteins | sample SF_Rice_5C_0N_40_FD_69776 | JGI IMG/M metagenome (GOLD analysis project Ga0075272, IMG submission 69776) | Rice paddy soil microbial communities from Twitchell Island, California, USA - SF_Rice_5C_0N_404 | ecosystem: Environmental > Terrestrial > Soil > Paddy field/soil | place: USA: Twitchell... | reverse complement strand
TCAAGAACCCGGCCGGCGCGAACGAGGCCGTGCGGACGATCGTCGACGGCGGCGCGCCGCGGCGGGCGCTGATCGCGCTCAACGACGCGATCGCCGACGGCCGCGACGTCTCCTGGATCTGGGACGTCGACTTCGAGCCCCTCCTCACCGGCCTCGACCGGCTCGTCGCGAGCGGCGACCGCGCCGCGGAGCTCGCGCTCCGCTTCACGTACGCCGGTATGCCCGAAGACGCCGTCGAGGTCGTGCCGGATCTCGAGCGGGCGCTCGACCGCGGCCTCGAGCTGACCGACGCCGGCGGGGAGCTCGTGGTCCTCCCCACCTACACGGCGATGCTCGGGCTGCAGCGCATCGTCACCGCCCGCGGCCTCAGAAAGCCCTACTGGTCATGAACATCCGGGTCGCCCATCTCTATCCGGACTACCTGAACATCTACGCCGACCGCGGCAACATCGCAGTGCTCGCCCGGCGCTCGGCGCTCCGCGGTCACGACCTCGACGTGACGGCGATCGGCATCGGCGACGCGGTCGCGCCCGGCGCGCACGACCTGTACTACCTCGGCGGCGGCCAGGATCGCGAGCAGCTCCTCGTCGCCGAGGATCTCGCTGCGAAGGCGGAGCCGCTGAAGGAGGCGCACGCCGGCGGCGCGGCGTTCCTCGCGGTGTGCGGCGGCTACCAGCTGCTCGGCCGCGGCTACCGCGGCTTCCACGGCGAGGACATGCCGGGCGTCGGGCTCCTCCCGCTCGAGACCGTCGCAGGCGACCGCCGCATGATCGGCGACGTCCTGCTCGCGACGGAGCTCGGCCCGATCGCCGGCTTCGAGAACCACGCCGGCCGCACGTATCTCGACCCCGGCGCGCAGCCGCTCGGCCGCGTCGTCTCCGGCTTCGGCAACGACGGCGAGAGCGGCTTCGAGGGCTGCCGCTACGACCGCGCGATCGGGACGTACCTGCACGGGCCGCTGCTGCCGCGCAACCCGCGCCTCGCCGACTGGCTGCTCGCGCAGGCGCTCGCGCATCGCTGCGCCGGCGAGCCGCCCGAGCTGGCACCGCTCCCGGACCGGCTGGAGGCGGTGGCGCAGTCGGTCTCCGCGGCGCGCGCCCGCGCCCGCGGCGGCCGGCGCTAGCTGCGCGCCGCGTGCAGGACCTTCTCGACGGCGAGCTTCAGCGGCTCGGGCACCTTGCCGTTCCCGGTGTACCGCCGGTACGCACGCTGAGGCTTGCGGCTGCGGCCGCGTGTGTTCACGCCCGACACCGCCTCGAAGTCCGGCACGAGCACGACCGTCCGCCGCCGCCCGGCGACCTCCTGTATCTGCCGGTTGACGATGCGCTCGGACTCGACGGGCCGGTGGCCGGCCTCGGCGTCGCGGTCGTGGACGATCACGTACGGGATCCCGCAGGCGTTGCAGATGCGCGCGAAGAGCGGCATGTTCCCCTTGCCGCCGCACTCGAGCACGATGACGCCCTCCTTGTCCGCCTCGACGCCGAGCGCCTCGAAGACGAGCGGGAACGTGAGTTTCTCGGTGCGGCCCTCGACGAGTAGCGCAGCACGCGCGAGGAAGAGCTCCGCGCGGTCGCTGTCGAACTCCGAGAGCGCGCGGAACGACTCCGCTTCCGGCAACGGCGGCGGCTGGCGCAGCGTCGTGCCGAGATCGGCCGTGTGCCGCACGAGGGCGAGCTCCTCCAGCCGGTCGACGCTGAGGAACACCGGCGCGTGCGTCGAGTACAGGATCTGGTTGCCACGTTGCGCGAGCCCGCGGAGCACGCGGTAGAGGTGGCGCTGCGTGTGCGGGCTGAGGTACAGCTCGGGCTCCTCGATGAGGAGCACGAACCGGCGCAGGCCGGACGCGAGCAGCCGCTCCATCCCGCTCACGAGGAGTAGGCCGCCGTCCGCCGCCGACCAGTGGTGGTCGGGCAATGGCGGACGCAACAGCTCCGCGACGTCGCCTGCGCCCGCACCCGTCGCCGGCGCGACGAGCTCGCGGGCGCGCAGGTTGGCGGGCAGGAAGAGCACCGGCGGCGCGCCTGCCCGGTTCAGATTCAACGTGTCGGGCGGCCGTGCGTCGAGGAAGATCGAGCCGCCGCGCTCGAGCTTCGCCTCCAGGTGAATGCGCCCGCCCGTCGCGCCGCGAGAGACGTCGTCGATCGTCGGCGGCGGCGCCGCCGCCTCGAGCAGCGTCCAGATCGCGGTGAGCACGGTCGACTTGCCGCTCGACGCCTCGCCGACGAGCGCGCACACCGAGCCGGGCGCGAACTCGAGCTCTCGCACCGCCCGGTATCCCTGGATGGAGATCCGGGCTAGGGCGCCCACAGCGAACCGAGGTACGCCGCCGGGTCGCCGGGCTGCCATCGGCGCAGGAAGCGCTGGATCGGCGGATGCAGCACGATGTCGTCGAGCTCGCTCGTGTCGAACAGCCGGTGGCCGCGGACCGCGGCGTCCTGTGAGGTGACCGCCTCGAGCGAGCGTCCCGAGAGATCGCCGGCGAAGATGATGTGCACGACGTGCTTCGCGCCGAAGCCGCGCTGCGGGGAGATCGAGTCGACGATCGCGACGGGGCCTTCCACGGGCAGCTTGTCGAGGATGCCGACCTCCTCGAGCAGCTCGCGATGCAACGCGGCGACGAGGCTCTCGCCGCTGTTCACACCCCCGCCGGGCAGCAGCCAGTACTCGCCGCGTCCGGCCTTTTCGTGCCGGCAGAGGAGGACGCGCCCCTCCCAGCGCAGCAGCGCGGATACGCGAATCCTGGGTTCTTGCATCAATGGGCCGAGGAGCCGAAGCCGCGCACGCCGCGCTCGCTCTCCGGCAGCTCCTCCACTTCGACGGGATCGACACCGGCGACCGGGACGACCACGAGCTGCGCGATCCGCATCCCCGGCTCGACCACGAACGACTCGCGCGTGTCCGTGTTCAGGAGGATGACGCGCAGCTCTCCGCGGTAGCCGGAGTCGACGAGGCCCGGCGTGTTCACGATGGTTATCCCGTGCTTCGCTGCGAGCCCCGACCGCGGCTGCACAAAGCCCGCGAACCCGTCCGGGATCGCGACGGCGAGGCCCGTGCCGACGAGCGCCCTCTCCCCCGGGGCGAGCTCGACGCGCTCGCAGGCGGCGAGGTCGAGGCCTGCGTCGCCCTCGTATGCGCGCACCGGGACGACCGCGTCGTCGCGCAGCTTCCTGAAGGCCAGCTCCACTATCGACCGGCGACGAGGTAGCGGGCGAAGCGGCGGATCTCGCGCCGCGGCAGCCGGGCGAGCACGAGCACGCCCTCGCCCGTGTCCTCGCGTTCCTCGATCGGCGCGCCGAGCGCGTACAGCTCGTTGAGCTTGGCGCCCTCCTCGTATGGGAGCAGCAACCGCACCGGCTCGAAGCGCTCCGCGAAACGGTCGGCGATGCGCGCACGCAGCTCGTCCATGCCCTCGTCCGTGAGGGCCGACACCTGGAGCGCATCCGGGTAGCGATTCCCGAGCGCGCGACGCCGGGCGTCGTCGACCGCGTCGACCTTGTTGAGCACGAGCTCGACCGGCAGGTCCTCTGCGCCGATCTCCTGCAGCACCGCGTTCACGGCATCGATCATCTCGACGAGTCGCTCGTCGGACGCCGACGCGTCGGCGACGTGGAGCACGAGGTCGGCCACGAGCGTCTCCTCGAGCGTCGCGGCGAACCCCTCGACGAGCTGATGCGGCAGGCGGCGGACGAAGCCGACCGTGTCGGTCACGAGGTACTTGCGGCCGTCGTGCTCGAAGCCGCGCGTCGTCGGATCGAGCGTCTCGAACAACCGGTTGCGCACGGAGACGTCCGCATCGGTGAGCGCGTTCAGCAGCGTCGACTTGCCGACGTTGGTGTAGCCGGCGAGAGCGGCGGTCGGCGTCTGCGTGCGCCGCCGCTCCTTGCGGCGAACGTCGCGCTGCTTCGACAGCTCCTCGAGCCGCTCCTTGAGGAGCGAGACGCGGCGGCGCGCCATCCGGCGGTCGGACTCGAGCTGCGACTCGCCGGGACCCCTCGTCCCGACGCCGCCGCCGAGGCGCTCGAGGTGCTTCCACATGCCGCGCATGCGCGGAAGGTTGTACTCGAGCTGTGCGAGCTCGACCTGGAGCTTCCCCTCGGCGGTCTTCGCGTGCTGCGCGAAGATGTCGAGGATCAGCTGCGTCCGGTCGACGACCCGCGCCTGCAGGGTGTTCTCGAGCAGCCGCTGCTGCGACGGGCTCAGCTCGTCGTCGACGAGGAGGACGTCGGCTTCCGTGCCGCCGTACTCGTGCTTCAGCTCGTCGAGCTTCCCTTTGCCGACGTACGTGCGCGGGTCGGGTTGCGGGCGGTGCTGGACGACCCGCGCGACGGGCTCGACGCCGGCCGTCCGGGCCAGCTCCTCGAACTCCCCGAGCTCGTCGTCGGCATCGACGGCCTGGCCGAGCACGGCCAGGACGAGCCCGCGCTCGGGCTCGGGGCCCGGCGTCGGATCGGGCTGTCGCACTGCCACTGTCCGCCATTATGGCGATTGCCGTGCCGGCCCCCGACCTCGCCGCCAGGACGCTCCAGCTCGTGGACGTGCCCTCCGAGAGCCGCTCGGAGGCCGCGCTCGTCCGGCTCGTGCGCGACCTCGTCCCCGGCGAGCCCGCCTACGACGACGGCGAGGTGCTCCTCTACGGCGACGGGCCCGTCGTCCTCGCCGGCCACCTCGACACGGTCCCCGCCCAGGGCAACCTCCCGGGCCGGATCGGCGGCGGCGCCGTGCACGGCCTCGGCGCGAGCGACATGAAGAGTGGCGTCGCCGTGATGATCGAGCTCGCGCGTGCAGGCATTCCCGCGCGCTACCTGTTCTTCACGCGTGAGGAAGTGCCCGTGTCGGAGAGCCCGCTGCCGGCGCTCTTCGCGACCGGGCTGCTCTCCGATGCGGAGCTCGCGGTCGTGCTCGAGCCGACCGACAACGAGCTGCACGCGGGGTGCCTGGGCAACTTCCAGGCGCGCGTCACCTTCCACGGCGAGAGCGCCCACTCTGCGCGGCCGTGGACGGGAGTGAACGCGATCCACGAGCTCGCGCGCGGGCTGCAGGGGCTCGCCGCGGCGGCGCCGGAGGACGTCGAGATCGACGGGCTCGTGTTCCGCGAGGTCGTCAGCGCGGTGCGCGTCGAGGGCGGCATCGCAGCCAACGTCATCCCGGCGCGCGCCTCGGTCGAGCTGAACATGCGGTATGTGCGACCGGGCGCCGAGTCCAGGCTCCGCACGCTCGTGCCGGACGGCGAGCTCGAAGTGCTGAGCGACTCGCCGTCGGCGCCGCCCGGGCTCGCCAACCCTCGCGTGGCGCGGCTGCGCGAGCTCGTCTCCGTCGTCAAGCCCAAGCAGGCGTGGACGCCGGTCGCGCAGTTCGCCGAGCAGGGCATCGACGCGATCAACTTCGGCCCCGGCGCGACCGCGTACGCGCACCGGCAGGACGAGCAGGTCCCGATCGAGAACCTCGAACGGTGCTACGAGACACTGAGAGAATTCCTGTCGTGATCAACCCGACGCTCGCGGAGATGGCGACGTACCCCTTCGTCCGGCTCGAGGAGGCCAGGCGGCGGCTGCTCGCCGAGGGCGTCGACGTCATCGACTTCGGCAAGGGCGACCCGAACGAGCCCACCGACCCGATGATCCGGCAGGCGCTCGTCGACGCGCTCCCCGAGCGATCGCCGTACCCGCTGGCGCAAGGCCTCCCCGAGCTGCGCGAGGCCGCCGCCGGCTGGTGCAAGCGCCGCTTCGGCGTGGACGTCGACCCGGACACGGAGATCGTCCCGACGTATGGCTCGAAGGAGGCGATCTTCTCGCTCGCCGCCGTGCTCGACACCGCCGGCCGGACGGTCGTGTTCGGCGAGCCCGCGTACCCGGTGTACGAGCGCGGCGCGCTCTTCGCGGGCGCAAAGGTGCATACGGTCCCGTTGCTGCGCGAGAACGGCTTCCTGCCCGAGCTCGGCGACATCCCCGACGACACGGCGCTCGTGTGGGTCGACTACCCGCACAACCCGACCGGCGCCGTCGCGCCGCTGTCGTTCTACGAGCGGCTGGCCGAGCTGGCGGCCGAACGCGATTTCGTGCTCGCCTCCGACGAGGCGTACAGCGAGCTCTGGTTCGAAGAGGCGCCGCCGTCGGCGCTGCAGGTCGAGGACCGCTCGCGCGTCGTCGTCTTCCACACACTCAGCAAGCGGTCGTCCATGACCGGCTACCGCTCCGGCTTCGTCGCCGCCCCACCCGGCGTGATCGCGGCGCTCAAGTCGTACCGCCCGACCGTCGGGACGGCGCCGCAGGAGTTCGTCCAGCGCGCGTCCGTCGTCGCCTGGAACGACGAGCGGCACGTCGAGGAGACACGCGCGCGGTACCGCGCGAAGCGCGACGTCATGATCCCGGCGATCGAGGCGAAGGGCTGGGAGATCGTCGCGAGCGAGGCGACGATGTACCTCTGGGTCGTCGGTCCCGATCCGGAGGCGCTGCTCGAGCGCGGGATCATCGTCTCGCCCGGCGAGATGTTCGGCCGGAGCGGCGCCGGCTACGTGCGCTTCGCGCTCGTGCCTACGCTGGAGGAGTGCAAGCGGGCGGCGGAGCTCCTTTGACGACCGAAGAGACGATTGCGGCTCTCGATCGCGGCGAGATCCGCGTCGCCGAGAAGGTCGACGGCGAGTGGCGCGTCAACGAAGACGCGAAGGCGGCGATCCTCGACTACTTCCGCACCCGCCAGGTCGAGGCGATCGAGGTCGGTCCGTACGAGTACATGGACAAGATCCCCCTGAAGCGGAACTACGCCGAGCTCGGCGTGCGCGTCGTGCCGCCCGCGACCGCGCGCTACGGCTCGTTCCTCTCGCCCGGCGTGGTGATGATGCCCAGCTACGTCAACATCGGCGCGTGGGTCGGCCCGAACACGATGGTGGACACGTGGGCGACCGTCGGGTCGTGCGCGCAGATCGGCGCCGACGTCCACCTCGCCGGCGGCGTCGGCATCGGCGGCGTCCTGGAGCCGGTGCAGGCGCGTCCGGTGATCGTCGAGGACGGCGCATTCGTGGGCTCGCGCTGCATCCTCGTCGAGGGCGTCGTCGTCGGCGAGCGCGCCGTGCTCGCCCCGAACGTCTCCCTCACCGGGTCGGTCCCGGTGATCGACGTCACCGGCCCGGAGCCGGTCGAGCACCGCGGCTATGTGCCGCCGAACGCCGTCGTCGTCCCGGGGACCCGGCCGAAGAAGTTCCCGGCCGGCACGTACGACCTGAGCTGTGCGCTCATCATCGGCTGGCGCAGCGAGCAGACGGATCTCAAGACGTCGCTGAACGACGTCCTGCGCGAGTACGAGATCGCGTCATAGTCCTCCCGTACCAGGTACCTGTCTTTCGAGTCACGTGCGCGAGGAACCAAAGACTGGTACCTGGTACGGGCGTACTCAGAGTCTTTCCGCCGGGCCGGTCAGCGTCGCGCGGACGTCCTCGAGAAGCACGCGGAGATCGCCGCCCGGGAAGTGCACGACGACGACGCCTTCTCCGTGCGTCGCCGCCGCGACGGCGACCGCGCTCGATCCCGACGCGGTCGTCTCCCCCACGCCGCGCTCCCACACGCGCGCGGTCACCTCGCCGGGCCCGTCGACGCGCGCGACCTGCACGTTCGTGCGGTTCGGGAAGCGCGGGTGGGTCTCGAGCAGCGGACCGATCAGGCGGATGTCGTCTGGATCGCCGACGACGACCGCGTGCGGGTTGCCCACGTCGACGATGGTCACGTCGAAGCCGGCGATCCGCTCCCGCGCGACCACGTGCACCGGGCCGAGCTCCGACTCGTACGCACCCTCGCCCACCTGCCTGACCTCGACCAGGCGCGGGCCGACGCGCACGCGTGCGACGTCGTGCCCCGTGCGCTCCATGAGCCACGCACCGGCGATGCGCGTCCCGTTGCCCGACATCTCCGCGTGAGATCCGTCCGGGTTGACGATCTCGATGGTCATGTCGTCACCGTCGACCGCCAGCACGTCGACCGCGCCGTCGAGGCCGTCCTCGTGGACGTACGGCTCACCCTCGAGGACGAGGTACACGTTCCCGTGTGCATGCCAGCGCGACGATGTCATCGGCGATCTCGCCCGGCGGGCGATCCGCGTCGACCATAACGATGCCGGGTATGCGCCGCATCCACTTGCGCTGATAGGCGGCGTAGCGCCGGGTGCGAACGACGATCGCCGCGATCGCATCCTCGCGTGGGATTGTCGCCACCTCGTCGAGGCCGAGCGCCTGCCGTGCGGTCGAGGAGATCGGCCCGGCGAGCGCCCGTCGCACCTCGTCCTCCACGCCGCGGTCGAACATCTCGCGCGTCCGCTGCTCGATGCGGCGCTCGAGCACGACCTTCGGCAGGTCGAGGCCGAAGACGACCGTGGGGTGCCGGGTCTCGCCGCCCCAGAGCCGGTCATCGCCCGGCGCGAGCGACGAGCCGGCCTCGGCGAGCTCGAGCGCCCGGACTACGCGCCGGCGGTCGTTCGGATGGACGATCTCGGCCGCGGCGGGATCGACTTCCGCCAGCCGCGCGTGGGCCGCGCCCGGGCCCTCCTCGTCGTAGACCCGCTCCCAGCGCTCCCGCGCGCCCGGCCGCGGCGGCGGCGGCAGGGAGAGCTCGGCCAGCGCGGCGCGCAGGTAGAGACCCGTCCCGCCGACGACGACCGGCGTCCGGCCGGCCGCGAGGATCTCGTCGATCGCCGCCTGGGCGAGCGGGGCGAAGTCGCCGACGGACGCCTCCCGGTCGAGCGCCCAGATCCCGACCATCCGAACACGCCCGCTAGGCTGGTTGGTGAGGATCGGCAGACCTCGGTAGACCTGGAACGAGTCTGCAGACACGAGCTCGGCGGGGATGCGCTCGGCCACCGCCTCCGCAACCCTCGATTTGGCGCTCGCGGTCGGGCCGAAGATGCCGATCACCGTCACCAGAGGTCTCTCCCCTGCGTTATCTGAACATCGAACCGAAGAGTCAACTGGAGCGTACGCGGGTCGAGTCCCTCGTCTTCCTCGTGGCTGCGTCCGCGCTCGCGCTGGCGACGCTGTTCGCGCTGAGCGAGGTGGCCGGGTTCGACCCGGTCTGGGACCGCCTGCAGGGCGTTCATCCCGTCTGGTTCGTCGTTGCGCTCGGCGCGGAGGTCGTCGCCTACCTCGGCTACGTGGTCGGCTACCGCGAGGTCTCGCGTGTCGACGAGGGACCGCAGATCGACCACGGCCGTGCCGCCGCGGCCGTCGCGGCCGGCTTCGGCCCCTTCGTCACGCAGGGCGGGTTCGCACTCGATCTGCACGCATTCAAGATGACCGGCATCTCGGACCGCGAGGCGCGCGTGCGCGTGCTCGGCCTCGGCGCGCTCGAGTACGCGCTGCTGGCGCCGGCTGCATGCATCGCGTCGATCCAGGTCCTCGCGAGCGGCGCGCACACGTCGATGGGCCTTACGCTTCCGTGGGCCGTCGCCGTGCCCCTCGGGTTCGTCACCGCTCTCTGGGCGGTCGGGCACCGCCAGCGCTTCGCGCAGAAGGGCTGGCTCAGCGACATGGTCGCGCAGCTGCTCGAGTCCATCTACGTCCTGCGCTGCCTCTTCGTCCGCCGGCACGCCGCCGGCCCGATCGGCGCCGCCGTCTACTGGTTCGGCGAGATCGTCTGCCTGTGGGCGTGCCTGCAGGCCTTCAGCCACGGCGCCCCGAACGTCGCGCTCCTCCTCATCGGCTACGCCACCGGCTACGCGCTGACGCGTCGCACGCTGCCGCTCGGCGGCGCCGGCGCGGTCGAGGCGCTGCTGCCGTTCGCGCTTTCCTGGACCGGCGTCCCGCTCGCGGCCGCCGTCCTCGCCGTCTTCACGTACCGCGTCTTCAACTTCTGGCTGCCGGTCGTGCCCGCGCTCGTCGGGATGCGCAGCCTGCGCGCCGCCTCAGCCTGAATGCCCGCCAGCGTGGTCGACGTCGCGCGCTCGATGCAGACGTCGACGAGATCGCCGGCCCCAGCAGTGCCCGTGAAGTTGACGGTCGTGTTCCGCCGCGTCCGGCCGCGGAGCAGCGTGGCGTCCGTCCGGCTGGCACCTTCGACGAGGACCTCCTCGATGCGGCCGACGCGAAGCGCGTTTCGCTCGGCGGCGACGCGTTGCACCACCTCGACGAGCCGCTCGATGCGGTCGCGCTTCACGTCGTCCGGTACTTGCTCGGCCATCGCCACCGCCTCGGTCCCCGCGCGCGGCGAGTAGACGAACGTGAAGGCGCTGTCGAAGCCGACCTCCTCGACTGCGCTCAGCGTCTCGCGGAAGTCGTCCTCCGTCTCGCCGGGGAAGCCGACGATGAGGTCGGTCGTGAGCGCAAGGTCGGGAACCGCCGCCCGCATCTCGTCGACGAGCTTCAGGTAGCGCTCGCGCGAGTACGTGCGGCGCATCGCCTTCAGGACCCGCGTCGAGCCGGACTGGAGCGGCAGGTGCGCGTGCTCGCACACCGCTGCGCACTCCGCCATCGCCTCGATCACCGGCCGGCGGAAGTCCTTCGGGTGCGGGCTCGTGAAGCGGACGCGCTCCACGCCGTCGATCGCGTCCACTGCGCGCAGCAGCTGGGCGAAGTCTGTGCCGAGGTCGCGTCCGTACGAGTTGACGTTCTGGCCGAGGAGCGTGACCTCGCGTACGCCCTCCCCGGCGAGCCGCGCGACCTCCGCGAGGACCTCGCCCGGGCGTCGCGACGCCTCGCGGCCGCGCACGGCGGGGACGATGCAGTAGGAGCACACCGAATTGCATCCCATCGAAATCTGAACCCACGCCTGGAAGCCGCGCTCGCGGTGCATGGGCAGCGTCGCGGCGAATGCGCGCTCGTCGCCCGTCCCCCACGCCCCGCGCGCCGCGCCGAATCCTCCGGCGCCGAGCCACTCGGCGAGGTGGGCGATCGTGCCGGGGCCGAACGCGACGTCGACCTGCGGGTACAGCGAGAAGATCCGCTCGCGCTGCGCCTCGGCGAAGCAGCCGCCGACGGCGATCACCATGTCCGGGTTCTCGCGCTTCCGCGCGCCGGCCTCACCGAGATAGGCGGCCAGCTTCGTGTCCGGCTTCTCGCGGATCGTGCACGTGTTGAAGACGAGGACGTCCGCCGCGTCCTCGCTCGGCGCCTCGCCGAGGCCGAGCTCCTCGAGCATGCCCTTGATGCGCTCCGAGTCGTGAGCGTTCATCTGGCAGCCGAAGGTCGTGACGGCGTACGTACGCATCCGCGGAAGGGTACCGCTCACTTTACGAACACCTTGCGTTAGACGTCCGCCGGGCCGGGTAGCGGACATGTGGCCATGCCGCGGGTCAGCGCTGCCATCATCACGCACAACCGGGCGCATTTCCTGGACGACGCGATCGCCAGCGTCCTCGGGCAGACCTTCCGCGACCTCGAGCTGATCGTCGTCGACGACGGCTCGACCGACGAGACCGCGGCCGTCGTCGAGCCCTACCTCGACCGCATCCGTTACGTGCGGCAGGAGAACCGGGGCAAGGCGGCCGCGCGCAACCGCGCGGTCGAGCTCGCCCGCGGCGAGCTGATCGCGTTCTGCGACTCGGACGACATGTGGTACCCGGACCGGCTCGAGCGCCAGCTCGGCGCGCTCGCCGAGAAGCCGCACGTCGGCATGGTGCACGGGCACGTCGCCGTGATCGACTCCGGTGGGCACGTGCTGCCGCGGAAGACGACGTCAGCTCGCGCCGTGTTCGGCGCCGCACATCGCAAGACACCGACGTACGCGTCGTACGCCATCGATTGCCGATGCCTGAGCTCGACCATCCTCGTCAAGCGCGCCGTCTTCGACGCGGT
>Ga0075272_1000262_pt1 | contig 11802 bp, 8 predicted proteins | sample SF_Rice_5C_0N_40_FD_69776 | JGI IMG/M metagenome (GOLD analysis project Ga0075272, IMG submission 69776) | Rice paddy soil microbial communities from Twitchell Island, California, USA - SF_Rice_5C_0N_404 | ecosystem: Environmental > Terrestrial > Soil > Paddy field/soil | place: USA: Twitchell... | reverse complement strand
TAGTACCATTTGCCGGGGGGGCGGTTCAGTACGGTCGCATCCTCCAGCACGGCGAAGACCTTCTCCGAGTCGTCCGCCACCGAATAGAGGATGCGATGCTCCTTGCGGACGATCCCGTCGGCGATCGCGCGCTCGAACTGCGCCAGCAGCGGATCGTAGTAGCCGTGGAGGTTCACGAAGACGATCGGCTTGCTGTGGATGCCCATCTGCTTCCACGTGAGCATCTCGAAGAACTCCTCCATCGTCCCGAACCCGCCGGGGAACGCGACGAACGCGTCGGCGCTCTTGAACATTTCCGCTTTGCGGTCGTGCATCGTGTCGACGACCTTGAGCTCGGTCAGGCTCGAGTGCGCGACCTCGCGGCCCACGAGCGCGGTCGGGATCACGCCGAGGACCGTGCCCCCCGCCGCGAGCGCCGCGTCCGCGAGCGCGCCCATCACGCCGACGGAGGCGCCGCCGTAGACGAGGCGCCAGCCGCGGCCGGCGAGTCCGGCGCCGAAGGCCTTCACCTCGTCGAAGAGCCACGCGGGGGCCGTCGACGAGGAGGCGCAGTAGACGCAGACGGATCGGATCTCCATGGTCAGACCGAAGCTCGAAGCACGAATTCCGAAATCCGAAACAAGCACGAATGATCGAAACTCGAAACCCGAAACTCGTCTCCGGTTTCCAGTGTTCGGACTCCAATTTTCGCGGACGCCACGATCATCACGTCCTTTCTGCCCAAGAGTCGAGTCTACGAATTCCCGTCCAGTTTCGAGCATTCGAATTTCGAACTTGTTTCGGACTTCGATATTCGAGTTTCGAGCTTCCCGGCCGCGAGGAGTGCGGGGCGGGTATCGACGAGGAGCGCTTCATCAACCAGGCCTTCACGCTCGCTTCATGCCGCCGGGTGCCGGCTCCCCGGCGACTCGACCGGGAAGCCTTCGGCGCACAGCGGACAGGCGTTTTCCGGCCAGGAAGGGGCGTCGATCGCCAGCAGCGAGCGCCATGGGACGACGAGCGCGTCCGGCGACAGGCCGCGGTCGACGATCGAGCCCGCGGCGACGACGCGGGCCCCCTGCTGTTCCACGGCGGCGATCGTCTCGCGCGTCGATTTTCCCGTCGTGAAGACGTCCTCGACCACGACGGCCGGCTCTCCCTTCGAGAACCGGAACCCGCGCCGGAGCTGCATCGACCCGTCCTTGCGCTCGGTGAAGACGCAGCGGACCCCGAGGGCGCGCGCGGTTTCGTGGCCGATGATCACGCCCCCGAGGGCGGGTCCGACGACGACCGACGGAGAGAACGACCCGAGCAGGTCGGCGAGCGCGTCGCCGATCCGCCGCGCGCGCTCGGGCCACTGCAGGATGAGCGCGCACTGGAGATAGCGGTCGCTGTGGAGTCCGGACGAAAGCCGGAAGTGGCCCGTCAACAAGGCTCCGGTTTGGTCGAGTTCGTGCCGCCAATTCACCGGGCGATACTACAACGGCGCGGCGATGCATCGAGCCGGGCGGGCGCGTGCGCCACGACCCGCGGCCTTACTCGGACGCCCGCATCCCGCCGGGCTCGCGCCTCGCCACGCCGGAAGACTCCGCGTGGGAGATCGTTGCCGGGCGTCTTGTCCAAGGCGCAGCCAGACGTGCGGGAAGACACCCTGAGACGGCTCAGCCTGCGGCGGCGAGGCGAAGCGAGGCGCGAGCCCGATCCCCCGCCGCTCTCATGAGCTATGGCGCGATCGAGAGTGGAGGATGGTCGAGCGACGGGCGGTACCCGTCGCGGCGCGACGAAGTCTCGCGCAATCACTGCGCGAGACGACTTGCGCCGCGGGAGCGGGAGCGTCGGCGAAAGGTGGCGGGTTCGCGGTCGAGTCGCTCGTTCGACGAGCCGCGAACCCGTCACGCGCTCCCGGTCCCCGAGCCAGCTCCCGCGACGGTATCGCCGCGCCTGCTATTCCGAGGAGTCGCGGGTGAGCCCGTAGTGCTCCAATTTCTTGTACAGGTTCGAGCGCGGCGTCTGGATCGCTTCGGAGGTCTTCGAGACGTTCCAGTTGTTCTCGCGGAGCTTCGCGACCAGGAATTCGCGCTCGGTGAACTCCTTGAAGTCGGCGAGTGTGGCGATCTTCGAGCCCTGCTCGGCGAGGTCGCGCGCGGTGAATCGCGCGTCGGGCGGAAGATCCGCGGCGCCGATCGGGTCCGCCTCGGTCATGATCAGCACGCGGTCGACGAGGTTCCTCACCTCGCGCGCGTTTCCCGGCCAGGAGCGGCGCGACAGCACCTCGAGGGCGCCGGCGTCGAAGCGCCGGGCCCGGAGGCCGTTGCGCTCGGCGTAGAGCGCCGCGAAATGCGCGACGAGGGCCGGCACGTCGTCGGCCCGTTCGCGCAGCGGCGGGATCGCGATCGGGACGACGTTCAGGCGGAAGTAGAGATCCTCCCGGAATTTGCCCGCCCGGATCTCCTCCGGCAGCTCCTTGTTCGTCGCCGCGATCACGCGGACTTTCACGCGCTGCGTCTTCGACTGGCCGACCGGCTCGACTTCCCCCTCCTGGAGAACGCGGAGCACCTTGGCCTGCGCGCGGGCCGACATGTCGCCGATCTCGTCGAGGAAGATCGTGCCGCCGTCGGCCTCGACGAACTTGCCGATCTGCCGCCGCACCGCCCCCGTGAACGAGCCCTTCTCGTGGCCGAAGAGCTCCGACTCGATCAGCTCCTCCGGGATCGCGGCGCAGTTGACGGTCACGAAGGGCCCGGACGCGAGCTTCGAGAGCCGCTGGATCTCGCAAGCGATCAGCTCCTTGCCCGTCCCCGATTCTCCGGTGATGAGGACCGTGGCGTCCGAGGGCGCCGCGCGGGCGATCTGCTCCCGCAGCCCCTGCACGGCGGGGCTCACGCCCACGAAGACGTCTTCCATCGCGACGCGCTTCTTGAGCGAGACGTTCTCCCGCTCGAGGCGGCGGCGGGAGAGCGCGTTGCCGACGGACAGGAGGAGCCGCTCCCGCTGGAGCGGCTTCTCCAGGAAGTCCACCGCTCCGCGCTTCGTGCTCTCGACGGCCGTCGCGATGTCGCCGTGCCCCGAGATCATCAGGACGGGCGGCGGCGAATCCATCTCCTGGATCCGGTCGAGCGCCTCCATCCCGTCCATCCCCGGCATCTTGATGTCGAGGAGGACGGCGTCGGGCCGGCGAGCTTCCAGCTCCGCCAGCCCGGACGCGGCGTCGCGCGCGGACACGGTCTCGTACCCGTCGTACTCCAGGATCATCTTGATCGCGTCGCGGACCGACGCGTCGTCGTCGATGATCAGGACGCGGGGCACCCGTTTACTCGCCGACCTTGACGATCGCGAAGAACGAGACGGGCCGGGGCCGGAAGCGCCGGACGTAGAAACGGAGGTACTCCCCCTTCTTCGAGTCCCGGACGATCTTCGAAAGCTCCGCGGCGGTCCCGACCTTGCGGCCGTTCACCTCGGTGATCACGTCCCCCTCGGCCAAACCGGCGTCGGCCGCGGCGGAGACCTCCGAGACCCCCGTCACGAGGACCCCGGTGACCGACGGGTCGATGCGGTAGTACTGCCGCGCCTGCCCCGTCAGGTCCTGGACCGAAAGGCCGATCTTCTCGCGAGACCCGCCGTTCTCGTGGTCCTGGGGCGCCGCGTTCTCGGCAGCCTCCGCCCGGCGCTCGCCGAGGTCGACGGTCAACGTGCGCGTCTTGCCTTCGCGCAGGACCGACAGCCGCACCTTCGAGCCCGGCGGCTTCGACGAGACGTAGCTGATCAAGTCCTGCGTGTCCTTGACCTCGCGGTCGTCCACTTTGACGATGACGTCGCCGTGGAGCACGCCCGCCTTCTCGGCCGGCGAATCGGGCTCGATGGACTCGACGAGCGCCCCGTTCATGGTCGAGAGACCGAACGCGCGCATGTTGTCCTCGTCGATGTTCCGGATGTTGACGCCGAGGAACCCGCGCGTGACCTTCCCCTTCGTCTTCAGCTGCTCGAGAATCGCCTTCGCCGTGTTGATCGGAACGGCGAAGCCGATGTTCTGAGCGGGCCGGTAGATCGCCGTGTTGATGCCGATGACCTGCCCCTCGACGTCGATCAACGGTCCGCCGGAGTTGCCGAAATTGATCGCGGCGTCGGTCTGGATGAAGTTTTCGAAGGAGTTCGCGTTCGGGTCGAGCGTCAGGTTGCGGCGGCCCTTCGCGGAGACGACGCCCACGGTGACCGTCTTGTCGAAGGCCCACGGGTCGCCGATCGCCATCACCCAGTCGCCGACCCGGAGCTTGTCGGAGTCGCCGAGCGCGATGGGCGTGAGCTTCTCCTTCGCGTCGATCTTCAAGAGCGCGATGTCCGTCGCGGGATCGGTGCCGACGACCTTCGCCTTGTACGTGTGCTGGTCGCCGACCTTGACCTCGATCTTCTGTCCGTTCTCGACGACGTGGTTGTTCGTGAGGATGTAACCGTCCTCCGAGAGGATGAAGCCGGAGCCGCCGGCTTCTTCCTTGTGCTCCTGCTGCTGGTCGTCTCCCTGCCCGGGATGCGGGAACCCGAAGAAGAACTGGAACGGATCGCCGCTCCCGCCGTCGCCGCCGCCGAACCCGCCGCTCATGCGGCGCGGGCCCTTGACGATGTCGGTCGACGTGATCGACACGACCGAAGGAAGCGCTTCCTGGGCGATCTCCGCAAACGACGGAAGCGTCATGGAGGTGGTGTGACCCGTCGTGCTCTTGGTCACGTGCTGGGCGGACGTGACGGGGGTCCAGTTCATCGAGCTCGCGAGCACGACGCCGAAGATCACGGCGCCGGCGATCAGCGCGAAAAGCGACAGTTGGCGTTTGGCAATGGCATTCATTCTTGCGTCCTTCTCCTCATTTCATCGAGTCGTGTCATCGAGTCGTCCTCGCTGCGTCCGGCGAGCGGCGCGAGGCGCCGATCGTCCGGTTTCCTGAACAGCAACGTCGATGCCACGGTAAAGTATTCCAGAGATTGGAAGTGCGGCCTGCGGAATGCCAAAAAGGCGCAGGCTCGTTCGATTTTCGCCGGAGGCGCCGGTCAATGCGGCGCGGGACGGCGCTCAGCGGCCGGGAAGCTCCGGCGGCTTCTCTCCCGCGCGGTAGTGCAGGTAGAGGAACGTGATCGTCACGCCCTCGCGCGACTCGTTCAGCTCTTTCGGGAGCGGGCGGAACGGGGCCGCCTCCGCGATGCCGAGAAACGCCGCGTGGTCGTAGGGAGGGATCGTGGACGTCTTGATCACCGACTCGCCCTCCACGGTGCCGTCGGCGCGGATGTAGAAGCGGATCGAGAGCTTCCCGTCGGGACCGAGCTCGGCGAGCTTGGGGATGTGCTCGTACCAGTGGATCTTGATCTTCCGCAGCATCTCCTCGGCGTAGTCGCCCCAGTCGTACCACTGCGTGTCGAACGAAATCGGGCCGTAGTCGACGAAACCGCCCCCCTCGTTCGCCTTCGGCGCGCCTCCGAGACCGCCAATACCGCCGGTCGCTTTTCGGATCGCCTCGTTCAGGTTCGGGACCGCCGGCGCCGTCCCCGGCTGCCCTCTCGGCGCGCCGGAAGCCTGCGGAACGGAAAGGCCGTTGGCCGCATGGCGCTCCGCGGCCGGCCGGCCCGCGGCGCCCGGCGGGGCGGCCGGCGCGGGCGACGCCGAGGCGCTCGCCGGCGGCGACGGCTTCGGGGAGGGTTTCGAACGCGGGCCGGGCTCGAGCCCCTCGATTCCGCTCTGCCGGGCGACGAAAGGGGTCTCGGCCTTCGGGCGGTTCCGGTCGCCTCCCCCCGCACGCCGGTTCTTGTCCGAGAGCGGCGCGTCGGCGCGCGCCTCCCGCCGGGCGGGCCCCGGAGCCTCCGTGAAGAACCGGATCGGGATCTGCCGCGCCATCTCGGCCTTCCTCCGGGCGATGTCGGCGCGCTCGGCGCGGAGCTCGACGGCCCGCTGCTGCCGCTGGTCGAGGAGGAAGAGGATGATCAGGACGGCGTGGACGAGGAGTGAGAGGAGGATCGCTCGCTCGAGCCAGCGCCGCTGCGGGCGCTCGATCCGCTCGACGAGCTCCTCGAGGTCCGGCGCATAGTCGAGGTCGGGCTTCCGGCGGAGCGGCCCGGCCTCGAGCTCTTCTTCCTTGACGCCGAACACTCAACCCTCTAACAGGAAAAGCCTCGTTTTCGTTTCCGGATTCGCGGGCCGCGGAATATTTGCGCGGCTCCGGCCTTTCTGCTATAAATGCCGGGCGCTTTTGGAGAAGCGGGCTTTTGCCCGCTTTTTTGTTCGGCGGCGGTTAGGATAATGCGGAGCACGGGGATACTGGACGAAAAAGTGACGCAGGAGATCGGGCAGATCGCCGAGGAGAACGGGTGTCGGCTGCTCGCGGTCGAGACCGCGGGCGCGGGGCGGCATCTCGTGCTCCGGCTCGTCCTGGACAAGGAGGAGGGGGTCACTCTCGAGGACTGCGAGCGCGTCTCCCGCGACGTCTCTCCGCTGCTCGACGCCGAGGCCCCCGTCGGCCACCGGTACCACCTCGAGGTGAGCTCCCCCGGGCTGGACCGGAAGCTCTATTCCCCCGAGGACGCCCGGCGCTTCGTCGGCCGGCGGGTGAAGGTGCAGACGGTCCTTCCCGTCGAAGGATCGCGCAATTTCCGCGGAACGCTCGAATCCGTCGACGGAGACCGGCTCCGGATCGTGGACGAGGATTCGCGAAAAACCTATAATTTGAGTTTTGGCGAGGTCAAGGTCGCACGGCTCGAACCCGAGTGGCCGGCCGCGACCGGGAAAAGAAGCTCATGATGACGAACGATCTGGCAGCGGTGATTCGACAGGTCTCCCGGGAGAAGGACATCGACCCCGAGAAGATGTTCGGCGCGCTCGAAGAGGCGATGGCCTCGGCCGCCCGCCGCTTCTACAAGGTCAAGGAGATCGTCGCGAAGATCGACCGCGAGACCGGCTCGATGTCCGCCTACACGCCGCGCCGGGTCGTCGACGTCATGCCCGAGGTCCCCGAGGAGCCCGTCGAGCCGCTCCCGGAAGGCGTCGAGCCGCCGCCGGATCCCGCCACCCTCGTCCTCCTCGACGACGCGAAGTCGATCGTCCGGGAGGGGGGCGCCGGCGGCAACGTCCGGGTCTTCCGGCCCGGAACCGACGGCGCGGAGGGCTTCGAGGTCGAGGAGCCCGAGCTCGGCGACGAGCTGCGGATCTACCGCTCGACGGAGGGGCTCGGGCGCATCGCCGCGCAGAACGCCAAGCAGGTGCTCTATCAGAAGGTCCGCGAGGCGGAACGGGAGCGCATCTACAACGAGTACATTCCGAAGGTGGGCGAGCTCATCAACGGCACCGTCAAACGGTTCGAGCGCGGCGACATCGTCGTCGACCTCGGCCGGCTCGAGGCGGCGATCCCGCGCGACCAGCAGTCGCGCGCCGAGCGCTACGGCCAGGGAGAGCGCGTGCGCGCGGTCATCGCCGACGTGCACAAGAACCCGAAGGGTCCGCAGATCGTCCTCTCCCGCACCGACCCGCGACTCTTGATCCGGCTCTTCGAGATGGAAGTCCCGGAGATCTACGACGGCACGGTCGTCATCAAGGGCGCCGTGCGGCAGCCGGGGGAGCGCGCGAAGGTCGCCGTTCTCTCCCGCGAGCGCGACGTCGACCCGGTCGGCGCCTGCGTCGGAATGCGCGGGAGCCGCGTCCAGGCGATCATGCGCGAGCTCCACGGCGAGAAGATCGACGTCATCCAGTACAGCGACGACCTGATCACGTTCGCGCAGAACGCGCTCTCCCCCGCCAAGATCACGCGGGTCTCGCCGATCCACCACGAGGACGGCCCGCTCACGCTCGACTGCGTCGTCGAGGACGAGCAGCTTTCGCTCGCGATCGGCAAGAAGGGGCAGAACGTGCGCCTCGCCTCCGCCCTGATCGGCGCGAAGATCGAGATCAAGAGCGAGGCGGAGGTCAAGGGAGAGGTCGCCGAGGCCCTCGGACGGATGCTTCGCACCTCGCAGCGGCAGCAGACCGCCGTCGGCACGGTGCCGGGGATCGACGAAGCGACGGCGGCCGCGCTCGAAGAGGCCGGCGTTTCGAACCTCGACCAGCTGCTCTCGCAGACGATCGAGTCGCTCGCCCCGGTGGGCGACATGGGTGAGGAGCGCGCGCGGGAAATCCTGGAAGCGGCTCAGGAGTTCGACAATCCGACGCCCGAAGAGCCCGAGGAAGAGGCCGAGGGCGCGGCGGAAGGATCGGTTCTCGAGGAGCCGGCGGTAGAAGAAAAGGGATAAATGGCGAAAATTCGGGTCCACGAACTGGCGCAGCAAATGGGGGTCGGCGACCGGGAACTGATGTTCCTGCTGCAGTCGATCGGAGTCCAGGTCGCTTCGGCGCAGGCCGACCTCGACGAGTCGACCGTCCTGGCGATCCTCCAGGGCAAGACGCACGCGCCGAAGTCGCTCATCGTCCGGGAAGAGACGAACCGTCCGAAGACGACGCAGGCGCCCAAGAGCGCCCTCTCCCGGATCAAGATCATCGAGAAGCCGGCGGCTCCCGCGCGCAAGCCCGAGGCGCCGCCCAGGCCCGCCGAGCCGCGGCCGCGGCCTCCCGCCGAGCCGGCGCGCACGGCCGTCGTTCCCTCGGAGCCCGAGACGGATGCGGCCGCGCCCCCGAAGGCCGAGCCGCCGAAGCCGCCGCTCGTCCCGCGGAAGATCGTGCTTCCGCCGCGGCGGCCGATCGCGCGGCCCGGCCCCCCGCCGGCCGCCGCGTCGCCCGCGCGTCCCGGGACCGTCCCGGCCCGTCCCGGCGCCCCGCCGCCGCGATTCGCGCCGGGCGCCCGCCCCGTTCCGAGCGTCTATCGCCCCGCGCCCGGCGCCCCCGGCGCGCGCATTCCCGGCGCCCGCCCGCCGCTGCCCCCCGGGCGGCCGGTCCCCGGGGGCCGCCCCCTGCGTCCCGGCACGACCGAGGCGCCCTCGGCCGCCGACGAGAACAAGGCCCTCCGCCGCAAGAAGGAGGAGGAGTCCAAGAAGGCCGCCGCCAAGAAGACCGGCGCGCGTCCGAAGATCAACGCCGCCGACGAGGTCGACCTGCGCGACTTCGTGGGCGAGTACCAGCCCGACACCTACTCGGACATCACGCTGCCGCTCATCGACAAGAACGCGACGATCGAGGAGCCGGCCGAGCCCAAACCGATATCGAAGTCGGCGATGCGGCGCGCGGGCAAGGAAACGCGGCACGACGACACCGGCAAGATCGTCGAGTTCAAGAAGCCGCTCCCGACGGGACCGGTCTTCCTCTCCGAGGGCGTGACGGTCAAGGAGCTCTCCGAGAAGCTCGGCGTGCTCGCCCGGGACCTCGTCCAGAAGCTCCTCCGGCGCGGCATGATGGTCACGATCAACCAGAGCCTCCCCGCCAACGTCGCGGTCGAGATCGCCCGCGAGATCGGCGTCGAGGCCGCCGTCGTCTCGTTCGAGGAAGAGATGGAGCTCGCTCGCGAGGAGAAGGGCGAGGCGGCGTCGCCCGAGAAGCTCGCGCCCCGCGCGCCCGTCGTGACGGTCATGGGGCACGTCGACCACGGGAAGACCTCCCTCCTCGACGCGATCCGCGAGACGAAGGTCGCGGCGAGCGAGGCGGGCGGGATCACGCAGCACATCGGCGCGTACCGCGTCGAGACGAAGGGCACCCCGATCGTCTTCCTCGACACGCCCGGCCACGAGGCCTTCACGCTGATGCGCGCGCGCGGCGCCGCGGCGACCGACATCGTCGTGCTCGTCGTCGCGGCCGACGACGGGGTGATGCCGCAGACCGTCGAGGCGATCGACCACGCCCGCGCGGCGAAGGTGCCGATCGTCGTCGCGATCAACAAGATCGACAAGCCCAATGCCAACGTCGAGCGCGTCAAGAAGGAGCTCGGCGACCGCGGCGTGCTCCTCGAGTCGTGGGGCGGCGACGTGCCGTCCGTCGAGGTCTCGGCCCTGAAGAAGCAGGGGATCGACCAGCTCCTCGAGATCATCAGGCTCGTGGCGGAGCTGCAGGAGCTCAAGGCCGATCCCGCCGGCATGGCGCGCGGCGTCGTGATCGAGGCCCGCCGCGAGGCGGGACGCGGCAACGTCGCGACCGTGCTCGTCCAGTCGGGGACGCTCAAGATCGGCGACGTGTTCTACGCGGGCGCGGTCTCCGGGCGGCTGCGCGCGATGTCCGACGAGAACGGCAACCGCCTGACGGAGGCCGCCCCGTCGACGCCCGTCGAGGTGATGGGCTTCGAGGACCTCCCGTCGGCGGGCGATACCTTCCAGGTCGTCGAGAACGAGATTCGCGCGCGGCAGATCGTCTCGTTCCGGAAGGAGAAGAACCGCGAGCAGTCGATGGCGTCGTCGTCGAAGACCTCGCTCGAGGCGCTCTTCTCGCGCATCCAGGCCGGCGGGACCAAGGACCTCGCGATCATCTTGAAGGCCGACGTGATGGGCTCGGCCGAGGTCCTCTCCTCGACCCTGAAAAAGCTCTCGAGCGACCAGGTCAAGGTCAACGTGCTGCACGCCGGCGTGGGCGCGATCAACGTCAACGACGTGCTGCTCGCCTCGGCGTCGGGCGCGATCATCATCGGATTCAACGTGCGCCCCGAGAAGAAGGCCGAGACCGAGGCGGAGAAGGCCGGCGTCGACATCCGCCTCTACACCGTGATCTACAACATCACCGACGACATCCGGAAGGCGATGGAGGGGCTGCTCGAGCCGACGCTCAAGGAAGTCAATCGCGGCCGCGCCGAAGTGCGCAACACGTTCCAGGTCCCGAAGGTCGGCATCGTCGCCGGCTGCTACGTGACCGAGGGGACGATCCCGCGCTCGGCGGGCGTGCGGCTCCTGCGCGACAACCGCGTCGTCTACGAGGGAAAGATCGCGTCGCTCCGCCGGTTCAAGGACGACGTCTCGGAAGTGAAGACGGGTTTCGAGTGCGGCATCGGGCTCGAGCGCTACCAGGACGTGAAGGTCGGCGACGTGATCGAGGCGTTCTCGACCGAGAAGGTCGCGGGAGTGCTCTCGGCATAGCCGAGAGAAATCCGAAATCCGAATTTCGAGATCCGAAACAAATTCGAAATCCGAATTTCGAAATTTCAAAATGGGAGATCAGGCGCGTTTTGTTTGAGAGCTCGGATTTGGCGTTTCGTGCTTTGAATTCGTTTCGAGCTTCGGGCTTCGTCCTTCGAGCTTCCCGGCTGCCCGCCCGGGAACCGGCCGGGTAGCCGGGCGTTGGTCCTCGCGTACGCCGTCTACGACCTGAACCTCCCGGGCTGCCGGGGGCTCAAGGAAAAGCGCATGGTGCTCCGGAGCCTGAAGAGCCGGATCCGGAACAAGTTCGAGGTATCCGTCGCCGAGACCGCCCACCAGGACCGGCACCAGCGGGCCGAGCTCGCGGTCGCGGTCGTCGGCCCCGACCAGGTGCCGCTCGACCAGATCCTCCAGGAGATCCTCTCGTTCGTCGAGAGCAACTTCGACGGCCCGATCCTCGACTACCGCAACGAGTTCATCCATGTGTGATCGCGCGGGCCGCCGCGCCCACCGGAGTTGCGATCGCCTCCGTCGCCCGGCGGAGACGCTCACCTCTCCCGGCGGGAGAGGTCGCCGCGCCGAAGCTCCGAAGGAGCGGAGGCCGGCGGGTGAGGGAGCCCGGGATCGGCGCTCCTCGTCGAAGGACCTCGGAGGATACCGCTGATGCCGGTCAAGCGCCCCGAGCGCGTCGGCGAGCTCATCCGCGCGGAGATCGCCTCGATGGTGCTGGCCGATCTCCACGACCCGGCGATCGGTTTCGTCACGATCACGCAGGTCAAGATGTCCCACGACCTGCGCACCGCGCGGGTCTAT
>Ga0075272_1000259_pt1 | contig 11836 bp, 12 predicted proteins | sample SF_Rice_5C_0N_40_FD_69776 | JGI IMG/M metagenome (GOLD analysis project Ga0075272, IMG submission 69776) | Rice paddy soil microbial communities from Twitchell Island, California, USA - SF_Rice_5C_0N_404 | ecosystem: Environmental > Terrestrial > Soil > Paddy field/soil | place: USA: Twitchell... | reverse complement strand
CGCCGCAATCATCGTCCGGAAGACGAAATCGCCGGCCTCGCGCCTCCCGAGTTGGTAACACGAATGGAGACGTTCGTGGCGGCGATCGCTTCCTTCGCGCCGCTGGCCCGCACCCACACCACGACGGTGTAGACGCCGGGGCCGTCGGAGAAGGGGACGACGAAGGCGAAGCCGCCGTCGGGAGAAAGCGGGAAATCGCCGCGGCGGCCGTCGCTGTAGGTCTCGCGCACCTGCTGGATGGTTCCATTCGACATCCGCGTGAAGCGGACCGGCAGGCGCGGCAGATATTCGCGGCGCGCGTCCGGCAGGCTGTAGGTGGTGATGGCGTTCGCCGCGGCCGCGGTGATCGGCCGGGGCAACGGCTCGTGATGGACCGTGATGGCCTCGATGGAGTAGCCGGGGACCGGATGTCCGCTGCAGAGCACGGGGTCGTTGCTCGACGCGGAGCGTGGCAGGGGGCGGGTCCAGTCGACGAAGTGTCGAAGAAACTCCTGAGTCAGACGGAACTCGCCGCCTTCCCAGGCAATCCCGATCCCCACACGCGTGGCGTACGGATCGAGGATGGTCCTTCGGTGTCCGTCGTGCGGTGCGACTTCCCGCATCATCGCGTCCTCGGATCGGCGCATCATCTCGTAGAGCGCGCGGTCGCTGAATGTGTAATTCGCCGACCATGCCGCGGCATTTTCGCTGAGCCCGTCGTCGCCGCCGGCGAACGAGTAGCGCATATACGGCGCCTGGCCGTCGATGGTGAAGTGTCCGGTGGTCCCGTTGCGGATCTGCTCGCGGCAGTAGGCGTCGGCCACGCTCGAGGCCATGGAGTCGAGCTTCACCGGTGCCAGATCGAACTGCACGCGGTCGCGATTGATCCGCCGGAGGAACTCGTCGCGCAGCGTCAGCCGCGTGGCATCGGCCGGAGCATCGCCTTGCAGCAGCGGCGCTGCGAGCAGCAGGAGGAGGGTGGCGAGGATGGTACGGCGCATGGCGAACTGATGATTGTAGCGAACCTACCGCATGGGCAGTTCGATCGACACGCGAAATCCAGGATTGAGGTTCTCGGCGTGGACCGCGCCGCCGTGTTCCTCGATGGTCTTGCGGGTGATGGCCAGTCCGAGGCCGGTGCCGGCGGACTTCGTGGAAAAGTAGGGATCGAAGATGCGCGGGAGCACGTCCTGCGGGACGCCGGGCCCGTTGTCCTCGACGGAGACGACGACCTTCGAATCGACGGCCTGGCTGGAGAGTCGCACCGTTCCGCCGGGGGCCGCCTGGAAGGCATTCTCGATCAGGTTGGCGATCGCGCCGCGGATCATCCGCGGATCGCCGGCGAAGTTCGACGGGGTCGTCGGCGCGATGTCGGCGTGGAAATCGATCCCCCGTTCGCCGCTTCCGGCGTAACTGGAGGCGATCTCCTGCAGCAGTCCGCGCAGATCGATCGAACTGCGCTGCAACTGGCGCAGCGACGCGTAATCGCCGAACTCCTTCGAGGTCTCGCGCAGCGTGACGACCTGCCGCAAAATATTGTCGACCGCCGACCCGACGACTTCGGGGAGGCGCGGATCGTTCCGTGCCGCAACGGCGCGCAAGTGCTCGGCAGTGAGCTGGATCGGCGTGAGAGGGTTCTTGATCTCGTGCGCTACCTGACGGGCCATCTCGCCCCACGCCTCGAGCCGGTTCGACCGGAGGATCTCGGTGACGTCCTCGGCAATGAGCATCTCCTCGTCGCTCTCGGGAAGGGGGACGATGGAGATGCGGAAGGTGCGCGCGTTCTGATCGACCGCCACTTCCATTTCCGCCGACTCGGTGTGCTGCTGCGTGTGGCCGGCGAGGAAGTCGCGCACCTCGACGGGAAAGCGAATCGGATCGCCGAAGAGCCTCCGCGCCGCGAGGTTCGTCGCGCCGGGCTGCATCGCGCCGTCGAGCACGACCACCGCCGCGGTGATGTTCTCCAGCAGCGTCTGCAGGCGGTCGCGTTCGTGACGCAGGTCGCTCTGCTGCCGCCGGATCGACTGCGCCATGTCGCGGAACGTGGCCACCAGCAGGCCGACGTCGGGATCGGACGGCGGGGTGACGTCGATGTCGAAATCGCCGCGGGCCACGGCGCGCGCTCCGCCGACCAGCGCCTGGATGGGACGTGTGATGCTGCGCGCGGTCCGCGTGGCCACCACGATCGCCGCGAGCAGAATGAACACCAGCAGCATATAGATCGTCGTCGCCAGATCGTTCACCTGCGCGCGGATCAGCCGCCCCTGCACGATGAAGGGAAGGGCCAGCGTGTAGTTCTGCCCCGCAGCGAGGATCACCGGGCTGTAGATCTCGACGAACTCCGCCGATCCCGACGACCGCCGTGCCAGGAAGAGCTGCCGGCCGTGCAGGACCACAGCGGCGTAGACGTCGCCCGGGAGCCGCTCGGAATCGACGTGCGCGGCGAACAGATCGCGGCGGCTCGAGGCGATCAGTTGCTGGTCGTGATAGAGGTGCAGATCGTGCCCGATCACCAGCGCCAGCCAGCTGAGCACGTCGTCGTCGAGCACCTGTTCCGGCCGCGCGGGATTCGTGGATGCCAGATAGTCGACGATCACCCGCTGCGCCGCGTTGAGCGCCGTCTGTGCGCGCTCCTCGTATTCCTTCTGCAGGCGATTTCCGAGATAGGCGCGGACGGAGATGACGAAGACGACCAGCGGAAGAATCACCACCGCGGTGATGTAGATCGAGGTGCGCGTACGGAAATCGAGACTTCGCGGGAGCCGCCGCAGGACGGAAGCAATCGCCGGCAGCGCGCGGATGATCATCGCCGCCAGGGCGAAGGCGATGGCCCAGATCGCCAGCCCTCCCGCTCGGCGGACGTGCTCCCCGAGCGTCGGGACCTGGAGCGGAAATGCGTAGAGCACGTCCTGCGCGCGCCGCAGGTAGATCTCCGAGCCGGCGCTGTCGGAGCCGGTGACCCACTCCCCGTGCCCGGGCTGCAGCGTGGCGAAATACGTCGACGGACTCAGCGGGAGCTGGAACGACGCCACGCCGTGCGCCGTGCCGTTGCGCTCGTAGACCACCGGGCGCGGCTGGGTGCGCAATGCGATCGTGGTATCGGCGAACGAGGGCTCGAAGAAGTCGCGATACGTATCGGCGTACGCCGCGGCGCCGGGGTCGGCCGGATTGACGACGTGCACGTCGCCACGGCCGAGAGACGTGCCGGCGTCTGTGAGCTCGAAGGTGTGGTGCAGCAGGATGCGGCGCAGGCTCCCGAGCTGCAGCACTTCGTGCCCTGCCTCCGACCTCCGCTCGCTGAACTGCGGCAGGCCGACGCCGAAGCGGCTGATGCGCTGACCGGCGGCGTCGTGCACGCTGATGACCGCCGGGATGCGCCATTTCGACAGGTCCGAGCGAAGCCATAGCGCGTAGGCGAGATCCTGCAGATCCATGCGCGCGAGGTCATCGGGGAGGATGGTGCTCAGATCGAGACTGGAGAACTCGTTGCGCAACGTGTCCTCGATCATCGTGCGCAACTGGTCCGATTCGCCGATGACCAGCGGCGCGTAGGTCTCGGCGGTGAACGTCCGGGAGCTCGCCGACTCGAACGCCTGCAGAGGAACATAGATCAGGACGACGGCGGCCAGCGCCGCGGCCGTGAGACGGAGCTCGCGCCGCCGCGGCCACCGAGGGGCGATGGCCACCACGGCGAAGGCGAACATCAGCAGCGACAGCAGCAGAACCGCCTGGGCGACGGAAGCGGGGACGATGTGATCGGGCACCGCCGCGATCCGCGAGTTGTCGACCAGGTTGTTCAGAAAGATCACGAATCCGACCGCGGCCGCGAGCGCCGCGAGCACGCGCGTGGCCGCCACGCTCCGGGTCGCGGGAGGACGCGCGCTCCACAACAGCACGATCGTCAGGACCGCCGCCGCGGTGAGCAGCAGATCGAACGGCGACTTGCTGAAGCCGTCGAGCAGCCTCGAAGCGTAGAGCTCGAATCCGAAGATGTTCCACGGATCGGAGTCGAAGCTCAGCGGAAGCAGCGCCGCGCGCGCCGCAGCGATCAGGACCGACGGCACGATCACGGAGCGCTTGCGGAACTCCCATGCCAGCAGCAGCGCGCCAATCGCGAGCAGCGCCGCCGCCAGGTCCGCGCCGTCGTCCGTCATGTCGCCGACCACGTCCGCGCGTGTGCGGGGGACGACGTCGAGATCGAGGTTGGAATCGGGGCGCTGTTCGATCTCGTACCGGCGCGCCCCCGGTTCCTGCCGCAGCACGCCGGCGTGGAACGTGGCGCCCGCGATCCAGTCGTCGCGCACGTCGATCGTCGCTTCCGAAGGCGGTTCGTTGACCACCCGTTCGAACGACTGCACCGTCACCGCCGCCGCGGGCACCGGGATGGATCGCGTGATGTACAGGCTCGTCACGTCGAACTGATAGGTCACCGCACCGCTGACGCGCGACTCCTCGCCCCACCAGGCGAGGGTCTGGCCGTTGGACGCGACGATGCGCATCCCGCGGCCGGGCCGGCGCGTCTCCTGGCGGAGCAGTTGAAAGCGGGCCGCGGGCGAGGAGACGTGGGGGAGCGCCGCAGCGACCCGTTCCGCGCTTCGCTGCAGCTCCGATTCATCCGCGGCGATCCGCGCGCGCACGACCTGCACCGCCCCGTCGGCGTGTTGTGCAGATTCCTGCGCAAAGCGGGCGCCGGTGCGCCCGGCCAGCGCCAGCGTGCCGAGGTCGATCACCGCCACGGCAACCAGGATCGAGGCCGCGATGCGCAGCGCCCGTCCGCCGCTGAGCGCGAGCGCCGCCGCGGCCAGCAATCCGACTGCTGCCGAAAGTGGAATCGAGTGGATCCGCGGAAGGAGACGGATCGCCGCCGCGATGGCCACGGCGATCCAGGCTGTCCGCAATCGGCTCACGTCCGCGACCGCGTCACTTGCCCGCGGCCCGGATGGCGACGATCGACCAGCGATCGCCCTTGTTGCCGAGCGTAATGTAGAGGTCGCGCGTCTCGGTCTTTCCGCCGGTGGTGATCGTCCAGTTTCCGGTGATGTGATACTGGTTCTCCGAGCTCACCTTCCGTGCGCTCGCCTGCTCGAATCCGCTCGGCTTGACCTTGTTGAACAGTCCGTCGAGCAGATAGGCCGCCTGGCCGCGGCCATAGAAATCCGACCCGCCCGACTCGATCAGCCCTGGGAATTGCAGCATGACCTTGTCCCCGTCGGCGATCCCGGAGACGATCGCTTGCGGTTCACCGCTTCCGAATCCGCGCTGAATATTCGCCAGCGCGGTATCGAGGTCCTTGTATTGCGCCGTGGCGACGAGCGGTACGAATGCAAGGGCGATTGCGATCCTGCTCCAGAGTCTCATGGCCATCTCCTATGGATTCGGTAACTGTCGCGGGCACGTGTTTATTCTAGCTGATTCAATGAGTTAGCTGCACTCGGGGAAGGTCGGAATGTCCTCGTTCCGCGACACGATTCCGCGTCCTGCCGCCGCCTCCAGAAAGTCTGCCGGTAGCGGCGCCGAGACTCGAAGTGGCTGACCCGTCAGCGGATGGACGAGAGCGACCTGGGCCGCATGGAGCATCGGGCGTGGCGCGTTCCGGACCCCGTAGAGCCAGTCACCGACGATCGGATGCCCGATCGCTGCCAGGTGCACGCGGATCTGATGCGTGCGCCCGGTGTGGAGAGCGACCGAGACGAGCGACCCGCCGGCCGTCGCCCGCAGCGGGCGGAGCGAAGTCACGGCGCGCTTCCCTCCGTCCCGCACCCCGAACGAGATCGGTCCGATACGCGCCAGCGGTGCATCGATTGTCTGCGCCTCGCCGAGCTCGCCTTCGCAGAGCGCGACATAGCACTTGCGGATCTGCTTGGTCTCGAACTGCCGCGTCAGCCTGGCGTTGATCTCCGCCAGGCGCGAGAAAAAGATCACCCCGCTCGTCCCGCGGTCGAGGCGCTGCAGCAGAAAGAGCGGACCGGCATCGGCGATCGCCTCCTCCAGCAGCACCGGCTCGTTCGGATCGTATCCCCGCTGCACGATGATGCCGGGAGGCTTGTTGACGAAGAGGAGGGCCGGGTCTTGGTAGAGGATCTCCATTGCGCTCCGGGCATCGTCCGCCGTCGGGCGTTCGTTCTATTCCCAATGCGGATCGGTGGCGCGATACAGCAGGTATTCTTCGCGCAGGCGGGCGAACTCGCGAAGGTGCTCCTCCCATTCGGCGACCCAGTCGTCGGGATTTCCGCCGTTTTCGAGGATCGTGCGGTATCGGTCGCTGCCGGCGAGGAGGTCGATCGCCAGGCGGTCGGAGACGAACTCGTACGTCTCGCGGCGCCAGTCGAACTGCTCCGGGTCCATGTCCCGCGCGACCTTCACGCACCACAGACCTGTGCGGTAGGGCTCGAACTCCCCGCGGTTGGTCACGTGCAGCTCGACGCCGCCGCAGACCTTTCCGGCGTGCTTCTGAAAGCGCGGGAGGAAGTAGTGAGGACGGAACTTGCAGCCGGGAAGTCCGAGCCCGTTGAGCCGCTCGGCGAGCTTGAACGGTTCGAGCCAGGGCGCGCCGAAGAACTCGAACGGATGCGTCGTGCCGCGTCCCTCGCTGAGGTTCGTCCCCTCCATGAGGCACATGCCGGGATAGACGGCAGCGGTGAAGACGGTGGGCATGTTCGGAGAGGGGATGACCCACGGGAGGCCGGTGTCGCCCCACCACATGCCGCGGCGCCAGCCGCGCATCGGTACGACGGTGAGGTCGCTGTTCAGCTTGAAGACGCTGTTGAAATAGCGCGCCAGCTCGCCGGCGGTCATGCCGTGACGGGTCGGCAGCGGGAAGAGGCCCACGAAGCTCGAGTACTTCTCCTCGCGGATGTTTCCTTCGAGGTGCACCCCGTCGATCGGATTGGGGCGATCGAGCACGATCACCGGGAGCCCGATCGGGGCCGCCGCCCGCATGCAGAGCGCCATGGTGTAGATGAAGGTGTAGTAACGCGAGCCGATGTCCTGCAGATCGATCACCAGAGCGTCGAGCGTCCGGAGGATCTCCCGGCTGGGCGCCAGATCCTTCTCGCTGCTGCCGTAGAGCGAATGGACGGTGAGGCCGGTGAGCGGGTCGATGGAGTGTCCGACGTGCTCCATGTCCTGCGCTTCGCCCCAGATCCCGTGCTCCGGCCCGAAGAGCGTCGTCAGCTTCCATCCGCGCCCGGCATGCAGCAGGCGCACGGCGTGGCGCAGATCGCGCGTGACTGCGCTCTGGTTCGTGACCAGACCGATCTTCTTCCCGGCGATGGGGCGCGGGTCGTCGAGGAGCATTTCGAGGCCGGGGCGTACGGTCATCGCAAGATCCAACGGGCAGTGACCAAGGGTGACGTCAGTTCATCGTCTGTCATGCTCATGGTCCACTCGCTCGCCCGACAATAACTCCAACGCGTGCGGAATCAAATCGATCACCGCCTCCAGGTTTTCCTGCGCCGCTTTGGGTGAGCCGGGGAGATTCACGACCAGTGCCGATCTCCGCGTCGCCGCCTGGGCGCGCGAGAGCGGAGCCATCGGGGTCTTTTCCAGCGATTTCATGCGCATCAATTCGCCGAATCCGGGGATCACCCGTTCGCAGACCCGCAGCGTCGCCTCGGGAGTGACGTCGCGCGGCGCGATGCCCGTTCCCCCGGTGGTGACGACGAGGCGCGCGCCGTCGGCCATCATCGTTTCGATCGCCGCGGCGATCGCATCAGCGTCGTCGGGGACGACGGTCACGCCGTCGACCTCGAATCCGTGCTGCTCGAGGATGCGGCGCACCGCGGGACCCGAGCGGTCCTCGCGCTCGCCGCGCGACGCGGAGTCGGAGCAGGTGATGACGCGGGCCCGGGTCACGAGTGCGTATTGTATGGTTGCCAACCGATGAAGCGCTCCGAGTTTCGTTACGATCTCCCACCCGAGCTGATCGCCCAGCAGCCGCGCCAGCGCGGGCGGTCGCGGATGATGGTGGTGACGCCGCCCGCGGAGATCGAGCACGACACCTTCGCGCACTTTCCCGACCGCCTCGCCCCGGACGACGTCGTGGTCATCAACGACACGAAAGTCATCCCGGCACGCCTGTTCGCCGAGCCGAAGGGAGCGATGCAGCGGCCGATCGAGCTGCTGCTGATCGAACGCCGCGGCGCGGAGACGTGGGAAGCATGGTGCAAGCCGGCACGGCGGGTGCGTCCGGGCGACACGCTCCATTTTTCCGCACGCCTCTCCGCGCACGTGCTGGAAAAGCGCGGTGGGACGATCGCGGTGCGGTTCGAGGGCGATCCGGCGGAGATCGACCGCATCGGAATCATGCCGCTGCCGCCGTACATCGCCCGGCCACAACCGCAGGAGAGCGACCGCGAGTCGTATCAGACGGTCTATGCGCGCGCGCCGGGGGCCATCGCCGCACCGACCGCCGGGCTGCACTTCACGAAGGAGATCCTCGATCGGATCGCGGCGCGCAACCGCGTAGTGCGCATCACGCTGCATGTCGGGATCGGCACCTTCGAGCCGGTCAAGGTGGACGACCTCGCGCAACACCGGATGCATACCGAGCGTTACGAGATCGGCGAGGAGGCGGCGGCGGCGCTGAACGAGGCCCGGTCGATCGTGGCCGTGGGGACGACGACGCTGCGCGCGCTGGAGAGCGCCGCGGCCGCCGGGCGGCCGTTTCGTGCCGGCCGCGCCGAAACGAGCATCTTCATGACGCCGGGATACGAGTTCCGCGCCGTCGACCGCCTGCTGACCAACTTCCATCTGCCCGAATCGACGCTGCTGATGCTCGTCTCCGCGTTCGCCGGTATGGAGACCATCCGCCGCGCATACCGCGAAGCGATCGCCGAGCGGTACATGTTCTACAGCTACGGCGACTGTATGTTCATCACCAGTAGGTCGTCGTGACCGTGCAGTCGCCGAGGACCACGGCCTGACAGGCGAGGCGCGCGGGGGGATCGCGTTCGAAGTGCGTCGGCGGCGTGAGGTTCTCCGATCCTTCTACGATGCGCACCCGGCAGCGGTTGCACACGCCGATGCCGCCGCAGGAGTTGGCGATCGGCACGCCCGCGCGGCGCGCCACGTCGAGGATCGTCTCGTTGGCCTTTGCCGCGGCACTGTGTCCTATCGGTGAAAAGGTCACGAGCATGGGCAACCTTTCGGTGCGGGCGTCGTCTATACCATCAAATGCCCCAGGAGGAGCCGATGAAGACCACGACCCGAAACATCGATGAGACGCGGCTGGCAAACGAGATCGTCAGCGTCCTCGATCCGGCCGCCCTGCGGGCATGTTCCGACGACCGCGACGCCATCCGGTACGCCGTCCGGGACGGCGCGTTGAAACTGCGCACGATCATTCTTCGGCGGAAGGCCCTGCGCCGTCTGCTCGGCGACCCGGCGCGGTCGATCAAGATCGAGTACCTGCGTCGCGATCTGCTCCGCTGTGCGGGCTCGCGCATTGAATACGCCTATCCCCGCCCTTCCGTGGCGCGCGTGCGCGCCGCGCGCATGGCCGAGGCGGAGGCTGCGGCCGTCTGAGGCTATCATTCCCGGCGATTGATCCGCTCCCGTGCAGGACTCGCGTACGCCGCCTTCGCCGTGGTGTGCATCGTCTGGGGAACCACCTACCTGGCGATCCGCGTCGCGGTGTCGACGATTCCGCCGCTGCTGCTGACCGGCTGTCGCTTCACGGTCGCCGGCTCGCTCCTCCTCGTCCTGGCGCGGATTCGCGGTGAGGCACTGCCGCGGTCCCGGCGCGTCATCGCCGATCTCTTCTTCGTCGGCTTCCTGATGGTGGGAATCGGAAATCTGTCGGTGGTATGGGCCGAACGATGGGTACCGAGTGGGATGGCGGCGCTCTTCGTGGCCACCGCTCCGTTCTGGGCCGCGGTCATGGAACGCATGCGCCGCGACGGCGACCGCATCGATCGGCGCCGTGCCGTGGGGATCCTGCTGGGATTCGCCGGGGTGGCGCTGCTCGTCGTCCCCGGCGGCGGCGGGCGGGCTTTCGATCTACATCTCCTGGCCGGTGCGCTCGCGATCCAGGCCGGCGCGGTCGCATGGCAGTACGGCACGATGCGCGGCAAGTACAACCTGGCGGAAGTCCCGCCACTGATGTCGTCGGCCATCCAGATGCTGACCGGCGGCGTGCTCGTGACGCTGATCGGAGTGGTGCTCGGCGAGCCTCGCCACATGGTCATCACCCGGGCAGGCATTGCCGCGCTCGCCTATCTGACGCTCTTCGGATCGGTGCTGGCCTACACGGCGTACGTATACGCGCTCAAGCACATGCGCGTGACGAACATGTCGGTCTACGCCTACGTCAATCCGCTGATCGCCGTCGTCGTCGGGTGGATCGTGCTGCGCGAGCGGCTCACGCCGCTGTCGGTCGCCGGCATGGGCATCATCCTCGGCGGTGTGGCGCTGGTGCAGAGCGGCGCCCGCCGCAGTCACGGAACGGTAGAGTTTCCCGACGGCGAGCCCGCCGAGCAGTCCGCCGCGTAGAATCGTTCGGTGATGCTCTCGGTCCTCGCCGCAGCCGTCGTGGTGGAGCTCTTCACTTCGCAGGGCTGTTCGAGCTGTCCGCCCGCGGAACGACTGCTGTCCGAACTGGCGAAGCACCCGGCGAACGTGATCGCGCTGTCGTTCCACGTCGATTACTGGGACCAGCTCGGATGGCGCGATCCGTTCTCGTCACGCGCCTGGACGCAGCGGCAGATGCTGTACGTCCGCTCGATGCGGCTGAACTCCGCCTACACGCCGCAGATGGTGGTCGACGGGAAATGGCAGTTCGTCGGATCGGACGACGCCGCATTGCGCCGGGGCGTGACCGAGGCCTCGCGCCGCGCTCCGGCCGGGAGCGTCTCGGTGCAGGCGACGCGGGCGCCGGCGGCGATCACGGCGACCGTGCAGGCGGACGCGCCACCGGACGCCGACCTCGTCCTGGTGGTCTTCGAAAACGGCGTCACCGTGCACATCGCGGCGGGCGAAAACGAGGGATTGACCCAGACGAACGATGCGATCGTGCGCACGCTGATGCCGGTCTCTCCCGGCACCGTGACCATTCCGGTCGATCCGTCGTGGAAACACCTCGGCGTTGCCGTGCTTCTGCAGGACCGGAAGACGCACGAGATCGTGAACGCCGCGGTGGTCCGGCCGTCGCCGTGAGGTGAAAGCTCACCAGCGGAAATAGTGACAGTTGTACCCGGTCGGGTACTGCTGCAGATAGTCCTGGTGGTAATCCTCGGCGGCCCAGAACTGCTTCGCCGGGACGATCTCGGTGACGATCGGGCGCGGCCACTTCTCCTGCGCCCGGGCCTTCGCGGCCTCGGCCGACTGGCGCTGCTTCTCATCGTGAAAAAAGATCGCCGAGCGGTATTGCGAGCCGCGGTCATTCCCCTGCTGATTCAGCGTGGTCGGATCGTGCAATCGAAAAAACGTGTCGAGGATCTCCTCGTAGCCGATCTTCTGCGGATCGAACGCGATCTGCAGCGATTCAGCGTGACCCGTGCGTCCGGTCTTCACGTCCTCGTACCGCGGATTGGCGAGCATTCCCCCGGTGTAGCCGACGGTGGTGTCGACCACGCCCGGGAGTTTGCGAATCAGCTCCTCTACACCCCAGAAGCATCCGCCGGCGAGCGTGGCGGTCTCCGTCACTGGTGCGCCTCTTTTTTCTGGAAGAGCGGGAGGTATTTGCCGTATCCCTCTGCTTCCAGCTTGTCCACCGGGATGAAGCGCATGGCCGCGGAGTTCATGCAGTAGCGCAGTCCGGTCGGCGCCGGGCCGTCCTCGAAGACGTGCCCCAGGTGCGAGTTGGCGTGCTTCGAGCGGACCTCGGTCCGGGCCATGAAGAGGCTGCGGTCGGTGCGCG
>Ga0075272_1000258_pt1 | contig 11842 bp, 11 predicted proteins | sample SF_Rice_5C_0N_40_FD_69776 | JGI IMG/M metagenome (GOLD analysis project Ga0075272, IMG submission 69776) | Rice paddy soil microbial communities from Twitchell Island, California, USA - SF_Rice_5C_0N_404 | ecosystem: Environmental > Terrestrial > Soil > Paddy field/soil | place: USA: Twitchell... | reverse complement strand
TGCCGGACGAAGACGATCAGCAGCCGGTTGGTGGTGAGCGCGGTGGACGATTCGTAGAACCAGCCGGCGAGGGCGCGCTCGTTGAGCAGATCGGTGAGCGTCTCCTCGTCTTCGCGCGCCTTGGTCTGCAGCTTGGTGATGACGACCTGATACTGCTTCATACCACCTCGGGGGAGACGGCCGTCCAGACCGGGCCTGCCCCTGCATTGTAGATCCCCGCGGCCCGGCCGTCGAGAGGCGTCAGGCCTCCGGGACCACTAGGAGCGCCGCCTCCCCGCCGAAGCCGTCGGATGCCTGCGGCGCCCCCTGCGGCACGGTCCATCGCGTACCGTCGACGAGGATCGCGTAGCGGTGCACGCCCGGGAGGACCTGGATCACCGTAGTCCAGCGGCCGGCCCCGGTACGGGACATCGGCGCCGGCGACCAGTCGTTCCAGTCTCCCGCGATGGCTGCGGACTTGGCATCGGCCAGCGCCACCGTGATGCGCACCCGGCCATCACGGAGTGGCTCGACCAGCACCGCCGGTCGCGTGCGCAGGCCGGCCCGGTCGCGCGCCAGCCCCACGCGCAATCCCAGCGTGGCGAACCGGCCCCCCGTGAACCCGGTCACGTCCTGCGGATAGCTGCCGACGGCCGCTTCGATCTTCAGGGCAGCGTTGAGCGTGGCCTCGAGGCGAACCTGGCCCCAGGGGTCGCCTCGCAAATCACCGGCGCGCACGCCCGCCGAGGCTGCCAGCACGATGGATCGTTGGTGCCACGTCACCCCGCCGGTCCAGTCCAGGAACCGCAGCGTATCGGCGCCGTTGCCGGTCGCCGCGGTTTCGATCCGCCACGGACCCCCGTCGTAGCGGGCCCCCACGGTGAGCATGCCGAGCAGGAAGGCCGTGGAGTCCACGCCGCGGGCGCCGCCCACGGCCGCAGCGACGGACGCGGTGAAGGGGCCGGCACTGCGGGCAACGAATGGCCCGCCGGCGACCGTGCTGCTCCAGACGCCACCCTGAAGAGCGTTCACGGAGCCACCGAAGGCGACGCCCAGCGCGTCGCTGCGGTTGAGCGCCCACGCGCTCAGCCCCTGCAGGCCGAGCTGTGTGGCCCACTCCCCCGACGCGAACTTGGCAAGGCTGGCGTCAAACGTGCCCGTGGTGGGCCCGCGCGTCATGTGGAGCCGCCCATCGACGACGCCGGCGGATCCAGACACCGAGTCGGCGTACCGCGCGCTCACTCCCCCGACGAGGACGGAGACGTCCTGTGCGGGGAGAGCGGCGGGGGCCGTCATCACGAAGGCGCCCAGGATCAGGGCGCCTCTCACGGGTGATGCGGGTTCTTGTTCTTGCCGGGTGGGTTGATCGGTGGTCCTTTGCCGGGGAAGTCACCGGGCGGCGCGCCCGTCCCCCGGTTGAGGCCGGGCGGGAACGACAGCCCCCCACCCGAGCGGATGCGCTTGAGCACCTCCGGCATCCCCACGCCTTCGGCGAACCAGTTGGAGGTGACCGACGGCAGCTCGAGCACGTCCTCGCTCGAGTGCCCGTGCCGGTAGGCGTCGGTCACGGCGCGAGTCGCGTCGTCCGGCACGATGCCCTGTGCCGCGAGCGACGCCGCCACGGTCAATCCTACCGCCGCATCGGTCGGCGTGGGCGCCGCCTGGAGAATCTCTACGATCTCTGCGCGGCCGATGCCGCGGCCCAGCGCTTCGGCTGCCGCGGCCACGAGCGCGCCCGGCGGGTGCGGGAGTTTGGCCGATACGACCGCCTCGCGGCCCTCCCGCAGACGGGCCACGAGCGCCTGCACCACGGGGAGAATGCGATCGGGCGCATACCCCTTGGCCAGGCCCTCGAACGCCTTGTCTGCCAGTGGCTCGACGGGGAGCCCGCCCGCCCGGGCCTCCGCGGCCAGCTGGCTCACGGCCTGCGCAAAGTCCGGCGGGGCGCCGCGCCGGGCCAGGCGCGCGGCGAGATCCGGCTGCTGGCCGTGGGCGGGGCTTGCGAGCAGCGCGAGCAGCAGCAATGTGTTCACGAGCGCGCCACCCCGCGCGGCCCCACGACGATCACGCTGTTGCGGCGGCCAAACCCGTCGTCCACCTGAGCGTGGGCCGTCGGATCGGGAATCCATCGGTTGCCATCCACGAGAAACAAGTATTGTTGCTCGCCCACCGCCAGCGGCACGGTCACCGTCCACAGGCCGGGCACCGACGAGCGCCGCAACGGAATCCCCGGCGCTTCCCAGCGGTTGAACGAGCCTGCGAGGCTCACTTCGTGTGCGTCCGGCGCGGACAGCTCGAAGCGCACCAGGACCGTGTCGGGCACGCGCGCCGCGGTCGCGGGCACGAGCGGCGCGGCGGCGGGCCGCGCGCTCACCCACCAGAGCAGGAGCACCGCGGCGGCCGCAATGGCGAGCACGGCGGGTCGGACCCGCACCATCCGCGGCGCCAGCAACCAGCGCCACGCGCCGCCGTGGGTCGGCCCGGCTTCCGCGAGGACCCGGCGCATCACGACGCGGTCGAGCCGGGCGTCGGGCGCGCGCAGATTCGCCGCGTAGGCCGTCACGGCCCGTGTCAGGCGGTCGGCGCTCGCCCGCTCTGCGGGCGCCAGCGTCTCCGTCGGCTCGCCGTCGAGATACCGTTGGCCGTCAGAACTGAAGGCCCGTGGCTCAGTCATGCAAGTGCTCCAAGTGCTGCCGCAGCGCGTCGCGCGCCCGATACACCCGCATCTTCAACGCATCCACCCCGGTGTCGAGCAGTACGGCCATCTCTTCGTACGTCTTGCCGTCGACGTGCCGCAGCACAAACGCCTCCCGCTGTTCGGGCGTCAGCTGTGTCAGCGCCCGCGTGATCGCGGCGCGCAGCTCTGCCCGCTCCACTCCCGCGTCGGCGCGATCCCGCGCCGTGGCGTCCTGACCGTTGAGCGATACCTCGCGCCGCAGCTTCGCCCGCTGGTCGTGGCACTGGTTCGTCAAAATTCGGAAAAACCAGGCCTTCACCCGCTGCGGATCGCGGCAGGAAGCGAGCGACCGGTACGCCCGGATGAACGCCTCCTGCATGGCATCGGCGGCCTGATCCGTATCCCCCACCAACGCGGTGGCGTATCGCGCGAACTCCGTGCGATAGCGCCGAATCAGCACCTCGAACAGGTGGGTCTCGCCATCAAGGATGCGTCGGACGATCTCGCCGTCCGCCAGGCCGTCGCGCTCACTCAAGAGACGTCGCTCCCACCGGAACCGTAACGCTGTATCGGGGTATGCCCGCGCGCCAGGAGTCGCCGTACGGCTTCCTCGGCGGACTCGATCGCGCCGGCCACCCCCGCGCTGCAATATGCAGCCCCCGCCAGCTCCAGTCCCGGCGTTTCCTCTTCCAAGATGGCACGCGCCCGGGCCACGCAATCGGCATGATCCGGCGCGTAGCGGGCAATCGCGTGGGGCCAGCGCGCCACCCAGGCCCGCGCCGGGGGCGTCGTCACGCCGAGGGCCGGCCACAGCCATTGCACCGCGCCATCCACCCACTGCTCGTCCGGCCGGTCAAGCTGCAGCGCCGGGCCCGGCCGGAAGAACGCCCGCAACAGCACCCGGCCGCGCGGCGCCCGCGCGGGAAACTTCGAGGAAACGAACGTGCAGGCCCGCAGGCCCGTTCCCTCGACGCTCCCTGGCAGGACGAACCCGCTGCCGTCGAGCGGGTGCGCTACGGCGCGTCGGGAGCATGACAGGGAAACCGAGACGCTGGACAGCGTCTCGAACGATTGCAGAACCGCGGCGGCCGACGGGGTGAGCGGCTCGAGCAGCCTGGCGGCGACGGCAGCCGGCGTGGCCAGTACCACGGCGTCCGCCGCCACCGCCTCGCCGGCCGCGCACGTCAGCGTCCACCCGTCGGCGGACCGCGCCAGGCCGGCGACGGGCGCGTCGAGCCGCAGCGCCGAGCGTCCCTCCAACGCCGCGAGCAAGGCCTCGGTCAATTCTCCCATCCCGCCCCGCAGCGACGTCAACCCGTGCCCGTAGTCCGCCCGGTCGGTCTGGATGCCGGCGAGCTCGGCTGCCTCGTGGAGCGAGGCCGGCACCATCGCGCCATCGCGCAGAACAAACGTTCGCGTTGTGAGTTGACTGACCAGCCGGCCAGCACGGCCAAGGTTGATACACAGCTCGCGAACCGAAGTCCTAGCGGCGGCGTATCCTTCGGCTCCATGCTCCACCACGAACCGGCCGGCTCGCTCGGTGTGCACCTGGCCGCCCCAGCGTGCGCCCGCCTCGAAGACCGTCACGTGGGCGCCGGCGCCAGCGAGTCGGTAGGCTGCCGTGAGGCCAGCGAGACCTCCGCCGACGACCGCGACGTTCATGGGTGCCAGCCGCGCTCGCGGGCAGCGTGCTGGACGAGATCGGCCAGGGCCCCGATCAGCGTGGGATCGGCGTTCAACGACGCGGTGCGCTCGAGGCGCATCCCCAATTCGGCGGCGCGGCGGTGGAACTCGATGTCCACGTCGTAGAGCACCTCGAGGTGATCGGCCACGAAGCCGATGGGACAGATCAGCACGTCGCGCCGCCCGGTGGCCGCGAGTCGCTCGAGCGCTTGCCCCGCGTCAGGACCGAGCCACGGCTCGGGTGACTGGCCGGCGCTCTGGAAGGCGAACTCGTGCGGCTGGGTCGGCAGCCGGGTCATGACGCCGGCGACACTGGCGGCGAGCTGCGCCGGGTAGGGGTCGCCCTCCTTGAGGATGCGCTCGGGCAGGCTGTGCGCCGTAAAGAGGACGGTCACCTGGTCCCGGCGCTCGGCGGGAAACCGGTCGAGGGCCTGTCGCACGCGGCCCGCCACCGCGTCCAGGAACTTCGGGTGGTCGAACCACTGGGAAACCAGGGCCACCTCGATGGGACCGCGCGCCTCCTCGATCTTCTTCTGATAGGCACCGATGCTCATGCGCGAGAAGTGCGGCGCCATCGCCAGCGCCACGATGCGGCGCACGCCCCGCGCCGCGGCCTCCGCCAGGACGTCCTTGATGAACGGACGCCAATGCCGCATCCCGACGAAGACCGGCGTGCCGTCGCCCAGCCGGCGGCCCAGCGCCGACGCCTGCTCCCGCGTGTGACCTAGCAGGGGCGAGCGGCCGCCAATGGCGGCGTAGCGCGCCCGCATTTCCTCCACCACGTGTGCGGGCGTCGGGCGCCCGCCACGGACGTCGAGCAGGTAGGGCTCGACCTCGTCGAGGGAGAGCGGCGCTCCGTAGGCCACCACCAGCACGGCGAAGGATGGCTCAGTCACGCCTGGCGCTCGCCTCGTGGATCAGGTCCACTACGGCGCGCAGCCGGCCGGGATCGGTGGGCTGCAGCACGCCGTGGCCCAGGTTGAAGATGTGGCCCGCCCGCCCGCCGGCCCGCCGCAGGATGTCCCGTACCCGGGCGTCGAGGTCGTCAGACGGACCGAGCAGCGCCGCCGGGTCCAGGTTCCCCTGGATCCCGCAGCCCGGCACGCGGGCCCAGGCGACATCGAGCGGGATGCGCCAGTCAACGCCGATCACGTCGCCACCCGCTTCGGCCATGGCTTCGAGCAGGGTGGCCGTGCCGGTGCCGAAATGGATGACCGGCACCCCGCTGGCCGCGGCCAGCTGTAATGCCTTCATGCTGTGCGGCAGCACGTAGCGGCGATAGTCCTCCGGGGCGAGGCAGCCCACCCAGCTGTCGAACAGCTGCACCGCCTGGGCGCCGGCCGCCGCCTGCGCGGCGAGGTAGCGGCCCACGACCGTCGCCAGGCGGTCGAGCAGCGCGTGCCACGCCTGCGGCTCGCGGTACATGAACGTCTTGGTGGTCACGAAGTCGCGCGTCCCGCCGCCCTCGATGGCATAGCTCGCGAGCGTGAACGGCGCGCCGGCGAAGCCGATCAAGGGCACGCGGTCCGCGAGCGCCTTGCGAATGGCGCGCACCGCCTCGAGCACGTAGCCCAGGGCGTCGGCGGGATCGACCTCCGGCAAGCGCGCGACGTCCGCCGCGCTGCGGACCGGGCGCGCGATCACCGGCCCCTCGCCCTGGGCGAACGACAGGCCCAGTCCGAGCGGCTCGAACGGCAGTAGGATGTCGGCGAACAAGATCGCGGCGTCCACCCCCAGGCGCTCGATGGGCTGCAGCGTCACCTCCGTGGCGAGGTCCGGCCGCCGGCAGATCTCCAGCAGCGACGCCTTGGCCCGGATGGCCCGGTACTCGGGCAGGTAGCGCCCCGCCTGCCGCATGAACCAGACCGGTGTGTAGCGAGCGGGCTGCCCGCGGCAGGCGGCTAGGAACGAGCTGGGCTCACCCGACAAGCAGCTGGTCCCCGGAGATCTTCACGCGATACGTCTTGAGCGGCGCGCTGGGTGGCCCCCCTGCGGGTTCGCCGGTCTTGAGGTTGAAGCGGCCACCGTGCCAGGGGCACTCGAGCAGGCAGGCGTTGGCGTCGATCACGCGTCCCTCGCTGAGCGAGGCGCGGCCGTGCGTGCAGCGGTCGCTCACGGCGAAGTAGCTGCCGCCCACGTTGAACACGGCCACAGCATCGGTGTCGAGGTAGACGCGCTTGCCTGTGCCGGCGGGCAGCTCGCTCACCAGGCCCACGGGGGTGAAACCGTCGCCGGCAGCAGGCGGCTGGTCGGCGGGGCGGCGCGCCGCCGCGCCGCCCATGGCGTCCATCGCTTCCCACAGCGACATCTGCACGCAGGTGAACACCGGCACGTCGCGCTCGGTAAAGGCCGAGGCCTCGCTGTCGCGCAGCTCCATGACGAGATCGAGGAACGCACCGGGGTCGTCCCCCTCGAAGGCGACGATGAATTCCTGGTCGTCGAGGCCGAAGCAATACGTGGTGTTGATGCGGATCGAGGGGTACTTCCGCCCGACGCGCACGTGCTCGTTCATGGCGGCCTGGCGCTGCTCGAACGGCAGCCGGTACCACGCGCGCTGCTTGATGAACGGGTACACGAACAGGTAGTGGGAGTCGGACGGGCTGATGACGGTCCGGTCCCCACCCTCAGGCATGGCCGGAAACTCGTAGATGGATCGCTTGGTCATGCCGAGGTAGCTGTACGGAATCGTGAGGTACCCCCCGAGCCGCGTGGAGAAGATCGCCGTCTCCACGGCCTGCAGCGTCTCGAGGTTCTCGGCGACCTGCCACAGCATGACGTCGCAGTCCCCACGGGTGCCCATCAGGCTGTAGGGCCTGAGCAGCAGCCTACCGTGGAACTGCTTGATGGTGCGCACGAACTCGTCTTTCTGGGCCCGTTGCTCACTCGCCTCGAGGCGGCGCCAGGCGGGCTCGAGCTTCAGGAACAGGTAGCGGACGACTTGCCGGCGTTCTTCGGGCATAGGCGTGACCTCTTCAGGGATGGGCGAAGGCGGCCTGGAGGGCGGCGATCAACCCATCCTCGGTGTATTCCTCCGCGACGGTGCTGACGGCCAGGCCGCATTCCCGTGCGGTGCGCGCGGTGATCGGACCGATGCACACGATCCGGGCGCCGCCGGGAACCGGCCCACCCGCGAGGAACCCGCGCACCGTGGACGAACTGGTAAAGGTAACCGCGTCCACGGGGCCGAGGTCGGCGCGCGGCTCGGTGACGGGCCGCGTGCGGTACGCCGCGATCTCGTGGACGACGGCACCCCGCGCCGCCAAGCCGGTGGCCAGCGCCTCGCGCGCGATGTCCGCACGCGGCAGCAGGCACCGACGTCCCGCCACGTCGCCCAGCGCGTCGAGCACCGCCTCCGCCACGTACTTCTCGGGCATGAGATCGGGCTCGACCCCGTGCTCGCGCAGCGCCTGGGCCGTTGCCGGCCCGATCGCCGCCACGTGGGGCCCGGCGAGTGACCGGGTGCGGCGGAAGACGGCTTCCACGCCGTTCCGGCTGGTGAAGATCACCCAGTCATACCCCGCAATGCGGGCCAGGGCATCGTCCAGCTGCGGGGGATCAGTGAACTCAATGCGAATTGCCGGTACCACGACCGGCGTGGCGCCCAGCGCCCGCAGGCGCTCGGCCAGACGGTCCGCGTCGGGCTCCGGGCGTGTGATCACGATCCGCCGTCCCGCGAGGGTTGACGGCACCATCGGGGAATACTAAGGCCGCGCCGGGCGGCTAGGCGAGAGCGCGGGTGGGGCGGGGGTGGTCGGCGGGGGTGGGGCGCCGCTCCAGCGCCTGGTCGGCGACCTCGGCGGCGAAGCGGACGCAGTCGTTGAGCGAGATGCCGCGGTAGCCGTTGCCGTGGAGCAGCAGGCCGGGCAGGCGGTCCAACCGCTCCCGCATGGCCTGCAGCCGCGCGAGATGGCCGACCGTGTATTGGGGAATGCCTCTGGGGTGGCGGTAGATGCGCACGAATTCGGGCGCCGCCCGCACGCCCATGGCCGTGGCGAGATCGTCGTGCACCAGTTGCAGCAGCCGGTCGTCCTCCAGCTCCCCCGCCCGGGGATCCCGGGCCCCGCCGACCAGCGTGCGCAGGAGCACGCGCCCGCTGGGTGCGCGCCCGGGGAAGATGGACGACGACCACAGGGAGCCGAGGATCCGCAGCCCCTGCCCTTTGGGCACGAGGAACCCGAAGCCCTTCACGTTCACGCCCGCGAGCGCGGCGGCGTCGAAGCCGAGCGCCACGGCCGCGATCGGCGCGCCGGGAATGTCGCCCAGCGTCGCGGCGAGCTCGGAGTCCACGTCGCGCACCAACCTCGCGGCGTACCACGGCGGCGTGGTGACGATCAGGCGATCGAACACTTCCTCCCTGCCCTCGAAGTGCACACGCCAGCGCGCGCCGGTCGGCGCGACCGCCACGGCGCCCGCGCCGAGGTGGAGCCGGTCGCCCAGCGCCCCTGCCAGACCCTCGATCAGCTCCCGCATCCCGCCCGCGAACGACGTCAGCCGACCGGACGGCCCGGCCGGACCGCCCGCGCGGCGGCCCGCCCGGCGCGCCGCGCGCCTGCTGGCGATGAGCGCGCGCGTGAGCGAGCCGTGCTCGCGCTCCATGGTGGCGAGCCGGGGAAAGGCCGCGGGCATGCTCAGTGCGGCGGCATCACCGGCGTAGACGCCGGCGACCATGGCGCCGACGAGGCGCTCGGCGGCCAGGAAGCCGAGCCGGCGGGTGGCAAAGGCGAGCACACTTTCGTCGGCGTCGCGGCCCGGCTTCCGGAATGGCTCGGTCAGCACACGCAGCCGCGCAGCCAAGGGAAGCAACGGGCTGCGCAGGAACGCCGCCGGACCGGTGGGCACCGGATGCAGGCGGCCGTCGGCATAGACGAAGCGGGCCGCCGCGGCGTCCGACGCGGAGACGACCCGCGCGCCGAGGCCGAGCTCCTCAATCAGCTGCAGCGTGCGGGGCGCCGAATCGAGGAACCCCTCGGGGCCCTGCTCGATCTGATATCCCTCCGACGCGTCCGTCCACACGTTGCCGCCGGGGCGGCCGCTGCGCTCGTACACGTCCACCTGCGGCTCCACGCCGTGCGCTCGGCCGTGGGCCAGGAGCTCCCAGGCGACCGCGAGCCCCGAGGGCCCTGCGCCGATTACGCCGATGCGCACAGCGACTCCGCGCGCGCCCCGGCGTCCAGGACCTGCTCAACCAGCTCGGCGAGGACGGCAATAAACGCGGGATCGTCGTTGAGCGCGCGCGTGCGGCGGAACGTGGTGACCCCGGCGCGGGCCGCCGCGTCGGCGAACAGCTGATCCACCTCGTACAGCGTCTCGATGTGGTCGGAGACGAACGACACCGGCACGACCAGCACGTCGCGCATGCCCTCGCGCGCCAGCTCTTCGAGGACCCGGTCGGTGCGCGGGCCCAGCCAGTGCACGGGGCCCGTCTGGCTCTGATACGACAGCACCGTATAGGCCGGTACGTCCCGGCCGAGGCGGTTGACGACGGCGCCCACGGTCTCGGCAATCTCGCCGGGGTAGGGATCGCCCTGCTCGATGAACGACAACGGGAGGCTGTGTGCGCTGAAGACGAGCGCCACCCCATCCCGCTTCTCCGCCGGCCAGGTGCTGAGGCCCTCGCGCACGCGTGCTGTCAGCAGGTCCAGGTAACCGGGATGATCGTGCCAGCGATCGATGACGCGGAAGCGGAACCGCCCGTCCAACCCCGTCCGCTGCAACGCGCGCTGCAGCTCGCGCAGGCTGGAGCCCGTGGTTGCGGTGGAGTAGTGCGGGTAGAGCGTCAGTACGACCACGTCCTCGATGCCGTCGGCGTCCATGGCCCGCACCGCGTCGTCGCTCGAGGGCTCGGTGTAGCGGAACGCGACGTACGGCCGGAACGTGCATCCGCGCCGGGCCGCGAGGCGCCGGCTCATGCCGTCGAGCTGGGCAAGGGTGAGCCGGAGGATCGGCGAGCCGCCGCCAATGGAGCGATAGTTGCGTCGCACGGCACGCAACCGCGCCAGCACGACCAGGCGCGCGATGAGCCGTTGCCCCAGGGCGCCGCCCGGAAAGCGGATGATCTCGCGGTCGGCGAACAGGCGGCAGAGGAATGGCCGGACGTCGGCCAGTGTGCGCGGGCCCCCGAGATTGAGCGCCAGCAGGCCGATGGGCCGCGTCATACCGTGCGGGAGAACGTCGGCGTGCTGCGGCGCGTCGCCGCCGGCAGGTGGGCGTCGAAGCACATGGCGATGTTGCGAATAAACAACCGGCCCACAGGCGTCGCGGTCACCCGCCCGCCCGAGAGCTCGACGAGGCCGTCAGCGGCCAGCGGCTCGAGCTGGCGCAGCGCGTCGGCGAAGTAACCCGGCGGCGCCAGCCGCGGAAGCTCCACGTCGAATCGGCACATCAGTGAGAGGATCGCCTCCCCGCGGATGCGATCGTCGGCCGACATCTCGTAGCCGCGCTCGGTGGGGAGCCGGCCGGCGTCCACCGCCTCGTAGTAGCGCGACAGCTTCTTCTCGTTCTGCGCGTAAGAGCCGGTCACGCTGCCGATCGCCGAGACGCCCAGGCCGATCAGATCGCCCGCGCGGCGCGTGGTGTAACCCATGAAGTTGCGGTGCAGCGAGCCGTCCTTGAGCGCGCGGCTCAGATCGTCGCCCGGCTTGGCGAAGTGGTCCATGCCGATGCTCGCGTAGCCCGCGTCGAGGAACACGCGGCGGGCGGCCATCAGCAATTCGAGCTTCTGCTCGCGCTTGGGGAGCCGGTCGGCCGGCAGGGCGCGCTGGTGGCCCTTGAGCCACGGCACGTAGGCGAACGAGTAGATCGCGACCCGGTCCGCGCCCAGCGCCACGACCGCGCGGGCGGTATCGGCGAACGACTCCACGCGCTGCCCCGGCAGGCCGTAGATGAGATCGAGGTTGATGCCGTCCGCGAAGCCCAGCCGGCGCGCCGCGTCCACCAGCCGCTCGGTCTGCTCCAGCGGCTGCACGCGGCCGATGATCTCCTGCACCTCCCGGTCCAGGTCCTGCACGCCGGCCGACAGCCGGTTGAATCCGTGCGCGGCGAGCGCGGCGAGATGCTCCGGCGAGGTGACCCGGGGGTCCACCTCGACGGAGATCTCCGCGCCGGGCTCGAACGCGAACAGCGACGCGAAGTGGCCGAAGAGGTCGTCGATCTGCTCCGGAGTGAGATAGGTCGGTGTCCCCCCGCCCCACTGGTACTGTGTCACGCGGCGGCGGCCGCCGAGCAGCTCGGCCACGATCTCGGTCTCGCGCTTCAGCCGGCGCACGTAGGGCGCCGACACCTTCTCGCCGTGTGGAGAGACGATCGCATGACAGCCGCAGAAGCCGCAGCGGTGCACGCAGAAGGGCAGGTGGGTGTAGAAGGCGAGCGGCTCCGTCGTCGCGCTGGCGGCGGCGCGCAGGTGCCGCGCGTACGCCTCCGGCCCGTAGCTTTCCGCGAAGTCCACGGTGGTCGGATACGACGTATACCGCGGGCCCGGGCGGTCGTAGCGGGCGAGCAGCTGGG
>Ga0075272_1000257_pt1 | contig 11907 bp, 10 predicted proteins | sample SF_Rice_5C_0N_40_FD_69776 | JGI IMG/M metagenome (GOLD analysis project Ga0075272, IMG submission 69776) | Rice paddy soil microbial communities from Twitchell Island, California, USA - SF_Rice_5C_0N_404 | ecosystem: Environmental > Terrestrial > Soil > Paddy field/soil | place: USA: Twitchell... | reverse complement strand
ACGACACCCGCCGCCTCGTCGTAGTTGTTGCCCCCGGTGTTGAGATTCCGGTCGAAGCGCGGGAAGTTGCTGCTGGAGATCTCGATCCGCAGCCGGTGACCCGGCTGGAACTGATTGCTGGTCACGAGCGGCTGCAACGTCACCTTGTAGACCTTGCCCGGCTCCATCCACGCGAGCGGCTTATCGTAGCCGTCGCGATAGCGCATGCGCTGGATGCTCTCGTCGAGGTTGAACGCACGGCCCTCGGGATCGACGTCGAGCACTTTGACCGTGAAGTCGGTGTCTTTCGCGTCCGAAGACACGTAGAGCGTCGGGGTGATCGGCCCGCTGATCTCCACCGGTTCTTTGAACGGCTCCGTGGTGTAGACGAGAACGTCGTTGCGCGCCTCCATCCGGCGCTGATCGAACGATCCCGGGTCGATGGCGTTGCCGGTGCAGCAGACATTGCCGCCGTACGAGAGCACGGGATTCATCGGGTCGTATGTGAACGAGTCCGGTTTGTCGGATCCGGGCGCGGAGGTGGTCAGCGCGCCGTCGCCGTACAGCGAGTTCGCCTTCCCGCCGCTCGAGAGGAACCAGGTGACCGGCTGCGCGCCGGCCGGCGGCCAGGTGTCGGCCGTCTGCCACTGGTTGATGCCCATGGTGTAGTACGTCACTTTCGGCAGCGAATCGAGCCGCTTGGCCGCCTCTCCCTTGAGGAAGCGATCGAAGAATGCGTAGACGATCTCGTCGTAGTCGAGGCGCGCATCGCCCATGCTGCGTTCGCCGATGACGGTGTCCGCTGTCGCGCGCTTGTATCCGCAGTGCCCGACCGGCGCAATGATGGCCCACTGCTGATTCGCAATCTCGGGCGCGGCCGTTTTTCGCACGAAGTCGTACAGCGCGAGGTTCGGTCCGATGGAGACGTCGTACCACGACATGAACCAGAGGCCCGGGATGTTGAGTTTCATGTCGTCGTGAACGAGGCCGCCGCGGTACCACGCCGGATCGTTCGGCGTACGGCGGATCATCGCTCCGCCGGTGTCGACCGGCATCGCCGTCTCGAAGATGCCGCGCGGACCGTCAACGGCTTTGATGATGTCCTGTTCCGGAAGATGCCACAGGGCCTTCGGCCAGTCGACCGGCGGCAGATGTTGCGCGAGGTCGAACGACTTCGACGCGCGGATCAGCGCTTCCTGAGAGATGCCGGCGGGGAACATCGGCCGGACCTGGTTCTGCTCGCCGTAGAGCCAGGGGATGAAGAGCATCTGCACGGCGCCGCCCCGGAACCAGTTGCCCTGCTCGTAATAGGGGCGCACGCGACCGACGCCGGCGCCGAAGCCCTGCACGTTCATCGCGGCGAACGCGGGATCTCCGAGGGCAGCGACTCCCAGTTGCCACTCCGCCGTGGACGAGCAGCCGGTCGTCCCGATCTTCCCGTTCGACCATGGCTGTTTCGCCAGCCAGTCGATCACCTGTTTCCCGTCGCTGCGCGATCCGAGGATTTCGTAGTTCCCCTCGGAAAAGAAATGACCGCGCTCGTTCTGCACGACGTACGCATACCCATGCTTCACGGCGGTCAATGCCGCGGACATGTCCGCCGGCACGCCGTTCTGAATGTCCCAGAAATTGAAGTTGTAGGGCGTGCGCACGAAGACGACCGGCACCTTGTCCGAGGGGCCTGCCGTCCTGGGAATGTAGATGTCGGTCGCGAGCCGCACGCCGTCGGGCATCGGCATCATCACTTTCCGCTCGATGACGGCGAGCTTCTCGAGCTCGTTCTCCGTTTCGATCCGTTTGTCGCGCTGTTGGGCCGTGAGACCGTTCCGCGGCTGAGCGCAAACGACCGTGGCGCCGCCCAGGGCCGCGATCAGAGCGACGGCGAGATGAAGACCCCGATGTTTGTTCATCGCGGGATGATATCCGCGCGCGCGTCAACGGGAGAAATCACGGATCGCCTGCAGGATCTCCTGCTGTGTGCTCATCACGAACGGACCGTAGGCGACGACCGGTTCCCGGATCGGGTCTGCATGCCCGAAAAGTAGCAAGGCGCCGCCGACCGCTTCGACGGTCACCGCGTCTCCGTCGTCGTTCAGATCGACGAGATTGAATGTGTCCGCGACCGATCCGCCGATCTGGATCGCTCCGCGCACCATGTAGAGAAGCACGGTTCGCGGCGCGGGCGCGGGGAGGGTGATCCGCGCGCCACGCGACAGATCCACGCGCATCATCGTCACTCCCGTCAGCGACTCCACGGGGCCGCGCTCCCCGTTCCAATCGCCCGCAATCAGGTGGACCGTCGCGCCGCCGGCCGAGAACGACGGGATCGCCTCCCGCTGCAGTCCGGTGTACTTCGGCTCCGTCATCTTCAGGCGCGCCGGCAGATTGATCCAGAGCTGCAGCATGTCGAGATCGCCGCCGCGCTCGAGAAACTCCGGGGGCGAGACCTCCGCGTGCGTCACTCCCCGCCCCGCCGTCATCCACTGCACGCCGCCTGCGCCGATGACGCTCTCGTGTCCTTCGCTGTCGCGATGCAGAAGCTCGCCGTCGACGATGAACGTCACCGTCTCGAACCCGCGGTGGGGATGCGGCCCGAACGGCAGCCCGCCGTTGTGGGGAGGGAACCGCTGCGGCCCGTGATGGTTCAGCAGCAGGAACGGATCGAGTCGCTCGAGGCTCGGGCTGGGGATCGGATGCCGGGTCACCAGCTCGCCGAGGTCCTCGCGGACGGCGCGATGCAGGCCGCGAATGGTTCGATCGCTCACGCCGGCACCTGAATCACGAACACGCCGTTCCGCAGACTCACACAGAACATGATCCCAGAACCGACGGGACCGGGAAAGCAGACGGCGCTCCATGGGCGCACCGGCCCACGCATGCGCTCTTGAGAACCCGCCTCGAAAAAGTGATAGGTTCACGCTTCTCGGAGGACAGAATCGTGATGCGACTTCGTCTGGGCCTGCTGATCGCACTTTCGTTCGGAACGGCGTTCGCCGCGCTCGCCGCCCCCCCATTCCAGGACATGCAATGGAGGCTCGTCGGACCGTTCCGCGGCGGGCGCACTCGCGCGATCGCCGGCGTGCCCGGAAATCCGGCCATCCTGTACGCCGCGCAGGTCGACGGCGGAGTGTGGAAGAGCGACGATGCCGGCAGAACCTGGAACCCGATCTTCGACGGACAGCCGACGCAATCGGTCGGCGCCATCGCCGTCGCTCCGAGTGACCCGAACGTGATCTACGTCGGCAGCGGTGAAGGGCTCCATCGCCCTGACCTCTCGGTGGGCGACGGGATCTACAAGTCGACCGACGCCGGCAGATCGTGGACGCACCTGGGCCTGCGCGACGCGCAGCAGATCGCGGCCATCGCCGTCGATCCGCACGACCCGAACCGGCTGTTCGTCGCGGCGCTCGGCCATCCCTTCGGCCCGAACACCGAGCGCGGCGTCTTCCGCTCCACCGACGGCGGCGCGACGTTCCAGCGCGTGCTCTACAAGGACGATCACACCGGCGCGAACGATCTGGAGATCGATCCCTCGAACCCGAACGTCGTCTATGCCGCGTTGTGGGAGTCGCTCCTCGGCCCCACCGAGGACAACAACGAGTTCAACGGCACGGGCGGTGGGCTGTTCAAGTCGACCGACGGCGGCAACACGTGGCGGCAGTTGAAGAACGGATTTCCCGCCGATCTGGTGCAGGTCGACGTGGCGATCGCCCCGAGTCGCCCCAGCCGTCTCTACGCCGTGGCGGCGATGAACGCGCCGCACGGATACATGACCGGCGACGGTCTCGGGTTCTTTCGCTCCGACGACGGCGGCGAGTCGTGGACCCGGATCACGGACGATCCGCGACCGGTGATGCTCATCGGCGGCGGCGACCTGCCGGTGCCGAAGGTCGATCCCAACAACCCGGACGTCGTCTACAGCGCGAGTATCGTCACCGTCCGCTCGAGGGATGGCGGCAAGACGTGGAGCTCGATCCGCGGCGCACCCGGCGGTGACGACTACCAGAACGTGTGGATCAATCCGAATGACTCGAACATGATCTTCCTGGCGAGCGACCAGGGCGTGATCGTCTCGCTGAACGACGGCCGCACCTGGAGCTCGTGGTACAACCAGCCGACTGCGCAGCTCTATCACGTCGGGGTGACGCCGACCTTCCCTTACCGAATCTGCAGCGGACAACAGGAGAGTGGATCGGTCTGCATCGCCAGCCGCGGCGACTACGGCGAGATCACGTTCCGCGACTGGATTCCCGTAGGCACGATCGAATACGGATACGTGACTCCCGACCCGCTGAATCCCGACGTCGTCTACGGCGGCGGACGCACGGAAGTGACCCGCTTCCGCTGGAGCACGCGGCAGGTGCAGAACGTCACGCCCATCCCTCTCCGGGGAGATCACCGCGTCGACCGCACCGAACCGCTGATCTTCTCGCCGGCCGATCCGCACATCCTCTACTACGCCGCGAACGTGCTGTTCAAGACGACCGACGGCGGCGAGACGTGGCAGACCATCAGCCCCGATCTGACGCGCGATCACCCCGGCAATCCACCGAGCGTGGCCTCGGTGGCCTCGCTGAATCCGAAGGCCGAGCAGGCGCGTGGCGCGATCTACGCCGTTGCACCCGGGCAGCACGACCCGAACATCATCTGGGCCGGCACCGACGACGGGCTCGTCTGGGTCACGCGCGACGGCGGCGCACACTGGGACAACGTCACTCCGCCGGAGCTGACGCCATGGAGCAAGGTCACGCAGATGGACGCCTCGCACTTCGACGGCCAGAGCGCCTACGCCTCGGTCAGCCGCCTGCGCATCGACGATCTCCGGCCGTACGTCTATCGCACGCACGACGGCGGAAAGAGCTGGCAGCCGATCGTCGAAGGACTTCCGAATGCGCCCGTCAACGCGGTGCGCGAAGACCCGGTACGCAAGGGGCTGCTCTACGCCGCGACCGAGACGGGAATGTGGGTCTCGTTCGATGATGGCGACCACTGGCAGTCACTGCAGTTGAACCTTCCGGCCAGCTCGATGCGCGATGTCGTCGTGCACGGAAGCGATCTGATCGTGGCCACGCACGGCCGCGCCTTCTGGATCCTCGACGACATCACTCCGCTCCGCCAAATGTCGGCGGACACGGCGCAGGCCGCCGCGTTTCTCTTCAAGCCGGCCCAGGCCGTCCGCGTGCGGCGCAGCCTCAACACCGACACGCCGCTTCCCGCCGACGAGCCGATGGGAGAGAACCCGCCGGACGGCGCGATCCTCGACTATTCACTCGGCGCCGCGGCTTCCGCCGGCCCCGTGACGCTCGAGATCGTCGACGCCTCCGGAAAGCTCGTCCGGCGCTACACGTCGTCGGACACGCCGTGGATCACGCCCGAGGAGCTGGCCAGGCAGACCATCCCGCCCGGCTGGGTGAAGCTGCCGGAGACCCTTTCGGCTTCCACCGGACTCCATCGCTGGGTTTGGGACCTCCACTACGCCGCGCCGACGGTGCCGGAGCACGAGTATCCGATCTCCGCGGTGCCGCACCGCACTCCGCAGTATCCGCTCGGACCGCGCGCCCTGCCCGGCAGCTACACCGTGCGCCTCACGGCCAACGGAACGACGCTGACACAGCCGCTGACCGTGACGATGGACCCGCGTGTAACGACCACTCCGGCCGGTCTGGCGCAGGTGTTCGATCTCGAGATGCGCCTGTCCGACATGCTCACGCGCAGCTCGGACGCGATCACGAAGGCGAAGGCGGCCCTCGGCCAACCGAAGATCAGCGCGAAGCGAAAAGCGCGGATCGAGGAAGTGCTGAACGGACCAAAACCGCCGGCGGCGCGGGTCCCGGCGCATCGCCCGGCCAAGCGCGCCGAGGCAACAGCGGAACGGAAGCAGCCTCCGCCCGCGAGGCCGGTGACGCTCACCGAGGTGCAAGGCGCCGTCGGGGCGCTGTACGGGATGCTCGACCGCGCCGATGCCGCGCCGACCTCCGCTCAAGTCGAGGCCGTGAACGCGACGATCGCGAAGTTCAACGAAATCATGACGAAGTGGGAGGCCCTGCGCGTGCAGTGACCGTCATTCGTCGCTGGTCATGATGAAGATCGGCTGCCGGTGGAAGTCGTAGATCGGCCGGAGCCGGTCGGAGTTGTAGTAGCGGGAAACGTCGACTGTCTTCTTGCGCCCGTTGACCACCTCGAGCGGAAGGTTGTCGTAGACCCCGTTGCGCACTGCGACGAGGCGCCCGGAGACGCCGCGCAGGACGAGGTCCAGCGCCAGGTTGCCGAAGGCCATGGGAACGATGGAGTCGAGCGCGTCGGGATCGCCGCTGCGCACCATGTACCCGAGGCGCTGATTGACCACGTTGATCCGCCGGCCGCCCTCGAACTTCGATGAGAGCTCCTTGAGTGCCTCGGAGACCTTGTCGCCGATCCCGCCGAGTTTCCGGTGCCCGTACTGGTCCGATTCCTCACTCTCGTACGACATGTTTTCCTGATGGAGCATGCGCGCTCCCTCCGACACCAGCACGACGCTGTAGCGGCTCGGATGGCGGTTGCGGTCGTGCACCATCAACTCGGTCAGCCGCTCGATCTCGAAGGGAAACTCGGGAATCACGCAGCGGTCGGCCGCACCGGCCATCGTCGGCAGCAGCGCGGTGAATCCGGCGTAGCGACCGAAGACCTCGATGACCAGGAAGCGCTCGTGCGAGCCGGCGGTCGTCCGCAGCCGATGTGCGAGTTCGATGGTGCGCGTCACGCAGGTGCTGAAGCCGATGCAGTAGTCGGTCCCCGGAACGTCGTTGTCCATCGTCTTGGGGATGGCGATCACCTGCACGCCTTCGCGCTGCAGGCGTTCGGCGTAGGAGAGCGTGTCGTCGCCGCCGATGGGGATCAGAAAATCGATGCCCAGGAACTCGATGTTCTTCAGCACGTCGTGGGTGACGTCGTTGATCTCAGCACCATAGCGGTCACGCAGGTGCTTCGGCACCACCGCTTTCGGGAGATGGCTCGGGCGCGTGCGCGAGGTGTGGAGGAACGTTCCGCCCGTCCGGCCGGCGCGGTTGACGATATCCTCGGTCAGGATCTGGAAGTTCTCGGAATTGTCGGCCTGAGGGTCCGGGATCAGGTCGACCAGCCCCGCCCATCCGCGCCGCAGCCCGATCACCCGAAAGCCCTCGCGCGAGGCGCGGATGGTAATCGAGCGAATCGCCGGGTTCAGCCCCGGTACGTCGCCGCCGCCGGTGAGAATGGCAATCGTCTTCGTCGTTGACATGTGCGTCCTTTCACTACTCCCACGCGTCACTACTACCACGCGCGCCAGGATCGATCTTCTTCCGGACTCGCCGCTCCGTCCGCGTCCGACCCGGGCGGTGCTTGCAAGAAACCGGCGAAGTAGTCGCGCAGCGAGGCGAACTCTGCGCGATTGAGCTGATAGAGGCGCCGGTTCCCGTCGGGACGGTCGGCCACCAGCCCAGCCTCTTTAAGGATACGAAGGTGCTGCGAGACCGCCGGCCGGCTGATCGGAAACGCGCTGGCAATCTCGCCCACTGAGAGCGCTCCGCGCGCCAGTCGCTCGATGATGGTCCGGCGCGTGGCGTCGCACATCGCCTCAATCTTCGGATCTATGTAATCTGCCACTTACGGTAAGTTATACCTTACGTAGATACGAGTCAATGGATCCACTCACCGAACGGGCGTTCCGCCCTCCACTATTAAAGATGGATCGTCATGGTTCGGGGCTCGGTGCTTCGGCAGGCCCAGTCGCTGAACGGGATGGGATGCAAGGTCGATCTGCTCGGATTCCGGGCAAGGATCTTCCGGCGGATATCGCGTCCGAGGCGAGGATTCGCATCCGTACCATTCCCTCGTTCGAGTCGCTCCGCGGCGGCAGGCCCACATTCGCGATCATGGCCGTCTGCATCAGATGGCGCTCGCCGCCGGCTTCTTCGATTCCCTCATCTCCGCCGGCTCCGTCACCCCCGCGCTCGAGCGCCTGCGTGACACCGCGAGGACGCGGCAGCGCCCGCGATGGGCCGAGGAGTGGAATCGGAGCGCCCGGCCGATCATTGAGCGCGCCCGCGCGTGAACGCACGACCGTCACCAGACTACAGCCCCGGAAGCACGCCCCAAGTGTGTTTCCGGTACTCGGCGTAGTCGGGATAGCGGCCGGCGAGCAATCGCTCCTCGAATCGCGACTTGATGACGAGGAACAGCGTCACCGCCGCCCCGCAAATCGCCACGCCGATCGCGGGCTCGCGAAGGAAGAGTCCGAGGATGATGAGCACGATGCCGCTGTAGATCGGATGGCGCAGGCGTCGATAGACGCCGCCGGTGATCAACTGGCCGTCAGCACGCGGCTCCGGCACGATCTGGATCACTTTGCGCAGCGACACGAATGCCGCCGCCATGAGCAGTAGTCCGGCCAGGGCCAGCACGTCGCCGGCAATCGAGGCCGCATCGGACTCGAAGAGCCACCGCCCCGGCACGACGAAAAACACGATCGCGTAGAGGACCATGAAGATTCCCTGCGCGACTCCGTAGAGATTGCTCTTCTGGTGCGTGTCGAGCGACATGCGAAGGGAAGTAGATCAGCACACGCATCGCCAATCAACCGGGAGCGGCGGTGATATGACCCCCGAATCCGGGCGGCTCTCGGTTCACGAGTTCTTTGCGTCGCTTCCGATTTAGCGCTGGACAGGGACCACCGGCGCGGCGATCGTTCCCCATCGCGGCAGGTCCGGATCGAGAAATCCCAGCGCGTGCGGCGCGACGATGACGCGCGTGCCGGCGAGCGCCTGCTCGTCCCTGAGCTGCTCGTGGAGACGCTGCATCTCTGTCCAATGCACGCGCGGCCGGTAGTGATGCTCGGCGTGATAGCCGTTGTTGAACCAGAGCAGGTTGTACAGCCGGTGGTACGAGCTGACGCCCCACGCCAGCGGGACATTCGGATTCCCGCCGTAGTGAAGGTAGTAGCCGTTCAGATACGAGAGGCAGTGGCCGAGGTAGTAGAACGGCAGGAACCAGACGATGAATCGCCAGTTCGCGATCCCCGCCGCAACGTACAACGACAGGAACAGCGCGATCTCGAACACGCCCCAGCGCGCGAGCGCCGGGCTCTTTCGCCGGATCGAGCGGTAGATCGCTTTCGCGTCGTCGCGAAAATACGAGCAGAACACGTAGCTCCACGGATTCTCCGCCATCCCGTCGCGTCCATGCTTGTAGATCGACAGCGGATCGCGCGTCCGCCCGCTCGCATCCGGAAGGTCGGCGTTTCCCTTGTGATGGTCCTTGTGAACCTGCTCGTAGAACACCTGTGAGAACCCCACGGTGACCGATTCCAGGATGCTGAAGCCGCGATTGAGCACCGGGCTCTTGAAATACGCGTTATGCAGGAAGTTGTGCGAGATGCCGTTGATGTTCCACGAAATGCTCACCGACCAGACGAGACCCGCCGGAAGCAGCACCCACCACGGCAACCGCGGGAATGCGAAGAAGAGCAGCAGCAGCAACGCGGTCTGCAGCAGCGCAGCAAGCACCGGGATGGCGTCGGAACGCGAGTACTTGAAGAGCCACGAATGCGCGGCCCGTTTCATCTCGGGTACTCTGGGGCTCTTGGCAGCCGGAAATCAAGTCCATCTCGATCTCGACCAGGCCTGGGACGCCGGCATCCTCGGCCTGGAGCGCCGCGATGCCCGCGACTGGGGCCCGCGCCTGCGGTGCTTCGCGCCGCCGAAGGCGATGGAGTCGTTCATCCGCGAGATGCTGACCGACCTCCCGCGGTTCGTGCTGTACGGCTCCGGAGACTTCCATCACCTCACCGCTGCATTCCTGCGCCAGGTGCCCTCGCAGGCCTTGACCCTGGTCTCGTTCGACAATCATCCCGACTGGGACATCCGGCCGCCGGCCTGGGCGTGCGGCGGGTGGATGAAGCGCGCGCTGGATCTGCCGTCGCTGCGGCGCGCGAGCGTCTGGGGATGCGGGAACTTCGAGCTGAACTGGCCGGCGCGCATCTTCGGCGATCGCGACCGCCGGCTGGAGGTGCACGGCTGGGCGGAGCGGTATCGATCCGCGTCGGTGCGCAGGCGCTTCGACTGCCTGGCGCGCACCGACTGGCGAGCATCGTTCGAGCGGTTCGCCGACTCGCTCCGCGGCGGCGATGTGTACGTCACCGTCGATCTCGACTGCCTGCGACAAGAGGAGCTGGAGGCCAACTGGGAGAACGGCCTGTTCACCGCGGACGATGTCGCCTGGGCCATCGGATGCCTTCGATCCCGCGCGGACATCGTCGGCGGAGACGTCTGTGGGGCGTATTCCCGGCCGGTCTACGCGCGCCGTCTGCAGCGATTCGCCGCGGAATGGGATCGCCCGCGCTCGGGACCGACTCCGGTCGACCCCGCCCGCGCACGCGCGCGCAACGGCGGGGCGCTGCCGCCGATCTGGAACGCGCTGGTCAACTCCCCGACACCAGCGCCACGCCGAGACTGATCAGGACGATGCCCATCCATCCGGTCATCGGCACCCGTTCTTTCAGGAACAGCGAAGCGCCCAGCACGATCAGCACGGGGTTCAGCCCTTCGAACGGAAAGAGCCTGCTCAGATCCCACTGCGACAACAGCCCAAGCCAGAAGAAGAACCAGGCGGCGAGCAGCGCGACTCCGCCGGCCAGGCTTCCGATGCGGATCGGCGTGGCCTTCATGCCGCGCTTCAGCAGGATCTGCCCGCCAACGAGAAAGAGCTGGCACAGCAGACACAGCAGGATGGCCGTCGCGCTCATGCCTGGTCCTCCATCCTCGCGGCCGTGCGTGCGACCAGCACGGTCCCGCAGAGCACGCAGCCGATGCCGATCCAGCGGCGCATGGAAATGACCTCGCCGAGAAATTGATGCGCCGCGAGCGGTACCAGCACCTGCACGATGTTGATCAGGGGGAAGGCCACGCTGAGCGGAAGGTTCCGCAGCACATAGAGCCAGCAGGCGAAGCTCATCAGGTACGTGGCGATTCCGATCCACGTCCATCCCGAGGCCAGCGCGCCGACGCCGAGCCATCGGATGCCGGCCGGCAGGAGCGCGCCGCTCATGGCGCCCTTCTTGAGCAGCAGCTCCGACACGGTCACCAGGATCGCTCCGAAGCCGATCTGCACGTATGGATCGAGCAGCAGACGACGCTCAGCGGTCACGCTCACCCCACAGCTCGCCGAAGTTGGGGAAGCGCCGGAGCAGCGGATCGTTGCGGGTCGGCTCCAGCAGCGGAAGCAGCCGCTTCATGACCGCATTGAGAAACGGCGACCGGTGCGCCACGTAGAGGTCGAGCGGCACGAGGTCGCAGCGAAGGTGCAGCTTGGGATCGTAATTCAGCGCGCTGCTCACGTACTGCTTCAGTCCGCGGGCGATGGCCCAGTCGACGATGTCGCGGAGCGTGGAGAAATAGAGGTGAAGTTCCAGCGCCACCGAGTAATCGAGCCCGAGATACTCGTCGTAGATCGTGTCGCCATGGATCATGCAGAGGCTGAAGGCCACGGCCCTGCCGGCCCGCCGCCAGATGAAGAAACGGACTTTGTCCGGCATGCGGCGGCCGACCGCGCAGAGAAACTCCCGAGTCAGTTTTTCGAAGTGGAGGGTCGATCGCTCGAACACCGCGAGGTAGAGCGGATAGATCTCGTCGATGAACGGCGTCACGTCGTCGACGACCTGCAGTTCGATCGGTGGCTGTGCCGTATCGGCGACGCGGAGTTTGCGCCGCAGGCTCTTGCGGGTCGCCTTGCCCAGACTTCGAGCCACCAGATCGTCGAAACCGGCGTAGTCGATGTCCAGGCGAGTCATGGGAAGGCTGGGAACGCGCGTGAATCCAAGGCGTGTCAGCGGCGCCAGCGCGGCGCGGTAGCGCGAGGGGAACTCCTTCATCACCATCAGCGGCGTCCCGAACTCGCGCGCCAGCCGGCGAAGTACGA